>Ga0326728_10004235_pt1 | contig 42901 bp, 36 predicted proteins | sample MB3enrmetagenome_FD_207602 | JGI IMG/M metagenome (GOLD analysis project Ga0326728, IMG submission 207602) | Lab enriched peat soil microbial communities from McLean, Ithaca, NY, United States - MB31MN | ecosystem: Environmental > Terrestrial > Soil > Wetlands > Peat | place: USA: New York...
CTCATCCCGGAGTTGGTGAAAGTGTTCACTTCCACCGAGTCGAGGCACGTCAAAGAGGTGGTGGCCTCGGCGAGGGAAGGCGGCGCGTCCCTGGACATCCTGTCGGGCTTCGTGGCCGGTAACTTCGCCGCCTACTATTTGGGGCTGACCATGATGGTGCTGATGGCTATCGGTTCCTGGGTTAGCCTCCAGGGACTGGGAAACTTCATGCTCGCAGCGCCGGTATTTGCCTTTGGTCTTGTGGCCTTTGGCTTTCTGGGCATGGGCCCGGTGACCATCGCAGTGGATTCCTACGGCCCTGTGACCGACAACGCGCAATCGATCTATGAACTGTCCCTCATCGAGCAAGACCCGACCGTCGTGCAGGAAATCAAGAGGGATTACAATGTGGACGTGAACTTCGAGCAAGCCAAGGACATGCTGGAAGCCGCCGACGGCGCGGGCAACACGTTCAAGGCCACGGCCAAACCGGTGCTGATCGGCACTGCGGTGGTCGGAGCCACCACCATGATCTTCTCGATTATCATGGCGCTCACGTTGGGCCTCACGACGAACGTGGACAAGCTGTCGCTGTTGAATGCGCCGTTTGTCCTGGGCTTGGTCACCGGTGGGGCCATCATTTATTGGTTCACCGGGGCTTCGGCCCAGGCGGTGACTACCGGCGCGTACCGTGCGGTGGAGTTCATCAAGGCGCATATCAAGTTGGAGAGCGCGGAAAAGGCGTCGGTCTCAGACAGCAAAAAGGTGGTTGCCATCTGCACGCAGTACGCCCAGAAAGGCATGTTGAACATCTTCATCGCGGTGTTCTTCGCCACCCTGGCTTTCGCTTTCGTCGATCCGTTTTTCTTCATCGGCTACCTGATCTCGATAGCTATTTTCGGGCTCTATCAAGCCATTTTCATGGCCGACGCGGGCGCAGCGTGGGACAACGCCAAGAAGATTGTCGAAGTCGAGCTGAAGCTAAAGGGCACCGCACTGCATGACGCAACCGTGGTCGGCGACACGGTGGGCGACCCGTTCAAAGACACTTGTTCGGTGGCATTGAACCCGATCATCAAGTTCACCACGCTTTTCGGGCTGCTGGCCGTCGAGCTCGCGGTCAAGCTGACCGCGACCAGCGGCAGCGGTCTGGCGCACGTATTGGCCGCGGCATTTTTCCTCGTATCGTATTTCTTCGTATACCGGTCGTTCTACGGAATGCGAATTCGTGGGGGCTCGGCCGCTGAGGAGGATGCCGCCTCAGACGTAACAACGCCATGAAGGGAACAGGGAACAGGTGACAGGGAACAGCGAATGGCACGGCAAGGAATAGGGAGTAGAGAGTAGGGAATAGGGAGCAGGACCACGCAACCTGTTCGTTACTGCCTATTCTCTGTTTCGTGCTGTCTATTGCTGGTTCACTGAAGGCTGTTCCCTACTCCTTGTTCCCGACTCCCTACCTCCTATTCCCTAAATACTCTGTGCGGACCCCTTGATCCTTTTTGCCAGCTTTTCTATCTTGTCCGCTTTTTCGATAATATCCAGTGAGAGGATGTTCTCGTTGGACTTGTTGAGCTCTTCCTGGAGGGCCTTCGCGAGGTCAGCAAGCTGCCCGGCATCACGCTTCATCTTTTCGAAGTTGGCCTTCATGAGGTCACGCTTCTGTTTTTCCGAGAGTGATGACAGTGAGGATTCCTCGTTGGCTTGCGCACGGGGAGAGCGTTGAGGTGCTTCTCGACTATCGGCTTGAGTTGTCGCCTCGGGATGCGAGGGGGCCGCAGTTGCGGAGATGATAGGAGGAACGCCCAGCATCTGTCCAGCTAGGGTCACAAGAAGCCAGAGCGGGATTGCAGTCCGATAGGAAGACGATTTGCAGAAGAGAAGTGCCATCCTGATATCCTTTCCCTTACGTACGGCAGCAGGGCTGGCAATGCGCTTCGCCCTAACCCCCATCATTGATTGTAATCACTGCGCTTAGGAGTCGGCAATCCCCAGAACTCGCCTCCGTAGGGATGTGTGGCGAGCGGAGAGGCAGAAAGCAGGGTTCCAGGTGTCAGGTTTCGGGGCGTAACGCGGACTTGACTGTCCAAATGTAGAAACGCGAGGGGCCGCCCTAAAAAGGGCGGCGCTACGCCGCCCGAGGCTGGGGGATCACACTCACCATCAGAGATCACCCAGGGCTTTTTCCACGTCATCGAAGGTTGATTTTGACATCTCGCAGGCCAAAGGGTCTGTTGAGAGCCGGGCGTAAACATGCTCCCCGATTTTCGAGATCTCCAGCGTCTCCGTCTGGTTCTTTTCACCGAACTGCACCTTGAACCGATACGAGGGTTTGGTCAGCCCCAAGGGTGCAAGGTCGGACCCCTTGGGAAACGTGGACGCCCGAAGGTCCCGGAGACGGGTGAGCAAGGTATCCATCTTGGCAGCAGGAGCGGTCTTTGACCCTCCTCCAGTCTGCTTCCACTGATTATCTTTTTGAAGCTCGAAGACGCTGTGACCCTTGGGAGAGTCGATCTCGACGCGCTTCACGTCGAAGTTCGAATAGGAAAACAAATCCTTTGAGCGAAGGTCCGCAGGGTCTTTCTGGAATTCGGTCAGGAAGGCCGAATTGAGCGTGAAGACCGGCGGGAGTGCGGAGTTCACGGCAAAGTAACGATCGCCCTCCTTATCCTTCTTGCCGAGCACGAGCGTCTGCGTGCCACCGGAACCTGTTAACTGAAGCCGCAATTCCGGAGAGCCCAATCCATAAGCAGCTTGACTCTTCTTATCCTCCGCGGAGATGGATTGCATGGTGAGGCCGCGCAACTGGCTGAGCAGGCCATCCACGGCAAAGCGGTCGGCGCGCACCGGGGGCGGCAAAACGAGATCCCAGATCCCTTCCGGATTCTTCTCCAGCGTCCACTTTTTCCCCTTGGAATCCAATTCAATCTTACGAAGCTGGTCGGCCTCGAGCGTCAGGGCGCGCCGGTCGCGGAGGTCGAAGAGGGTCTTCTCGAGGTTTGATTTCAAGTAGCTCGCCAGCGTGACAACGCGCGGGTTGCCTGCCACCTGCGCGTAGATCCCACCGCTCGTCGGTGTGTCATCACCCAGCAGAAGGGTGAACTTGGGCGGCTTCGAGTCAGTCGAGACTTCCAGGGAATAGGCGGGAGGATCAAGGCCGAATTGTTTCAGGTCTGAAGGGTGCGCATCAACAACCTCGTCCACCGTGGCCGTAGTAAAGTTGTTGAGAACCGTCGAGAGCGTGCCCTGATCGGCCGAAAGGCTCCTGGGTTCAGCAATCGCCCAAGTGCCTCCGTCGTGCTGGCAGGTCACGGCTTCGCTGTCGCGGGGACGAAAGGTGATGGAGATTATGTGCTTGCTGTCCAGCGCGAAGATTTTCTCTTCTTTCGGGGTTTCAACTTTCGCTGTTTGGCGGCTGGCGCGCTTGTCCAAATAGGTGAAGGTTCCCCAGAGTCCGCCAAGGACCACCAGTGCGATCAGCGTATTTAAGTATTTCTTTCTCATCGGCGCTCCCACCAAACCAGAGTACCGGCCACGACGATCATGAGGGGCAATCCGATCACGCCCAGCCAGAGGAGCTTGCTCATCTGCGCGGCGGTCAGTGTCAGGTGCTGAGATTCTGGAGGCTTTGGCCGAATGGAAATCAGGTCCACGTCCGCCGAGAGCCAGTTCACCATGTTCATAAACAGGTCGCGGTTAGCCTGGAATCCCAGAAAAGCATTAACGGGGAGCATGGACGTGCCCAGGGCGATAAAGCGGCCTTCCGCCTTCTTCTCTCCCTCTCCGCTCAGCGTGCCCGAAACCGCTACAGTAAGCGGACCCTTGAAGTCCTTCCCCGCGCGGAATGAAACCTGGTGCATGTTGGGATTGAAATCAGCCACCCCAAAGCTCGCATCCGAAGTCTCACAGAAAGAATCGGTTGTCACACCCGCTTTGTATTCCTTCCCCACATTGAAGGACCTCGTGAAAGGAAACAGCGATGCCTCGCGGGCGATCGGTTGCACGATAGGGCTGGAGCCATACTTGAGGATGAGCGGCATGGTGGGCTCAGTCCCGAAAACCTGCGCGATCGGATTCTCATCGATCACGAGGTCGTTCCGAACCGTCACATTCCAGCCGGCCAAAAGCTTCGAAAGCTCCGGCAAGTCCACGCCCGGGTCGAACATGAACATGGCCCTGCCGCCTCCGGTCACGTACTTGCCGATGGTATCGACCTCCTGCGGAAGGTAGTCGGTCTTCGGCCCGGCGACGATCACCATCGAACAATCCGGGGGAATCTCCATCTTTTGCATCAGGGTCACTGCTTTAGTCTGGTAGTTCTCGTTCTCGAATTCCTTCTTGACGCGCGAGTAGCCGATCCGCTCAGAGCTCTCCAAGTCCTTCTCCCCGTGGCCCGCGAGGAAGCACGCGGTGCGCTGCCCCTTGAATAACCGAATCAAAGCGTTGCTGATCGCTTCCTCCGTGTCGCTCTGGGCCTCGAAGTGGCGGTCACCCGCAGCCACCACAACCGTCCCATAGGTGCGCACGGCGTATTGCTTGGCAAGCGAGGGCTGCCGGTCAACGTCCACATACCGCACGCTGACCCGGCGCGAGGCCGAGGAGAACATGTTCAGCAGGTCGCGCTGTTGCCCAAAGCTGCGCTCCCGGTCGAACACGTAAATGGTCACATCCTGGTTCAGGTCCCTCAGCAGCTTCACGGTCTGCGGCGCCAGGCTGTATTTCTTGTTCGGCGTCAGGTCCCAACTTCGATCGTAACGGCTCACACCCCAGTTGGCGAGGGCGAGGATGGCAATGACGACCAGTGTATAGACGGCGACGTTGGCCCCTTCCAAGACTCGCCGCCCGCTGCGTCCTCCGAAATGATATTTGAAAGCCATGGTTACGGCCTGCCTTTCAGGGCTTCGACCGAGCGCGCCGTCATGAAGATTCCGAAAACCACAACGGAGAGGTAATAGACCAGATCGCTCACGTTGATAACGCCCTTCGAGAAATTTTCAAAATGCGTGGTCAGCGCCAGGTAAGCTGTCACCCGGCCGACCGGGCCGCTCGAGTAAGCTGTGACCCAGTCGAGCAGAAAGAGCAGAAGGAAAACAGCCAGCGCGACGGCCCCGGCAATAATCTGATTCTTCGTGAAGGTCGAGAACCACATGCCCAGGGCCAGCAAGGCGGCGCCGTAAAGGAGAAACCCCAGGGCGCCTGCCAATAGCGGCCTGGCATTAGGGTTGCCATAAATGAACAGAACCGCGAAATAAATGAAAGTGATCGCTTCGAGCACTGCGAAGAGGGCCAGCGCCCCGAGGAATTTTCCCAGGATGATTTCAAGGTCGGTGAGCGGGGAAGTGAGCAGCAATTCGATAGTGCCGGACCGCTTCTCCTCCGCATAGAGCCGCATGGTAATGAGCGGTATCAGGAAAAGCAGCACCACCGTCATGACGCCGGCCAGGATGGGGCGAATGATGTTGTCATTTACGCTCATCGGCGGCGCGCCCATGCCCCCCATCGCCTCCATGCGAAACGTCTGAACCATGAAGAATGCCGTTGAACTGTAGAAAACATAGCCACAAATCAGGGCATAGACGGTCATGACCAGGTACGCAATCGGCGAGTGGAAGTAAGCTCGAAGTTCCTTGCCTGCAACGGCCAACATATTGCGCATATCTAATTATCCTTTCGACTATCAATTGCTCGTGGTCCGCACTCCGTGGTCCGTTGTCCGTAGTCAGTCGTCCGTGATCTGTTTCCCGACGAAGACAACACTAGCCAGAGGAGTACAACTGACAACTGACAACGGACTACTGACCACTGACGGGCGGCTCTTCACTGAGATCCTTGGTCGTAAGCTTCAGGAAGATGTCCTCCAAGCTCAGCCCGCTGGTCTTGAGCTCATAGAGCTTCCATTGGGATTCCACAACAGCTCGCGCCAACTCGGCGCGCACATCCTTGCCTTTCTCCGCGTGCACCTCGTAGGTCACTCGCCCGTCGGAGGTGTCGCGCGCTTCCACCAGATTCACGCCGGCGACCCTTTGCAGCTTGTCCGTGACTTCCGCCGCCACACCCTCAACCGTAAGCAGAATGGTCTCAAATCCTTGCAGGCGGCGAGTGAGTTCGTCCGGAGTTCCCACCGCTACGATCTTGCCGGCATTGATCACCACCACGCGCTGGCAGGTCTTGGAAACCTCGGGAAGAATGTGTGTACTGAGGATGACGGTATGCTGACCCGCCAGGCCCTTGATGAGCTGGCGCGTCTCGATGATCTGTTTGGGATCGAGGCCCGCCGTCGGCTCGTCGAGAACCAGAACCTCGGGGTTGTGGATCAGCGCCTGGGCCAAGCCCACGCGCTGCCGGTACCCTTTCGATAGTTTGCCGATCTGCCGATGGCGCACGTCGGTGATCGCGCATTTCTCCGAGATTTCGTCCAGGCGGGGTTGTAGCTCGCGGCGCGATATACCTTTAATCCGCCCAACGAAGTTAAGGTACTCGGTCACGGTCATGTCCGGGTACACGGGAGGGGCTTCCGGCATATAGCCCGTGCGGCGCTTGGCCTCCAGAGGTTCTTCCACCACGTCGTATCCGGCCACGCGCACCCGGCCCTCGCTCGGCGGCAGATAGCCCGTAATGACGCGCATCGTCGTGGTCTTCCCCGCTCCATTGGGGCCCAGAAAGCCGAGAACTTCACCCTTTTGGGCCTGGAAAGTTACGTCGGAAACGGCCAACGTCGGCCCGTAGCGCTTCGTCAGATTTTCAACTTCGATCATAGGAGATCCTTCCTCGCCGGGCCCAACCGGCCCGCCATCGCACACCACGTAATTGCCTTACCACTGCTGACCCTCATGATGCATGAGTTCCTGTAGTTGCACCTGCCCCCGGAATACTGCTCCGGCCAGTCTGAAGCCACAAACGCAAGCCTTGAAATATATAATGAATACGGGAAAGTGCGCAAGGTCGCCGACAACATAGTAGTGTCCCAATTCGGATGTAGGGCCGCCCCTTGGGGCGGCCTGGGCCGGGGGTAAGCCCCGGGGCTGTGCAGATTAGCAGATCACGCGATTGCTCAGGAACGGCTCTGCCGCCCCGCTTTGCGGAAAGCCTCCGGCTTTCAGGCCAATGCCGGACCCTTAGTCCTCCTCCGCGAAGGCTGGAAGGCTGAGCCTTCCAGCCTTCGCGGAGGAGGTTCTTCAAGACGCATGCCCTTCGGAAAGGCAAGCCTTTCCGCACAACAGAGGGCGGAGCCGCAGGCCATCGTTGACCGGTTCGAGCGTAATTTGGACAAGTCTGCGCAAGCCCCCGCACGGACCCTGTGAGGGTTGTTTTATATTCCCACTCTCCGGCTGATGGGTTACCATTTGGGGCAAAGAGACGGCGGGCCGTTGATACCGCAAAGAAATCGGAGGCTGGCATGCTTTTCAAAGATCAAGTGGCGCTCGTGACCGGCGCATCAAGCGGAATTGGCCGCGCGACGGCGGAAGCAATGGCGAGGCAGGGCGCGCGAGTCGGAGTTAACTATTGCAAGAATCAGGCCGGGGCGGAACAGGCGGCGGAGACCATTCGTAGAGCAGGGAGCAAGGCGCTGGTCATTCGCGCTGACGTCACCCGTGCTGCCGATGTGCTCGACATGGTGGAAGCGGTGCGCAAAGAGTGGGGGCGAATCGATATCCTGGTGAACAACGCCGGAGATCTGCTGGCCCGGCGCACACTTGCCAACATGACCGAAGAATATTGGGACCAGATCATGGCGCTCAATCTGAAGAGCGTCTTCCTCTGCGTCCGAGCCGTGTGGGAGGAGATGGCGGTCCGGAAGAGTGGATGCATCATCAACGTTTCCTCCATCGCCGGAAGGAATGGCGGGGGTCCCGGCGCCGCCGCCTACTCCGCTGCCAAAGGAGGACTCCTGACCTACACCAAGAGCCTTGCCAAGGAACTAGCGCCGCACGGCATCCGGGTGAACGGGATTGCGCCGGGTGTGATTGCTACGCCCTTCCACGAACGGTACAGCCCCGGTGAAGTCTTTCAGAGATTCATGGCGTCAATTCCTTTAGGTCGCGCGGGTACGGCCGAGGAAATCGCAGACGTCATCGTGTTTCTGGCCTCCCCTGCCGCCCGTTACATCACCGGCGAAACCATCGAAGTCAACGGCGGGATGCTGATGGACTGAGAAGAGCAGTTGACAGTCGACAGTCAACAATCGACAGTCAAAAGCGCAAGGACCGGAGAGTGGGACGCACCCAGAAGCTAGGAGTCAGCAAAAAGAAACCGGCATCGGAAGTGAGGTTTGCTCTTCCCCAGCCCCTAGCCCCTATCCGTTGAGGAACTCTCGGATGTCAACGAGCACTTTCTGAAACATCTCCGGCGTGAGGCGTCCGGTTTGGGTATTCTGCTGGCTGGGATGGTAGGAGCAGAACAGTCGAGGCAAGCCGCCCGGCAACGAGAAACTGGCGCCGTGGGCAAATTTGAGTGTCGAGCGGGGCGGAAAATCCTCGCCCTGCGAAGCCGCCACTCGCAGATAAGTCTCAAAGGCGATTCTGCCCAGTACCAGGACGGCGCGAACCCGAGTGAGCAGACGCAGTTCCGCTTCGAGGTAAGGCTGGCAATTTCGCGCCTCGGAGGGCAGCGGTTTGTTCTTTGGAGGCGCACAGCGTAGCGAAGCCGTGATGTAACAGTTGCGGAGCTCGAGACCGTCATCCCTCGAGACTGAGGTGGGCTGGCTGGCGAAGCCGGCATCGTAGAGGTGGCGGTAGAGAAAGTCCCCCGAGCGGTCGCCGGTAAACATCCTCCCCGTGCGGTTGCCGCCGTGAGCGGCCGGGGCAAGGCCCAGGATAAGCAGTTCGGCGTTTGGATCGCCGAAGCTCGGATTCGGCTTTCCCCAGTATTCCCAATCCCGGTACATCCGGCGTTTTTCTTTCGCCACTTTGCGGCAATAGCGCACAAGCCGCGGACATCGCGTACAAGCGATGACCTGTTGTTGGAGCAATTCAAGTTGGCGCGTTGAATCCACCACATTCGCACCTCGTTTGATTCCTCGAGCGAAAACTCATCCCACGTCGGTTTGGCGGGGATAGGGAAAAATTGAGGCTTGTCCATGGTACGGTAGAGCATAGTAAATGGACGGACAACTGACCACGGACAACGGACAACCTTTCTCATTATGACATGCCCATCCCCCCTGACCAACGTCCCTGGGGCGTGAATCCCTTTTCTGCCTACATCATCTAATTTCTTCTGGCAGGATGCTGAAGAGAGTGTTGGGTTGTCCTCCTGCGCTACCTGCCAAAGGAACTAAGGAGATGCGAATGGGAAATATCATGCATGTTCAGCAGGGCGACTGGCAAGAGGTTGAATCGAGCCCCAAGCCGGTCTTAGTGGATTTCTGGGCGGAATGGTGCCCACCCTGCCGCCTGCTGGCCCCCACGTTCGAAAAACTCGCGGCGAACTATGGTAACGACATCAGTTTCGCCAAGGTCAATGTAGACGAACTCCCCGAGGTGGCGAGCCAGTATGGTATCCGGTCGGTCCCTACTCTGCTGCTGTTGCGCGAGGGGGAAGTCGTGGAAGAGCTTGTAGGCGCTCGTCCGTATCAGGACCTAGCGCGCGTATTAGACCAGTACGTGACTGCCAGTGAGAAGTTCCAGCCACGCTTAGTTCGCCTGGCGAATTAATCAAGGGTTCACGAACTTGAGTAGCTCAACCCCTGTGTAACAAGCTAGCTGACAGGCCAAATTATGAACCGTTTGCGGTGAAGTTGCGGCCGTCCAAAAGGCTCTTGACAGGCTATGCTTAATATGATAGCCTACGAGATGATGCCAGGCTGTCCTGCCATGACCGTAGAGATCTCGCGGATGATCCTCCCATCCCGCTTTCCAAGCCGACAGTATGTCATTACCCGCCCTACCGCGGCGACTGTAGTAAATCCAAAAAATGAACGAACGAAGCTGGAATGTCACTGAAAACAAAGGGCTGGTGTGGAAAACTTGCGGACGAAGCTGGAATCTTATAGAAAACAAAGGTACTTACGAGTGTACTGCCGGAATGTCGTTGAAAACAAATGAGTTACAAGTTGCTTGGGCCTGAAGAGGGCTACTACCTCTCCGACCGAGCACGCCTTCAGGCACAGGCGGAACCTGTCGCAACATCCTCGAGAGCCGGCACCTGCCGACCCCGCAGGGCAGGGTCCGCGCTACGCCACTCGACGCTACCGGGTCCGGCTGGGAAGGGCGGACGGGGCCTACCAATCGCGCATGCGGAACGAAGGGTCTTGAGAAGAGTCTTCGGTGCCAAGCGGGTCCTTAGACCCGACGCCATCAAGCAAACCTGGTGGTTAAGGCGGGGAGAGAAATGGCTTCGAGGGACCTGAGGTCGAGTTTTTGGGAAGCGTGGTCAACGTCAATCCCGATGATATTGCCTTCCGCATCGAAGTCGATCACCAGGCCGTCCATGATCCCGCAAGAGTCCGCGCTGGGCCGGAAATTCAGGTCGGTGTAGAGCGAATCGGTCTCAGCGTACGAGGCCTTCGTCGCTTCCATTGCTTGACCCGATCTGTTACCTTTCCGGTTCCCACTTCACGAAGAATTCCTTGATGCTTTCGTAACTCATGTGGCGGGCGTCGGCGAACTGGCCCTGGTCCATGGCGTAGAGGAGCTTGCCGCCGGGGTCGAGCACCGCCAGCGCGGGAATCCCGTGCTTGAGGGGCACGTGATACTTCTCGCCGATGTCCTGGTTCTTGTTGAACCGGCCCACATCAACTTTCACCACGTCGTAATTCGTCGCGATCAGAGCGGCTAGATCCTCATTGTGCATCTGCGCATCCAAGGCACGGCAATCCCCGCACCAATTGGCGCCAAAAACCAGGATGATGTTCTTGTGGGCTTTCGAGGCTTCAACGATCGCCGCCGTGATCTGCTGATGCGCGTCCGCCTTCTCATCGTAAGGCGGCTGCTCAGCGGCGATGATGACGCCCGCCAAGAGGACAAGCGGCAAGAATCGAAAAATGTCTTTAGTGCGAACCATGCTGTCTCCTTTCACATCCATGATACCTGAATTTGGGAATAATCAGGATGGTGAAAAGACCGTGACGAGTGCCGAAGGGAAGGGAAGTCTGAAAACACAGATCAGAAATCACAAATCAGAGGTCGAAAGAACTGTCGACTGTGGACTATCCTGTTTCTCCAGCTACCCCCATCGGAAGGACTGTGATAGCATCGCCAAGTCAAGGGGGCTGGTAGTACACAAAAGTCGCCCTGGAGTGAAGGCCATGAACGAACCCTACGCCAGACAACCTGCTTCCCGGTTCCGTTTTGAGGAGATCCTCTACGAGAAGAAAGACGGAGTGGCTCGTGTCACTCTGAACCGCCCGGAGGTGTATAACGCCTTTTCCGCGCAAACCCTGCGGGAGATGGTGGAAGCCTTGCGCGACGCCTCATGGGATGATTCCGTGGCGGTCGTGGTTTTGACCGGGGCCGGCGACAAGGCTTTCTGTTCCGGCAGCGACGCGAAGGAGTTTTCACAGCAATTCCTGCGCCGCCCGCGGAATTTCTGGAAATACCAAGGCTTGCTTCTGGAGGCCCTGGAGCATTTCCGCCACGTCGGCAAGCCCACCGTAGCCCGCCTGAACGGTGTGGTGGCAGGCGCGGGCAACGACTGGAACTTGGCCGCTGACCTCGCCATCGCGGCCGACCACGTGCGTTTTATCCAGGTCGGCACGCGCGTCGGTCTGGTGGAAGCCTGGGGGACAACCCAGTGGCTTCCCTTGGTGGTGGGCGAGCGGCGGGCGCGCGAAATGCTCCTGAAAGGAGAGGAGATCACTGCCGAGCAGGCCCTGAGTTGGGGCTTGGTGAACGAGGTGGTCCCCTACAAGCAACTGGACCGTGCCGTGAATGCGCTGGCGGCAAGGCTGGTCCAGAACCTGCCGGAGTGCGCGCGCTACACTCGTCAACAACTGGGCTTCTGGAAAGACTTGGCGTGGGCCATGACGGCCGGGCATGCGCGCGATTGGTTGACGGTCCACTCCACCTCGTGGGAGCCTTACGAGGGCGTCCAGGCTTTTATCGACAAACGGCCGGCGGACTACAAATCCATCCGCAGTCGCGCTGCCGCCGGAGAGTCCAGCGAATCCGTCTGGGGCGCGCCCACAAAAGAGTGCGAGAACTGCGGCGCCAAAGGAATACCGGAAGGGTTTGATTACTGCGGGAAGTGCGGCAGTAAGTTGCAGTGACCTCGGCACGACAGCCGGCGGCGAGGCGGGAACAATCAGCCCGCGGGCCGGTTGATTAAGGAGGAGGAGAACATGCCGGACGAACCCCTCGACGCAACCACGCCCGAAGGACCCGGAGAAAAGAAGAAGAGCCTCCAGTTCATCCGCTGGGACGATTCCGAACCAGCGGCGCACCTTACTATGTGCCGTCCCAAGCAGAACGTGATGAACATCCAGATGCTGCGGGAGATGGCAGGGGTGATCGACAGCCTGCTCAACCGGAAAGAAGTGCGGCTGCTCATTCTGGATTCCGCCCCGGAGTGCGAAGGCTATTTCTCCATGGGGGTGGGGGCCGAGGGATACGCATCGCCGATGGTTTTCCAGATGATGGATGCATTCCACGACGTGTTTCGAGCCATGAACGAGGTGTCCACGCCCGTGCTGGCCGTCGTCGATGGCGTAGCTTCCGGCGCGGGAGCAGAACTTGCCGCCTCTTGTGACCTGGTCATTGCCACCGAACACGCGCAATTCTGCCAGCCGGAGATCAGGCTGGGAGTGTTTCCTCCCCTTGGCGCTGTCATCTATCCGCGAGTCATCGGTCCCAGGCGCGCCATGGAATTCCTGCTGACCGGGGACCCGATCAATGCCCAGCAGGCGCTCATGATGGGCCTCGTTAACCAGGTGGTGCCGCACACGGCTCTCGAAGAAACCGTTGGCGCGCTGGCAAAACGCATCTGCGACCAGAGCGGGCCGGTCCTGAGACTTCTCAAGCAGGTCATCTTCGACGCGACCTGGAAGCCTTTCAGCGAGGCTTTGAAGAATGCCCAGGACATCTACCTCAACCAATTGTTTGAACTCCAAGATTCGCAGGAGGGACTGCGCGCCCTGATCGAGAAACGGAAGCCGGTATGGAAGAATAAGTGAAATGCTGTTGCCGAATGAAAGACTTTAATCCTTCGAGCCTGCCCAAACTCATGTGCCTAAGGGAGGGACGGGAGAATAGACCCGAAGGCCGTTTGCCCACTTGCGTTATCTTGTTTCTTCCTCCAATCCCGCGGCCGGGAAATAGACTCCTCTCAACCTGCGTCGCCACCACGCATCCCCTTCGCGTTTAGCAGCCCAATCGGTGAAACGATAATCATAGAGCAGTGCGCGCACGTAGCGCGGCGGCGCGTGTGGAAAAGGGCTACGAGCGAAAAGCTTCAGGACCTCCGGGGAGCCTTGCAAAAGGCGAAGCATCAGGTTCGTAAACCAAGGTTCGTTCTCGTAGCCGCTTAAGGCTGCGAACCACATTTGCCAGTCAAGCGTTGCACTAGGAATCACCGACGGCCCCGGCCGACAGGAGTTCTGCCCGGCCCGGGGCCGGCATGACGAAGGAGCAAGGTTAGAAGTGAAACCCCAGTTCAACCGTAAGGGCTCGCGGCGTCACGTAGTGCGTTCCGCTGAAGGTGGAAATGAAATTGTAGAGCGCCTCTTTATTCATCAGGTTGATCGCTGACAAGCGGAGGCTCCACTTGTACTTGTCGCCTTTAAACAGATTGTCCTGGCCCACAGCCAAATCGAAGAGGTTGCGAGGCGCGATGCGGGGAGGGTTGTGATCATCGTTTTCTGTTCCTGCCGCAGGGATCTTCACCAGGGAAGACTTGTACTCAGATGCAGGGCAGATGTCAGTCGGACTGATCGGAGTGGTCGGGGTCGCAAACACGCCGTTGCAAGAGAGTCCCGCCTGGAACTGTTGATCCGGCGTGATAATCGAAGCATCCACGACGGAGTCGGTTCCGTTCGGCCCATTGGCGCAATTCCCGCCCGCGCACGGCAGGGGGCCTGCCACCAGGCCGCTATCGTAACGCCAGTTGAAGCCAACCCAGGGGCCGCGCTTGAATGGCTGGTATTGCACGTGGGTTGTCTGGTTAAAGTGCTCGTCGTGGTCGATGCGGAACACCTCGCACCCCGTCGGCGTCGTCGCGCAAAGGGAGCCCGGCGCGGAGCCGACTCCGGCGACCTGCGGCTCGAAGAAGCGCGCCGCCACGCTGGAGAAAACCACAAAGGCCGTCAAGCCGTGAATATTCGGGACGCTGGCGCGGATTGCATATCCGGGGATTTTCGATTTGGTCCACTCGACGGGAAAAGTAATCGGTGAGTTGCCCAGGATGCTGAAGTCGAAGCCCCTTTGCGTGTACTTCCAGATGTATTCGCCGTCCACAACCAGGTATTTGCCGAAAGCTTGCTGGAGGCCGACATGGAACTCATTGCGGGTGCCGGGGCTCAGCGGAGTGGTGCTGACGCAAGGAGCGATGGTCGACGTCATGATCGCTTTGATCACGGGATCTGCGCATCCGTTGCTCGCCAGGATCAGGTTCTCGTTGAACGGCGTTTCCATGATGCGAGCATACGAAGCCTGAAGCACGGTGTTGGTTTTCTTGATGTTGTAAGCGGCACCTACGCGAGGCTCCGCTTGGCGGGCAATAGTGATGCCATTATATAAGTCGCCGCGGAGGCCAAGGTTGAAGTTCCAGTTCTTATAGGTAATCGAGTCTTGAGCGAACAGCGCCAGCTCCTTGATGTCGGAGTGAACGTTATAGGCGTACAGGCCGCTGGTCGAATTCGGACAACCGTCAGAGGACGGCAGTGGCGCCGTTCGGGTCAAGTCGTAGCAGCCCAGGAGGGGTATAAAATTCGGATTCGACTCGAGGAATGGCGCGCTGCAATCCGCCGGATCGGTCAGTCCCGGGTTTGTATCCGGGAAACCGTTAGGAGTAAACAAACAAGGAGCATTCGAGGTGGGATCGACCACGCCGAAGCTGTCGTCTTCCGTCAGAAATGTGTGCTGAAACACCACTCCCGCTTTCAGGTTGCTGAAGCCTTTCACGTAAGAGACCTCGGCGCGACCGCCGGCATTCGTCAGCCGGCGAGTCTGGCCAATGGACTGGCGCTGAATATCAGGTTGGAGGTCGGCGAAAGGATCGTCGCTCGGGAAGTAGTTGTATCGATCCTGGCGCATCCAGCCGCCCAACGTGAACACGGTGTTGGTATTGAGCAGGCGCGTCCAAGCGGGCGCAATGTCAAGCGTCTTGATCTGCGAACGCTGATCGGTAGAGCCTACGACCACTCCGGTGGGACTCAGGCCATTGTTGTCAACGACCAATCCGTTCCATGCCGTGACGTCTTGCGCGTCATACGAATTAGGGGTTTGGAACCAGGAGCGGGTGAACTGGAAGCTAAGATTGACCGTGTTCTTTTCCGAGGGCTTAACGTCGAAGCGGTCGAACAAGTTCTCTTCATTTCCCCGGTCGTGCAAGACGTTATATTCCGGCCCGTCCAGAAACCGGGAGGTGTTCAACCCGTTGGCGGAAATGAAGTTACCCCAGCTTTTTCCACCGTAACCGAAATCGAATCCACCGTTCGCAGTCCCAAAGGTTCCGTAAGAAGCCCTCACATCGCCATGCGGCTGCGTCTCCCCCAGGCCTGAACGCGTGGTCGCCACGATCACCACGCTGGTCTTGTCCCCAAACTCGGCAGGCGGTGCGCCAGGAACTACTTCCAACGACTGGAGCGAGTCAAGGGAAATCTGATTTGAAAAGACCTTGCTTTGCTGGTCCGTGATGGGCTGGCCGTCGACGTTAAACGAGTTTTCTGCGTGATCTCCCATTCCGTGGAACAGACCGTTCGAATCCGCGGCGATTCCCGGCGTGGAAAGTGTAACGAGAGAACTAATGGACGACGACTGACTTTCCAGCGGCAGCTTATCGAAGAGGGTCCGATCCACATCCGTGTGGGTCGTGGGGTCCACCTCGATTAAATCCGCGGCTTCGCTTGTGACCGTTACCGTGGTTTTCCCACCGGCCAATTGCAGCGTGATTTTTAGGCTGACAGGAACCATGGAGTTGAGGTCAACGTCTTGAGCCTGCGGGGCGAAGCCCGTGGCGGTAACTGTCAGGTGATACGGATTGAATGGCACGTTGGTGAAGCTGAACCCGCCCGAGCCATCCGTCGAAGCTGTGCGTTGAAAGCCGGTGACGGGGTTGTAAATTGTAGCTGTTGCGCCAGGGATCACCGCGCCGGAGGGATCCGATACCGTGCCCTGTACCGTCCCGGCGCTCCCGAGGCCCTGCCCGAGAACCGCCGGGGGAAGGGTCATTGCCCACAAGGATACAAACAGAATAAATAATAGGTGTCGCCTTTCAATCATGACTCTGCTCCTTTTGCTCCTGAGAATTTGTTGAGGTGAAGCGAGATGGGCAAAACTTTCAGGAGAGAGGAGGGGAGCGGGCGACGAGCGTCAGAGCGAGGTTAAGAGAATACCTCGCTTCGTAAGTTGTCAGGGAGTAGGGTGTTTGGCGATGCGGCTTCCAGAGGAGGGTTTGGGCCGCGGGGCGAACCGAGCTGCTGCGAACGATCTGGCAGAGCGGGCAGAACGGGCTGATATCGTGGCTGGCACGCAGGCGCGCAGCCCCCTCGCGCGCATCACTACGAACACTCGCGAAAGTCTCGTGGTGGTGAAAAACCTCTACTGAGAGAAGGTGAATTTCACCAGCGAGCGCAAGGCAGACAACGAGTGCATGCACCCAGTATCTTTGCCGGCGTTTGCCTAGCCGTCTCAAGTTAACCGGTCCCCTCTTTCTTGAACAAGGCCGGAGATATCCATTTAGCCATAACCTGAACCTGTACTCATAGTAGCAAGAAATCTTAAACTTTGGGAGTGCCTGGACGCCCGCGCGCTTCGGTATGGAACGATTCCTATTGCGCGGAGAAGCTGACATGAGGTGTTGTGTTGCCAAAGCCCGACCGGCTTACGGCGTTGATTACCAAGCTGTCCTTGTTGCTTAGGAGCGGGGTGGGCCTCGTCCGGAAGGAGATACCTGAAAGATAGAGGAGAAGTAAAAAGCCGGTGAGGAGGGGTTGTTTAGTTCCTCGGATAAGTGCAGGACGCCGGGGTTCTGCGGCGCGGGGTGTACAGATCCCTGGCGAGCAATCTGGCAAGCTGCGCACAAAGGGTTGTTGTCCGGGGTTGCTTGCGCTGGCCCAATGCTTTCGCGCGCCCGGCCTTCGATTCCAGAAAGCGGATCAGCAACGATGTGGCGGTGGAGTTCCCCGACAAAGAAGAGATGAACCTGGACCAACACTGCCGCCCAGACCATCAGCTCTCGCAGCAATTTAAGCCCTTTGGGTCTCATCTTCGGAAAGAACTCACCTCGTTGTGCCTTCTTGTCTTGACTTCCTGAGAAGCAGAACCTTAATCAAGAGGCGAACGGCCCTGACCTGGGGCACCTTCGCCGCCAACACCTCACCGTGGTATTATCCGATGCGCCCAAGCTCCCATAGGTTGCAGATAAATCTTGTAGTACCCGCAGACCGGAAAAATGGCCAAACTCCAGGGTAAAGTTCACGGGCGAACTGAAGCTACGCACCAACTCTTCTTCATTCCACCTTCAAGGGTGCGGCCACCGAGCCGATGCGTCCGCTAAGGTCGTCACGGACGACGAACCGGACTGTGTATTCCCCGGGAGCAAGATCCAGGGCGCCTCTAAAGGCAGCACCTTTCTGGCGTATCGACGACACCCTCTCTGAGGTCAGATGAGCATCAAATTTCTGTCCTACAGGATGATCCACCTGTTTGCCTTCAGGTGTCTTCGCCAGCGCAACGATTTCCAGCGCAACATGGTTATTGTCGGCGTCGTTGATCAGCGCAGGATCTGCCGCCAGGTGCATCTCATAATTTACATGCTTCTTGCCCGGCTGCTTGCCGGGTTCGATGTTGTCCCACCGCGCCATCAGCGCAAGCGATGTGTAATCCAAAGGCGACTGCAAAGCCGATGCAATGTCGTTGTTACGGCTGGTGTCGGGATCGATGGTGGCATTCGTCACAAAGAAGCCGCTGCGCGCACGCACTTCCACGCGATCGCGCTTCACTTTCACCGCGAGCTTGCGCCAGCCGGACTTGGTATTCGACCGATCAAGATAGTAGCCAAGCATGTAGTATTCGGCAGAATCGCGAACCGCATCGCGGAAGCCTTTCACCAGATCGTTGGAGTTGTAATAGGCGCGGCCTCCGGTCATGGACGCAAAGGTCTTGAGGGTCGCCTGGGTATCCAGCTGTTTCCAGTTCATATTGCGCGCATAATTTGTTCCCGGATTGCGCACGGTGGCGCTAGGCACGATCCCAACTTGCAGCCCATTGACATCCAGTGGATAGAGTGCAATCTGTGCGTCGTTCAACAGTTGCCAGGTGTGTTCGTACATCGGCAGTACATCGGAGAGGGTATCGCGGCCGGGGGGAGCGAGCCGCATTGTGTTGTCGCTCACGCTGAAAGGGAATCCGCCGCCCGCCCAGATCAGCGACTTGCGCCCTGGAAATCCTGCCAATGCCTGTGATAACTGTTGCAATCCCTGCAAGGTGTATGTGATGGCAAGGCGTTGCTCGAACGATTGAAAATTCAGTTCCGTGTCTTCCAACATGGTCTGGATTCTGTCGGCTTCGCTTTGCACGGCGCCGGGGTCGACGCCCGCGCTGCCATCGGGGCTGGCAGTTCCGGTTATGGCTTCCACATCTTCCTGGGTATCGACCATATGGGACGTGTCGCCATTCACCTTATGTAGTGCGGCTACCAGGACGCGAGGGTCGGTAGTGAAGTCATGGATCACGTGAATGCCGCTACGGGTAAGGGTGTAGAGGGCTGTCGGCTCGCGCTGATCCAGCGATTGTGTAAGATACTTGAGCAATTCCTTGCGCGCATTCGCCTGACCCATAAAGGGCGTGTTTATGAAGTCGAGCACAATCAGCGTAATACGCCCCACGGAAGGCCCGCCCGCCAGGGAATTGCTGAACTCATTCGGATTCCTGGGACGCGACAAACGGTGCGCGTCGCTGGTGATTTCTTCGAACGTGGTAATCTTTTGCTCGGCGCCGTTTTCCAGCACCGTGAAGTCTTCCTTCTTTAGTTCGCTGATGTGATTGCCGGACTTGTCAGTCACCAGCGTGGGGATCAGCACCAATTCAGTGCGCGAGGTGAATTTGACTTCACAGTTGTTCTCTTTGTCTTTGGGTTCTGCAAAGACAAAAATGGAACAAGCCAAAACGGCGATTACGGTGACGTAGCGGGAAAGCTTACGGCCAGTCGTCATTCGCATAATCCCCTCCGATGGCGAGTAAAGGACGGGGGTAATTCACAGCGCGGATTAAGTACTGGAGACGAGAAATACCATGCCAGTTGCATTATTTCACATATGACCGGAAATCACCAGAAGTCGATAGATTCCCATTCGTCATTGTGGTACGATGTGTCGGCTACTGTGCCTTGTTGTAAGAACCCCAATAGAATCACTCTCTATGGGGTGGCGCACTGATTGAAGCGAAAGGAAAGTCTTGTTATGTCGGGGCATTCTAAATGGGCGACAATTAAACACAAGAAAGGCGCCTTGGACGCCAAGCGGGGAAAGGCCTTTACGAAGATCATCAAAGAAATCACCATCGCGGCCAGGATTGCCGGCGGAGACCCGGATGCCAATCCTCGCTTGCGAACGGCTATCGCGGCCGCCAAGGCTGAGAACATGCCGGCGGATAACATCAAGCGCGCCATTCAGAAGGGAACAGGCGAACTTCCCGGCGCCGCGTACGAGGAAGTGGTGTACGAGGGTTACGGGCCTGGTGGCGTGGCGATGCTGCTGGAAGTGACGACGGATAACAAGAATCGCACCCTGTCCGAAATCCGTCACATTTTCTCCAAGCACGGCGGAAACCTGGGGGAGCACGGTTCCGTAGGCTGGATGTTTACCAAACGAGGCTACATTGTGGTGGAAAAGGGAAAGGCCAGCGAGGAGACGCTGCTGGAATTGGTGACCGACGCGGGCGCGGACGACATGAACGAGGACGGCAGCAACTGGGAAGTCTTTTCACCCCCGGCCCAGTTGCACCGGGTGGTTGAGCGGCTGAAGACTGCGAACATCACACCGGCTGCCGCGGAAGTCTCCATGATCCCCCAGTCCTACGTGAAGCTGACTGGCAAACAGGCGGATCAGATGTTCCGGCTCATGGAAGAGCTCGAAGACCACGAGGACGTGCAACACGTCTTCGCGAACTTCGACATCGAGGAGGCGGAGCTTCACGCCCTAACCCAGGCCAAATCTTGATGAGCCTTTGCCCTCTCGAACCCGCAAGGGTGAAGAGTCGCCATTGCACGTGTTGAGCCTATGGAGATTCGTCCTCGGAGATTCCGGGTTCTCACCCCTTTCTTCGGTCTCGTCATCGTAGCAGGCAGCTACCCCGCTTCGATTTTTCTCCAAGCCGCCGGTGTTCCGGCCAAGCTGACTTATTCAAGGATGTTCAAGGGCAGCACCCCCGAGTACCTACTGATCACCGTGGACTCCAAAGGGTCGGGGACTTTCGAGGGGCGCAAACTGGACGAAGCACAAAGCCCGCGCCCCTTTCAGCTTTCCGAAGGCACGACAGAGCGAATCTTCGCGCTGGCCGGGCAACTTCACAACTTCCAGTCCGTTGACCTCGAGAGCCACAAGAAGGTGGCAAACATGGGCCAGAAGACCTTTACCTACCAGCAGAGCAAGGACGTGAACCGAGTGGTCTTCAATTACACTGAGAACCGAATCGCACGGGAGCTCGTGGACGTCTTTGAAGCGGTGGGCACGGTTGAAGAGCACATTGCGGCGCTTGAATTTGAAATGAAGTATGACCCCTTGGGCCTTTCCCAGGAGCTATTGCAGATCCAGATCGAACTCAACAACAAGAGCCTGGCCGACCCTGAGATGCTGCTTCCGACCCTTGAAAGGATTGCTCGCAGTTCACGCTTTCTTCATCTGGCGCAAGTTCGCGCTCAGCAGATCATCGAACGCGTCCAACCCAACCCCTAATCATTGCCGATAGCTGATTGACGATTGAAGATTGAAGAAGCGGTGTGGCAACTCCTTCCCCTGTCCATGAGCAATCGGTCCCGCCTCGGCGGGATCAATCGACAATCGTCAATTCCCGTCGTCCGGCAACCTTTGAGCTATCCGGCTCGTCTAGACTGGTGTAAGATTAGGGTGGCTTGTTAGTCCTTTCTCAGTGTTTTGGCGAGGTGGTCCATGACACCCATGAAACAACCGGTAGCAAGAATTCTGCTGGGGTTCGGTGCGGCGGTTTTTCTGGCGACTGCCGCAGTTTGGGGCCAGACTTATTCTCACGCCCGCGTTGTTCGCCTCAGTTTTGTCGAGGGCAATGTTACGGTACAGCGGCCTGACGTTGCCGATTGGGCCGAAGCCCCGATGAACACGCCTATCCAGGAAGGCTTCAAGCTTTCGACTGCGGAAGGCAGCTTTGCCGAAGTTGAATTCGAGAACGGCTCGACGGTACGGCTTGGCCAGCTTTCCATGCTTGAATTCACCCAGCTTGCCCTGGCTTCCGACGGAAGCAAAATCAACCGCCTCACCCTGCACAAGGGCTATGCGACATTCCATGCGGTCCCCGAAGGACAAGACCTGTACGAGGTGCTCTCGTCCAGCGCAACGCTTACTCCGGGCGGGAAAGCGATGTTCCGAGTTGATGTCGATTCCTCAGAGGAGCGGGTGGAAGTCTTCAACGGCTCGGCGGAGGTCGCCAGTTCTCTCGGTTCCTGGACGCTGGCCAAGAATTCTGTGCTCGATTTGAGCCCCGGTACTGATCAGCCTGCCCTGCTCTCGGAAGGAATCACGAAGGACGACTGGGATCGCTGGGTGCAAGAGCGAGAAGGTCAAGTGGAAGCCGGCAACAGCGGCCTATCGCCCGGAGCGTATTCCAATAACGGCAGTGACACTTTCTATGGCTGGTCTGATTTGTCGTATTACGGAAATTGGTCCTACATGCCGGGTTTCGGATACGGGTGGATCCCCAGTGTCTATGCGGGATGGTACCCGTATTCGTTTGGCCGCTGGTGCTGGTATCCGGGTTTTGGATACACGTGGATTTCTGGCGACCCCTGGGGTTGGCTACCCTATCACTATGGCGGGTGGGAGTTCATCCCAGGCATAGGCTGGATGTGGTTCGCGGGGAGTTTCGGCGCCTGGTCACCCGGGCTGGTTACTTGGTACGGGGGCCCAGGATGGATCGGGTGGATGCCGCGCCCCGGCCTACCGGGCAGAGGCAATACCCCCTGCCCACAAGGCCGGTCTTGCGGAACTGCCGTAAGTACCAGTGCGTTTCAGAACGGTCGTCCTGTGGGTCCTGGAACCATCCTCCCCGTGAATCTGTCGTCTGGCAAGAAGATCGAACAGCCCGATATTTTGCCGAATCGGCAAGCCATGCTTCCGGGACGAGTTGTGGCCCAGCCCGCCGGGTTTGCTATTACTAAGCCGATTCAGATAGGTATGCGCGGCGCCACCTTAAGCTCACAGACCATAAACACGCAGCCGGCAACCCTTGCACCGGGCGCGGCCGCAGGCTCAAGTCGTGCCCTCGGCGGTTCGGCGGTTGGATCAATAGCCCGATATGCGGCGCCTGGACCGGAGTCCGGAATCGTCTATGACCCGGTGGCAGGGCGATATGTGAACAACTCTCGCCTGCCCTCAGGGGCCACGCAGGCGCCGAACGAACTGTCTATCCGCCCGCTCCCTTTAGCTCCAGTAGCTTCGGCATCGCGTGCTGTTCAGCCGGCGCCAGGAACTCCCCAAAAGGGGGGACCTGCGGCTGCTCCACAAAGCCAGGGCTCGGGTTGGTTCCACCATTCTTCCCCTGGGTCCAGTTCTAGCTCGGCCGCAGCGCCTCGGAGTGGAGGAGCAACGGCGGGCGCCCACTCGGCAGGTGGCAGCAGCTCCTGGGGTGGCGGCTCCACGAGTGGCGCGGCCGCAGGCGGAGGCGGCGGCTTGGGTGGTGGCTCCCACGCTGGCGGAGGGTCGGCAGGCGCCCCTCATCACTGAGAAATCGCCCTCGTAGGGGGACGGCTTGCCGTCCCCGTGAAGGGTAGGGCAAGCCCTACCCCTACAAGAAACCGCGTTACCTGAGCCGCAGGACCATGTACTCTTCGTCGAAGTATTGGTCACCGATCTTGAGTGCCGCGCGTTCAACTCCGAAAGTCTCGAAGCCAAGCGAGCGATAGAGCCTCTTGGCTGCGACTTGGCAGGAGGATACGGTTAGAATAACCTGCTCTAAACCAGGCAGGGCCTTGATCTTCTCCAACAGCGCCGAGAACAACGCTCGACCGATGCCCTGCCCCCTGCAATTCGCCCTCACGTAGACGCCCCAAATCTTGCCCTTGTGCCGCACCTTGAGATGTTTCTCGCGGAAGAAACCTGCCATGCCGACGAGTTCTGCGGAGAGGAACGCGCCCAGGACAAGGCTGGCGTTGTCGTCCGAGCGCAGGCGCACAGCAGCCTGCTCGATCAGGGTCGCGCGGTGTTCCTCGGCCGACTCGGCAAACGACTGGGGTTCCTGTTCGAGAGCCTCGAGCCGCAGATTCCAATAGGCCACTGCATCACGTTCTGTCAGGACACGGATCTCTGCATCAATCATCATTCCGCTATTGTAGCTGAAGGCGCGTTGCCCGCAGACACGAAGAGTTGTAGTATATGCACGGCTCAGCAGCCCCTCGACGGCTTGGTGACTAACCGTGCGCACTTGCCCTACGTGCCAGCAAACGTATCCCGACGATGCAGGTTTCTGTCTGAAGGACGGCACGCTGCTTCCTTCTCCTTCCAGTGTTACCGAGTCTGAGCTTGCCAGCGGTCTCGCGCGGCGTTATCGAATCGTCAAAAGGCTGGGTGCGGGAGGCATGGGAGCGGTCTTTCTTGCGGAGCAAATCGCACTTGGGAATCGCCCCGTGGCGTTAAAGGTCCTGAGGCGTCGGCTGCTGGATGATCCCGAATTCCTCCTGCGTTTTCGCGATGAAGCGACCTCCACGGCGCGAATCCGTCATGCCAATGTCGTGACCATCTACGAGTCGGGCCAATCCGAGGATGGGACTCCCTACATCGCGATGGAATATCTGGAAGGCGAGACGCTCAGTCTGGCGCTTCGCACGCGGGGCGCGTTGCCCGTGGCGGAGTGCGCTGAGATTCTCTCGCAAGCGGCGCGCGGGGTGAACGCCGCGCACAAACTCGGCATCATCCACCGCGACCTCAAGCCCGATAACATTTTCTTGACGCGCGGTGATGAAGGCGAGCTGATCGTCAAGGTCGTCGATTTTGGCATCGCCAAGCTGCGCGAGTCCGCCCTGCGCACGCTCTTCGGAACAGTGCTTGGGACACCCGCTTACATGTCCTTTGAGCAGGCCTCGGGCATGCGCAGCGATCAGTTGGACGGGCGCTCCGACATCTACTCGTTGGGTGTCGTTACCTATGAAATGCTCACGGGCCGTGTGCCCTTCCATTCCGACACGCCGCTTGGCTACGCGCGCAAGCACATGCTCGAGGAACCGCCGCCTTTCCGGGCTGTCGCCCCAGGTTTGCCAGTCTCCCCTCAGGTTGAAGCCACGGTGATGAAAGCCTTGACCAAGGACCGCGAGCAGCGTTACCCGTCTACACTGGATTTCGCGCGCGATTTCGCCCGCGCGGCCTCGTCGCAATCCGAAGCAGAATCACCAACGCTGCTCGCTACAACGAAAGTGGTTGAACGCGGTATTCCGGTCGCTGAATCGCGCGGCCTTCCCCAATCCGAGGTACCCGTATCGTCCGCGGCTTCAGCTGGTGGTAAGCCTGAGCCGCTCATCAACACCCCTCTTCCGCCCCATGAATCCCCGGATCTAGCGGGGATGAGCGTTGCTCAGTCTGCTCGGGATTCCGCTGCGGCTCCGGAGCCTGCTCCGCCCCCTGGCCCTGTGCCCAGTGCGAGGTCAGTTCCCGCTTCGAAGGACCGCGTCACCGGTCCAACCCCTCACTTCCGAACTGTGCCGGAGCGGACCAACACGATGAAGTACGTCGGTCTTGGTGCCCTGATCATACTCGTCGCGGCGGGGGCCACCTGGTATTTTTCCCATTCGGCGCAGCAGCAACCACAGAATCAACAAGCTCCTCCAGGAGCTGCTTCCTCCGTCCCTGTTCCACAGGGAGCGACCGTTGAGCCTTTGCAGAAGCAACAAGCTCCTCCAGAACCTGCTTCCTCAGCTCCGTCCGGAATGGTGTACGTTCCCGGAGGCACGTTTACCATGGGTCGTGACAACGCCCCGAATCCGGAAGAAACTCCTGCTCATTCCGTGACTGTCGCGCCATTCTACATCGACAAGGAACTCGTAACGCAGGCTCAATACAGCGGATTTCTTCAGAAAAGCAAGGGCGAGCCTGCGACGTATCCAGACTCGCAGGCTACTTGGCCTGCCACTAATGTCTCGTGGGAGGACGCGCAGGCGTATTGCGAGCGGGCCGTGCCGGGGGGCCGGCTGCCGACTGAAACCGAATGGGAATTCGCAGCGCGTGGAACGGATGGCAGACTCTACCCTTGGGGAAACAGCTTCAGTTCGGCGCTTGTAAACAGTCTCGAAGGCGGCCTGGATCACCCGGAGCCCGTGGGCATCCGCCCCAGGAACGCAAGCCCTTTCGGAGTTCTCGATATGTCCGGCAACGTCTGGCAGTGGTGCTCCGACGACTTCAAGCCATACCTCGGGCAGACCTCTGCGTTTCCTATTCCTGACGACGCCAAGGTCATTCGAGGGGGTTCTTACAAATGCGACAACGACCACGTGACCACCACAACCCGCAACCTTGACCACGCCTCTACGCGTTCACCCCTTATCGGCTTCCGCTGCGCCAAGTCGCCCTAGCGGGCTTTCGAGCCCGCCCCAAAGTTGAGTTAGCAGTTATGGGGTGTTAGCCCCTGGTACCCTCCTATATCTCAAGGGAAAAGGAAAGAGGGGTCAAGGAGCGAGCACTTCCCCGCCACAACGAAACCCGTCGTCAGCGTACCTGTAGGCTGGATTGACCCCGTAGCGGTTGGAAACCCGAACGTTAATGGGATCGCAGTGAGAGGACCCGCCACGGAGAACGCGGTATTGGCCACTCGCAGGCCCGCGAGGATCAGTACCTGGGCTGCTCGAATAGTAGTGCTCGTCATACCAATCGTTGACCCACTCGTACGCGTTGCCGAGGGTGTCAAACAACCCGAACCCGTTGGCGCCCTTTTGTGCGACCGCGGCCGTTTGGCCCCCGCTGTTCTTGTCGTACCACGCTACCTCGTCGATCGGTCCGTAACGCGCCGCCGTGCTTCCTCCCCGAGCCGCGTACTCCCACTCTGCCTCAGTAGCCAACCGCCCTCCCGCCCACGCACAGAAGTCGCGTGCGTCATTCCAGGTCACATTCACGATAGGCATGTCGTCATTCGCCCAGCCGTTGCTACCCCTCGGGGCAGGTGGCATCTGCCGTCCCGTGGCTGCTGCGAAGCGTTTGTAGGCGCCCACAGTAGCCTCCGTCTGCCCGATCCAAAAACCCTTGCTGATGGTTACTTGGTGCGATGGCCTTTCATGGTCAAGGCACTCGTCGTCACCCGCCGAGCAGCCCATCAAGAACGTCCCAGGCGGAATCCAGACATACTTGAGGCCATCTCTGGGGTTCTCTCGCACTTCTCCTGAAGTGGGGGGACCCAGGTCCAATAACGCGGCTTCGAAGCGGGTTTCTTGCCCGCTGGATACGTTAAGTGTCTGGCTGAAATCCTTCTTGCCGGGTGCCGCGATCCGCAGCGCGTGAGCTCCCGCCGCCACATCCGAAACCGCGAGTTGTCCACTGGCGTCTGCGACCCCCCGACTCGAGTTGTCCACAGAGACCTCAGCGCCCGGCGTGGTTCTTACCAGGATGCTCCCCGGCAGGTCCGCGAGCGTGGCCACGATTTTCACCTCCTTCCCCGCCACCACAGTTATCTTCTGCTGGAAATCTCTCTTGCCGGCGAGGGAGACCCGCAGGTTGTGTTCTCCTGGTTTTGGGTTGCCAATCGCCAGCCGGCCTTCCGGATTCGCCCGACCTGTGTATTGGTCATCGAGGTAGACCTCTGCGTTGGGGGAGGTCTCGACCACGATCTGGGCGGGCTTCGTGGCGGGCGGTGTCGCTGGCTTTGGGGTTACTTGCGGCAAGAGCTGCGCCCCTGCGGGAAAGGCAGTCGCAGCCACCATGATCACGGTGAACAGGCCAATGTGGATTCTGCGAGCCATGAGCTTGGAGCCTTCTTAGCGATCCTTCGCCCCGTATCTTACCATGCTTTGCGTTGCAGGTTTGCGCCCCCGGTCGCGCCCGTGGCGGCTCGGCGCGCAGCGCGAAACGTGGAGCACCTTCCGGAGGGAGCCTTTCAGCGGTTGCTGTGAGACACGACAGAACTCAATCTTGTGTGCCGTCCGGTAATTCGACGGACACTCTAGCGCCACCGTCCCGTTGGCATTTTCCGGCAAGATGGTGACGCTGCCCCCCCTATATCTCAAGGGGAAGGGAAAAAGCGTCAAGGGCCAGCCACTTCCCTGCCACAACGAACCCCGAGGAGGTAACTGCCGGCTGGATTGTACCTGAAGCGGTTCGATACACGAACGACCCTGGGATTGTTGTTCCAGGACGCGCCACGCAGAACGCGCTGTTGGCCGCTCGCCGGCCCTGAGGGATCTTGAGACGGGCTGTTCTGGTAATAGTTCTGGTCGTACCAGTCATTCACCCACTCCCAAACATTCCCCAGCACGTCGTACAACCCGAATCCATTGGCTCGTTTCTCGCCCGCCGGATGCGCCCGGCCTCCGCTGTTGGCACTGTACCAGGCGACTTCGTCGATCGGCCCGTAGCGCGCCTCCGTGCTTCCTCCTCGCGCCGCGTATTCCCACTCCGCTTCTGTGGGCAACCACCCTCCCGCCCACGCACAGAAGTCGTGTGCGTCATTCCAGGTCACATTCACAATAGGCATACCGTCATTCGCCCAACTGCTGTTGAAGTTCGGAACAGGTGGCATTTGCCGTCCCGTGGCTGCTGCGAAGCGCTTGTAAGCGCCCACAGTAACCTCCGTCTGCCCGATCCAAAAACCTTTGCTGATTGTCACTTGGTGCGATGGCTTTTCATCGCTGCCGCACTCGTTGTCGCCCGGCGGGCAGCCCATCCGAAAGCTGCCCGGTGGAATCCACACGTAATTCAACCCATCTTTCGGATTCTCCCTCACTGCTCCTGGCAGAAGAACCTTTTCAGCTTCTCCTTGACCCAGCCGTACTGCAGGGACATTGGGTGTGCTCGGGAAGAGTCCTTTGGGCGTGCTGATGTATCCGGCGATGCTGTCCTTGCCCAGCTTGTTGACGACCAGCTCTTCTGCGCTGGACGAACCCTGAACGTAGAAGTACACGGGCTTGTTCATGGCTTTGTCCCTATGCACATGAGGCTTGCCGTCAAACACAAGGTTGACGCTGAAGACGTTCTGCTTGGTGTCGGTCTTATCGAGTTCGATCGTGACCGTCCCTACCTTCTGTTGAGCCTTAAGGTGCGACAAATTGAACTCAAAGTAGTCGCGGTCAGCCCTGTGGGCCAACGCGATGAGCTCTTCGCGGGTGCGTGCAAGGTCCGCCAGAGGTGCGTCGACCCTGGCCTCTTTCCCAGCGGGCACGGTAACGTTCTGCCGATATTCCCTCTTGCCCGGTACGGCTATCCGCAACTCGTGCGAGCCTGCGACCACGTCGGGCACAGATAGTTGTCCCGCCGCGTCCGTTGTGCCCCGGCTGGAATCGTCGAGGAAGACCACCGCCCCCGGCGAAGTCCGGACCACGACAGTTCCGGCAAGATCTGCAAGCACCACCGTCATTTTGTTCACCTGCCCGGCCACCACCGTCACTTTCCGCTGGAAATCTCTCTTGCCGGCGAGGGAGACCCGCAGGTTGTGCTCTCCTGGTTTTGGGTTGCCAATCACCAGCCGGCCTTCCGGACTCGCCCGGCCTGTGTATTGGTCATCCAGGTAGACCTCGGCGTTGGGGGAGGTCTCGACCATGATCTGGGCGGGCTTCGTGGCGGGCGGTGTCGCTGGCTTTGGGGTTACTTGCGGTAGGAGCTGCGCCCCTGCGGGTAAGGCAGTCGCAGCCACAACAAGAAAAGTCAATAGGAGGATGCACATTCGGCGGGGCATGAGCTTCGAGACTCCCGGGCGATTATCGCTGGCTATCTTACCACGCTTTGCCAATCGGACTGGGATTTGCTGGCCTGATTCGGTTCTGGCATGTTGGCCTTTGGCAGCCAGTGTCACGCTTGTGGGAGACTGAGTGAATATTACAACCTCCAAAAGGCGGCTCGACGATTTCTGTCGCAATCGGTGAAGCGGCCAACAGAGTTTCACTCAGTTTCCGAATAGACCAAGGCCCCGAGCAGGGTCGCTATGACAATGGTCACCAGGTCAAATACAGCATCCGCCGCCCACACCATTGCCGGAATATGCCTCAACAACAAACCCCATGCAATATCTGGGAAAATCCCCATCAAGAGCCCGGCAGCAACGCCCGCCAGCGCAGCAGTCCCGGGGCCAGTGCCGTATCGCGGACGAATGGCCGCATAGAGCCAGAGGAATATTTTTGACTTGCAATTCGCTTTTTATTCGCCTATAATCGCCCGCATAGTTGCGCCCTTGGCCAATGAAGCCGAGGGGAACGAGAGGGGATGGTGCGAACATGGCTTTGACGCGTCGGCAGAAACAAGCCTTTGATTTCCTGGTCGGATTTATTAATCGCAATGGGTACTCGCCGAGTTTCGAGGAGATCGGCGCAGGATTGGGGCTGTCGTCACTCGCGACGGTACACAAGCACATGCAGACCCTCGAGAAGAAGGGCTTCATCCGCCGCAGCTACAACCAGAGCCGGTCCGTCGAGGTTGTCGCCGTGCCGGGCTCAGTGCCATTTGCCAGGACTGCAGTTCGTCCCTTCGGGCGGAGGAAGGCGCCGCTCGAGACGAGAGCCGGAGTTGAGTCCATTGGAGCGGTCCCCATTCCATTACCCGCCACGGTTTTAGGCAACATGGAGTTCCCGCTCTTGGGGCGAATCGCCGCCGGCCAGCCGGTCGAGGCTGTGCCCAATCCCGAGACCTTCTCCTTTGGCGACTTCACCGCCGGCCGAGGAAGCCTCTTCGTGCTGCGGGTGAAGGGCGACTCGATGATTGACGACCACATCTGCAATGGGGATTACATCCTGGTGGAAGGAACGCAGACGGCAGAGAACGGTGAGATCGTGGTGGCTCTGATCGAGGGAACCGACGCCACACTCAAGCGCTTCTTCCGCGCCCCCAATGGCAAAGTCCGGTTGCAGCCTGCCAATGCCCAAATGGACCCCATCATCGTGTCTGCCCGAGAGGTGAAAATCCAGGGAAAAGTGGTTGGGGTGCTGCGGAAGTACTGATTTTTCAACCGAAGTTACTCGCGTTTGACTACCAGCCAGGCTTTACGCCTGGGCTCCTGCAACCTTTTCGATGAAGATGTCGTTCAAAGGCGGTTCAACCAGCTCGAAGCGGCTGATGCGCACGCCGCGCTGGAGAGCGGCTTTAAGGATTTCCTGGGGGTCTGCGCCTGGCCTGAGCCGGGCCTCGACGGCTGCCCCGAAGCGGTTCAGTTTTTCGATCAGTCCCGTACCTTCCAGAAAGTCCCCATCCCCTGAATATTCGATGCGCAGGGTGTTCTTCCCGTAGGACTGCTTGATGGCGCGGAGGTCCCCGTTCAACACACTGCGTCCTTTGTTGATCAGACAGATGGCGTCACACATCATCTCCACCTGCTCCATGCGGTGAGTGGAAAGAATGATCGTGGAACCTTGGTCGCGCAACTCCAGCATGATGTCTTTGATCAGGCTTGCATTCACCGGGTCAAGGCCGGCGAAAGGTTCATCAAGAATCAGCAACGGGGGCTTATGAATCACTGTGGCGATAAACTGAACCTTTTGCTGCATTCCTTTGGAAAGGTCCTGGATCTTCTTTTCTGACCAGGCTGCCAATTCCAGGCGCTCCAGCCAGGATTGGGCGCGCTGCGCCGCCACGGTCTCGGAGAGTCCTTTCAGGGCTCCCAAAAACCGCAGGACCTCCCGCACCTTCATTTTGCTGTAGAGGCCTCGTTCCTCGGGGAGATAGCCGACGCGGTCCTGGGTGCGTTCGCTCACGGGCTCCCCAAGAACCTGAATTGATCCTTCGTCAGGGATCAGCACGCGCATGAGCATGCGGAGCGACGTAGTCTTGCCGGCTCCGTTGGGGCCCAGCAGACCGAAGACGCCGCCTTCCCTGATCCCCAAGCTCAAATTGCTGACCGCGGTCAGCGTGTCAAAACGTTTGGTAACTCCATCGAAAACCACTGCGTCCATTGGTGAACCCGTCCTGCCTGCTGAACCTTGAGAAGCTTGCCCTGCGAATATTCCCGCAGACTGCTCTCTTTCGAACCCGCTGACTTTCACGTCACTCACACGTTGTGCTGCGAAGCGGATTTACCTTTGTAGCATCAAAATGTGTTTGGGGGCAATCACAAACTCCAGCTCCTCTCAGGCCGTGGCCTACGCTGGGGCGCGCAAAACATGCTGTGCAAAACATGCTGTACGAAGTTGCTTCCTGGGAGTAAGATAGGCGACTGCGCGTAAGCACCCAAGTATCGGAGAAGCATACGCAATGCGAAATGTTGTGATTATGGGTTCAGGATGCGCGGGGTTGACGGCGGCTATTTATGCCGCGCGCGCCAATTTGAAGCCGCTGGTTATCCGGGGGCTGGAAGCCGGCGGACAATTGACCTTGACCACTTTGGTGGAGAATTTCCCCGGCTTTCCCAAAGGGGTGCAAGGGCCGGAGCTGATCGAACGGATGCAGAACCAGGCTGCCGAATTTGGCGCCGAGTTTATGGAAGGCCATGTCAGTCGCGCTGATCTTTCCCGTCGCCCCTTTGTGATTGACGTGGGGAGCGAGACGGTCCAGGCACGCACGCTGATCATTGCTTCCGGGGCTTCGGCAAAAATGCTGGGACTGGAATCGGAGCGCAAACTGCTTGGCTACGGTGTATCGACCTGCGCGACCTGCGATGGATATTTCTATCGTGGCAAAGAGGTGGTGGTCGTGGGAGGCGGCGATACGGCTGCGGAAGAGGCGATGTTCCTCACGCGCTATGCCACGCAAGTGAGTATTATTCACCGCCGCGACCAGTTACGCGCCTCTAAAATCATGCAAGACCGGCTTTTCCGCAACGAGAAGATCAAGTTCATCTGGGATTCGGTGGTGGCGGACGTCCTGGACGTGAACCGAGGCGAGGTCACGGGAGTAAAGCTGCGGAATACGAAGACCGGGGATGAAACCATCAAGAGTTGTGACGGGGTGTTCATGGGAATCGGCCATTCGCCCAATACGTCTTTGTTCCGCGGGCAGCTCGAGATGAACGAAGTGGGCTATCTGATTACGCACGACGGAAGCAAGACCAACGTGCCCGGCGTCTTCGCCGCGGGTGACGTCCAGGACCACGTTTATCGCCAGGCCATTACTGCGGCGGGCTCCGGCTGCATGGCGGCCATTGATGCCGAGAGGTTTTTGGAAGCTGAAGGCTGAACGGCAGGTTTTAGGTGGCGGGGAAGTAGTGACGAGTGAAGAGGGCGATTATGAATAGTGAATGGTGAATAGTGAATTGTGAACTGCGGGCGCGGAATCTGCTTTGCGGCCGTACCCAGGGCCTCTGACCGCTACGCTTCCTCAGTTCGCAATTCATAATTCACTATTCACCATTCAGAACAGCTCTCTTTCCCTGGCACCTGGCACCTGAAACCTAACACCTGGAACTCGAACATATGCTCCGCCCTTTTCTGCTCTACCTTTCAGAGAAACAGACCCCCAAGAAGATCCTTACAGGCCACGCCCTGGGCCGCCGCATGGCGGCGCGGTTTATTGCCGGTGAAGAGTTGGAAGACGCGCTCAATGTGGTGCGGCGGTTGAACGCCGAAGGTTTTATGGTGACCCTCGACCTTCTGGGGGAGAGCGTGCAGGAAGCCGCGGAAGCTGAAGCGGCTTGCCAAGCTTACGTCCACCTCCTCGATCGGCTGGCGGTGGAAGGCTTGAATTCCCACGTGTCGGTCAAGCTCACTCAACTGGGCTTGGCGATTGATGAAGGATTAGCGTGCCGTCATTTGAATGCGATCTGCGAGTGTGCCGTCAAGTACCACAACTTTGTGCGCGTGGACATGGAGGGTTCAGCCTTTACGGAAGCGACGCTGCGGGTTTTCCGAACTGCGAGTGTGCCGCGCGACGTGGCGGGCATCGTCATCCAGTCCTACCTTTACCGCAGCGACAAGGACGTGGAAGAGTTGTTGAGGTGCGGGGCGTGCATACGGCTAGTCAAGGGGGCTTACGACGAGCCGCGCGAAATCGCCTATCGGCACAAGAGGGATGTAGATCGCAGCTTCTCGCGGTTGATGGCGATGATGCTTTCCAGCGGTATCTATCATGCCATCGCCACGCACGACGAGCGCCTTATTGCCGCTGCGCAGGAGTACGCGCGGGCACACGGCATCCCCCCCGAGCGCTACGAATTTCAATTGCTGTATGGGATACGCCGCGACTTGCAGCGCGACCTGCTCCGTCAAGGCGAGCGAGTGCGCCTTTACGTTCCCTATGGGCGTCAATGGTATGCTTACTTCATGCGGCGTCTGGCCGAAAGGCCGGCGAATGTGCTGTTCCTGCTTCGTAATCTTTTCCGCGAATGATGGCGGTAGTCAGCGGTCAGTCGTCCCTGATCCGTCGTCAGTGGTCCGTGGTCCGTTGTCAGTTGTTACGAAGCCACCCGCTTACACCCTTCCGGCACCTGATCCTGGCACCCGACACCTGACACCTGTTCTACGCCAGCCCCAGTTGCTTCTTTGCCGCCTCGCTCAGGCGGCTGATGTCCCAGGGCGGGTCCCACACCACCTGCACGTTGGCGGACTTCACACCGGAAATCTTTGACACCTGCTGCCTCACTTGTTCGCTGATGAAGCTGTGAGCAGGGCAACCCCTTGCCGTCAGGGTCATCACCACATTCACGTGGTCGTCATCAACCTGGACGTCGTAAATCAATCCCAGGTCCACGAGATTGACCGGAATTTCCGGGTCGTAACATTGGCGCAAAACTTCGTAGACTTGCTCATTCGTTACCATTTCGTAGCCTCGTCGAGGGCCTTCGCCCCTGCTCGGATTCTAACCTCGAACTCTCCCACCTCAAATCAGTTTCTTTCGCCGCCTACCCTCCTGCCCCGCTTGTCGTGGCTCTTCCCACCCTACCACTTACGACCCATCACTTTGTAGGCACCTGACACCCGGACCCAGCCCTTCTACCCCCATCCACCACCTAACACATACCACCTACCTTGAACTAACCACCTGTATTTTCAACGATATTCCTGCATTATGCGGATAACTACCTTTGTTTTCATAGACATTCCGGCTTTGCATCCAAGTTTTCCACAGCGATCCTTTGTTTTCAATAACATTCCCGCATCGTTCCGTAAGTTTTAAAGAATTCTCTTCACCTTTTCTCTCCGACGCAAGACGTATTGCCGGTAGCGCGGAAGGACCATTTGCGGGCTTTTCGTCCCGCTTGGCACTTTCGCGCGAGTGGACCAGGGCGTCCGGGCACCATTGCAACAAAGCGCCCGCAGGAGGCCGCGACCTCCTCGATAGCCTTAACTTACTATCCTAGCCTATTTTTTCGGCTTGTCAAGAGACATAAAAACAGGAGTCAGGTTATACTAACTTTGTGGGAGTTCAACCAATCACTGGAGGACCATTCGGCGTGATGCGGGTTCGAGGTCGTTTCGTTGCTGCGCTTGCTTTGGCCGGTTTAGCAATGCTGGCCTGTGCAGGATTCAACCTGGGTGCACTTAATGTCTCGCCAACTGGCGGACCAGACTTTCATATCGACCGTCCCGATCTGTCTCGGCCGCTCCATATCGTCGTCTATGGAGACATGCGCTTTACCGACCCCAAAGAGACTGCGGCTACCAATCCCAAAGTGCGCCGCTGGCTTGTGGATAAGATCGCCGCGGAGAAGCCGGATGCCGTGTTGCTCAGCGGTGATGTGCCCTGGAGGGGTGGCCAAGCTGACGACTACGCTGTGTACCGCTCTGAAACCCAGAGCTGGCGTGATGCCCATCTGCGCATCTACCCTGCGCTCGGCAATCATGAACTTATAGGGGCCGAGCAGCAATGCCTCGAGAACTGATGGAGCGCCTTTCCAGAATTGCGAGGCCGGCAGTGGTATTCCGTGCAGCTTGGCGACTCCGTGTACGCGCTAAACCTCGACAGCAACTCTTCGCTTATGCCCGATAGCGAGCAGATGGCCTGGGTGCGGAGTCAATTCGGGACATTACCCCAAACCGTGCGCTTCGTGTTTTTCAACTTGCACCATCCGCCGGTAGTTGACGTGCAACCGAACGGGGACGCGAGCCACAACGGCCGGCCCAACGAGAAAGCTCTCGCCGACTTTCTGGCAAAGTCGCCTGAGAAGTCGCGTGTGCGCTTCATCGTGGCCGCAGGGCATGTCCACAACTACGAACGTTTCTTTCAGGACGGCATTGTTTATTTGGTGTCGGGTGGGGGAGGCGCAAAGCCGTACCCAATCGTACGCGCTGCCAACGACCTTTACCAGGACTCTGCATTCCCCAACTATCATTACGTGAGATTTGTGGAGAACGGGGACAAGTTGAAAACCACCATGATTCGCGTTGTCGATCCGGATACCTCCTCACCCGGTTGGGAGGAGAAAGACCACTTCGAAGTTCCGGCAGTCGCGCGAGCCAAAGCAGCGTCACCCGTACTGGGAAATAGCAGGTAGCACGGGCCGTGTGCCCCGAGGGGCCGGGGGCTCGCCCGCGCACGGGCAAAGCAAAGCTTCCTTGTCAACATCGCCTCGGAGCCTTAGAATAGAAGGGTTAGACCATGCCCGCGGTGCGTAATGGTGGCGCTGCCCTTCTTGCCAGCGAGGAGCGCGCCGGCAGAACCCCGAAGCGCCGGGGCGGGACCCCGACACGTCGGGGCGAAATGCTGGCGCTAGCCCTATGGGAAACTTCTTACAACTTGCCTTAGGCAAGGTCATCGGCACCAAGAACGAGCGCGAGTTGAAGCGCCTGGCCGAGCGTGTAGAGGAAATGAACGCGCTTGAAGCTGGGATGCAGGAGCTCGGGGACTCCGACTTCGCGAGCCGCACGAAGCAGTTCAAGGAGCGGATTGCAAGCGGCGAACCCCTTGACGACATTCTACCGGAAGCTTTCGCACTATGCCGCGAGGCGGGGCGCCGCACGCTCAACATGCGACACTTCGACGTGCAGTTGATCGGCGGCATGGTGCTGCACGAGGGCAAGATTGCCGAAATGAAGACGGGCGAAGGCAAAACGCTGGTGGCCACCCTGCCCGTCTACTTGAACGCGCTGGAGGGGAAGGGCGTCCATGTGGTGACAGTGAACGATTACCTGGCTAGGCGCGACGCGGGCTGGATGGGCCCCATCTACCGGCTCCTGGGCCTGAGCGTGGGCGTGATCGTCCACGACCTGGACGATGATGAGCGCCGCGCCGCCTACAAGTCCGACGTCACTTACGGCACCAACAACGAGTTCGGTTTCGACTACCTGCGCGACAACATGAAGTTCGACCTCGCGGATTACGTGCAGCGACCGCACCACTACGCCATCGTGGACGAAGTGGATTCCATCCTGATCGACGAGGCGCGCACCCCACTCATCATCTCCGGCTCTTCCGACGAGTCTACGGACAAGTACTACAAGATTGACAAGGTCATCCCCCGCCTCGAGCCGGGCGCCGATTTCGAGGTGGATGAGAAGATGCGCCAGGCCACCTTTACAGAGTCTGGCAACGCCAAGGCCGAAAAGCTGCTGGGGCTGGAGAACCTCTACGACCCCGCCAACATGGAGTTCGTCCACCACCTGCAACAGGCGCTGAAGGCGCACACCCTCTTCAAGCTGGACCGCGACTACGTGGTTAAAGAGGACGAGGTCATTATCGTGGATGAGTTCACCGGCCGCCTGATGCCGGGCCGGCGTTGGAGCGACGGACTTCACCAGGCGATCGAGGCCAAGGAAGGCGTCAAGATCGAAAAGGAAAACCAGACGCTGGCCACCATCACTTTCCAGAACTACTTCCGCATGTACAAGAAGTTGGCCGGAATGACGGGTACGGCGGAAACCGAGGCGGCGGAATTCGAGAAGATCTATAATCTCGAAATAGTCGTTGTCCCCACCAATAAAACACTCATCCGGCATGAGTTCCCGGACCTCGTCTATCGCACCGAGCGAGAGAAATTCAACGCCGCCATCGAAGAAATCAAAGAGTACCACCTGCGCGGCCAGCCGGTGCTGGTGGGCAGCATCGCCATTGAAAAATCGGAGCGGCTGAGCGCCGCCCTCAAGAAATCCGGCGTGGCGCCGACGCGACTCCAGGAGATGGCCAGAGAGGCGGGCTTGGAAGGCCCCAAGTTACGCATCTGGGCGGAGCGGCTGGCCGAGTCGCAGGGGCCGGCCGTGGAATGGATGGTCCGCGCGGGAGTGCCTGCCACTGAAATTCAGAAGATGCTGAACGACGACCGCTATAAGTCGATGCTGGCGGGCGCGAACGGAACGCGCCGCGCCTTTCTCCAGGCCGTCCTGAAGCGGGCTCCCAAAGATTATCACGCCCACCAACTTCCCCCCGTCGATGATGCATATGCGGAGCGCATTATAGGACTCCTCAAGAGCGTTGAGGAAAAACAGTTGGCGGTTTTGGACTACGTAATTGAAATCCGGTGTCCGCTAACGCGTCTTGTGGAAGTGTTGGGCATGAAGGAAATAAAACACAACATCTTGAATGCCAAGCAGCATGAGCGCGAAGCGCAAATCGTGGCGCAGGCCGGGCGCGAGGGAGCGGTGACCGTCTCGACAAACATGGCCGGACGCGGTACGGACATCCTGCTGGGCGGAAATCCGGAGGCCATGGCGCGGGAGGAATTCCGCAAGTCGCCGGAGAAACACCGCGAACAGGGGATCAATCCCGAGCCCCCGGAACGCCCCCCGGAAGGCTCAGCGGATGAGATTTATCAGGCCTACGTCGAGGAGTACTCGCAGTGGCGGGAGAAGTGGAACGGATTCGTCAGCCGGTTCAAGACGGTCACCGATGTGGAGCACGAGCGCGTGGTCGAGCTCGGGGGGCTGCACATCCTGGGCACCGAGCGCCACGAGGCGCGGCGCATTGACAACCAGTTGCGTGGCCGTGCCGGGCGGCAGGGCGATCCGGGTTCCTCGCGCTTCTATCTGTCGCTCGAAGACGACCTGATGCGCATCTTCGCCAAGGATTGGGTCTCCAGCTTCATGCAGAGGCTGGGCATGGAAGAAGGCACCGCCATCGAGTCGAGAATGATCAGCAAGCGCATCCAGGCCGCGCAAAAGGCCGTGGAAGCGCAGAATTTCGAGTCGCGCAAGCACCTGCTCGAGTACGACGACGTGATGAACAAGCAGCGCGAGACCATCTACGGTCTGCGCCGTCAACTGCTTGAGGGACAAGAGCAAAAGGAATTCGTCCTGGAGGGTTGCGACCGCATGGTGGATTGGCTGGTCAGCGAATTCTGCCCCAAGGCACAGCACGCCGACCAGTGGAATATCAATGGCCTGCGCACGGAGTTCTGGGGCCGCCTGGGCATCGATCTGCGCCCGCTCGACCTGAAGAAGTTTGACCCCAAGACCCTCGACCAGCTCACCGAGGTGTTGAGAAGCATGGCCCGCGAGCGGTACGAAGAGCGGGAGCGGGTCTGGGGCCCTGATCGTATGCGCTTCCATGAGCGCATGATCATGCTCCAGGTAGTGGACGCGCAGTGGAAAGACCACCTTCTGACCATGGACCACTTGAAGGAAGGCATCGGCCTGCGTGGCTACGGCCAGCGTGACCCCCTGGTGGAATATAAGCGCGAGTCCTTTGATATGTTCGAGAGTTTGATGGACAGGGTCGAGGATGAAACCCTGCGCTATCTCTTCCTCATGAAGACTCCGGAAGAACAAGAGGAAATGATCCGTCAATACCAGCGGCGCAAGCGGCGCGAGCAGGCCGAGATGCAGATGGTGGGCGGCGGGGTCACCGAGAAGCCCCAGCAGGTCATCCGTCGCGAGAAGATCGGACGCAACGATCCCTGCCCGTGCGGGAGCGGTAAGAAATACAAGAAGTGCCACGGCGCCCCGGTTCCCCCTGCCGGGGGCGGCGAGAAGCCCACAGGCTCCGGAAAACCTGCTGGGCCTCCCCCTGGTTCTTAGAAACAGAGGATTGGCTATGACCGAAGAAATTCAAGAACTGCACGAACACGCGGAAGAAGCCCATAGCGACCCGAGTCTTATCCCTGTTACGTTATCGATGGCAATCCTCGCCGTCGTGCTGGCCGCCATCTCGCTCCTTGGCCATCGCACTCACACCGAGGAATTACTGCTTCAGAGCAAGGCCACCGATCAGTGGGCATATTTCCAGGCCAAGAACATCCGCCGTCACAGCTACGAGCTGTTTCTGGACCTTCTTTCAGTCATAACCCCTAAGGACCCCAAGGCCGCAGGAAAAATCGAAGAGAAATACCGTGGCGAAGTCGAACGGTACAAAGATGAACAGAAGGATATCGAATCCGAGGCTCGGCAACTTGAAAAAGAAGTTGCGACCCAACAACACAAAGCCAACCGATTTGACCTGGGAGAAGTCTGCCTAGAAGTGGGAATCGTCTTGACTTCGCTCACGTTGCTGACCCGGCGAAAACTGTTCTGGCAACTGGGAGGCCTGGCGGGACTTGTCGGTGTGGCAATTGCCGCATCCGGATTCTGGGTCAGGTAACTTGGGGGCTGTATAGACGGCGGTTTCAGGCTTCTTTCCGTTGCGCACCGTGCCAAATCGTATTGAAAATATCTACTGGCACAGACCCTCGTCGTGATGCTCTTTGCCGCACACGCATTTAGGCGGCGGCAACTCATGGTCGGTACCCCAGGACAGCAGCCAGGCTTTCATATCCTCATGCTTGATATAGTGGCCGGCGCGTACTTGACGGTCGGCTGGGCCGATTTCGGCCAGCAACCTTTCCTGTCGGTAAAGGTCTAGTGGGGGAAGTCCTTCCGGGAAACGCGGCGGGAATTAGATGAAAGAATTCTCGAAGAGGCGGATTCCTGTCAAGGCTAACCACGACCCGCGGCGGCCGGGGCCGCCCCCGACCGCCTGAGTCGTGCAAACTCACTGATTTTCGTCGTCCCCGCTGTCGGATGGAGAGATTACCACGTACGCTCCGTTGCCTTGCCGGTTGATGCGCAGCAGCGTTTGGCCCTTCGCTTCAGCCGCCAAATGGTTAAAGTCCGCAACGGAATTCACCGGGTGGCGATTGATAGCCTCGATGACGTCGCCTTGCTGGAGGCCGCGCTGAGCAGCAGGACTGCTGGGATCAAGATCAGTGATCACAACGCCCCGGACGTCGGGTGGGAGGCCTAACTGATCGCGGATGTCGGGCGTGAGGTTCTGAACCGTGATTCCGCGCAGCGTCCCTTCCGAGGGAGCTTTGCTGACACCGGCTGTGACGCTCAGATTAGAAGGCCGCTCACCCAGCGTGAGGTGAATGGTCATCGGTTGGCCGTCCCGGATTATGTCCAACTTCACTTCGGCCCCCGGATTCATATCGGTGACCATAGCCGTCAATTGCTCACGGCTTTCCACGGTCTGACCGTTCAACTTGCGGACCACGTCCCCGTTCTTGATGCCGGCTTTATCGGCAGGTCCGCCGGGAGTAACGTCCTGGACCAAGGCTCCCGACGTGTCCGGAATCTTAAACTGCTTGGCCAAGCCCTCATCCAAATTCCCGATGCCTACGCCCAGAAACCCTCGCGAAACCTTACCCGTCTTGATCAGGTCTTCCATAACGTGCTTGGCGGTGTTCGAAGGGATGGCAAAACCGATTCCAACAAAGCTGCCCTCTCCACCGGGACCTGAGTTTCCGCTAATGATCGCCGTATTGATGCCGATGACCTGCCCGCGCACGTTCACCAGCGCGCCTCCCGAGTTACCGGGATTTATGGCGGCGTCCGTTTGAATGAAATCTTCGAACTTGTCAGGGTCGGAAAGGGACCTGCCCAGCGCGCTCACGCTCCCGCGTGTCACCGTGAAGTACTGCCCGAAGGGGTTCCCAAACGCCATCACGGTATCACCGACCTTCATTTGGCCTGAGTCACCGAAGGGCACCACGGGCAAGTTCTGTGCGTCAATCCTGACCACGGCGATGTCGGTCTGCGGGTCAGCGCCCACCACTTTGCCTTTGAAATTTCGATGGTCCGAGAGTATAACCTCGATCTGAGTGGCCTTGGAGACCACATGGTTGTTGGTCACAATGTAACCGTCCGCCGAGACGATCACGCCGCTTCCCAACGCGTGTTCTCGCTGCTCTCGAGGGACGCCAAACTGCGGAAGCATGTTGCCGAAGAACTGACGGAAAAAGGGGTCCATCATAAGCGGGGACTGTTGCGCCTTGATTACTTGCGTCGATTGGATGGCCACAATCGCGGGTGTAACCGACTCGGCAATTCGCTCGTAGGCTTTATTTTGCCGCTCCAAAGTTTCGATCTCCGGTCCATCCAATCCCGAACCCTCAGCCAGGGCGAATTTTGGAAAAACACGGCGCCCTTCATAAAGCAAGCCCGATAGGGCCAGGCAAACTACACCAATGAACGTCAAGCTCAACCCAAACAGATTCTCGCGCAGAAATTGTTTTGTGTTAGCGCGCATGAGAGTATTCCTCCTTTGCTCAGCCGGACCAGCTTTCTTGGGGGTCGCGGGTAAGACGTGAACGTCTTTAGGACCTCCCGGAGAAGCCGGCCAGCAACCTCTGAGTCTCCATCTCGAAAAAGAATGTCCACGGACAACCGTCTACCCCACATAGGCGATCAGCGGGCTCACATTCTGCCACATAGATTTGACGTTTCCCCGCTCCTCCGGTTATCAATGCTCCCGCAGAATGGCCACCTTCGACGTGACACTTCAAATATTCCGGGATTCAACCCTATACACACCGTTGTTCCGGGCCGTATGGATTTAGATGCAGCACATTGCTGCAACGGTTTGCCGCCAGGCCACACCTTCATTATAACCCTGACTTGCGGAATCCGCTGGTGGCTACCCGGCCGGAAGGTCGACCGGGAACGTTCCAAGCCCGTGTTGCGTATAATTAGAGCTCCTCTCAGTGCGTTGAAGAGGCGAGCGTGAGTATAAGTGTCTCTGGTAAGGTAGCAAAGATGATCGAGCGGGAGGCTCGACCGCTCGCGTCATTACAGGGAGCAGAAATGAATAGATTCGACAAGCATACGGCAAGGTTGGGTATACTCATTGTTTTAACACTTTATCCTTTCCACCAGGCCTCTGCGGCACAGGAGGGCCCTATTGTGCCGGTGGGCATCCTCATGCCTGCCGCAGACGCTCAGGGGCATATCATTGAAGCCACCGCTCCCGACGGCAAGGCGTATCCGGTGTTTCGTTCACCCCAGGACTCCCCGTTAATACAACATGTTCGCGTGGTGCTGGAAACCAGCTTCGCGCAGCAGGTGCTGAGGCTTGACCGTTATGCTCGAAACCTTCTACTCCACGAGCCGGGTCAAGGCGGGGAACCGCGCCTGACGGAGCCGATGTACCTGCTCCTGTCGGGGGAAGAGGGCGGGTTTGCCCGATACGGTTTCTGGCTCGAAGACCAGCGCGGCGGCAGGCGGTTGGTCCTGGCGGGTTATGTGGATTTGGTGGTCGGTGAAGAGGGCATCGCCACCGGGAATCTGGAGGAGATCTTCTCCCACGAGCTGGGGCACTTGATCCTGAAATCTCTCCTGGGTGACATCAACAGCG
>Ga0326728_10004239_pt1 | contig 42848 bp, 37 predicted proteins | sample MB3enrmetagenome_FD_207602 | JGI IMG/M metagenome (GOLD analysis project Ga0326728, IMG submission 207602) | Lab enriched peat soil microbial communities from McLean, Ithaca, NY, United States - MB31MN | ecosystem: Environmental > Terrestrial > Soil > Wetlands > Peat | place: USA: New York...
AGTCTTCTGTAACTGCAAAGCAATCAGATTGCCGAATCCACCCTTGGGCATCGTGTCCTGATTCGGGAACAATCGGTCGTAGGATTTGAACTTGATTTCATGTCGTTCGCTCATGGAGTAGGTAAGCAAGGCGCTCCCGAATCTTCGCGCAAGATTGGCAGTGATCGGGCTAGAGAAAAAGAACCAGGCGTGGGCGCCATGGCCGGACCGTGAACGCTCAACGGCAATGGGCACAGCGAAGGCCGTGCACACATCTCGGAGAGTGGATACGTCCTGCTGCCAACCATCTTTATCAAAATCGATCGCCAGAAAGTGGCACGTTTCATCTTGGAGCAGGGGATAGACGCCGGCAACGAAGTCACCCCTCAAATGCGCTTCTATGGCCTTTTCGTCCAAAGGAGCGTATGACCGATGCTCGCAGGCAGCGCACTTGACGCTAAACTTTCTACAAAAACCAGATTTCCTTTCATTCAGGCAGACAGGCGTGTATCCAGACCTGGCACCGTCCTTACTCTCCCATCTTTTCGCATATAGGTCGTCCCGTCCCCTGAATAGCGACATGAAGATGCGGATTTTTTCTGCTGGTTTGGCCTTGGCATTGAGGTGGGGAGATGGTTCCACCGGGGAGAAATTTTCCTGAACTCCATCAGGAGAAGGCGGGCTTTCAAAGGGTTCGGCCAGCCCCAGCCGGATCTTCAGTGATAGGTTCTCTTCCTTCAATGCCTTGTTCTCTGCAAGCAAAGCATCATGTTTTTGGAGCAACGTTTGGAAATCCATATCACCCGCTCTGGCAAAGTATGAGTGCAAGTGGCGAGCCCGGAACCTCTACTGCGTAGAAATTATCATATTCTTAAAAAAATGTGAAAATTATGAGTTCTCATGAACAGGAAAGGGAGGGCAGGGGAAAGCGCAGAGCACATGAAATGTTTCACCGACTGGCTGGGGGTCCGCTGGGATATGACACGAAGTACACCATTCTTGCCGATGCGGCTTTTTAGGCGACTCATAATTAGTTCTTTCTGTTCCAGAGAGAGGGCAGGGGAGTTCACCACGTCAAACCAGAGAGTCACACGGCTGCACACCTTGTTAACATCATAAACTATTTAATAGGTGGAGTGCAGACGTTTAAACTGCACCCGTGTTCGAAACTTCTGGGTGCTATGAGGTCAAACTAACGAAAAAAGCCTTATCCACCTTATTCTACTTCATTAACAGAGAATCGCTGAACCCGTTTATCGAACATTCTATTCGGTACTTTATACGGTCTCTGATCTGCACATGAACACCAATGGGGAACCCGGGATCAGTAGTCATCTGCCCTAGACCAAATGACCGTTCATTTCCACATTGCTCAGTACGTCACAGCACGCTCGAAGGTATCCGTCAGTCTTTTTCATTTCGTTGACGAATTCCGTGATTGACTGACAGTCCATGGACCATCTGTTGAAGCTGGGGATTTCTCTATAGGTATCAGGTTTATAGAAGAGCGTGAGTTCCAGTTGGAAATAAACAACAATCTCTCCCACATCCTCTGCGTATATGTGCATGAGTTGGCGAGTCACGTTAATCTCGAAATTCTCGCCATGCCCCCAGTCGTACACGCCATATTGGAAAAGAAGCATGTCCGAATGTGGATGTCTGTCAGCCCAGTCGCATTTCATCGAACTATGGAATTCAACCATCAGATCGATTGCTTGTGGCGGTGTCACCTGCTCAAGAACGATTCCCTTCCGCAAGAGGAATGCGGCAAATAGTTTGGTTATGTCGTCTGGATTCATCGTTAATTTCCTTCTCGATCAACCAGGAAGTGGAGCGCTGGTTGGGCGCATGCGCCCATTATCCTTTTTGGGGAGTGCGCAAACGTTTGTCTGGATCAGCGACAGGCCGAGAGCCATTGATTGGCGACTGCGTTCACCCACGATACAAAAGACGCGGCTCCTTCGATGTCGTACAATGTGTATTCTGGGCATCCTTGTACCGGAATGATATGCGAAAACGCATGATCGGGTGCAAAAAGAATCACTCTCCCGTTTACTCTATTACATATTGTCGTATTGCCGTTGGCTTCCCGTGCAATGGAGTAATACTCCATCAGGGGGATCGGAATTCCCAGGTCCTCGAACGCCCAAGCATAGTGTTTTATGAATGTTGCGTCACGTGACGCCTCCTCGACAGTCAGCGCGTCATTGTGATTGAGTAACCAGGTATCAGGTTCATCAGCGCGCTCAATAATGCCGCCAAAGGACTGCAACAACATTGCGTGCTCCCGGCAAACGCCTGGAACCTCACGGCTGGTAGGTTGTGGAGAAAGCCAGCTTGGTTGTTTGTCTCCTCGCTTCCAGGAAAACAAGATGAGCTCCCTGCCGTTGATTCTCACGGGTGTCACTCTCGCCTTCGAGAGCAGACTATGCATCGGGGCAAAGAGCTTCTGAAACTCCTCGCCGGCAGGCTTCCAACTCCCTGGTGGCCTTACTGGACACACCTCAACGATGTCACTCTTGCGGAGAAACCAGGGAATACTTTCGAGAAACTTATTCCATTCTTTATTCATCATCGGGTCAAGTCCACTGAAAAGGTGAAATTTGTTCCTATTCTCTCATTTGAACTCGACCGATCAAGAGTTGCTGGTATTTTTTTCGCTTAATCTTCAACGGGAACCCTTTTCGACCTCTCAGTCTTCAAAACGCTCCGTTGTCTCTTCTCTTCCAACCGTCGCAGTTTCGCCCCCTTGCTGACTCGTGTCTTCTTTCTTATCGGAGCCTGCTTCACTGCATCCTGCAGCAGTTCAACGAAACGCTCTATGGCCAGTTCCTTATTCTCCACCTGGCTTCGGGTTTGCTGAGATATGACTCGAAGAACCCCGTTCTTGCCGATGCGGGTCTTAAGGCGGTTCATGATGAGTTCTTTGTCTTCCGGCGAGAGGCTCGACGAGTTGACCACGTCGAACCACAAGGTCACACGGCTGCTGACCTTGTTGACATTCTGCCCGCCCGGCCCGCCGCTTAGGGAGGCAGTAAAGCTTAGTTCCTCGTCGGGAATGGAAATATGATCCGTTATCTTTATCATGTGTCCACTTATTATACGTTTTTTCGGCTTCTTTTTTGAGTATCTTCCCACGCCCCCCGGTTGGATAGAAGAATGGGCGCCGGCTGGAAGCGGCGCCCATCATCGGGTCCTATTTTAGCGGAGGGACGTAAGGTATTAGTTGGGCGAAGAGCCAGCATAAAAAGAAAACGAGTGGAATGTGAATGAACATCTGCAAAACCGAATAGCCGACCAGGTCTCTTGCTTTTACGTGCAGCAGACCTAGAAGGGGCAGCATCCAGAAAGGATTCAACAGGTTGGGAACCGCCTCCGCAGCGTTATATATCTGGGTTACCCACCCTAAGTTTACGTGATGCATATTGGCGGCCTGAAGAATATAAGGCGCCTCCACGACCCATTTCGATCCGCCCGATGGAATGAATACGCCGAGGATGGCCGAATACAGGGCAACGAGCAGAGGATAAGTGCCTTGAGTCGTTATCTTGTAGAATAGATCGGTCAGCCATCCGTTTATGCCGGTGCCTATTATCATCCCGAAGATAACTGCATAGAAAGGGAATTGAATCAATACGCCGCCGGTGGCGGGCACCGCCTGTGCGACAGCTTTGAGGAACCTCTTCGGCCGCCAGTGGAGGATCATGCCGACGGTGATAAAAATCAGGTTATAAGTATTCAGATCGAGTGCCGCCAGCGCCCCGGTAGGTGAAGTCCGGAATACGTCTATGAGGTAGTAGACAAGGATAGCCCCCACGATGATTATCAGAAGAGGGCTGTATTCGAGCCATTCACCGGGTTTTTGTCTCGGTTCAATACTTATGTCAAGCTGATCGAAGGAGAGGCCGAAATCCCTGGCGGTTTTCGCCCGTTCGGGGTTCGGCGCGGAAAAGTAGGCGATCACGACCGACACGATGATAAGCGCCACTATGGTCCAGAAAGTCCCCCAGATGAACAGCGTCTGGGTTAAAGGGATAAGGCCGCTTATTTCAAAGAGTTTGGGCGGAACCGCGCTCTTAGTGGCCATCATCAGCGCGGCCGATGAGGAAAGCCCCAAGGCCCACACTGCGCCCAGCCCCAGGTATCCTGCTGCCCCGGCCGCCCGGTAGTCCATATCATCGAAGCGGCGCGACATCTCGCGGACCAAAAGACCACTGAAGATAAGGCTGAGCCCCCAGGATATCAGGGACGTCAGCATCGAGAAGAAAGCAATCCAGGCGATGGCCGTCTTTCCGTTCTTCGGGATCAGGGCAACTTTGCGAATAAGCCAGTAGACAGCCGGGGTCGAAGCCACCACATAGCCGCCGATGATTATCATGGCCATTTGCATGGTGAACGGTATCAATACCCAGAATTGTTTACCCCCGGCCAAAGCAAGATTAAGCGGACTTTCTCCGATGACGATCCCGAAGAGGAAGATAAAGACGATCCCCAGCAGCGCGAATACCCATGCGTCAGGGAACCATTTCTCGCTCCAGGCCGCCAGCCCCAGGCCGAACCTCTCAAGTGCCGATACCTTTTGCATTTTCAGGTCCTGAACTTTCTCGACTTCCATCGGGCTCTCCTCCTCTCAGGAACGGTTTCTGTCACACCCAGGTTTCCGCCATCCGTCAGGCGGTCTCAGGCCCCGAACTCAGTCTCTAATCTCTCGCGCGATCTCTTCGTAACTTCAACAATATACGCCAACTCAGAAATATTGTGGCATTACCGGGGTACCCTTAAGGATATCAAAATTCCCGAATTGTGGGCGGAATCGCAACTCCGATCGCCCGGAGAATCTTACCGCAACTCCATTGGCATTGGCTGCGAACGGCAAGCCGCTTGCCATTTTCATCGAGCATTGTCACCTGAAGGGGCTCCATGTCTTGTTTGATCTCAGCCCGGGCAAACTGTCGCCCGCTTCTTTCAGCTTGCGCTCAAGCGCTTGTTTGAGCATCAGAGCTCGAATGCTGCAAAACACATGTCCTCGGATCGTCTCACCTCTTTGATGGAAAATAGGTCTTGCCGCAAATATCGAGTTGAGATCTTTGAAAGCTTTCTCGATCTGCCGGAGTTCTTTGTGCTTGAGCGCCACTGTCGCGGCCGGGCAGGCGCCGTGATCAGTTCAACGGAGATAATTCCTTCGAGTTCCTGAAAACGAGTAGGCACTCCGGAATTTCGCGCCGCTTTGAGCTGTTCAAGGCTATCAAGCCAGCGAAACCAATCCAAGTAACAATACAAACATATTAAAAGCGGCCGTCGTCCAACACCCTTATGCCACCGCTAAAATGGGTCACGCCTTTTCCGAGTTTAGAAGCAACACTCTTTCATATAGTTCACAAAAAAGGTCCGCATCATGGGAAGTGCGAATAGCGCCTAATTTGATCTCCTGAGCATCGCCCCTTTCTTTTGCATAGATGTGGTAGGCACCGTTTCGCCAGATGAGTTTGAATGCCGGCATCTCTTTTGATCGCTTGCAATGGAGCAAAAAAGTACCTGAAAATCCACAGTCCATAACAATTGACTCCAGAATGTCCTCGCGATTTATCGATATGAGTTTGCGGATATCCCTCAGGATGGAATCGATTGCACTTTTGTCCATCCCTGTCTCCCGAGAGTTGCCATCCGAATCCAAAGCCGAGACATCGGCAATCGGGCTTGGGGTGCTCAGTCCCAAAAAACTTCCTGCTATTCTTTCTCTTTCGTATTCTTTGAAATCGTCTTGATCGGCAACAACGGTTTCATAGTCTTCGAAGGCACGCGAATAGGCCAGAGTGAATAGAAATTCATCAGACTTCAATGTCCTTCGTGATTCCCACACGAAGTGTTCGGCTTCTTTTGGCAAGTCGTGTGTCTTGCGCAATTTGCCTTCATGATCCAAAAAGTAAAACATCACTGTCTGATCCAGCTCGCAATCGTTTTGGTTTCTTTCCTGGACTTTACCATTGTCTTCATTTGAAAGTGTCATGACTGATCTCCTTTCAATCCTGCTTTGAATCGTGGATTCCTATTTAAACTGATCAGTATCGTTTGAACATAGAGTGGTATCGACTAATCGGCTAAAGTTCCTCCATGATTTTAGGGCGGAAAGGGCGGCCCATAAAATGATTCGAAGTTTGCCTGTAGTGGGAGCCCGCCAGCCACCGATACAATAAGCGTACCAAGCCTTCCGAAGTGAGGGTGTATCGCCCCAGCCGTTTTTGGGATCGATAACGCGCGGTCCGGGGATTGGCGGCACGTGGCACAAACCATCAGCGCTATTTGGGACAAAGTTTTTCTTGACTTAGCTGAATTCTGACTTTAGGATACATTAATGTATTTTCTATGCGTGTAAAGACTGGCCGTATGCGAAGTTTGGCTCCGAACCACATAGTGAGGCAAATGAGAGTACGAGCTTGAGTTGTAGCGATTTGTAGCGGTAGCATTCGGATTCAGCCAGGGCGGGTACTAAACGGTGTCCGTTCGTTCAATTTCCCAATCCAATTCTCTCTCGCTTCCCATACAAGCGGCTGTTCAACCGGCGCGAGTTCCTGATCAAGCTGTTCCGATTTGTCGAGTGCCGGTTCTTGTCTCGTGTGCAGCACCAAATCTTGCGTGCTGTGGTCTTTGGGGATTCTCAGCCCTCTACCGGTCCTCGATTCAGAGATAACCTCGATTTTTTCAGTACAAGTTTTGAATACGTCTTCCTAATCATCGGCTCGGCTCGGGTTTCGTTCATTTTAGGTTTCATAACCAACGGTTACCATAAGCACAAGAAGGAGGAGCGAAAGGGGTGTCCTGCAGAAGGTACTGCTCAACAGTGTTGTATTAGTCTATGACGCGACAAACCCCGTGGGACGGAGGCAGGGAAAATGGATGATACAGCGATTTTGGAAACTCGCGTGGGAGAATCAATCATACTAACGCTCAATCGGCCGGAAGTCATGAATTCCTTTAACTTCGCTCTGCTCCGTGAACTTAGAGACAGGGTGGAAAGGCTTCAGTGGGACCCTGTAGTGCGGGTAGTAATCATAACGGGAGCAGGTGATAAGGCATTCTGCTCCGGGGCCGACCTCAAGGAGAGGGCCTCACTCGGTGAAGATGAGGTAAGGCAATTTATTTACACGATTCGGAATCTGTTCACTTTCATCGAATCCATGAGCAAGCCCGTGATAGCGGCGGTGAACGGGATCGCATTGGGGGGCGGAACCGAGCTTGCGCTCGCCTGCGACATTCGCATCGCTTCGGAAAATGCAACAATGGGCCTTACCGAGACCCGGTTGGCAATAATACCTGGAGCAGGGGGGACACAGCGCCTGCCGCGGATTATCGGTCGTGGCAAGGCGAAGGAACTGATTTTCACGGGCAGGCGTGTGGATGCGAGGGAGGCATTGGAGATCGGTCTGGTAAACAAAGTCGCCCAACCCGGAGCATTGATGGAAACATGCCTGGAAATGGCCTCAATGATTTGTGAAACAGGCCCGGTAGCCATAACTCAGGCCAAGTATGCGATCAATTACGGGTGCGAGGTGGACATCCATTCGGGGTTGGCCATAGAATCAAATGCCTATTGGGTGACCATCCCGACAGAAGATCGTACGGAAGGACTGACTGCTTTTCGGGAAAAAAGGAAACCGGTTTATAAGGGCAAGTAATTTGCCTTGATGCGGTGTTTGGCCCTGGCCTTAAGGATGGCGCTCTCTGGGCCGGGGGCTTTCTTCACCAATTTGCGGTTCCATTGCTTTTAGTTTTAGGTTGATGCTTGTTCTTTGTCGAGTGTGGTTCACGTGAGATCTGCTCCGGGTGGGGGTATGAAGGATATCTTAAAAGACGTCCTGGTAAACAGGGTTTTGCCCGATAGCGAGTTCCGCATTCTCAAAAATATCTGCGATGCTGTTCTCGTCACATCGAAGGACGGGACCATTGTTTATGTGAATGACGCCTATGTCAGGATTCTGGGCGTTCCCGCCGAGGCAATCCTTTACCGCAAGCTCTCCAGTGTGCAACCGAATTCGCTGGCCCTGAGGGCCATGGCCAATGGCACTGAGTTCTACAACGTACATGAGATGATGGACACCATCGAGGCCGGTGCCGTTTGTTCAGTCCTGCTCATGCCTTCGCCTGAGAATTTTACATGTTCGGTCACTATCATGAATATGATAAACCAGAACCTCACGCTCCAGGATTTCAAGGCGAAACAGCGATATGTCGAGTCGTATCTGGATGCCCGAATCGCACAGGGAGCTGCCCTCCCCACTCCCTTCAGCAAACTGGTGGGGATGAGCAATAATTTCAGGACTACTCTGTACATGGCTTCAAAGGCGAGCAAGGCGGACTTTCCTGTCCTGGTCACTGGCGAAAGCGGGGTGGGAAAGGAATTGTTGGTCCGGGCCATTCACGAGTCAAGCCACAGGTCCAGCCATGAATTTGTAAGCATCAACTGCGCGGCCATTCCTAGCACTCTTATCGAATCGGAACTTTTCGGTTACGAATCCGGCAGTTTCACCGGGGGCAGGCGGGAGGGAAAGAAGGGCCTGTTTGATCAGGCGGATAAGGGGACGATATTCTTCGATGAGGTAGGCGATTTCGAGTTGAGCACCCAGGCCAAGATTCTGAGAGTGCTCGAAGAAAGGGAGTTTAGAAGGGTTGGAGGACAGAAGTGTATACCTGTTGATACACGGGTTTTGAGCGCCACCAACAGGGAACTCGAAAGAATGATGGTGGAGGGAAAGTTCAGGGTGGACCTCTACTATCGTCTCAATACAATGACCATTCATGTACCTCCGCTGCGTGAACGCGGGCGCGATATCGAGTTGCTTGCGGAGCACTTTTTGTCAGTGCTCTGTGAGCAATCTGGAAAAGTGGCCGGGTTCAGCCGGGCCACAATGGATGTTTTCTATGCCCATGGCTGGCCGGGCAACGCCAGGGAACTCCGGAGCGTGGTCCACTACGCCCTCAATATGACCGATACCGATGTGATAAATCCCAGCGACCTGCCTCCTTATCTGCTCCTTTCGGATGCAAAGGCTTCGTTGAATCACCGGATATGCTCGAGAGGTCAAGAGTCCGATGGTTCCTGGCGCGGCTTCATCTACAGGGACGTGATAGACGCTTTCGAAAAGGATTTGATCGAGGTCATCCTTCAGCGATATCGAAGCCGGACCAAGGCCATGAAGGCACTGGGTCTGAGCCGAAGGTCCTTTTACCTCAAACTCAAAAAACATGGCCTTTCATGAGCCCTGGCGTCCTCGGAGGGGTTTTGTATAAAAAATGTCAGATCATGGTGAGTGTCACCTAAAGTATACACCCAATCCGCTCATATTCCGCCCTCCGTCCGCCGTCTATCCTATATAAAATTCCTGCTTGTTTGCTCCTTTAAGTACTTCCCACGTACGTATTACAGGCATGCAAATCCCTTGGAACAGTTCTTGCCAATAGTCTCTGCAAGATCCTCCATGCACTAAACCATGTTGAAGAGAAGATGGCCGTATGGAAACGGATGTCGATGTGATCGAGATCGGTCCCAGAGAGGGGCTTCAGTTCCATAAGAAATACATCGAGGCCGAAAAGAAGATCGCATTGGCGAATATGCTGTTTGATTGCGGCTTTCGAAAAGTGGAAGTCGCCTCTTTCGTACATCCCAAGGCCGCCCCTCAAATGAAGGATGCAGTCGAAGTACTAGGGGAGCTCAGGCGCCATGGCGGCCGAAAGGGGCAACGGAGGATCTGCCAGGTCCTGGTGCCCAACGAAACCGGATGCCGCAGCGCAATCGCCTGCAAAGCGGATGAAATAGTGGTGTGGGTCTTTCTTACCGACCGGCTGAGCTATTCCACGCTTAACCGCAGCGTCTCCGAGACGCTCAAACGGATAAGCACGATCGCGGAAATCGCCAAGACAAATTCCATCAAAGTCAGTGCGTACATCGGCGCGGCTTTCGGCTATCCGGGAGAGGAAGGCCGCCACTATGAAAACTTGTGCGCGATGGTGGCAACGCTGGTCCAGCTTGGCTGTTATCTCGTATGCTTAAACGACGAGCTTGCAATGGCAAATCCTGTCACCGTGCGGCAACACCTGCGCATGTGTATGGGTGAAGTGGAGGTATCGAAGCTGGCAGTGCATTTCTATGAAAACCGGGGGCTGGCATTGGCGAATGTCATGACCGCCCTGGAATGCGGCGTACGCGCTTTCAAGTCGAGTCTCGGTGGGGCAGGCGTTCACGGCTACTTGGGACAGCTCATCGAGGGGAAGTCCCCGGGCGGGATCGAGCCGCACGGGTTGGCCACTGAGGACTTGGTCTACGTCTTCGAGGAAATGGGCATACGGACCGGCATTGATATCGACCGTCTGATCGCGTGCGGCCGTTTCCTTGAGGGCCTTTTTGAGATGACGCTTCACAGCCGGATACTGTCTAGCGGCCTTTCGGGTGCGACGCTGAGCGAAGTAAGGATGAACATGTATGAACCTGCCCGCCGGCCCTATAAGCATTCAAATATCGGTCTGAGCATATAGGTGGGTAATGGGCCGGGCTGCGAAGTTAAAGAAGTCTCCGTGGACTGCGGTTGTTCAAGACCAATCATGGAGGGAGCAGCCCACGGATACTTGAGGAGGACTATTATGGAAGATGATGCTCGCGAAAAGCGCCAGAAACATTGGGAAGATCAGGATGCCATTTTATTGGAGCGCCGCCATGAGGCATACAACATAGGCGGTGAGGAACAGCTCAAACGCCTTGACAAGCAGACCAAAAAACCGATGCGTGATCTGATCGGGATGTTGATCGACCCGGGTACGGAATTCTTCGAGCTTGGATTGGATGCGGGCTACAACATTGGTGACATCAAGCTGTACGGAGGGGATGTCTACCTGTCGGAGAAAAGGGGGCACATCCCCGGCGGCGGCGTGGTTACCGGGGTCGGAAGTGTTCAAGGCAAGGACTGTATGATCTTTGCCAATGAAAACCGCTATGCGGCAGGGACCTATTTCCCCATCACGCTGAAGAAGCACATGAGGGCTCAGGCTGTTGCCGAGCGGCTTAGACTGCCCTGCATCTACATCGCGGATTCTGGCGGTATCAATCTTCCGCTGCAACTGGGTTGTTTTGCCGATGACGGTCACTTTGGCAGCATGTTCTACAACATGTGCCGCATGTCGGCCATGGGCATAAAGCAATACACCCTTTCCACGGGTGGAAACACCGCGGGCGGCGCCTACATCGTCTATCTCGCCTCCGAATCCATAATGATAGAGAAGCTTGCCTTTGCGTTCCTGGCTGGGCCTCCGATGGTGAAATCGGCAATCGGCGAGACGGTGTCGATGGAGGACCTTGGAGGCGCCTATGTCCATACTCAGCACTCGGGCGGCTGCGACCATTGCGTTGCAAACCAGGTAGACGGGATACAGAAGCTGCGGGACATCATGGAGTTCGAACCCGCTCAGACGCTTTACTGCGACCGCAGAAAAACCATCGAGCCAAGATTTGACTACAAAGAGATGATGCGTTGCACTCCAGTGAACACCTATAACGCAATCCAGGTCAGAGACACTCTCAAATGTCTGGCCGACGACAGCTACTTCCATGAGTACAAGCCTACATACGGTCTCAACCGTGGTGAATCCATTATTGCAGGCAAGATGCGGCTCAAGGGCCTGCCCGTGGGGGTCATTGCCTCAAACGCCAGCGGAGTAATCTATATCGAGGCCGCAAGAAAGGCGACCGAATGGATGATCCGCTGCGGAAATTCGAAGCTGCCGGTGCTCTTCCTACAGGCGTCTCCTGGCTACATGGTCGGCAAGCAGGAAGAATGGGGGGGGATCGGAAAGTACGGGGCGGACATGGTCCGTGCGTGCAGCGCGCTAAATGTTCCGAAAATCCAGTATGTCATTGGACCAGACCACGGAGCGGCCAACTACGGCATGTGCGGCAGGGCATTTAAACCGGTGTTTTGCTTTACGAATATGAGGGGTCGAACTACCGTGATGTCCGGGAGGACGGCGGCATTCGTCGTGGAGAGTGTCCGCAGGAAGAACATTGTCGAAAAGGGGCAGACGGTGAACGAGGAAGAGATGGCGGAATTCCGCAAGATCATGATCGAGCGGTACGACGGCGAAGGGCATCCATTCCTGACCGGGTCCCTCTTATTCCATGATGGCGTCATCGCCTTCCGTGAGGTGCGCGATAGGTTGGCGAGGGCGCTGGAGCTTTGTTACCGTGCCCCAATAGACAAGACCGATTGGGGCGATATGAAGGTTTAGGCTTATTTTAACGAGCAACGGTCTCCCGGAAGTTCCTGCGTTTAACCAATGGAATTCGCGGGTCAACGGAGCCCGGAAATGTGTTTCATCTCAAGACTATGGAGGCACGATCCAATGACTGAATACGACTATTGGAAAATATTTCCCAGGATGCCAAGGAGGGTAGCCATCGGTGACATAACCACCCGTGATGGTTTTCAGCATGAAGAAAAATTCATATCCACCAAGGCCAAGATTTTCTACGCACAGGAGATGATCCTGGCTGGAGCAAAGGAGGTCGAGGTAACAAACCTTGGGAACCCGGAAGGCATCCCCCAGTTCACGGATGCCGAAGAAGTCCTCACCGCTCTCAGGAGCGATGGGTTCAAAAAACGCTGCGAAAGAAAAGGGATTAAATACGACGAGGTCATCATGACCGCTGTGACTATCCGAGAGCCGGCGGTTGATAGGGCAATCGAGTTCAGAAAAAGGGGTATAGGTCCGGATCGCGTCCTGATGATGGTCTCCACCGATCCGGAACACCATTTTGCCAACTCCGGCACAACTCTCAGCCAATACTGGAAAGAGGCTGAACGCTGCATAAAGAAAGCGGCCGATGTCGGCATGAAGATGTGCGGCACTGTGAGCACCATCTGGGGAAGCCCCATCACCGGGGCAACGAGACTTGAGGATGCAGTGGAATTCACCAAGCGCTGGTTTTCCATCGGCGCCTTCGACATCGAGCACGCCGACCACGATGGCTCCGCTTCAGCGGCTCAAGTTTACCGCTATTTCTCCATGATCCTTGATGCCATGCCCGATCCTGAGGCCCATCTCTGCCATCTCCATGAGACGAAGCGTGTTGCCTCGGCCTCGATCCTGGCGGCCCTTCATGCCGGTATCTGCCGCTTTGAAGGGACCCTTGGCGGTCTGGGCGGACAGCCGAGCAATTTCCTGGATGATTGTCCCGTCAGGGGAACGGGCGAATATTATTACGATCCGAGGTACGTGGGGCTCATCACCTTGGAGGATCTCGTGGTCATGATCGACGAGTTGGGAATCGAGCACGGCTACGACGTGGATCGTGTCTTGTGGCTCGGAGGTAAGATGGAGAAAACCATAGGCCGCAGGCTCCGTTCAGAAGCCGTCATTAATGGCCGGACTCTGAAAGAGGGGCATCGGCACTACGCCCGGCCGGGTCTGGCAAAACTCATCGAAAAAGTCGGTGAAAAACCCGGGCAGCTTGTACCCACGGAATGGCCGGCGGCGGCCATTTTGCCTGAAAAATGGGGACCTGGGGCCTGGAAATTCGACGAAAAGTCATTCTCACAGGTGCAGACGCCGGGCGCCAGGTAGCCAAACAGCTTATCCCGGCCGGTTTAAACGCGATTCAAGTGGGCAACCTTGGGAACCCCAGGGCGGACTCTCGGTTTTAAGGACGCCGACGGAGTGTTGATGTAGGGGTTCATGAGGTCCGCCCGCCCCAATCAGGCGCGAAAAGAGTTCGGCTTTTGTCCATTGCCAAGGAGGATACCATGAACGAACAGGCTCCAATAGTGTCCCCGCAGGGAGAACTTTTCACTTCCCCTGATGTCGAAGAGGCGCGCTCCTTCTTCATGCAGAAACCACGCACGATGACCAACAAGTTGATGAGTGTCTCCGAGGCGGTGGGCCGGTTTATTCATGACGGTGATTACATCGCTTCCGGTGGTTTTGGCGGGGTAAGGATTGCCAGCGCGGTCCTACATGAAATGGTGCGTCAGCGCAAGAAAAACCTGGGCCTGTCCGGCCACACTGCGACTCATGATTTCCAGATCCTGGCCGCCGGCCGGTGTTTCAATCGCTGTGACGTCGCCTATATCGTCGGATTGGAGTTGAGAGGGCTTTCCCCCAATGCGCGGCGATACGTCGAAAGCGGCGCAGTCAAGATGACCGAATGGTCCAATGGCACTCTTGCGTGGCGTTACAAGGCGGCGGCGATGGGAGTTCCGTTCCTGCCCGCGAGCGTCCTTCTGGGAACTGATACCATTAAATACAGCGCGGCCAAGACGGTAGAATGTCCTTTCACGGGACGGACGCTCCTGGCCGTTCCGGCGCTCTTTCCCGATGTGGGAATTATCCATGTCCACCGGGCGGACATCTACGGCAACTGCCAAATCGACGGGATCTCTATCGCTGACTACGACGTTGGACGCTGTTCCAAACGAGTGATCATCAGTACCGAGCATTTGGTCGATACCGATGAGATTCGCAAGGAGCCCATCAAGACCCTTCTGCCGTTCTGGCTCGCCGATGCGGTCTGTCATGTTCCATACGGCAGCTACCCCGGCAACATGCCCTACGAGTACTTTTCCGATGAAGATCACCTGGCGGAATGGATGGAAGCCGAGAAAGACCCCGGTATCTTTGAGAAATTCATCGACAAGTACATCTATGGGGTCAAGGACTTCTCTGAATATCTGGAACTGAAGGGTGGCGAGGCGCGGATTGCAGAATTGCGTGAAATCGAACCCTTGCGGCGAGGTGACTACAGGGCAGCAATCAAAGCGGGAGGAAGCAAATGAAACCGAATAATACACGCTACAACCTGATGGAACTTATGGTATGCGTGGCCGCCCGGCAGCTCGAAGACGGTAAGACCGCGGTCATCGGCACGGGGATGCCTCTGTCGGCTGCCATGCTTGCTCAAAAGACCGCCGCGCCTGGCTTGGTGATCCTTTTCGAGGCCGGTGGCGTTGCTCCAATCCTGCAAAGGCTGCCGATTTCCGTCGCCGATTCCAACACGCAGACCGGCGGACTGCTGCACACCAGCATGGATATAATCTTCGAGGCCTGCCAGAGGGGAACCGTCGACTACACGTTCCTGGGCGGGGCCCAGATCGACATGTACGGTAATATAAACTCCTCCATGATCGGCACCGACTATGACCACCCCAAAGTGCGCCTCCCGGGTAGTGGTGGAGCAAACGACCTGGCCTCATTATGCTGGAAGACGCTCATTATTACACCGCACGACAAACGAAGATTTATCAAGAAACTGGATTTCCTGACCTCCCCCGGCTATCTGACCGGTCCCGGCGCCAGGGAGCGGGCCGGTTTGCCCGCCGGCGGCGGACCCTACAAGGTCATCAGCACCCTCGCATTGATGGGATACGATCCCGAAACCAAGCGAATGCGCGTAGAGAGTCTGCACCCGGGAGTCACAAAAGAGGTGGTGATCGAAAATACCGGTTTTGAAATGCTTTTCGTTGACTCCTTGCCTGAAACGCCTGAACCGACCGACCACGAATTGAAAATCCTAAGGGAGGAGGTGGATCCGCTGGGGCTTGTGATCGGCAAATCCGGTCAATAAGCGTATGGCTAACGAAGCGTTGCTGGTATTCAGTTAGTTAGATCCTGTTGTCGCGTTTCTTTCATTTGCGATCAGGGCCTGCTTTGGCGATCGATAAGGCCTCTTTTCAGTTAGGGCTTACGCCTGGTGTTGGCAATTACTGCTCATGTCCTGGAGGTGTACCATGGATTTTCAGCTCAGCGATGAACAACGAATGATCAAAGAGACTGTGTACAAATGGTCAGTAAACGAACTGGGGCCGTTGCAGGAAAAAATTGATGAAGAGGACTGGTTTCCTCCTGATTTTTTCCGAAAATGTGCCGAGATCGGCATCCTGGGAATCACCATCGACGAAAAATATGGAGGTCTCGGGGGCGACGTGCTGATGCAGACCCTGGCCATCGAGGAGATGAGCCGCATCTGCCCTGCACTGGCCATGAGTTATGGGGCGCATTCCAACCTCTGTGCCAACAACATTTACAAGAATGCGAGTGACTACCTGAAAGAAAAATACCTCCCGCCCCTGGTATCCGGAGAAAAAATCGGTGCGCTTGGTTTGACCGAACCGAGTGCCGGTTCGGATGCCATGAGTCTTCGCACCCGTGCCGTCAAGGCAGGGGACAAATACATTCTCAACGGGTCCAAAATGTTCATCACCAATGGTCCGGTTGCGGACACCCTCCTGGTCTATGCAAAGACTTCGCCTGAGCTTGGGGCGAAGGGGATCAGCGCTTTCGTCGTGGAAAAAGGTTTTCCAGGCTTCTCAGTGGCCAGGAAGCTTAAAAAATGCGGGATGCGGGGTTCTCCGACGGCCGAGCTCGTCTTCGAGGATTGTGCGGTGCCGGCTGAAAACCTCGTGGGCGTAGAGAACAACGGTGTCAACGTGATGACCAGTGGACTGGACATCGAGCGGATAGTGCTCGCGGGCGGCTCTGTCGGCATGGCCCAGCAGGCCTTGGAGTACTCCATTAAATATTCCGTCGAACGTGAGCAGTTCGGCCAGTCCATCGCTTCGTTCCAGATGGTGCAGCAAAAGCTCGCCGATATGTACGCGCGTACCGAGGCCTCCAGGCTCATGGTCTACAGGGCGGCGGAGGAGGCCCAGAGAGCGCCGAGAGGAGGCAAAGGCACCGAACTCACTAAGAAGGCCGCGGCGGCTGTCCTCTTCGCCGCCGAAACGGCCACCTGGGTCTGTGATCAGGCGGTGCAGATTCATGGCGGCTATGGGTACTGCCTTGAATTCCCCGTCCAGAAACTTTGGCGGGATGCCAAGCTCTATGAAATAGGGGCCGGCACTAGCGAGATCCGGCGGCTCATAATCGCCCGCGAACTTACGCGAGCCGAATTCGCCAAGAAAGCCGAACGGTTCGGCCATCAGCAAGCGGCGCCAACGGTTGCCGCCAAAGGAGCATAAAAGAAAATGGACGGCACAGGTTTTTTAATCTGTGCCGCCAAGTTTCTTTTCTTGAATTTATCCAGAGTTTGGGTTTTATCTTGTTTTCTCCGCGTTCTGTGCATCTCCGCGGAGAAAGCTTTTTGGGGTGCGCCGCGTAGTTCGAAGGAGAGAGCGAATTGCGACGGGCAAAACTTGAGCCTCTTGACAGGATTCCGGGAAACCAACTTTCGTATCGAATCTCCTTCTCCTGATGTTCTTGCGACCTCGCGCTGAAAGTTCATTTCGCTCTTCCGTGTGGAAAACCTTCTCCACTACCTGCAGGGCTCATCCACTGAAGATAAATGACGACAACGACTTGCCGGTATTCAGGGGGATTTGACATGACGACGCCAATTCAACAAAAGATTCGAGACAAGAAAAGGACGGCCGCGCAGATTGCGGAAATGGTGAAATCCGGGGACTGGATCTGCAATGGAAGCGTCGGCGGGGACTCGACGGTATGCACCGAAGCCGTAGCCAAAAGACTGGGGCCTGGGTTTTCCGACCTCAAAGATATCGAATTCTGGTTGTACGCTCAGTGGTACCCGCACCTCGAACTGCAGGAAATAGATCCGCTGCAGCAGTACCACTGTGTTCATGAATTTTTCTTCTTTCCATGGAACCGCAAGGCCCGAGATACGAACAAGGTCTCGGACTGGGCTCAGTGGGGATGGGCCTACGGCATGTGGGCCCATCATTACAGGTTTATCAATGCCGAACGGGAAAAGCGCGGTATCGACTGGTGGTTCAACGCCGCCACGGCGCCTGACAGCCACGGGTTTTTCAACATGTCCTACGGCGTGAACAACTGTAACATTTTCAAGCAGACCGCCAAGAAAATCGTCTTCGAGGTTCGGAGCGATTACCCGTGGGCCGAAGGAGGGCGTTTCAATACCATCAATATCGACGAAATAGACTACTGGGTGGAGGTTGACTGCGAAAAGTACAGATGGCCCCAGATCAACGAGCGTGGGATCAAGGCAAAACCGGAAGAAGAGGCCATTGCGAAGCACATAATGGGCATCATGCGCGACCGTGATGTTGTTCAACTCGGCATAGGATCGCTTCCCTCCGCCTGCGTCGCCGCAATGGAGACCGCAGGATTCAAGGACCTCGGGGTCCACACCGAAATGCTGAACTATGGCCTTATCAAGCTGATCGAATCCGGCCAGGTTACCAACGCATACAAAAACATCGACCGTGGCAAGAGTGTGTGGACGTTTGCCTTTCCGGTGGACGTGCAATGGTACTTCGATACGGTAAACCATAATCAGCATCTGGCAGCATATGACATCAGTCACACCAATAACCTCCAGATACTGAGCCGGATCGACAACATGATTGCCATCAACAACTGTGTGGCTGTCGATCTTCTGGGACAGCAGTGCGCCGGGTTCTATGAAAAGCGGCCCATTTCCAGTAGCGGGGGGTATTTCCAGTTTATGACCTTCTGCGCCATGTCCAAAGGAGGCAGGGGGGTGGCGTCGATGACCTCGAGGAGCAAACATGGAACTCCGAGGATCGTTCCTTTTCTCCCTGAGGGGTCCACCGTGGACGTGCCGGCTCAGCTTGCAAATTACGTGTGCACGGAGTATGGTATTGTGAACTTGAGAGGGCTGGGCGGTTATGAGAGGGCTAGTGCTTTGATCTCCATTGCTCATCCGGACGACCGGGAATGGCTGGAAAGAGAAGCCCGCGAGCACGGACTGCTTGCACCCAAATTCCCTGTCTCTATGTACCCCGGGGCGGGCAGGAGATATCCTGCATACGAGGACAGACGAAGCTACAAACTGCCGCTCAACAGTGAAGTCTGGGGATGCGACTGGGACCCCTACCAGTCGGGTAAGTAATAATCAGCGAAACGCGATCATTTCGGCGCGGGGGGTTTCGCGTTCTTTGATCGAAAGGCATTGGACCGATGGCAAAACGCGCCGCGTATATTCGCTCGATGGGCCGCTTTCTCCCGGAAAGAAAGCTTACAAATCGCGACTTGGAACAGATGGTGGACACTACGGACGAATGGATTGTGACACGGACCGGAATCCGGGAGCGCCGTATCCTGGAGCCCGGTCTGGGTAGTTCGTACATGGCTGTTCATGCCGCGCGGGAGTGTCTCGAAAGGGCCGGAGTAGGCGCCGAGGAAGTGGATGTTATCATCGTTGGCACGGTGACTCCAGACATGTTCTTCCCGTCAACCGCATGCCTCGTACAAAATGAAATAGGAGCAAAAAACGCCTGGGGTTTCGACCTGTTGGCAGGATGCAGCGGCTTCCTTTTCACCCTGGCGACTGCCGCCAGTATGATCAAGGCGGGAAGCGCCAACAAGGTGCTTGCCATCGGCAGTGACGTAATCAGTTCCGTAATCGATTACAAGGACAGGGACACCTGTGTCCTTTTCGGGGATGGTGCAGGGGCCGCGCTCTTGGAGGCATGCGACGAACCGGGATACGGTTTTCTCGATTTTATTTTGCACATCGATGGCTCGGGAGGGGATTCTCTGTGCATGAAAGGCGGAGGGAGTCGCAGGCCGGCAACTCATGAAACTGTGGACAATAAGGAACATTTCGTATTTCAGGATGGTCGAAACGTGTTCAAAAGTGCGGTTACTGGAATGGCACAGGTTTCGGGCGAAATTCTCGAAAAAAACGGCCTCACAGGCGAGGATGTCGCTCTCTTCATACCGCATCAGGCGAATCAGCGCATCATAGACGGCGCGGCAAGACGCATGGGGATCGACTATTCGAAAATCATCATAAATCTTGGCGAATATGGGAATACGGTCGCTGCGAGCATTCCGCTCGCCCTTTATGAAGCCGTGGTGGAAAAAAAGAAACATGATTTGAAAAAGGGCGATTACCTGGTCATGGCCGCCTTCGGGGCCGGATATACATGGGGAAGCGCTCTGCTCAGGTGGTGGGAGGAATAGCTGGAGAAGTTGCGAATTTAGACTAGCTTGTTTTCGTCCGGAAAGGGTCCTTTTACGCCCTGGCGATGTTAATCACTAATCCCGACGCTCCGCGAGACGGTACCGATGTACGCCTCCGCGCAAGCCCTTGATTGCCTTGCCAGGACAAAAGATCCCTCCTTTCCGAATAGGAAACTGACTGTGTCTCATCCGGTCTTTTCGGGTGGACACCCGACTCTACTATTGATTTTTGCAGCAGTTCCTGCCGGTGCCGTTCCATTTGATCCTCCTCGGGGGCATCAACAAGTGATGGGAATAGTGAATGAGATTCCGGGAGTTGATTGAGCGAGAAGAAATCATTATCGCGCCGGCCGCCTATGATGTTGTCTCGGCCCAGATCATTGAAAAGGCGGGGTTTCCACTGGCGTACCTGACAGGGCTTGGAAACGAGGCCAGTGACCTCGGATACCCCGATGTCGGGCTGACCACACTGAGCGAGATTGTTAGGAGGGCTGGGAATATAGCCACATCAGTGAGTGTACCTGTTGTCTGTGACGCCGATACCGGTTTTGGTGGATGCATGAATATCCACCGAGCCGTCAGGATGTTCGAAGCTGCCGGAGTGAGCGGTATTCACATTGAGGATCAGACCTTTCCCAAACGATGCGCTGCGCTTGCCGGAAAAAAACTCATGCCGGCGGAACAGTTCGCCAAAAGAATCAGGGTCGCGGCTGACGCGCGGAAAAACAGCGACATTGTCATAATAGCCAGGACCGACTGCAAAATCGTCGGTGGAGTGAATGAAGCGATAAGAAGACTGAATATGTACGTTGAAAATGGGGCTGACATGGCCATGGTCGGCGACTTGTACCCTTTCGACGAGCACCGGCGGCTTGCCGCACAGGTAAGAGCTCCATTGGTGGTCTGTGCTGCCGCCCCGGACCATTTCCACATCCAGCCTGATTTTACCTTCGGCCAGTGGAAGAAGACGGGGGTGAAGATGGTTCTCTATTGGTACCTCCCGCTCTTTGCCGCGATGAAGGCAGTGGAACGGGCGGTGGTCAGTCTGAAGGAGACCGGTTCGATCGAAGAAATCGTTGATAGCCTGTCCACATACCGGGAATATTCGAAAGTCGTGGATTTGGATAAGTGGTTGAATATAGATGAGGAATGTAACTGATACTGAATCAGCAAGTAACTGATATCGCGTTGGTGTCAAACAATAAAGAAATCCCGGAAGAGGGATTGTATTCGGGGGGCTGGATCTTGTACCACCTCCGAACCAGCAACGCGGAGCTGACAAATGAACGAAAATCTGGAACTCCTTAAAGGACGAAGGAGTCTTACCGGCGCATCTACAGCAATCGCCCAACAGACTTAATCGGTTCATTCTAAGAGAAAACGCAAAAGATTTTAAGTGCGGCAAAGGGGCAGGGCGGCAACAAGCCGGGGCGCCAATTCCTTAGGCCAGGGTTTGAAGTCTACTATATATCCGGATTATTTGTTCTCGTGTCTCAGCCAGTCTTGCCCCGTAGTCCGGGTGATTTCTCAATGCAAGGAACACAAGGCTCTGCTCATACATTTCATCTTGGAGTTTTCTAATTTCTTGTTTCCTGTCTAAGTCCGGCATAAATCCCCCCCGAGTAAACTTCTTTATAGTCGAGGACCCGAGGGTAATCAAATTTGGTTTGGAGAGTTTTGGGGGAGAATCCCTGCACCAAGAGGGGTGGAAAATTGCTCGCTTAACTGAATAGTTATACTGAAAACGGGGCAACACCTTGAGATGAAAGCGAGTTTTGCAAAGCCAAATTGAGTAGGAATATCATGCACCTGTAGTATCTGAGCGGGTCCTTTGAGAGACATAAAAAACCATACTTCGCTTTTTCTTCGATTTTCAACGGAAAGCATCAAATCGCATCTGATTTCATTCCTGCCAAGTGAAGATCATCGGACCACCTCAACAGGATTGAATTCGGACGCGGCGTGGTGGATGTCCTGAATGATCTTCCCGGATTCGGGCCTCCACTTTATGGGAAAAAGCTGGGACAAAACTTCAGCGGCTTTTTCAACGGGCTTGCCGCTCATGAGGCAGTAATAGGCAGCCTTGATAGCCAGGGAGGCGGTCAGCTCCGTGTCGCCCTTCCGGTCGCTGACGCGAGCCGCATGCATGGTTTGACGCAGCAGACGCGAATAGAATTGGCTGAATTCGCCAATGCGGTCCGGCCGCCAGTGCCCATTGTCAAAGACCAGCAGACGCGTCATTGCGGGCGAATCGGCGAAAGAGAACTGGATCTGCGAATCTTCCGTCCCATAATAGGCGAACTGCCAGTCATGGACTTTTATCATCTTTCCCAGTGCGCCGTCCGCAACGGCGAGTTTTACCTCTCCATTTGTATGCGCAAGGTCTACCATGTCCAATGACCTTCCGGGACCGCATTCTGTGGCGATAAAGAGCGTTGTGCAGCAGTGGGCGCCACCTGAAAAGCAGTAGGTCATGAGCGTGCGGCAATCGGGGAGAGGCATATTGCGGAAAGTTTTCGGCTCATGCGTTTTGAAAGCGCACTCGCCGGTAATAAGCACTTGCTCGCCATTTGAGAACTGCAAACTATAATCGCCGTCCGGCGAGATCTCAGTGATGCAGAGCTTAAGGTCACCCAGCCTGAACTGTACTGTTCCACCCCCGGGACCACTTCCTTTACCTGCGAAAGAGCGGTGCGAAGGAACGAGGGTCATAGCGGAGAGGACGAGAATTGTTACCAGCTTTTTTATCACATGAGCCTCGCATCGGAGGTCTTTACACCGCAACGGACAAATCCGGACATCCCCGGAGTATCTTGACTCAGGAACCGAGCTAAAGAGCAAACTATCCCTATACTAAGCTCTCGAAATTTTATTGCAAAGGGAAAGCTGACTGATTTGCAGGCCGGAGCTGACTAAAATGCGGCATGGATGCCGTTGCCTTATGCAAGTCCCTTCATTTATTTCTGGGCTTAAGGTTTCCTTCGCCGAAAAGAGAGAATTGCATCCACTCGAAGGCGAGTTTCAACCGGGCAGTTTCGCTGGTTGTCAAATGCTCTATCTCGTCTTCCTCAATTTGGAAAAGTCTCAGAAAACGGCTGTTGAAAACCATTTCACGAAATCTATCCAGGTTGTAGCTTGCAAGATAAAACATCTGCTGCTGTTTTTCGGGGAGCCGCCGGCCCCTGAGCCCGGGGTGAGTTAGAATTCCCATCCAGAGATCATTGTGTTCGTAGTAGTCCGCGAGTCCCTGGTCGCTTAGCCATTCGTCTATTTTCCAGAACTGTTCCTGCTCGAACCCAAGGCAGTGGTCTTCGTGAAGGACAAAGTAGTTCTCCAGCACTGAGCCATGTACCCTGTGTAGCCGTGAAGCCCTGGCGATGGGATAAATTCGGCAGGCAGAAGGCCTGTCTTCGTAGACAGAACAACCCTTCGGGGTCACAAACGGGCATGACCTTCGCTCGTTTTGGCTCATCTGGAGATAGACCATGGGGAGCGGGCGGTTTTCGTCGAAGCTGCAGTCTGTGTATCGGTCCAGAAATTCATCCGATGACAGGCAAAGTCTGTTCTTGAGCCTCATGATGTCGTAGGGAGTCAGCAGCAGATTGAGATCCCGGCAGCACTCCGTGAAGCAGGGCACTCCGGGGTGGCAGGCAAACCGAAACCCTCCATTTTCGACAGGCTTCATCTTCCCCTCAAGACCCTGCGGCGCCGTTTCCATTATTTCCATTTTTTCCTCATATCCAAATCCGGCGCTCTTATGCGGCGGTGAGCCGAAACCGGTTTCCCGGCCCTTTTTGTCGTTTCCTCATCCCCGCTAAATGTCGTCAGGGCCAAGGGGAGATGCAGCGGCAGAATCAAATAATCTGATAAAGCTCGTCCATTTGCGCGCGAATATAGCGGAAGGCCAGTTTCAAAAGCTCTTTCTTATCTTTCCTGACCAGATTGAGCATTTGTTCGTCCACTTCATAAAACCTCAAAAAGCGGCTGTCCTCCAGGAGTTCGGCAAATCGGTCCAGATCGTATGCGACGAACAGCACCCGCCCGAGGCCCTCGTTCATCGGGGCGCCGGGTTTGAAGCGCGCGGGAACCACGGACTGGAATTCTCTGTCCATTTCCGCGTATTCGTGGACACCCTGACTCTCAAGCCAATCCCCGACGCTCACATTAGAGCGCTCGGAAAGCCCTTTGCAGCGCTCTTTCGCGGAGATGAGCCTGAATTTGGACTCAGCGGATGAAAGGTCAAGCGGAAACATCCTGCATGCCCAGGGCCGGTCTTCATAGACATGGCAGCCTTCTTCGGTGACAAAGGGGCAGCACAGAGACTGAGGGTCCATAAGGAGCTGCACGACAGGAATATTTGCGACGCTCGCAAGAAAACTCCGCGTGTATTTTGACAAAAACTCCGAGGACCCGATCCCAAGAGTTTGCCTGAGCCGCAGCACGTCATAGGGGGTGAGATAGATGTTTACATCTTTGCAACACTGGGTAAAACACGGCAAAGCGTCATGGCAGGCAAAATGAAAGAGACTGGTTTCTGTCAGATTTGGTTCGGATGGAGCTGATTGCATTCTGAAATTCCTCTATCTTACAAGCAATGCTGCTTCGAAATTCCGGAAGGTGGGATTTCCGGAAATCAGTTTTTCGACAATGCCGAGTGCCTGCGCGCCTGAGCATGCCACGAATTTGCACTCGCAGACCTTGCCGCATTTAGCGCAGTGGTAGTCCTCATCCAGACTGGACCCGCAGGAACAGAACGGCTCGAGTACGAGCTGCCCATCCTCGGTGGTGGCAAGCAGATAGTCGATCGCCCGCGATCTTAAATCATCCGGGGTGATTGCCATTGAACTCTCCTCACAATTGAATCGGGAATTGAGGATTGAGGGATCAATCCCACAATCCCCGAAACCCTGAATTAAGTTGTAACTGCTACAGACTCTCAGCCAGCAACTCCGACAGCTCCTTGATCTCAAGGGAGCCCTGTTTCTCCAGGCTGTTGCAGGCATCGGTGATCATGTTCACGCAATAGGGACATGAAGTGGCGAGCACTTCTGCTCCGGCGTTTATGGCGTCGAGTACCCGAAGTTCGCCGAAACGTTCGCCCATCGGGACTTCGGCCCAAATGCGCCCGCCTCCCCCGGCGCAGCAAAGGCTCGATTCGCGCGAGCGTTGGAGTTCCTTTATTTCAGTACCGGGAATCGAGGCCAGCAGTTCCCTCGGCGCATCATAAATGCCGCTGTGCCTTCCAAGATAGCAGGGATCGTGGAAAGCCGTCTTTTTGCCGGATTTTGCGCCCAGACTGATCTTGCCTTCCGCAACCAGCCGGGAGACAATTTCGGTATAATGAAAGACTTCCCACTCGGCCCCGAGCTGGGCATAATCGTTCTTAAAGCTCCACAGGCAATGCGGAGATGTAGTAATAATCTTCTTGACCCCGTTTGCAGCGTAAAGCTTCATGTTTGCTTCCGCAAGCTTCTGGAAGAGTTCCTCGTCGCCCATCTTGCGCATGCTCTCGCCGCAGCAGTTCTCTTCGACCCCAATTATTCCAAAGCTCACCCCGCCCCGGAGCAGAAGCTGCGCAATGCTTTGCGCGATCTTCATGCTTCGCGTGTCGTAGCATGAATGGCAGCAGACGAAGAGGAAATACTCCGTGTCCGGTCCAAACCTGGGGACGTCCAAACCCTCCAGCCATTGAGTTCTTTTCTCCCGAGGGCCGGACCACGGGTTTCCGTTCGCGTGGGAACTGCCCAGGATCGGGCGAAGTCCGGCGGGTGGCATTCCTCCGCCAACGATGCTCGCCCGCATCGCCCTGACGTTATCTATGATTTTTACTCCTCGGGGGCAGTTATCCTGGCACATTCCGCAGGTCGAGCAGGCGAAGAGCATGTTTTCATCCTCGAAACCCTCGATCCCCATCTGGCCGAGCCGCTGCATGTACCGTATGTTAAACTCTTCGCTGGTTTGGCCGGGCACCAGCCTCCAGGGGCACAGATTAGTGCAAAGACCACACTGCATGCACCAGTTGATGGTCTCGGCCCCCATTTCGACTATATAATCCTTCATCTCCAGCAGGATGTTTTTCGGTTCCATTATCGCGTGCTCCTTGCAGTCTGATTAACTGGCGCCATGCGGATTCAGACCGAATCAATACCCTTTGTAGGGATTGGGTCCGATAGCCTGCAATCTTTCTGCAAAGCTATCCAGAATCTCCGGAATCCGGTTGTAATCGGTAATCGAAACCTGCTCAAGCCGTACGCGATCTGACTCGAGGACGAGCCTGGTCAGGGTTTCCTGAATCTTGCTCATGCGGACGCTGGCAAGTTCGCTCCCTTTGATGAAATGACACTGGTAATCGTTTCCATGCTTGCATCCCAGAAGCAGGATGCCGTCGATTCCCTTGGAGAGGGCGTCAGCGATCGAGACCAGGTTCATGGAACCCAGACAGCGCACGGACAGGAATCTTACCCATGGATTATAGGGGAGGCGCCCGATACCCGCCATATCCAGGGCGGGATAAGCGTCGTTCTCGCATGCAAGGACCAGGATTCTCGGTTTTTCATCATACTCGTCGGGCACATTGATACTCTTAATCATGCTTCCGATCATGCCGACAGAGTAATTCTTAAATGAGATGATCCTTTCCGGACATGCCCCCATGCAAACGCCGCACCTGCGGCAGCGGGTAGGATTGGGCAGAGGATTGGCCTTTTCATCTTCATTTATCGCACCGAAGGGGCATTCCTCGGTGCAGCGTTTGCACTGAGTACAACGCTGCATGAAAAATTCCGGATAGCTCTGATCCCCGGCCCTGGGGTGGACGGCCTTTCCCTGTGAGGTCATTTCGACGCACTGAATGGCCTTCAGGGCCGCTCCCATTGCATCGGTCTTCGCCCGTTCGTAATCCATCGGTGCGCGAACAGAGCCTGCCGGATAGATGCCTGTGCGGCGCGATTCATAAGGAAAGCAGATAAAGTGGGAATCGGGAAATCCGTAATCGAGGGCGGGTAACTCCGGCCCCTGCCTGTATTGGAGATTGAGAAGGTTTGAAACGATAACGCTGTCGGCCGGGACCAGCGATTGCTCCTCTTCTCCTTCCTGCGGGGCCTTCGCCTTGAAAGGCTCGCCCAGGGCACTGGTCGGGACCATGCCTGTCGCCAGCACAACCAGGTCGACGCTTTCCGACATGACCGGGGACCGGGTGAGCACGTCGTCTGAAGTTATCACCAAGCCGCCTGAGCCGTCGTCATCTATGCCCGTAACGGCGCCCCTCACGAAAATCAAGCCATCTTTCTGGAGTTGCTTATACAGCAGTTCGTAATTTCCGGTCGAACGTATATCTTTATAAAAAATATAGACCTGCGTATCCGGATCGGCTTCCTTGAAGTATTTGGCTTGCTTCAGGGATTCAACGCAGCACGCGGACGAACAGTAGGGCAGGTGGTCCGGGTCGCGTGAGCCGGCGCAAAGAATGAAGGCGACGGATTTGACGGGCTGGCCGTTGGATGGTTTTTTTACCTCTGAGCTCTTGAACATAGCTTCCAGGTCCATGGCCGTGATAACGTCTGCAGATGCCCCGTAGGAAAGGTGTGCCAGCTTTGTGGCGTCATAGGGCACAGACCCGGTGGCCAGGATTATCGACCCTACCCGCTCGGAGTTAACCGATCCGTTCTGCTGAATCTCGACATCGAACGTGCATGGACCGCCGGAAATAGAGGCCACCCTGGCACCGGTATAAACCGCTATGCCCGGTTGGGCTGCCAGTGAGGCTGCAATCTCCTCCAAATCGAATTCCTGGAGGTTTTCATAGGGAGGCTCGCTCGGAGGGAGGCGGTGTAAGACGTTTAGATAGCCGCCGAGCTTTTCTTCTTTTTCTACCAGGACGATTTCATATCCAGCGCTCGCAGCCTCCTTTGCGGCTGTCATGCCGGTGAGCCCGCCGCCGACGACCAGAATTCTCTTGCTGAGGTTTTCCGCGATGAAAGGTCCGGGCGGCTCCGACTCCCGTACTCGGACAATACCCATCCTGAGAGCGTCCTGAGCCATCATGAGGGTGTCTTCTTCCCCTGGCGGCTGGGTCCATGCGACCTGCTCACGAAGGTTCACCCTTTCAATTACCTTATCCTGCGGGAAAGCAAAGGCGTCGGTCATCACCCGCTGTGAACAGGCCGCGATCACTGCGCCGGTGATGCCTTCCCGGTCCATATCAGCCCCGATGAGTGAGACTCCTTCAGGTCCGCACAAAAACGGGTCCTGGCGGCAGATTGCGGTCTTGTATTCAGAGGCTGTCGCAGCCAGAGCGTCAAGGTCCATGCTCGCGCCAATCCCGCAACCCGAACATATATATACGCCGATTTTCTTTTCCATCCTCTATCTCCTGCAAGCCTGGATAGCCCGAAGAACGGCGGCGGTGGCGTCCTGAACGCTCGATGCCACGTCGGCGGGGCTTTTTACGCATCCGGCGCCGATTATGCCGGGCGCAGTCCCATTTGCCAGAATAAACCCATATTCGTCATAGGCGGCCTCGGCCGGGATTTTGTCTTTGGCCGTACTCGGCACCATGCCGGCAGCCAGAACGACGAGATCGAATTCATCCCTGAGTATTTTGCCCGTCGCCTGGTCTTCAACCTGTACGGTAACCATGCCTGTTTCGGGATTTTCGGTGATCTCTCCGGCTTTGCCCTTGATCAGTGCAACGCGCTCATCTTCCTTAACGGTGTTGAAAAAGGCCTCGTACCTGCCGAGGGCACGGATGTCTATATAAAAAATCGAAACGCTCGCCTCCTGATCCTGTTCGAGCAGGTAGGTCGCCTGCTTGAGGGAGGCGAGACAGCAGACGCCGGAGCAGTAGGGCAGGTAATTTTCGTCTCTTGATCCGGCGCACTGAACGAATGCAATCTTCTTCACGGGTCTTGCGTCTGAGGGTCGCGATATGACGCCCCCGGTCGGACCGTTTGCTGATGCAAGCCGTTCCATGACGACATTGGAGATTACATTGCGGTGCTTCCCGGCCCCGTAGTAGGAAATAGCGGACGCGTCGAAAGGCATCCAACCGGTGGCCCATATTATTGCACCGGCCTTGACCTCTTCGGTGCGAGGGGCCATATCCAGCTCCACGGCCCCATATTCGCATGCAGCCTTTACGGTCTCAGCCTCGGGCGTGCCGATAATCTCAGGGGCGATCACGTAGCGCATCGGGTATGCGAAGTCATGAGGGAGGTAAGCCGCTTTTACGGCGCTCAAGCCGTAATCGAAGGGATTTGGGACTTCCGTCTTGGCCGCTTGCGAGCATTTTCCGCAGGCCGTGCATTTTTCGTTCACATACCGGGGATTGATCCGGATTGCGACTGTGAAATTGCCCGGTTCTCCATCGATTTTTTCCACCTCTGACATGGTCATAACCCGGATGAGCGGGCTATTGCGTATACGGCGGAAGTTTATTTCCAGTCCGCACTGGGGTGGGCATAGCTTAGGGAAGTACTTGTTCGTACGCGCAACCCGGCCGCCAAGTGAAGGTTCGCGTTCGACAAGGATTACCTGTAAACCAGCTTCGGCAGCCTCCACCGCGGCGCTCAACCCGGCTATGCCGCCGCCTGCGACAAGGATAGTCCGGTTGCCATTTTGAGCATCAGCCATACGATTCCTCCAGTTGTTCGGTTCGGTTCTCCGAAAAAGCCGACTTTTGGGAAGTTACCTGATTCTGAAAGAAGCGGAAAACTGAAGAGATCCGGAAAAAGAGAGTCAATTAGCGTAACGGTGATCGGATTCAATAGTTCCGCGTAGGTATTCTGTCGATCTGCTCTTACTGGGAAAGCCTGTAATATTAACCTCGAAACACAGTCCTTTTCAAGGGTAAATAGCCCGGATCGAGCCTGGAAACATCAACGAAGGACCGGAAAACAATGCTTTTAGCCGAAAATAGAGAACTGACAGCAGGCTTTTTGTTTCATCCAGGGCCTAACCATTAATGGGTATCGGCTTTGGTCGGATTTTGAAAGGCTCGATCGCCTTGCGCACCGCCTGAACGAACCTTGGAAAAGATCGGGGATCGGTGCTTCCATTTGTAAGGCTTCCGAGCAGCCTGGTTCGCAAGCCTTCGCTGATCTCCAGTTGCACGCCCCTGGCACGCCTGCACCGGTTGCAAATGTTGCGCCTGTCCAGACCCCTTAATCGCATCTCCATCCGAAAAGGATTTTCAGGTTTTTCCGCCGTGCCTGTAGCACCGGATATAGGATAACCGTCTCCGGATTGCGGAGAAAAACTCCACGATCCGGGAGGTGCTTTGAATCCGGCAAGACGCAGTTTTGCTTCGATGCATCGGATCAATTCTGAATCGAGTCCGCCGACATGGACAACTTCTTCTTGCCCGCTACTACCGTGTATCGAGATGATGGTTTCCGAGCGGCAAGCGATTTCAAGAGCGGAAGGCTCATCGAAGGAGGTGCTTGTAATATGGAGGTCCGCGTTTCCTGACTTCTTTATCCCTCTAAAGGTATAGAATGAGTGGTCAGTTCCCGCAATAGCATCCGCAATCTCGGAAGTCCCCGGCTCTATGCGCCCGCCATGAATGCTCAGTATTGCAATGCCGGACATGCAGTGCCGCCGGCGGACTTCGTAGTCGGAACCCATCGCCTCATGAACGCTCAGCTCCTCAAAGCACGAATACTTGTCCATTAATCCTGCTTCTTATACGTTCTTTTATCTCACCACAACAACGGTGCAGTTGGCGTAGCTCAAAACCCTTTTGGCGACAGATCCCAGTAACCACCTTTGCAGGAAACTCTCTCCGCGATGCCCTATCACAATAGCGTCAACTGCTTCTTCATTGGCCAGAAGCACGATCTGTTCGGCCGGGTGACCAATCCTTACAAGAAACCTGGTATTGATGCCTGCGTCTGAGGCTTTGTCCTTCATAGCTCGAAAACGGCCTTCGTAGTATTCCTCTGAAGCAGGTTGGAGATCGTGCAAAAAAAGGAGACGCACTTTTCAGTACATCTCCTTTTCTTGAATCAGGCGACAGGGATTTGGTTATTGGCCCGTTGCAGCGCCGTGCAGCTTGATCTCAACCTTTTCGTCGAGGCCTGCATAGTACTCACGAAGAATGACAAGCACTTCTTCCCGTCCGAAATGATCCGGAATCGGAGTTCCTTCGGAAAGACCTTTTCGCAGTGCGGTTCCGCTCAAAAGAACGCGGTCTGCCTTGCCGTGGGGGCAGGTCCTGAGGGATGCCATGCCGTCGCATTTGTGGCAGTAGAAGGTCCAGTCGATTTTGAGCGGCGTGCACATAAGTGCTTTGCCACCCGCCGGTTTGGGGATCTTGTCAAAAATGGTCTGGGCTTCGAACATGCCGTAGAAATCGCCCACGCCGGCATGGTCGCGGCCGATGATCATGCGGGAGCACCCATAGTTCTGGCGGAAGGTGGCATGAAGAAGGGCTTCACGGGGACCGGCATAGCGCATATCCAGCGGATACCCGCCCTGAAGAACCTTGTCCTCCACGAAGTAATTCTTAACCAAGGCATCGATACATTTTACGCGGACTTCGGCTGGAATATCGCCGGGTTTCAGGTTACCGACCAGGGAGTGAATGAAAACGCCGTCGCAGACTTCGACAGCGATCTTGCACAGATATTCGTGTGAACGGTGCATGGGGTTGCGCAACTGAAGAGCAGCTACTTCTTTCCAGCCTCTTTCGTCAAAAATCTTTCTCGATTCAGCCGGTCTCATGTAAACGCCGGCATATTTGGTAGGATATTCGGCCTCACTGAGCACCTTGACCGGGCCGGCCAGATTGACAGCCTTCTGCTCCATCACCATCTGAACGCCGGGATGATCGTTTTTGGCAATCTTCCAAAACTCTTCGGCAGTCTTGGTGCCTTCTCCCATATAGACTTTTTCACATTCAAACTTCTTGTCGGCCTCGGTCACTTCATATTTCTCGGTGACCTTCATGGTGGCCATGAACTCGTTGCGCTCCGGATCAAAAAGAGCGATTTCTTCACCGATTGCTATTGCGGCGGCCTCTTCCTTGGATGCGGAAAGGGTTACCGGAATAGGCCAAAATGTACCGTCTGCCAGGAGATACTTTTCGCAAACACCTTTCCAGTCGGCCTTGGTCATGAAACCGGTCAGCGGGCTGAATCCGCCGATGCCCATCATGATCAGGTCGCCTTTTTCACGGGGGCTGATGTCTATTTTTTTAAGACCTTGTGCTTTTTTCAGTTCAGCCGCAAGTTCCGCGCCTTCGAGTAAACAGCACGTCAAGCCTTTTCCTCCATGAGGGGGAATTAATTGTGACATTAGTTTATTTCTCCTTATTAAAAAAGTGTTGGGTTAAGCGGTTATGGCATGGGGTAATCCATGATTACGCACCTGAATCCTTCCCATGTAATAACCGTAATAAACGAAATGTTCAACAGGCCAACTGCATAAAAAAGCACCCTTAGGGCTTTAACAAAAAAACCTCCCAGCTCAAAATAGAGCCAGGAGGTATTATGCAGAACTAAGTCATTCGATTAGACCGGAAGATTGACAACGGGGACCTTCTTCATGGTCCACTTATCGGTTTTCGGGTCATAAACGGAGTTGACGAAACATTTCCAGTTCTTCTCGTCCATGTCGGGAAAGTCGGCGCGGAAGTAGTATCCCGGCCAACGGCTCTCTTCACGGAACATGACATGGCGCAGATGGCTTTCCGCGATCCACATGCGGTGGGTGTTTTCCCAGACGCGGAGCAGTTCGTGGAGGTCAGCGGCGGCCAGCTTCTCGGAGTCTTCCTTGAGCATTACAAGCAGCTCGAGGCCTCTTTCGAGCAGGGACTTGTTGGTGGTGAACTGCGCGGATACGCCGCCGCAGTATTCGTCCATGATCTTCTGGAGGCGGAACATGAACATCTTCGGCTTCATGTATGCCGGGTTGATGTCCGGGTCGCTCGAGTACTTCACGTTCGCTTCGTAGAGATCCATCGGGGCCAGGATTTTCGTCTTCAGTGCCTCGACCGCTGCCATGTCAACTTTAGGCATGTTGTTGTTGTCGAGGATGAATGCGATGGCGCCCTTGGCGGCAATACGACCTTCGGCATGGGAGCCGGAGGAGAACTTATGGCTGGACGCGCCGGAGCCGTCGCCTGCGGTGAAGAGGCCCTTTACGGTGGTCATGTGGTTGTACACACCGATGGGTTCCCACTGCTTCTTGTATTCGGCCGGCATTACGTCTTCGGGACCGCAAACCCATGCGCCGGAAGCGCCGGAGTGCGAGCCGATGAAATAAGGTTCTGCGGCTGCGATTTCAGAGGACTTCTCTTCGGGCTGGATGTTCATACCGGCCCAGAGCAGCGACTGGCTAATCGTCATGTCGAGGAAATCTTCCCATGCTTCGCTTTCGAGTTCTTTCATCTTCCTCTTGAAAGCCTTGGGATCGTCTTTGTACTGGGCTGCGATGTTGGCGATGGCCTCTTCCGTTCTCATGTAGATCGGGCCCTTGCCAGCGAACACGTCTTCCATGCCCAGCCAGTTGCGCAGGTTCGCCGGGATTGGTTTAGCCAGGCCGTAAGGCGCCCACTTGGGCAGCTCACCGGCGCGGGTTACCATATATTCCTCGCCAAACGAATTGGTCGCACGGGACTTGAACAGCAGGAACCATGCGCCGACCGGACCGTAGCCGTCTTTGAACCGTACAGGAATGAAGCGTACTTCCTGGCAGGTCATCTCAGCGCCGGCCTTGATGGTGAAGTATGCGGTCGAACCCGAGTTCCACGGGGGATACCAGGCGCGTCCGAGACCCTCACCAACCGAACGGGGGCGGAAAACGTGAACGGCGCCGCCCATCAATGCGATCGTCGCTTTTGCCTTGAATACGTAGAACTTATTCTCGCGAACGCTGAAACCAACTGCGCCGGCGCAGCGGTCACCGTCCATCAGAGGCTCAACTATGAAAACGCGCTCTAAAAGCTGGCCCGAATCGCCCATCGTAGCCAAAGCGTTCTTTGCCGCTTCTGCAACGAGAACCTTGTAGGATTCACCGTTGATCATGATCTGCCAGCGGCCTTCATGAACGTACTTGCCATTGGCATCTTTCCATATCGGGAGACCCCATTTTTCGAAAAGATGGACGGAGGAGTCAACGTGGCGTGCGATATCGTAAACCAGGTCATCACGGGCGATGCCCATGAGGTCCTGGCGGACGTACTTGACGTAGTCTTCCAGGGTATTGTCCCCTGCAGCCCAGCCAACATATTGGTTGATAGCCGAAAGACCCATTGCAACCGCGCCGGAACGATCCATGGCGGCCTTGTCTACAACGGTAACCTTAAGGCCATTTTTTTTCGCCCAGTATGCAGCTTCGAAAGTTGCGCCGCAAGCCGACATTCCACCACCAACTATGAGAAGATCGGTTTCGACCACTACGGTTTCAAAATTTGGCATATCGTTAACCTCCTTCAGTAAGCGATTATTTCTTCAGAGTGGGAATCGCCGCCGCACCTGAAGAGGCCGGCTCTGTGCACAGCACGTTTGACTTGATGTCGTCCGATCCGGTCTCAAAGCCACCCATCGGGTCAGCTTTACCTTCCGCAGTGGTTCGGATGGGGAACTTGAACCGCTTTACCGTGCCATTACGGAATTTGACCGTCCACATGATGTCTTCAGAGCCGCGCAGAGGAACAACAGAGGCTCCCATCGGTACGAAATCAGCATAAGCGCGTACATCAATCGCTTGCTGAGGGCAAATCTTTACACAGTTGTAGCACTCCCAACACATCTCGGGGGCCCGATTCCAGCCCTTCATCTTCTCCTTGTCGAGAACCATAAGATCGTTGGGGCAAATGTACATGCATGCAGTTTTATCCTGCCCTTTGCAGCCATCGCACTTTTCAAGGATCACATAACTTGGCATAATTTACCTCCTAAAGGTTAGTCGAAAAAACGCCATGCCAACAAACCCCTTATATTGCTGCGGAATCCAACACCTCCTTCCTCACATTGCCTGCCCGTGGGGGTATGGGCAAACCATTTGAATTCTTGATTTCTGCACAATCAGGTATTGATCTTGCTCGGCGATTTGCAATTCCAGGTTTCTAAATGAGGGACATTTCTGACCTCATGCGGCCGGCTAGTACCGATTTTTCCTGACGATATCATCCGGCGAAGATCTCACTTTGTGCCGGACAATGCCGCTTGTGGTGCATTTATTTCTTCCTCCGGTTCGGTTTTCGGTTTAGAGACTCTCGAGCTGGCTTGTGCAAAAATTGCCACGGGCCGGTACATATACAAGATGCACACGCCTGTCAAGAGAATTATGAGCAGCGTTTTGCCAGCGTAAGGTTTGAAAAATTAGTTACTCAGGTAAGGACGCGAAAGAAGGCGTGACGCGCAGGTTGCGTGTTTCAATTACCTTTTTGCCAGCTTTGCCTTAACTAACACTTCTTGATTTCACTTGCAAGTGCCTTGTGGCCGCATTTTTTGAATTTTGAAGGAAAATGGAATTTACCCGCATATATTTTTGAAAAAATTGCAGGGTGAATCCCGTCAAAAGGGCCGGACATTGAGGCAGCTTATTTTAATTGCGGTGGACGTGGTGGACTGTGATAATAACTGTTTGAATTTGTGATAAACGGGACAATCTCGATCCCGGGCAAAATGATCCTGGGATCTTTATTAAGGATAACCTTTTGGCATGAGAGAATTCTGGAATTCTGCAACAGGCCGCAGGATCACCGTTCTTGTGATACTTTCCATTCTGCTGACAGGCTTTGGTACTGCCGGGTACATGCTCCTCCAGGACTACTCGTTCATCGAAGCTCTGTATATGACAGTCATAACCCTTTCGACCGTAGGGTTCACCGAGGTCCACCCGCCGGACACCAAGGGGCGTATTTTCACTATAATTTTGATCGTTATGGGCGTCAGCTTCGTTGCTTTTTCGCTGGCCTACTTCAGTCAGATTTTGCTCGACGGGAACCTTCTGGCAGCATACCGGAGGCGCAGATTGAAAAAAAAGCTCGATCAACTGGAAAATCATTACATAGTATGCGGCTACGGAGAGATGGGGCAGATAATCGTAGACGAACTCCACAACCATAAGATCCCGGTCGTAATTATCGAGCCTGATGAGTCGGCGCTTGCAAGACTTAGGGAAAACAATTTTCTGCATCTTTCGGGAGATGCCACAGATGAGAACAATCTCATTTCTGCAGGGATTCACCGTGCAAAAGGTTTGGTGTCTGTAGTCAAAAAGGATTCGGAAAACGTATTTATTGTCCTCACGGCGCGCGACCTGAACAAAGAACTGCTCATATTCGCGCGTGCCGGGTCTGCCGGCACAGGGAAAAGGCTTCTGAAGGCCGGGGCAAACCGTGTTGTTGCGCCATACGCCATCGGGGCGTCCCGGATTGCGCTCAATATATTGAGACCCACCGTTACCGATTTCCTCGACCTTGCCCTGAGCGGGGAGGGAATGGAACTCGGGATTGAGGAAATCCGCATTCCAGAGAATTCTAAGCTGGTCGGAATGGAGCTTATGGCCTCAGGCCTTCGAAGTAATTACGATTTGATCGTCATGGCTATAAAGCGAGCTGATGGAGTGATGGTATTCAATCCGCCTCCCCAGGAAATATTTCTCGCTGGAGACATCCTGGTGGTAATCGGTGCGGTTGGAAACCTGTCGCGTTTCGGGCAGGACCTGTAGGGCTGTGATTGTCCCACCATGCGTCCGTGCATATCTTAAGGCCTCTAATTCTTTTGACAAAAACGGGTCTGCTACAATATACTGGCACGACAATCCTGGTTCTTTAGCTCAAGCTCGCAGCCCTTCTTAATCTCGACCTGATCCCGACTTGGCATAAACCGGATAGTTTGTCCGATAGTTTTCTCATCTCACTTCCTCTCTCTTTATTGAAATGGAGGTCTATTATGGAACAGGCTGTCATAGTCAGTGCTGTCAGGACGCCCGTAGGTAGTTTCGGCAAATCATTGTGCCCGGTTCCTGCGGTCGATCTGGGCATCACCGCGCTCAAAGAGGCCCTGCAGCGCATCGGGCTCGATTCGGCGCGGGTTGATGAAGTAATTCTGGGAAACGTCCTCCAGGCCGGATTGGGGCAGAACCCGGCCCGGCAGGTCGCCATCAAATCCGGTCTTCCAAAGGAAGTCCCTGCTTTTACCATAAATAAGGTTTGCGCCTCAGGTCTTAAGTCGGTCTGCCTCGCCTCGCAGGCTATTGCCGCAGGGGATGCGGAAATAATTATCGCCGGCGGGATGGAGAACATGAGCCGGGTTCCATACGCTCTGGAAGACGCCCGCTGGGGCCAGCGAATGGGGGATGGAAACCTGGTTGACCTTATGGTCTATGATGGCCTCCATGATGTATTCAACCAGTACCATATGGGGATAACCGCCGAGAACGTGGCCGAAAAATTCGGCGTAAGCAGGCGCGACCAGGACGAACTGGCTGCGGCCAGCCAGCAGAAAGCTCAAGCTGCCATAGAGAGCGGGCGGTTCAAGGATGAAATCGCTGCCGTCACAATTCCCCGGAAAAAAGGGGAGCCGATAATCTTCGATACCGATGAGCACCCGAGATTCGGGACAACCTTTGAAGCTCTTTCCAAGCTTAAGCCAGCCTTCAAACCTGACGGTTCGGTTACCGCCGGGAACGCTTCCGGAATAAATGACGGGGCCGCGATCATAGTCGTTATGTCCGAGAAGAAGGCAAAGGAACTCGGTATTGAAGTGATGGCCTATATTCGGGGTTATGCCTCAAGTGGGGTAGACCCGGCAATTATGGGGATAGGACCGGTCAGGGCCAGCCGCAAAGCCCTTGAAAAAGCCGGGTGGAGTCCTTCGGATCTTGATCTCATCGAGGCAAACGAGGCATTCGCAGCTCAGGCCGTTGCAGTCAATCGTGAGATGGGATGGGATTTATCAAAGGTTAACGTAAATGGAGGCGCGATTGCTCTTGGACACCCGATAGGCGCTTCGGGGGCAAGGATTCTTACCACTCTTCTGCATGAAATGAAAAAACGCGGCGCCAATAAAGGCTTAGCGACTCTGTGTATTGGAGGAGGGCAGGGGACAGCCCTCGCCGTTCAAAGACCCTGAAATTAACCTAATCTGCCGGGAGAAAAGTCCATGAATTACGAGAATATTCTTTTTGAAATTCACGATAGAGTTGGGGTCCTGACTTTTAACAGACCTAAAGCCCTGAACGCTCTGAGTGCTTCGACTCTGGACGAGGTAGCAGATGTAATCGAAAGTGTGTCCCGGAATGACTCAATTCGCGTACTGATACTCACGGGCGCCGGAGACAGAGCGTTCGTGGCAGGTGCAGACATCAACGAGTTCACGACCTTGAATCCGTTGAGCGGTCGGCTTTTTGCCGAAAAGGGCCAGGATGTGTTTTTCCAGATCGAGCGGCTTCCCAAACCCGTTATCGCCTGTGTGAACGGGTTTGCTCTCGGTGGTGGGTGCGAGATTGCAATGGCCTGTGATTTCATCTATGCCTCCGAAAAGGCGAGATTCGGCCAACCGGAAGTAAATCTTGGGCTAATTCCAGGGTTTGGTGGAACGCAGCGGCTATCGCGCCTGGTGGGGCGAGCCAAAGCCAAAGAGCTCTGCATGACCGGAGAAATGATCGATGCTCAGCAGGGCATAGCGCTTGGTCTGGTGGCGAAAGTTTTTCCGGCGGAGCAGCTTTTTGATGAAACCATGAAAGTGGCGCGCGCGCTTGCCTTAAGATCGGCCGGGGTGCTGAGGTCCGTCAAAAAGGTTGTCGATGTTGGAGCCGATCTGGACCTGAGAAGCGGTTGTGCGCTTGAGGCTGAAGCCTTCGGGGTCTGTTTCGGAGGTGAGGATATGCGGGAAGGAGTTTCCGCTTTCCTGGAAAAACGCAAGCCCGATTTCCAGGGTAGCCTGAAAAAGTAACTGCATTCGACTCCTTTTGTACGAGAGGTGACGTTATGAATTTCGAGTTGAGCGATGAGCAAAAAATGATTCAGGAGATGGCCCGGAAGTTTGCCGAGCGGGAAATCAAACCCGTTGCTGCCGAACTCGACCGGACACACTCCCACCCCGGCCAAATATGCGCCAAAATGGGCGAACTGGGTCTGCTTGGCGTAACGGTTCCGGAAGAGTATGGCGGGGCTGGAATGGACTATGTTTCCTATGCTCTGGCCATGATCGAAATATCTAAAGCATGCGCCTCATGTGGAGTAATAATGAGCGTATGCAACAGCCTCTACGATTTTCCTGTTTATAAGTACGGAACAGAGGAGCAGAAGCAGAAATTCCTGAGGCCCGTGGCAAGCGGAGAGGCGCTCGGCTGCTACGGTTTGACAGAGGCCGGCGCCGGCTCTGACCCGGCTAAAATGTTGACCACGGCGGTTCCGAACGGCGATGAATGGGTGATAAACGGAACCAAGCGGTTTATCACAAACGGAAATGTCGCAAGGTATTGCGTTCTGGCTGTAATTACGGACAGGTCCGCCGGATACAAGGGCATAAGTTCCTTCATTGTCGATTTCGAGAATACGCCCGGTTTTCGCGTTGGCAAAGTCGAGGAAAAGCTTGGAATCAGCGCCTCCGGGACTGCTGAGCTGGTCTTCGAGGATGCGCGCGTCCCGAAGGAGAACCTGCTGGGCAAACCCGGGGAGGGTTTCAGGCAGATGCTTACCACCCTGGACGGAGGGCGCATCGGAATCGCCTCTCAGGCGCTCGGCATCGGCAGGGCTGCCCTGGAAAACTCAATCGAGTACAGCAAAACCCGCGAACAGTTTAATCAGCCGATTTCCAGCTTTCAGGCCATCCAGTGGAAGCTTGCCGATATGGCTACCCAACTGGATGCCTCCGAACTGCTGATTCTACGCGCCGCATGGCTCGAGGATAATAAAAAGCCCTACGAAAAAGAAGCGGCGATGGCCAAGCTGATGGCTTCGGACACGGCAATGTGGGCGGCTGTCGAAGGGGTGCAGATTTTCGGAGGCTACGGCTACTGCAAAGATTACCCGATGGAAAGGTTTATGCGAGACGCTAAGATCACCCAGATTTACGAAGGGACCAACGAAATCATGCGGCTCGTGATCGCGCGCAATATCCTCAAGGGCAAATAGGAAGAACCAGTAGGTAGCCCGGTTTCGGATACCAAATGATAACTCCACGCTCCGCTACGTTTCTGAACATGACTTGCAGAGGATGAATTGTATGATCGGGAAAACAATTGACGAAATCAAGCTGAACGAAACCGCCGAGTTTTCAAAGACGATTTCCGAATCGGACGTCTACCTCTACGCGGGTGTGACCGGTGATCTCAATCCGGCGCATATCAACGAAGAGTATGCGCGGGAAACTTTTTTCAAAACCAGGATCGCCCACGGTATGCTTGGAGCAGGACTAATTTCGACCGTCCTGGGAACGCGCCTGCCGGGCCCTGGTACCGTATATGTCAGGCAGGAGCTCAATTTCCTCGGCCCGATCAGAATTGGCGACACCATAACCGCGCGGGTCGAAGTGATCGAGATTTTCAGTGAAAAAAAACGAGTCCGGTTTAGGACCACCTGCTCAAACCAGGACGGAACTGTCGTTTTGGACGGCGAGGCCATAGTCAGTACTCCCCGCCCGAAGAAGGTGGCGGACACCAAATAATCGGGCACTGAACCAGACGGCTCGACCAGGAGCGAGAAGGGCGAAACACTGGTCGTTTTTCGCTCCTGAACTCGAAGCTGGGCCGCCATCAACATTTGCCGATGACAGAAACTGCCCGGCGTAGCCCCTGATGAATATGGAATCACCGGCCGCGTTGAAGTCTTCGATATTATGACCGGGAAAAACCGGGTCAGGGCTGGGTGCGAGTTGAGACGGGGAGGGGGAGTAGTTTCTTGCTCCTTTTCCAGCCTCGTACTGTGCAAACGCGTTTGCGCACGGCTGGAAACAGGAACAGTAAGGAAGAAAATTATTAGATATTGAATACTTAAATTGGAGATGAAGGGATTCGAACCCTTCGCCATATAGACACAGTAACGGTTTGTAGGCGACAGGACAACAGAGGGACACCGGAATGAGAATAGCCGTCTGACAGCTTTTCAATCTCGCGCACGGTGATGTGTTTTCGGTAGTTCGTCATTTTGTCCAGTTTTCAGGGTTTTTCACAGGGCGCAAACCCGCGCTAATCCTCATGGGTGTTTTAGGAATAGGGACAGTATACAACACTGTACGTAATAAAAGCGAGTTTTTCTAGTTACGTTAGGGTCTTAGTTAGAGTCTGCTCCTTACTATTGGTTTATTCATATCTATCTGATTTTACATATTTGCAGATTTTTTTGCCTCTCTGAGCAATCAGTATCTCTGATCAGAATCTTCCTGTGCTAGATTTATTTTTGCCCGCCCGGAGGATAGGGCAACGCTGGGGAGCGACCCGAGCGCCGGGGCGTTCCAGGTGCATTGTGCTGAGTCAGTGCGGGTTTTAGCCTTACAGACGCGGGCGGTCCGGGTTTAAGTTTGTTGCGGTGTGAGCACAAAGGTGTTGGATGGAGCATGGCCCCATGGTGCCAATCGTTTTCCATTCTCCATGACAGTCGCAACGAATAATCTGAGCGCACGCCCCGATGCGGCTATTGAGTGTAAGTCCTCTCTTCACGGCCTTCACGAATTATCGCCACGACTTCATCAGTCGAAATATTCAGGCTGACCCCCTCGATATCCAGAGGGGAGTCCTTTCCGGATTCCGGCTTGATCACAAAGACCTGCCCGTCTTTGCGTTTTATCCTGACCTCACCCTCCTTTGCCGCCTGCTCCAGCACGGCTGCAAGGTTCTGCCGCGCCTTTGAATAGTTATAAACAGCCGCCATCATTATACCTCCATAACCCGTATGCCCATGCTCTTTGCACAACCTACCAGGTACCGATCAAGCGACACCAGAGGGGCACGGTACTTTTCAGAGCATCTCAAAATATAGGCATCATAAGCATATATGCCCAGTTGGTCCGCAATCCTCAACGAGAGTTCAAGTTCGACATCGAGAAACCCGATCGGTATTTTACCGTAAGCATCCAATGCCTTTAATGCCTCGTCAAGTGTGATCTTCTTTCGCCTCAGCATTGCTGAGAAGGCATTTCCGATCTCCCAATGCACCGAATGAGGAGCGATCAGTTCCGCGCCCTTTGTGAGTTGGACAAGGACCGGCTTTTCAGGCTCATTGGCAATGACCGCAATAATGACTGAGGTGTCCACAACTGTTTTCATCGTGCGCATTGAACCGTGGATTTGAGTTTTGGTACAATTGTACAACTACAATAACAAACCTGGATCTCTCATGCAAGGATGTTTGAAAGCGGCTTATTTTCAGCTCATCCCGCGCATTGCATGCAAAGAATAGCTGATGCGGCTATCAGTGGAGTTCCTTCCGGAGCGTATAAGTCTTAGAGGAGAATCGATCAGGACGACTGGATTCGAACCAACGGTCGTCCTTTACTGGTGACTGTCCGGACACATGGTGGAACACAAGTGGAATACGTGGGGATGGAGAGAGTCATGTAGGGTGGGCACGGCGTTATTGTGCCCACCAACACGCAACAGGTCAATGAAAAACGGTGGGCACGGAAACGCTGTGCCCACCCTACACGGCTCGCGCACGGTGATGTGTTTTCGGTAGTTCGTTATTTGGTCCAGTTTTCAGGGTTTTTCACAGGGCGCAAACCGCGCTAATCTTCACGGGTGTTTTAGGAATATGGAAAGAACGCTCAATTGTCCAGTTATAGGCAAAACGTTCACTTCATGGTTGAGGGGCCACTGCATTTATCGGGTTAGACGCCGGCTTTTTCCCTAGTGCTGCGTATTTCTTCGCATATTTCTTCTAGTGTCTCATCTGCACATTCGACAATCCCTAGACCGGCCCAGGCATCGCCATGCTGCTTGCAGGCTGCTAGGAGCGTGTCGGAAAAACGATTTTCAAA
>Ga0326728_10004240_pt1 | contig 42835 bp, 38 predicted proteins | sample MB3enrmetagenome_FD_207602 | JGI IMG/M metagenome (GOLD analysis project Ga0326728, IMG submission 207602) | Lab enriched peat soil microbial communities from McLean, Ithaca, NY, United States - MB31MN | ecosystem: Environmental > Terrestrial > Soil > Wetlands > Peat | place: USA: New York...
TCTTCGCCAGGCACCGGCAAAAGGACTCCACCGCGGACCTGACCCAGTACATCTCCTTCGCACTGTGCGTGAAGGATCCCCCCGATTTCGAATACGCCTATCGAACCACGGAACTGCCGCCCGATGTGGAAGATCTGAACGGGTTCCAGGTCCTGCTTGCCCAGTTCTATAAGGAGATGAACCTCCACGAGCTGTGGCTCAAGGCGCAGCCGGCCTTCGAGCAGGCCATCGAGCGCTACCACCAGCCGGCCATGAACGCGTTGACCGTGGTGAATGCGTACTTGCGAAGCCCGACCAGCACTCCCATGGGGTCGCGATTTCAGATCTATATCGACTTGCTCGCCGCGCCCAACCAGGTCCACACGCGCCGCTACCGGAACGACTACTTCGTCGTCGTCACGCCCTCGGCGGAACCGCAGGCGGACGAGATCCGGCATGCTTACTTGCAGTATCAGCTCGATCCGCTCGCCATCCGGTATGCCGAGGAGTTGGACACGAAGAGAGGCCTGATCGACTACGCCGGGGGCTCGCCGCTTCTGGAGGACTACTACAAGTCGGACTTCAACCTGCTGGCTACCGCGTGCCTCATCAAGGCGATCGAGAGCAGGCTCGCTCCGGCCGGCGCGCGGCAGGGGCTGGTGGCCCAGGCTTTGCGGGAAGGGTACGTGGTGACGCCCGCGTTTTTCGAGGCGCTGCCGGCGTACGAAAAGCAGCAGCAGGCGATGCAATTCTACTACCCGGCCCTGGTCGGATCGATCAATCTGAGGCGCGAAGCGGACCGGCTCGACAAGGTGGAGTTCGCCTCGGAGCCGGCGCCGCGGAAAGCCAAAGTGGTTCCGGCGGAACGGAAACTCGAGCCGACCGGCGTGCAGAAAACCCTCGAGGACGCCGAGCAGTTGTACACGGCGCGCGACCTCGACAAGGCCAAGGCGCAGTACCAGCTCTTGTTGAAACAGACCGAAGAGCCACCGCTGCGTGCGACTGCGTATTACGGGCTGGCGCGCATTGCGGTGCTACAGAATGATCCCGAAAGTGCCGTTAAGCTTTTCGAACAAACGTTACGTTCTTCGCCGGAGCCGCGGGTGAAGGCGTGGGCTTTCGTTTATTTGGGGCGGCTGGCGGATGCCTCCGGGCAACGCGATCAGGCCAAGGTGCATTACCAGTCGGCCTTAGGCGTGCAGGGTGGATCGGCGGCGGCGCAGCAAGCTGCCGCCAAAGGCCTGGAGAAGCCGTTCGGCCACTAACGCTGGCACGGGGAGTCCGCCCCGCAAGCAAGGTTAAGGAGCTAGGGAATGAAAGTACTCATCATAGGAGTGTTGGCGGCCATGGCCGCCACGATCGCGCCAGCGGCCGGGCAAGGCCAGAGCAGTCAACCGGCCGGCGCGCCGGCGCCAAAGGTCAGAAGCCTTAGGTCAAAAGCGGAGCAACAGGCTCTTCAGGCAGTCCTCCATGCGACGACCAACGAGGCCCGCATCCTCGCGGCCGACGATTTCGTCACTAAGTTCCCCAAGTCCGACTTCCGGGGACTGGCTTTGTGGGCGGAGGCCCAGGCCTATCAGCAGAAGAACGACTACGTAAACATGGTGGTGTACGCCGAAAGAGTCCTCGAGTCCGACCCGGACGACGCGACCAAGGCGCAGACGATGGCGATGCTCGCACTGGCAATCGCTCAACACACCGGCGAGTTCGATCTCGACCGCGAGGAGAAGCTCGGTCGGGTGGAGAAATACGCCGACGGCGCGCTCGATATCCTGAAGACGCTGCCGAAGCCCAATGCGAGTGTCTCCGACGAGGAATGGAACAGCTTCAAAGGGCAAATGGCAGCGGACGCACACGACGCGCTCGGAATGGACGCCATGATCCGGAAGAACGTCGATGGCGCAATTAAGGAGTTCAAGACCTCCATAGACGCGACCAAGGCGCCAAGCCCTTCGACCGAGATGAGGTTGGCGGCGGCATACAACCAGGCTGGTAAATACGACGATGCTCTCGCGCTGTGCGATAAGGCGCTGAACGCTCCGAACCTGAACCCGCAAATCCAGCGCGTCGCGCTGGCAGAGCGCTCCCGTGCGATGGGGGGAAAGGGCGCTGGACCGAAGGCGGGCGCGCCCGCCGCGGCGGCGCCCGCGGCTGCTGCGGCGCCCGCGCCTGCACCGAAACCGTGATCCGCTGAGCCCATGCGCGCGGATCTGGAGGCGCTCGAGGCCGCCATCGGCCACGCGTTTGTGAACCGGGCTTTCCTGGTCCGCGCGCTGACCCATACCTCTCACGCTTACGAGAAAGGCCAGCCGCCTCTCGAGGACAACGAACGACTCGAGTTTCTGGGCGATTCCATTCTCGGGTATCTGGTCAGCGAGGCTCTGGTGGACCGCTATCCCGCATACCGGGAGGGCCGGCTCTCGATCCTGAAGAATTTCCTGGTCAGCGCGTCCCATTTGTACGAGGTGGCCCGGCGGATCGAGTTGGGCGAATACCTGCTGCTCGGCAGAGGCGAGGAGTTGAGCGGCGGGCGAGTAAAGAAGGGTTTGCTGGCGGATGCGATCGAGGCGCTGATTGCCGCGATCCACCTGGACGCAGGGATCGGCGAAGCGAAGAAATTCGTGGTCGGCCACATTCTGGGCGCCGAAACGGAACTGGCGGAGTCTCCCGCCGCGCCGTTTACGAATTTCAAGGGAGCCTTGCAGGAGATCGCCCGGTCGTTGAACCTGCCCTCGCCCCGATACTCCGTCGTTTCCGAACACGGCCCGGCGCACGCGCGCCGCTTTACGGTCGAGGTGCGGATCGGAAGCGAGTTCGCCGCTCAAGCGGAAGGCGACTCGAAGAAGAGCGCGGGCCAGCAAGCCGCGCAGGTTGTGCTGAGCCGGCTGATGGAGCAGGCAGGGTAACTTCATTCACCGCAGAGACGCAGAGGACCGAGAGAGCGCAAACTGGAATATATGCCGGCGTTAATATACTTGCCTAATCCTCACTCCGTCTGGAAAGCTTCCCCGCCTCTTTCTGCCCCTCCGGGATAACCTTGCACAAATATCCGACGATGTAGTCTTGGCCTGCCTGCCCGGCAAGGCCGTGGTTCTCCACCAAGTCACCGATCCCTTTTTCGATCAGCGGCCACAGTGGGCCGGCTTCGTAGTTCACATACGGGTGTCGTAGCCCGGATCTCCCGGCTTCAGCCGTTTGGCTTTTATGGCCGTCATTCTCCCATGAAGCAACCGCAGACTGCCTGGATCAGGCTAGTACCTCGACCGCGTGATGCGTTGCTACCGCTCCCTTACGGTCGCGGCTCAGTTACAGGTAGATTCCGCTACCGTAAAGAAACGGATTTCACGGTCGCTGACCTAGCTTTCTCTGCGCTCTCTGCGTCTCTGCGGTGAATGAGCTTTGAACTATTCCGGGGCCTTCCGCGCGGGGGCCGGGGCGGGAGAGGGTTCGGTACCGAAGCCGCTCTTGGTGAGAATCACGATGTCGACGCGCCGGTTCCGGGCACGGCCCGCCTCGGTTTCGTTGGAATCGACCGGGCAGGTGTCGGCATAGCCGGCCACGGCGAGCTGTGTTTCCGGCACCTCACAGCGCGTCTTCAGCAGCTCGAGCATGGCGATGGCGCGAGCGGAGGAAAGCTCCCAGTTGCTCCGGAAACGGCTGTTGTGGATCGGCACCGAATCGGTGTGGCCCTCGAGACGGACGGGGTTCGGCAGTTTCCGGATGGCCCCGGCGATGGTGGCGATGCTGCCGTAGGTGTCCGCATCGATGGTGTCCTCGCCCGAGGAGAAAAAGGCGGCCTGGGTGAGGCTGACGATGAGACCGCGCGGCTCGAGGTGAATTCGCAGCTTTCCGGCCGCGATCTCCTTTTTCAGTTCCAGCGAGAGGTACTCCATGGAGGGCTGCAAATCGACGGCGACTTTGGGCCCGGAGGGCGCCTTGGGCGCCGGCGGCCGGTTTATGGTGCGGCCTCCGTTGTTGATCCGGCCGCCCAGCACTTTGACGACAGATTCCATTACCCGCCCCTCTTCGAGCGCCTCCGTGACGCTTTGCGAGACCTGCTTGGCGCGGGCTTTGTCGGTCTGGGATGAGGCGAACATCACGACAAAAAAGGCGAACATCAGGGTGATGAAATCGGCGTAGGACACCAGCCATCGCTCATGGCTCACATGGCTCTCGGGCTTGGCTTTGCGGCTCACCGCGAGGCGGCCTCCGCCGCCTTCGGAGCCGCTGCGACAGGTTTCTTGGCGGGAGGCTTGGCCTTGGCCTTGGCGGGCAGGGCGGGCATCACGTAGGCTTCGAGCTTGGTCCGGATCAGCTTCGGATTGAGTCCCTCGACAATGCCGGCCACGCCCTCGAGCATCAACTCCTTCACCTGCATCGCGGCGTGGGCCCGGGCGCGGAGCTTGCCGCCCGCCGGGAGGAAGACGATGTTGGCGGAGGCGACGCCATAGATCGTCGCTACGAAGGCGACCGCGATGCCGCGGCCGACCTCGTTGATATCCTCCAGGTGCTTCATGACCTGAATCAGCCCCAGAACGGCGCCGATGATGCCGATCGTCGGCGAGTAGCCGCCGGCGGAATCGAACACCTTGGCTTCCATTTCGGAGCGGTGTTCGAGGATGCCCATCTCGAGCTCCATCATCTTGCGGATTTCCTGAAGGTCGGTGCCGTCCACGGCGAGATTGAGAGCCTTGCGGAGGAAGCGATCCCCCACGGCGTCGGCTTCCTGCTCAAGCGAGACGATGCCGTTTTTGCGCGCCTTGGTGGCATAGCCGATGATCTCCTCGATGATAGCGTTGGGTGTCTGGACGGTCTCGATGAAGACCGAGAGGAGCGAACGCCCGGCGCGTGCCAGCACGGATAGGGGAGTGGTGACCATGACCGCGCCGATCGTACCGCCGAAGACGATCAGGGCGGCGGTAGGCTGGAGGATGTCCGTGATCTTTCCGCCTTCGAGAGTCATCCCGAGGACGATACCGCCGATGGCGAGGATCAGCCCGGCGATCGTCGCCAGATCGATCTTACCCCCGGCTTTGCGAGGAGGTCCCGCCTTCTTCCCGTCGGGTTTGCCGTCGGGTTTGCCGTCGGGTTTGGCGTTGGGCTTGGCGTCGGGCTTTTTCGGTTCGGGTTTTTTTGCTTCCGCCATTTCGGGATCCGGGAATTAGCTGTCAGTTTCCGGCGCCGGCGTGCGGCTTCGGGAGGTATCGAACGGTAACTGGCAGATTGCCCGGCGGAATTCGATGATACGGCTGACCACCTCCTGGGCGGACTCGAGCACCATGAACTGGTGACCCGTGGTCAGGTAAATGACGGTATCGGGGGTCATCTCCACGTGCTCGATGAGGTCCGGGTTGAGGAGAAATGGGCCGTGCTTCAGCCTGGTGAGCGTGATCATGCCGCACTCCTTCCTCACCCCGGCTTATCGGCGGCGGGACGAAATACTTGAGGGGCAATGGCGCGTTTTCGAGTGGGACGTCGCGGGGGGAGCCACAGCTCCTCAAAACGCAAGTAAGAGTCCCCTGCGGGTGGACGATAAGCCCAAACAGAAGGTAGCCAAATGCGGGCAGCTTGCCAGGGTGATGCAGCCGAAGCGGCCAGCCGGATTCTCAGCGCCCTCCGCGCCGGCGAAACGGCGGCTCTGGAGTCCGAGCTTCGCCGCGCGGCAGCCGTGTGTGGCGGACCCTGGCAGGATTCGGACTCCGAGGAACGGGCCGAGTTGCTGGAGGCGGTGGTGGGCGCGATTCGCCGGGAGTTCCTCGAAGGCGGGACGCGCCCCTCGCTCGAGGCCGAGACCGCGCTGCTCACGCACCTGGCCGGACTTACTTGAGCAGTTCGAGGATGGAGGCCAGCTCGGCCCGGATCGCTTGCCAGTCGCCGGAGGCGGCCGCAGCGGCCGGAAACAGATCGCCCTGCGAGGCTTTCGCCGCGCGAGGGCGGCGAACCCGCTTGGCGGGCTTGGCCTGCGCATCCAGGTTGCGCCGCGCGCCTTCAATGGTAAAGCGCTTGTCGTAAAGAAGTTGCTTGATCTGGAGGAGCAGCTCCACATCCTTGCGGCGATAAAAACGATGTCCGGCGCCGGATTTCTTGGGAGCGAGCGCCGAGAACTCGGTCTCCCAGTAACGCAGCACGTAAGGTTCGACCCCCACGAGACGGCTGACTTCCCCAATGCGAAAGTACAGCTTCTCGGGAATCTCGGGCTGCGGCTCCAGCATAATCCCAGTTTGGTCCATGGGCTGTTATAAACAAGGCCCATCCTAGTGACAAATAGTGCCGCGCGTCAACCTGGGCGCGGAACGCAGACGATTTTGCGGCGCATCTAAGGTAAAACGCCGATGCCTTGGGGCAGGCGCTTGCCCGAACATTGGAGCAGGCTATTGTCGATGCTTCGAGCAATCCTCATTTCACCGGACGCGGAACTGGCGGAGCGGCTCACGCGGGCGCTCGCCGAAATCGGGAAGGTGGGCGTCGCCCGCAGGCTGGATCGATATCCACGCGAGCAGGAGCTGAGCGGCGTCATCCGGGCGCACGCGCCGCAGCTCTTCTTCATCGATGTATCGGAGCTGAACGAAGCCCTCCGGCTGGCGGCCGTGATCGCGGAACAGGCCCCTGGGGCGCAGGTACTGGCGTTCGCCCGCGCTTCGGAACAGCGCACGCTGCTCGAGCTGATGCGCGCCGGCATCCGGGAGTTCATCGCGGTGCCAGAGGCTCTCAGCGACCTGGGGAACGCCGTCGAACGCGTGCTGGCCGCGCTCGAACGCACCCCGGTCAGCATCGCGGTGACCGACGAGGTGATTGCGTTTCTTCCGGCCAAGCCGGGGGTGGGTTGCTCGACCATCGCGCTCAACGTGAGCGCAGCGCTGGCGGCCGACGCCGGAACGAAAGTTCTGCTGGCGGACTTCGACCTGAACTGCGGCATCATCGATTTCCTGTTGCACCTGGACGGCGGGCACTCTCTGGTGGACGCAGCCGAGCACGCGGCGCACCTCGATGAGGAGCTGTGGCCGAAGCTGGTCGCCAGGGTGGGCCCTATGGACGTTCTGCCGGCGGGTCCGATCAAGCCCGGATTTCGCATCGAGCCGCCCGCGATGCGGTATCTGCTGGATTTCTCCCGCCGCAACTACGACGTGATCTGCGCGGATCTGTCCGGACTGATGGAGCGGTTCTCGGTGGATCTGATGCAGGAATCGAAACGGATCTTCCTGGTGTACGCCCGAGTTGCCGGCCCTCCACCTGGCGCGCCAGAAGCTCGAGTACCTGCGCAGTCTGGATCTCGAGAACCGCGTGGCCGTAGTGCTCAACCGCGCGGAAAAGCGCTCCCTGGTGAGTTGCGCGGATATCGAAAAGTTGATCGGGCTTCCCGTCGGGATGCAGGTCCCGAATAACTATCGCGGCGTACACAAAGCTCTCGAGGACGCCAAACCCGCGGACCCGCGCTCGGAGCTGGGCAAGTGCTACGCCGGGCTGGCGCGCCAGATTCTCTCGAAGAGTCCCGACGCCAGGAAGCCCCGCCGCTTCGTCGAGTACTTTTCGATTACACCGGCGCGCTACTCGTTTGTCGACCGGCGCTAGCGAGACCGGCAAATGCTGGGCCGAAAGCCCCGCGCGAGCTCAAGCCCACCCTCCGCGCTCGCTACAATGGGCCGGATATGGCGATTCGGATCGGAGTTCATCCCGTGACGGAGGCCTTGCGCGCGCGGCGGCCTCTCGAGCGGGTCATGATCGCTAAAGGCATTGCGGGCCCGCGGCTGCAGGAGATCATCGAGCTCTGCCGCGAGCGATCCATTCCGCTGCGGTTTGAGCCGCGCAGTGTGCTCGACCGGATTGCCGGCACCGCGGCCCATCAGGGCGTGGTGGCGCTGGGCGCGGCCGGGCAGCACGCCGATCTCGAAGACCTATTGCCCGGAGCGCGCCTGCTCGCGGTCCTCGACGGCATCGAAGATCCTCACAATCTCGGCGCGATCATTCGTACGGCGCACGCCGCCGGAGCGGACGGGATCGTGACGCCGGAGCGGCGCGCGGCCGGGCTGACGGAGACGGTGGCCAAGGCGGCGGCCGGCGCGCTCGAGCACCTGCCGGTGGCGCGGGTCGCCAACGTCAGCCAGACGCTGGAAAAGCTGAAAGCGCGCGGCTTCTGGATCTACGGGCTCGACGAGCGCGGGGATCAGGATTACGACCTTGTGGATTACGCCGAACCCACCGCCATCGTGCTGGGCAGCGAAGGCAAGGGGCTGCACGAGCTGGTCCGGCGCCACTGCGACTTTCTCGTGCGCATCCCGCTGGCCGGCAAGATTTCGTCCCTGAACGTCTCGGTAGCGGCCGGTATCGTGCTGTTCGAATGGAAACGCCGGCGGCGCGCCACCGAAGTCCAATCTCATTGATTACGCAAGCAGGTTCCGCAGGGCCGGACCGAGCTCGGGGTATTCGAACGAAAAGCCCGCCTCGAGCGCGGCGCGCGGGAGGACGCGCTGGCCGTCAACCAGGACGGACGCCATCTCTCCGAACATCAGCTTCAGGGCGAACGCGGGTACGGGCACGAAGGCCGGCCGGTGGAGTGTCCGGGCAAGCTCGGCCGTGAATTGCGCGTTCGTCACCGGATTCGGCGCGGTTGCGTTCACGGGCCCGGCGACGCCGTCATGAATCAGCGCGAACTCGATCAGCCCGACGAGGTCATCCACATGTATCCAGGACATCCACTGGCGGCCCGAGCCGAGCCGTCCCGCCACCCCCACACGGAAGGCGGGCAGCATACGGGCGAGCGCGCCGCCGCCGAGACCCAGGACGATTCCGATGCGCAGCTTCACGATCCGCATCCCGAGCGCCGCCGCCCGGTCAGCCGCCTGCTCCAGCGCCACGCACACCTCCGCGAGGAAACCGTCGCCGCGCCCGGACCTTTCGTCCAGTATCTCGTCCCCTCGGGAGCCATAGATCCCAATCGCGGAGGCGCAGACCAATACGCGCGGCGGCGCGGACAGTTTTTCGAGCTCCCCGATCAGACGGCGCGTACCGTCCGCCCGGCTCGCCAGAATGCGCTGCTTCGCCTGAGCGGTCCAACGCTGCGCCACCGGCTCTCCCGCCAGGTGAATTACGGCGTCGCACGCCGAAACGGCTTGCGCCTCCCGCAACTTCACCGGCCGCACTGCATGGCCGGCAGCGCTCAGGCGGCCGGTCAAGGCGCGGCCGATAAACCCTCTGGCTCCCGTCAGTGCGACGATCACAGGCGCTCCCTGCCGTCGAACGACATATAGCGCACTTTGCCGAAGACCGGGCGGTGGTGCAATCCGCGTTCATCTGCGTTCATCGGCGGCCCATGTGGACGAATTATTAGCCGCTGATGAACGCTGATCAACGCCGATCATATGGCGTGGCTTTACGTGAAACAAAGCTTCCTGTCAGAGGAGAGAACGCCCAGAAACTGCCGTCGTCCACACTTACTGTACGGACGCGTGAACGTACTCGGCGGTGTTCTCGAGAAGAATTACTTCCACTTGATACTGCTTGGATTCCCACCCGATCTCGTAGGTCTGAACGTCAGCCAACTCGGAGACGAGTTGTTCCCAGCCCATCGCGGACCAGCGTTCGATCTCGGCATCCAGAATCGGCCGGCACTGCTTCCGGCGGGTCATTTTTCTACCGGACCGAAACCGTGCTGCTCCCGTTCGCGAGTGGATTCGGCAGGCCGCGCTCGGCGTAATAGCCGGGCCGTACGCGCTCGACAATCTGGGCGGTCGAACGCTCCAGCACGCTGAAGAACGGCTTGGGGTAGATGCCGATCCAGAACGCCCAGATAATCAGCGGCGCGAATACGGCGATCTCCCGGCGCGAGAGGTCCCTCAGTCCGGCATTCTTTTCGGATATCTCGCCCAGCGTGGTGCGCTGGAACAGCCAGATCAGATACGCCGCCCCGAGGGCGATACCCACCACGCACCAGAACGCCCAGTTGAACGACATCTGGTAGGCTCCTTGCAGGATCGAGATCTCCCCGATGAAGCCGTTCAGCGCCGGCAATCCCATGGAACTGAGCGCGGTGATGAAAAAGACGATCGTGAACACCGGCATGACGCGCAGCAGGCCGCCGTACTCGGAGATTTCCCGCGTGTGGCGGCGCTCGTAGACTACGCCGACGATCAGGAAGAGCATGCCGGTCGAGATCCCATGATTGATCTGCTGCAGGATCGAACCCGCGATTCCGGCCGGGTTGAGGGCGAAGATCCCGAGCGTGCAAAAGCCGAGGTGGCTGACGGAGGAATAAGCGATGAGCTTCTTCCAGTCCTTCTGCATGAGACACACCAGCGCGCCGTAAACGATCGCGATGATCGAGAGCGTCGCCATGATGTTGACGATCCGCGGGTCTTTCGAGGCTTCCGGCAACAGCGGCAGGGAGAATCGCAGGAAACCGTAGGTTCCCATCTTCAGTAGCACGCTGGCCAGAATCACCGAGCCGGCGGTGGGCGCCTCGGTGTGGGCATCCGGCAGCCACGTGTGCAGCGGCCACATCGGCACCTTCACGGCGAACCCGGCGAAAAACGCCCAGAACACCCACCATTGCACGGTGGAAGAAAGATTCGTGCGCATCAGTTCTGGGATCGCGAACGTGAAGGTCTGCGTCTGGGTCTGGTGTACGAAGTACAGCGCCAGAATGCCGAGGAACATCAGCACCGAGCCGGCCAAGGTGTAGATGATGAACTTGAAGGCGGAGTAGACGCGGCGCGGGCCGCCCCAGACCGCGATGATGAGGTACATCGGGACCAGCCCGAGTTCCCAGAACACGAAGAACAACAGGAAATCGCGGGCCATGAAGACGCCCAGCATCGACGCCTGCAGGAAGAGCAGGTTCGCGTAGTATTCCTTGATGCGGACTTCGATGGCGTTCCAGCTCGAGAGCACGGCGAGGAAGCCGATCACGGCGGTGAGCACCACCAGCAGCAGGCTGTAGCCATCGATCGCGAGCGAATAAGATGCGCCGATCGACGGGATCCACGGGATCTGCTCGGCGAACTGAAAATCTTTCGTCCGGTCGAAACCGAAGATCAGCGGCAGGCACGCGACAAAGCCCAGGAACGCGGCGATATTCGCCCAGAGCTTCACGGCGTTGGGCCGGGATGACGGAATAAAGAGCAGGACGAGCAGTCCCGCAAGCGGCGTCAGGAGAACGATGGAGAGAATGTGGTCCATACGGAACGGGAGCTCTACATGTTAGCAGGCGGGCCGGGAAGGGCGCTTTACGCGCTCGGCTTCTCGGGAGGCTCCGGCTTTCGCTCGACGACCACCTTGAAGTGGGCGATCATTCCGCCCAATGCGGCGATGGCCGCCACGATAGGCGCGGCGATTGTGCCGATCGTCGCAATCGTGACCGGGATTTCCATGAACGTGTGGCCCTTGTCGTCCTTGATGATGAGCCGCTGGACGTTGCCCTCGTGAATCAGCGCCTTGACCTTTTCGACGAGGTCCTTGCCTAGGACCTTCAATTCTTCGTCGACCCGTTCCATAGCGGAATGGTAGCGCGTTTCGGAGCGGAGCCGTCAGTGAAACTGCTGTAACAGTTCCATGACCTGGCGAATATAGATCGGCTCGGCGGCCGGGTCCAGGTGGCTCGTGGCGGGCTCGTAGCCGCCTTCCGCGAAGGCTTTCTGCTCCGGAAAATACCCGATGGACCCGTTCGTGTAGCCCATGAGATACGCGTGCGTGGCGGGACAGGCAGCCTTCACCCGCTGGCCGATCGCATGAAACATTTCTCCGGGAAACGTGACCCACATCAAGTCGCCCACGCGCACCGCCGTCGTGGGGGTGTCGACGATCGTATTGCGAAAATCCGCCATCAATTCACGGTATGCGCGCGGCAGCAGGATATCCCGGGTCGCCACTTCGATCGAGGCGTCCACCTTCCGGGGCACGAGAGTGTTGTTTACCCGGACCACTTCACGGCCGATCTCCTCGCCCAACGCCCAGGTGACCGCGATATTGTCCTTGTTTCCGTCCAGGCCGCCAACCACGCGCGGGTTGATATCGCCCGCCGCCCCTTGCAGATAGATCGCGCCGGCGCCGCTCACGTGTTCTTCGACGTAGGCCTGCATGCGCCCCATCCATTCGCCGGAGATTTTGCTGTTGCGGCCGCCCAGCGAGGTCCCGTGGCAGGCGTAGTGGATCATGACGGCGAGCGGGCGGCTGCTCTCGGTGTCGATTCTCACCACTTGCACCGCATCGTCGATCCCTCCGGCTGGATTCGCGCCGAGCCTCACCACGCCCCCGAATTCATGCACTTTGACCGGATCATCGGTCTTGTGCTTGCCAAAGGACTGGCTGCTGTTGTTCTCGTCGAACGTGAGATACGAATCCGTATCCTGCAATTTGACCTGACGGCGATTCATGGCGATGCGGGACCGCCCGTCTCCCGCGGCGATCCGCACCGGCGTCAGACCGGATAAGGCCTCCTGCGCCGTCGCAACCAGCGCATCCCCGAATTGCCGCTCCCAATGGTTCTCTCCCTTGGGGCTTGGGGACGGGGCGGAATGATTGTGGGCGTCTCCCAGTAGAATGTTACTTACCTGCACTCCCGTCGCCGCGGAAATGCGCCGGCGAAATTCATCGTGGCCCCGGATACTGATCACATCCCCTTCGACGAACAGCAGCTTCTCGGAGCCGTCATCGAGGGCCAGACACCGGACGTAGAGTTTGTCGTTCCCTTGAACGCCGTCCATGGGAGCGTTCCGCAAATCATATCCGCCGCCGTACACAGGCTCGCGGGGTGTGACGTCGGTTTTCGCGAAGCCCGCCCGGATAGGCCCGGCCCATAGGTGCATCGATCCGCACCCGGCCACGAGAGCAACCACAGTGAGCAGTCTCATGTGTGCAAGGATAGAGCGTTCAAGACGCCGGCGCAATCCGGTATAGACTACAGACAGAGTTTTCCGCTTGCGCTGTCCGGCGATGTTTTGCGCCGCCATCGTGAGCCAGTTCTCCGATGCGCGGCCTCCCCGAAAGCGGCCGGCCGGAGGGGCCGGGACCCGGTACTAGACTGGCACGTACATTCGTTCCCCTTCCCGCGGGCTTCTCCCGGATTGTTCAATGGGCTCGATGCCGATCTTCCTGCACTTGTCCCTCGTGTTCCTCTCCGCGCACAGCCCCATGGCGGCGCCCGCAAAATTCAAACCCGCGCCCAAGGCCGTCACAGCCTGCGTTGCCGCGACCCAGGCCGACATCCAGGAGGCTCTCGGCGAGGCCGTCACGAAGGGTACGGAGCACACGGAGGGGAGCGAATCGACGTGCGACTATGCCGGCGACGGCGGTCAGGTCTCGATCACGATCCACCGTTCGGTGGGGAAGCTGGATGTGCCGTCGGCGATCGCGGACTTGAAAGCGGCCCTGCCCGATGCCAGGCTGCGCGAAGCGCCGGGAATCGGCGCGCAGGCATTTTTCGTGGACCTCGGCGGCGATGGCGCCCAGCTCTTTGTCATCCGCGATGATCGCGAGTTTCTGCTGGTCTCCGTGCTTGGCTTCGGCGATGCGACCCGGGTCTCACCGGCCGCCGAGAAGATCGCACGCAAAGCGCTCGACCGCTTCTAGCAGCGAACCCTTTTCACTGCGAAACGGCGATCGTCGTGCCGGTCTGAGCGGCGACACCGCCCACCGAGACCGTCACCGGAACCGCGTTGCCCGCCTGGGTGCCGCTCGGGATCTGCACATCGATGCGCAAAATGCCGGCCACCTGCAGGGGATCTTCGGCCGCCGCCTGCACGGAAGCGGCTTGGCCGCCGATCGTGACTTTCACGGGCGCAACCGGCTGCGGGCCGGGCGCGGTGACCAGCACGCCATCCTGTCCCGCGGGATTGGTCTGGCCTTCGCCAGTGACGTACAGGCTGATGGTGCTTCCCACGGACGCCGGATTTCCCGGACCGTTCAGCGAACCATCCTGGTTGACCGCGTTCGCCTGTCCCTTGCCTGAGTAGTCCAACGTGAAAATTCCCGGAGCCGTAGCCGCCACGGGTACCACAAGGGGCGCCGCGAACTGGTTCCCGACCTGCACCACAATCTCAACGCTCGTCCCTGTCGTGGCATACGGCACGACGGCGGCGACCTGGGTCTGCCAGACGTAAAGCACCGGCGCAGCCGTGCCGTTGAAGTACACGGTCGTGCCCGCGAGAGTCAACGGAAGGCGCTCATTCCCGTTGAGCGCAAACGGAACCAGCGCCGGCGGCCCAAGCTCCGAGCCGTAGAGCACCACGATCTCGCCCGGAGCGACCGGCCCGGCGAGATTGCTGGCGGCGTTGGCCACGGCCCCGACGCTGATACCGGAGGCGTTCGGCTTAAGCAGCCGCAGCGCGCTGTTGCCCGTGTCGGCCACGTACAGATTCCCCGCTTCGTCGACCGCTATTTGCGCAGGACTATTGATCTGCGCGTTCGAAGCCGGCCCGCCGTCTCCCGAGTAGCCCACGCCCTGATCGCCTTCAATCGTGACGATCAAGCCGCCCTGGTAGACTTTCCGGATGCGGCTGCTCGATTCGGTGATATACACGTTGCCCGCTGCGTCCACGGCCACGCCGGCCGGCCCCTGAAGTTGCGCCTGGGTCGCCGGGCCCCCGTCGCCGGGATACCCGCCCGTCCCGCCTCCGGCGAAGGTGCTGATCGCGCCGGCGGGGGATATCTCACGGACCACGTTGTTGCCCGCATCGGCGACATAGACGTTACCAGAGGCGTCCACGGCCAGACCCGCGGGAATTGAAAGCTGCGGAGTTCCGTTCCCCGCAATCGTCCTGATGACGCCCTGGGGCGAAACTTTGCGGACCAGGCCACTATTGAATTCCGAGATGTAGAGGTTGCCCGCGGCATCCACAGCCACGCCGGTTGGCGTATTCAATTGGGCGCTGGCGGCCTGGCCGCCGTCGCCCGAATCGCCCGGGGTACCGGTGCCGGCCACGGTAGTGATCACGCCCTTGGACGAGACCTTGCGGACCCGGTTATTGCTGAAATCCGCGATATAGAGATTACCCGCGGCGTCCACGGCCAGACCGAACGGCTGGTTCAGTTGCGCACCGGCGGCCGGACCGTTGTCGCCGGAGAACCCGGCGGCGCCCGTCCCGGCGAGGGTGGTGATGACGCCCTGGCTCGAGACCACCCGCACCCGGTTGTTGCCGGTGTCCGCTATATAAACGTTGCCGGCCGCATCTACCGCGGCGCCTTTCGGTCCGTTCAGTTGCGCTCTCGCCGCCGGACCGCCGTCGCCGGAATAGCTGGAGGCGTTCGCGCCGTTGCCCACAATCGTGTTGATCGTGCCGCCCGCAGTGAACTTCCGAATGCGCTCGTTCCCCGTGTCGGCCACGTACAGGTTGGCGGCCGAATCAAGCGCCAGGCCGTTGGGCGAGGTAAATTCGGCGTCGATTGCCGGGCCGCCATCCCCGAAGAATCCGAACGAGCCGTTCCCGGCAATGGTGTTGATGATGCCGGAAGCGTTGATCTCCCGAACCCGGCCGTCGCTGGAGGTGAGGACGTAGATGTTGCCTGCCGCGTCCACGGCCACCCCGGCCGGCGTCTCCAATTGCGCGCTGGTGGCCGCGCCGCCATCCCCGGAGAACCCGAAAGAGCCTCCTATCCCGGCAATGCTGTTGATGATGCCGCTGGTATTCACCTCACGAACGGCGGCGGCGCCGGAATCGGCGATATATACATTGCCGGACGAGTCCACGGTTACATCCTGGACGTTCGATACGGTCGCCTCGACGGCCGGGCCGCCGTCCCCGGAAAAGCCATAGAAGCCGGAGAGACCGATTCCCGCGAACGTAGTGATGGCGCCGTTCGTCGTGACCAGGCGGATGCAGTGGTTGGCCGTATCCGCAATGTAGACATTGCCCGAATGGCCCACCGCCACCGCCGCGGGCAGGTTCAGTTCCGCAATCGTGGCGGGCCCGCCGTCGCCCCCAAAATCGCCGACGCCGTTTCCGGCGAAAGTGCTGATGATGCCCTTGGACGAAACCAGGCGGATCCGATTGTTCCCGGTGTCCGCGATGTAGACGTTGCCCGCCGCATCGATCGCCATCCCTTGGGGCGCGGTCAGTTGCGCATCGACCGCCGGGCCGCCGTCGCCGCTGAAACCGGCCCGCGAGTTCCCGGCAAACAGATGGATGACCCCCTGTGTGATCTTGAAGATGCAGTTGCCGCTGCTGAAATACAGATTGCCGGTGGCGTCCACGGCGACCCGCTGCACCTGCCCGATCGCGCTCGTGGCCGCAACCGGGGTGACCGGCGGCGCGCCTCCTGCGAGCGTCGATATCGTGTACTGCTGCGCCAGCGCCAGCGAGCCGCTCCACAGCGCGCACAGTCCCCAGGCAACGCGCCTCAGGCGTCTCCCCGATCCGAGGAACTTCGCAGTCTGTTCAGTTCGACCAAAATCGCGCGCGCGGCCCGTCATAACGGCATCTCCGTTTATAGTTGAAGTTGTGGAAACCGGCCGGCACGTCCGAATCTGTTGCCGGCTGGTGTTCCGGAGGATGTTTTCCCTTACAACGCACAACAGCGGTCAATGTCCTCGACAACTGCGCCGATCCCAAACCGGAATTCCACTTTGGTGCCCGGAACGTTCAGTATACATCGCACCGCCGCGAGAGCGGTTTCCAGGCCGTGGATTACAGACGTGCCGGACGCTCCCGCGGTTATCGAAAAAAACATCCGGCGCGGCAGGTGGTAAAGTCTGGAGGAAATGAGGCGAAGAAATTTCCTCCGGAGGTTAGCCGCTTTCGCCGGCTGGCCGGGGTTCTCTAAAGCCAGCCGGCGGACCGAAGGCGCGGCCCTCGGCCCCGTCGGTCTGAAGTGTGAATATGCAGCCTCGCCCCTGGGTCTCGATACCCCTGTGCCGCGCTTGAGCTGGCGGCTCGAATCGCCTCTTCGGGCGCAAATGCAAACGGCGTACCGGATTCTCGTTGCCGCCCGGCCCGAAAACCTCGCCGCCGGCATCGGCGACCTGTGGGATTCCGGCAAGATCGAGTCGGACCGCTCGATCCAAATCGATTACCAGGGCGCCGCACTGAAGTCTTTTCAGCGCTGCTACTGGAACGTGCGCGTTTGGGACCTGGCGGGCCGCGCCTCCGCATCGAGCCAGCCGGCGCTATGGGAAATGGGCATCCTCGATGAAAGCGCCTGGCAGGCCAAATGGATCACAGCCGCGCACCTGCTGGCGGCCAACGAACCTCTCCGCGCGCCGCTCTTCCGAAAGAGTTTCCGCCTCCGCGAGCGGCCCAAGAGCGCGCGTGCATACATCTGCGGTCTCGGTTACTACGAGCTTTACCTCAACGGCTCCAAGGTGGGAGATCACGTTCTCGATCCGGCTCAGACCAACTATGAGCACTACGCGTTTTACGTGACATACGATATCACCGGCTTGCTTTCCGCCGGCGAGAACGCGGCCGGAGTTTGCCTGGGCGCCGGGTGGTTCCACCAGGGCGTGGTCTGGCAACACGGAAAGTACAGCGTTCCCGGAGGGACGGACTACGGGGTCCCGCGCGTGTTGCTCCAGATTCGGTTTGAGTACCACGATGGAACGGTCGAGACCGTTTGCACCGACGAAACCTGGAAGGCAGCCCCGGGCCCGACCCTCAGCAACAACATCTACGCGGGCGAACTGTACGATGCGCGCCAGGAGATCCCGGGCTGGGCCGATCCGGGTTTCGACGACGCTGCCTGGAGCCAGGCGCGCCGGATTGAGAGCCCGTCTCGCCGCTTGCGCTCGCAAGCGATGCCGCCCATCCGGCGAATCGCCACCCGCAAGCCCGTGGGAGTGTCCCAACCGAAACCGGGAGTCTTTGTCTATGACCTCGGCCAGAATTTCGCGGGTTGGGCCAGGCTCAGAGTGACCGTGCCGCGCGGAACCAGAATCACGCTCCGGTTCGCGGAGTCGCTCGCGGGAGATGGAATGATCGACCCGGCCTCGACCGGCGTCTTCGCCACTCACGTAGTGCAAACCGACACGTATATTGCCAAAGGCGCAGGCCAGGAGGCTTGGGAGCCACGGTTCACCTATCACGGGTTCCGCTACGTGGAAATGACCGGGTTCCCCGGCACGCCTGCTCTCGAGAATCTGGAAGGCGTGGTGGTGCATAGCGATGTCCCTACGGCCGGCCGGTTCGAATGCTCCGACGCCATGCTCAACCGCATCCACGACACCGCGCTCTGGACCGAAGTCAGCAACCTGTACGGGGTACCGACGGACTGTCCGGCGCGCGAGCGTTGCGGATGGCTCGGCGATGCGCAGGTAACCGCCGAAATGACCATCTACAACTTCAACATGGCGCGGTTCTGGGCGAAGTTCGCGGACGATATCGCGACCTCCGCGCAGAACGGCCTGCCCACGATGGTTGCGCCCGGGAAGCGTGAGACCGAGGAGGCGACGCCCGACTGGGGAACGGCCGCGGTTCAGATTCCCTGGTACGTCTATCTCTACTACGGCGACCAGCGCATCCTCCGGCAGCACTACGACGGCATGCGCCGCTGGCTGGAGCACCTCCGCGGCATCGCCAAGGACTACATCGTCTCCGAGGGTCTCGGAGACTGGTGCCCGCCGCGAAGCGTTGCGCCCAAGGAAACTCCGGTTGCGCTCACTTCGACCGCGTATTTCTTTCTCGATAGCAGGATAGTCAGCGACGTAGCCCGCATCCTTGGAAAAGAGGAAGACGCCCGCGGCTACCGGGCTCTGGCCGGGCAGATCCATCGTGCGTTCAACCGGAAATTCTTCGACCCGCGCGGCCTGACCTATGGCAGCCAGACGGCCGACAGCTTCGCCCTGCGGCTGGGGCTGGCGCCGCCGGCCGATGATGGAAAGGTTGCATCCAGTCTCGCGCGCGACGTGACCGAAAAGCATGGCGGCCACTTTTCCACCGGCATCACCGGCAGCCGCTGGCTCTACTGGGCACTGGGCGAGTACGGCCACGGCGATGTCGCGTTGCGCATACTTCGCCAAAAGACCTATCCGAGCATCGGTTACCTCTACTCACTCGGGGCCACCACGTTCTGGGAGACCTGGGGAGAGCCGGAGCTGGACCGGCAATACGGCACGCGATCCCTCAACCACCCCATGCAAGGCGGCTTCGATGCGTGGTTCTACCAAGGACTCGCGGGAATCTGCGCCGATCCCGATCGCCCCGGATTCAAGCATGCGATTCTTCGACCCCAGGTGCTGGAAGGCCTCGACCGGGTGCGGGCCGAGTACGATTCGATCCACGGCAGGATTGTAAGCGAGTGGAGGCGCGAGGGCGATCGATTCCATTGGCGTGTCGTCCTGCCTGCGAACACGAGAGCGCGGGTGTATCTGCCGTGCGACAGCGCGCGCAGCGTGACCGAGAGCGGCCGTCCTCTCGGCCAGGCGCCCGGCGTATCTCAGACTTCCGAACAGCCCGGGTTCGCGATCCTCGAAATCGGCTCGGGCGAATATGCGTTCGCCGCGCGGTTAGGGTCTCGTTGAAGCGGAAACGACGGACTGCTGCCCTGCCGGTTCAGCTACTGTTGTATCTACCGCTGGAAGAGCGCGTGTGGTCGAGGCGGCTGGGGGTATACTGAACGGGACCCGGAAGTCCAAAATAGAAATTGAGGCTAAGGCCCGCGGGGAGCGGTGGCTCAAAAAGGAGTGCTACATGAATCGATTACGATGGTTGACGCTTTCCGGCCTGGCGCTGGGTCTGATTTATCCCCTGACAGCTCAGCAGGCCGTGTCGTCCGCGCCGCCGGACGATCGTTACAAGGCCGATATCCTGCTCATCGTTGCGCATCCCGACGATGAAAGCGTGATAGCCGGGTATCTCGCCCGTGCGATCTATGATGAGCACAAACGCATCGCGGCAGTTTTCTGCACCCGCGGCAACAGCGGCAATAACTCGATTGGCAGCGCCCAAGCCGGCGCGTTGGGCGCCGAAAGGGAAATCGAGGCGCGGCGCGCGCTGGAATCTTTCGGCGTAATGAATGTCTGGTTCCTCGGTGGCATCGATACTTACGGCCAGGAGCCTTTGCGGTCCCTCGAGGTCTGGAATCACGGATCGCACCTGTGGAACGTCGTCCGCCTGGTCCGGTTAACGCGCCCCGAGGTCATCCTCACATGGCTTCCGGATTGCGTGGTGGGGGAGAACCACGGCGATCATCAGGCTTCCGCGGTGCTTGCCACAGAGGCGTTCGATCTGGCGGGAGATCCCACCGCCTTTGCCGAGCAGGTGGGAGCGCCCCGCAATGACAGGGGTGTCATAAACCTGGTCGAAGGCCTGCAGGCCTGGCAGCCGAAGAAGATTTATTACTTCACCGATGCTTCGCACAGGGAGTTTCTCGAGGGGCAGGGACCCAGCTATTCCATGTCCGAGATTTCGCCTTCGCGGCACGTCCCGTACAGCGAGCTGCGGTCGCTCGAGCGCGGTTTTCACATGACGCAGTACGCCCCCCGGCCGGCTGGCGCCACTCCCCTCGCGCGTGCTTCGCGGCCCGCCCAATTCATCTTCGGCAAATCCCTGGTGGACAGAAACGTCACGGCCGATATCTTTGCGGGAATCGAGCCAGGGGCAATTCCCTTTACACCGCCGGCCGGCTTCCACGCCGAGACAAGGGACGGGTTGTGGATGGAGGTGGGCAGTTCATGGGCGTTCTATCGCGCATTTTGGAAGGCCCATGATATTGCTCACCTGGAAAACTTGCTGCCGATGCCCGAACTCGGCGTGAGCCCTGGCGGCGTGCTTTACGTGCCGCTGCTGCTCCATAACAACACCGGCCAGACCGCGGAAATCACTGTGAATGTTGCGGCGCCGCCGGGCTGGAACATCCAGGCCGGCGCCGGACAGCATTCCGTACCGGCGGGGGATGCCTATCCGGCAGAGGTGGCGATCGCCGCACCCTCCAGCAACGACACGGACTGGCATGAGATTGTCTTCAACGCTCAAAGCGGAGGTCAGACGGCCGGCTCGGTGCACGTGCGGGTCCGGTTCCGCGGCGAGGGGGGCGTCCCGGGGTCGTAACCTTGGGAATCGCTGCGGGAGTGGCTTGTCGGAATTTGCGGAGCGGGCGCGGGCGGGATTACGCCGGGCGGAGGCCTCGTACCGGCGTCCATCCGCGTTCATCCGATTTTGGCTCTATGAGCACTTCGTGGCTTTTCAAGACCTTGTCAATCCGCAACGCCAAGCATTCACAGGGCTTCGACTGCCGTTGCATTTTTGGGAGAGGAGCCAGATTGAGTTTGGACTTCCGGCAGGCGCAAGCGGCTATTCACTCCGCACTCCAGCTTGCGCTGCCCTGCAAAAGGAGCGAACCTGGATCTCTTGGCAAGAAAGAGAACTTCTGATCGAAGCGCGGTGTCGGCGGCAGTGGAGGCGCCGCCGGCCAGCGACCCCAGTTCGTGCCCCGCGTGCGGCTGCCACGAATTGCAGCCGTTGTTTGAAACCACCGACCGGTTGTACCGCGCCACGCACGAGCGATACCAGATCGTGGAATGCTGGAAGTGCCGCCTGATACGGCTTCATCCCCGTCCAACCGCCGCCGGCCTGCGCCGCTACCAGCGTCCGGAAACCTGGCCGGAGGGCGGCACGCCGGCCGATGCCCTTGAGCGAGCCTGCCGCTGCGCCGCTCTCCGCGATGACTTGAATTTCGTGCTGCGCGCTCTCGAAGACGCCGGGACGCCCGGGCCGGTCCTGGACCTGAGCCCCGGCGGCGAGCCTCTCAGGCGCGCGCTCGCCGCGCACGGCCTCGAGGTCCTCACCGCGGCTCCCGTCGAACCTGGGAATTGTGCTGCCGTCACGATGATCCGCCTGCTCGAACACATGGAATCTCCGGCCGCATGTCTCGAACAGGCGTACGAGCAATTGCGCGCGGATGGGCGGATTATTGTGCAATCGCCGAATGCCGGCTGCTGGCAGTTCTTGCTGTTCGGCGAGAACTGGAGCGGTCTCGATGTCCCGCGCCGGCTGATTCATTTCCGCAGCCGCGATCTGGAGTCGCTGCTCGAGTCCTGCGGATTCGAGATTGTCCGGCGAAAACACTTCTCCTGGCACAACCCATTACGCTTCGCGGCGAGCCTTGCTCCCGGCCTGGAACCGGCAGTGCGGCGTGCGCGCGGGTTGGCGGAGAGCTCCTGGAGCAAGCTGATGAAAAACCTGCTGTACGCCGCCATGGTTGGCCTGGCGGTTCCATTCACGCTATTCGAAGACGCCTGCCGGGCAGGCTCGACCATTATGGTCGAGGCGAGGAAAAAGGCGTGAGGCGCGCCGCGGGAGTTCTTCTGGCCGCGCTCTCGGCGGCATCGCTCGCGGCCGGGCAGCATCCGGTGTTCAGCGGGACCGCGGCGCTCGAGTTCACGCGCAAAGCGGTCGCGTTCGGCCCCCGGCCGTCGGGCTCGGCGGCGATCCGCAAACTGCAAGCGTACATCCATGCGGAGTTGAAACCGCTGCACTGTGAAGTGATTGACGACAACTTCCGCGCCTCGACGCCGTTCGGCCCCATCCCGATGCAGAACATCATCGCGCGCTTTCGCGGCGCCTCCGGCCGCGTCGTGGCGGTCACCGGACACTACGACACGAAGGTGATGCCGGGAATTAACTTTGTCGGCGCCAACGACGGCGGATCGTCCACCGGTTTTCTGCTCGAGATGGCTCGCGCCCTCTCGCATACGCCCCATAAGGACGACATCTGGCTCGTGTGGTTCGATGGCGAGGAGGCGTTCGTGCGGTTTTCGGAGACGGATGGCACTTACGGCAGCCGGCGCTTGGCCAGCCAGTGGCTCTCCGACGGTACGCTTGCCAAACTGAAGGCGTTGATCAACGTAGACATGATCGGCGACCGCGACCTGGGGCTCCTGAACGAACAGGAATCCACGGAATGGCTGCGGCGGCTGGTTTGGGATTCGGCTTCGAAGCTCGGCCTGAGCAAACACTTCCTCACGGAGCCCAACTCCATCCTCGACGACCATATCCCGTTCCTCAAAGCCGGCGCCAGCGCCCTGGACCTGATCGATTTCGACTATGGCCCGAACAACTCCTACTGGCACACCGCCCAAGACACGATGGACAAGCTGAGCGCCCAGAGCTTAGCGATCGTGGGCCGGGTCCTCCTCGCCGTGATCGGCCAGCTATGATTTTGGGGTGAGCCTCCACCTCAATTGTGGGGTAGCCGTAGTACCAAGGCGACTCTTACACACATTTTCGGCTCGGAGCAATGGAGTACCAGTACCAAAAACTCTCGATGATTACTTGATTTTTTCGCTGCCGCATGCTTCCATGAACTAGGACTCTTCGTGTAGTACTCAGGGGAGCGGAACAGGATTATGTTGGAAGCGAGAAGAACAGATCACAGTGCGATGGATCCCATCTGCTGGGCGGCGGCCGCTGGCCTCAGCCTGGTAGCAGTGTACCTTCCGAAACTACTGAGCCAGCCGACTGACACTGCTCGGCTGATCGTCACCCAAGCGGCGCTCTTTTTTACGGGCGCTCTGCTGGGAAGTTTTCGTCCGCGGCGGGTGTGGCGTTGGGCGCTCGCGAGTTTCTTCGCGCTTGCGGTGCGGGACGTGATTGCGGCTGCGGACAACCCGGCATTCTCGCATGCGAGCGCGGCCAAGGTCGCGGCGTACCTGGCAGCACATTCCGGGGTTTACTGCATTCAGGCACTCATCGTGCTGCTCGGCGCCCTGGTGGGATCCTACGTATTGAGAGCCGGCCTCGAGTAGCACGGACTCCGCCGCGAACGAATTCGCCCGCCTTCGAGCCTCGGCGCCGCCTTGAAGGACCCGCTCGCCGTGACATAATGGAATACCTTAGCTCCCCCGATGAGCCACGTCACCACGACGTCCCGGGGCGCGCCTGCCCGGGCCTCCGCCGCGCAACACGATAACGCTCGGATTCTGGTTGTGCTCTTGTGTTCGCTGTTTTTCCTGGAAGGTGTCCTGTTCATCCCCTATGTCGGCATTCAGAACGACGAGGTCCTGTTCGCGGGAGCGATCTATCCTCCCTGGGGCGTTCAGCACTCCATACGATTCTTTGGGCACACCTTCCCGACCATGCTCCTCAGCTATGTGGGAACTCTGAAGGCCTGGATTTACAGGGTGGCGGTCTTCAGCGTGGTGCCGCCCTCGCCGTGGTCGGTTCGTATTCCGGTCCTCTTGATTGGCGCAATCACAATCTGGATGTTCTTTGAGTTCGTGGTCGGCTGGGCCGGGTTGCGAGCGGCCCTGGTAGCCACCGCCTTGCTCGCGACGGACGTGACCTACATTCTCACCACCTGTCTCGATTGGGGTCCCGTCGTTCTCCAGCACTTTTTGCTCATTGGCGGGGCGCTGCTGCTCTTGCGTTTTCACCGTTGGGGGAAAGTCCTCGACCTCGGCGCGGGCTTCTTCCTATTCGGCCTGGGCCTCTGGGACAAAGCGCTGTTCTCGTGGGCGCTCACCGGCCTGGCGGCCGCGACCGCCGTGGTGTGCCGCCGCGCCTTGTTCCGGAAGTTCACGCCGCGCAACCTGGCGGCAGCCGCCTTGGGACTTGTCCTTGGCGCGGCGCCGCTGCTCGTTTACAACCGCTCCAGCCGGCTCTCCACCGTGGGCGAGAATGTGCAGTTGTCGAGCGCCAGATTCGGCCACAAGGTGACCATCTTGCGCAACAGCCTGGAAGGGTCCTCGCTATTCGGCTATATCGTGCGCGACGAAGCAACACTCCAACCGGAGGAGCCCCGCAATGAGGTCGAGCGCCTCTCACTCTTCCTTAGTGAAGCCACCGGACACAGGCAGGCAGGCTTCCTGTGGTTCGCCTGCATTCTGGCGTTCGCGTTGTTGCCCTGGTTGTGGAACACTCCCGCCCGCAAGACGATGCTGTTCGCCTTGATCTTTGTTGCCGCCACGTGGCTCCAGATGGCTCTTACACAAAAAGGCGGCAACGGCGCACATCATACCGTGCTGCTGTGGCCTTTTCCTCATCTGTTCGCCGCGGCGGCGCTGGCGCAGATATCCCGATTCTGGCCTCGCGCGGGGGTGCCCGCTCTCGTCGCGGTCACTACGCTCATCTGCGGTTCGAACCTGCTGGTGTTGAACGAACACTTCGCGCAGCTCGCCGAGCGCGGAACCACGATCGCCTGGACCGATGCCATTTACCCGCTTTCCCGATACCTGAGCGGCGCCGGCGCGGCTCACGTCTACACGACGGACTGGGGAATCTACGACGCTCTGCGCGCGCTGAACCAGGGGAGACTGCCCTTGGAGCTAGGGGCTGACTGGTTTCTGCGCAATACGGAGAAGAAGCTTCCCGCGGAAGCGCTCGCCGCACCGGGCGCGATTTTTGTGGGCCACACCGAAAACAACGAGATCCAGGCCGGAACCGCTGCCGGCTTCGAAGCCTTGGCTGAATCCGCGCACTTGCACAAGCACTTTATCAAGGTCATCGACGACCGTAACGGCCGCCCGATCTTCGAGATCTTCCGCTTTAGCCGGGAGTGAAACCGGCCTGCATTTCGCCGCGGGCGGGCCAACACAGCGGTGGGAGCTATTCTTCGCCTTCTGGCAAGTTGAAATCCGCCTCTACCTCGGTGATGACTTCGACCGGGACGCCGTTCAGCAGCGTGGGCGTGTAAACCCACTGTTTGACCGCGTCCTGAGCGGCCGTTATCAACAAGGGATGGCCGCTCAGCAATCGCACGTTCCGCACTGTCCCATCGGTGCCAATGACAACGGTGAACCGGACCGGCCCTTGGATTCTCGCCGTCTTGGCCAGTGGCGGGTATTTGATCGCGGGCTTGCGCACCAACCGGCTTGCCTGCACGTTCGGCCCCACGCGGATCCGCTGTACTCCGTACAGGCCACCCGTAGCGGCCGAACCGGCGGCCGCTGGTGCAGGGGCGTTCGGCCCGGCCTGACTGGGGGCGACGCGAGCAGGGCTGGGAAGAGTAACCACGCGCGTGTCGGCCCGAGTTGGCGGAGCTTTTGCAGGAACGTCCACCACAAACTCCCGATTGGCGGTCTGGTCTCCGGAGATGGCGGAGACCCCAACGAAATAGCGGCCCGGCGGCGTGCCTGGCGCAGCCTTGACGAACAAGTTGGCCGCGGGATGCCCCGGAGAGATTTCCTGGAGCGAGGCCTCCAGACCCTCCGGAACCTCGGTCAGCCTAAAATGCGCCACTTCAGCACCTTTACCAGCCGGGTTCAGCATAACCGACCAGTAGCCGCCTGAGTCCACCAACGAGACCGGACCGCGAATCGATAAGCCTCCGTGAGCCGGTTCGTATAGCCTGGAATCGAGGTTCAGCACTATGGCCGGCAACAACGCCCGATCCGAGCGGTCACCGCACTGGACCTCCGCATTGAATTTCCAGTCGCGCTTGCCCGCGGCGGCAATGGCGCCCCCGTCGAACAGGAAGTTGAACGTGCGGCGGCCAGGCGGAACCTCTCCGGCTTGGCTGGCGTACAGGCCCGGAACCCCTCCAACCGAATCGATCCCGGCGCTCCAGTTGCATCGGCCTCCGGGAGTGGTCACGCCCCATTCGACCTCGGCCATGCTGAAACGCCCGGACAGCGCCGGCCGAATCCCGTGAACTATCACGCCGTCATCGCCATAAAGAGGGCCGTGGTCCCATTGGTCGCGCTGGTACGCGACACTGCGCGCAATCTTCTCGGTACCCGGCACCTTGACGCCACCCGTGGCTCCCCCCTTCCAAATGATCGATATCCCGACTTGGAGGGGGCCGTCGCGTAGTGCATTCCAGATCCGGCCTGCGGAGATGGAGGCGGTCAGCTTTTGGCGTCCCGCCGCGAGCTTTTCCGTGGCGAAGACAGGAACGCTCCTGTGCATGGCATCCGCGGCACAGGCGCTGAACATGAACTCGCCAGGAATGATTACGTCCAGAACTGCAGTAACGTCGAGACGGTCGAACTTGCCGTCGCCGTCCACGTCCACGCCGCCTGCATCGAGTGATATTACCCGCGCCACCACGGGGTTCACCCAGGCGCTAGTAATGGCTTCGGCAGTGAACAGCTCGCCCGAGAGCTTCGTGCCGTTGGCCCGTACCTCGACGCGGGCCTGGCCCTCTCGGGACAAGACGACCATGCCTCGATACTTGCCATCGGCTCCGCGCGTGAACTTCACCGGCTGAGTCTCGATGGGGCCGGGAGGCCCGACGCGACGGGAGCTCCCGTCAGATGGAACGGGCGGCGGGTTCTCGATTCTGACCCGGAAGGCCGGTGGGACCGGTCCGATGTCACGATCAAAGTCGACCGCCAGTTCCGCCGGTTCCCCCGCAAAGTGTTCGACAGAGGTCAGGCGGGCGCGAATTCCTACCTCACCGGGAGCCACAAAGGGGTAGTAAATAACCTTCGCGAACGCCGCCTTCATGGCCTCCGCGGAGAGCAGGGCCACTCTCAGCTCGCCTCCGGTTTTCCCGCTCTGCGCCGCGCGGATCTCGTAGCGGCCTTTCGGAACCTTGCGTAGCGCGACCACGTGGTGAGTCCCCGGAAGGGGCAGAAGGGGCTCAAATTTGGCGAACCACGACAAGTCAGAGTTCGAGTCCTCAGGGTCACTTACAACGTCCCACGCCAGGACACCCTCGACGGGTTGTTTCTGCCGCGCAACACGCCCATCCGGCAACACCAACACCACATCGACCGCCGAATCGGGAACCACGATATCTAGGAGCGCGTTCTCCATGTCGTTGCCGACATCCATTGCTATCGAGGCGCTGCCGCCGAGCGGAACGGGATTCGGCAATTGAGCGCCGGGAACCGACTGAATAAGCCAGCGATATTCCTGCATCCTGGAGGTGAACCACGCCTTCGCCGTTGCGGCTGCCTCGGGCGCCTGCGGCGTGAACAGCAGAGTGTACCGCCCTGCAATCGCCGGTTTCTTGAAGACAATCTGAATAACGTACCCGCCATCGATTGACCCCAGAGGCGCGTCCCCGTTCCACCGCTTCCAATCCAGACCGGCATCGGCTGCGTTTCCGATGGTAATCCGCTGTCCCCCTGGCGTGATGAGAGCCACCTCAAGCCGTGTCGTGCTCGTGATCACTATGATCGAGTCGCCTGGCGCGGGCGCTTCGCGCACTTCAAGCACCATCGGCGTTTCAGATGAACCGGCTGCGATCTTCACCTTGACCGGACCGGCGGTATCCCGGACCTGCGCCCGCGCCGGGAAACCGGTGCAGAGGACAAACAGTAGCACGGCGATCAACAGGGTTCGCACAGAGGAGAGTATATCCCAGGGACTCATCTCGTGCGTCTCCGCGGTGCTACCTGGCTACCAACCCCACGCTCGAAACGACCAGCCCGAGCTCGCGCCGGTCTACTTCGCCGGCTTTGAGGAAATGGTCCAGGGTAAAGGTCACCTTCACCGGCCCCTTTGAGAGCGCCGCGGGCGGCACGTCGCGCGCGTAGGTGTAGTCACCCGCTTTCGTGTAGGTTTCCGGCGGAAGCGCCGTGTGCGCCACGGAGGCGCTCAGCGTCACCGTCCGGAGCCGCGACATGAGCGAATCCGTAAGCCTGAACCGGAGTGCCAGCCTGGCGCCCCTCGGAGCGGCGTCCGGTGGAGGCTGGAGCGCGACGGCGAAGCTTCGCCTAGTCCACCGCCAGGCGCCTTGCTCCAGTTGGTGGAACCCGCTCAGAAGTTGTCTATCGGCGCGCGGTTCTTCCAGGCGCAGGACGCTGAGCGGGGGTTGGCTTTCATCGTCCACGGAAAAGGAACCCGCCGGGTTCCACTTGCATGCCCCCGCGCTCAGGAGCGTGGCCACGACGGCCACCGCTGCCGCAAAACGGGTCACGCCGCTGGATTTCACTCTGCGATTATAGCTTGCGCGTACACTAGTCCTTGATGTCCCTGCTTCGAAATCTGCTGCGCATTGCGTTCGCCGGATTGGCCGCCCTGGGCCTGCTGATGGTTCTGGTCACCTTCACTCCCCTCGTCCCCTGGTACGCCCGGCTGCTCGCGGGCCCCTGGAACGATTCGCTGGGAGACGTCCTGATCGTTCTGGGAGGCGCGACGATCGACAACGACAATCTGGCGCCCGGCTCCTATTGGCGTTCGGTCTACACGGAACGCGTGTGGCGCACGGGCCACTTCCGCGAGGTGCTCCTCTGCGGCGCGGGCGTGGCCCCGCTCATGCGGGATTTCCTGGTCTGCCACTCCGTACCCGCCGCCGTCATTCGGATTGAAGATTCGTCGCACAGCACGCACGAGAGTGCTCTGGACGCCAAGCGGCTGCTCGCGGGCGTGCCGGGCCGCAAGGTGCTACTCACGAGCGACTATCACACCTTCCGTGCCCGCTGTGCGTTCGCCAAGGCCGGCCTCGATGTGCTCACGCATCCTTTCCCGGACGTCATCAAAACCTCGGGCCACCTGACTCGCCGCTGGGAAGCATTCCTCCTGGTCGTAAACGAGACTGGCAAGATCGTCTACTACTGGCTCCGCGGCTGGATATAGATCCCCCCCGCGCCAGTGCGATAGTTGAGTTATGGATCGCAAAGCAACGGCTACCTGGAAAGGCGGTCTCAAAGATGGCAAGGGCGCCATCTCGACCGCAAGTGGTGTTCTTAACGATACGCAGTACTCGTTCGGCACGCGTTTCGAAAACGGCGCCGGCACGAATCCCGAGGAGTTGATCGCGGCCGCGCACGCGGGCTGCTTCGCGATGGCGCTCTCGGCGCAATTGGGCGAGAGCGGTATCACGCCCGAGACCATTCAGGCCACCGCAACCGTCAGCCTCGAGAAGAGAGCCGCCGGCTGGGAGGTCACGGCAAGCCACCTCGACGTTCGCGCCCGCATCCCCGGCGGCGACCGTGCCGCGTTCGAGCGCGCCGCGGCCAATGCCAAGGCGGGCTGTCCGATATCCCGGCTTCTGAACGCGAAAATTACGATGGATGCCAAGCTGGAGTAGAGCGCCGTTTGCTATGCCGGCGCCTTTACAAATCTTTACAGCCTGGAAATGACGTCCGTTCGTCCATACCACGTTCAGGGACGTGCGTCTTCTCTTGGTTTGTCTCCTCGCGACGGTTGCCGCGGCGGCGGAGCCGCCGCTTGTTCCGTTGCGCGTGTGCGAGATTTTGGACGATCTGCATGTACATGAAGGCCAGACTCTTCTGGTGCTCGGCCGCTTCTCCTTTCGCGAGCAGGGCCGCTTTCTGAGCGAGCAGGCTTGCCAGGCCAAGGTAGTGACGGCCGGAGTATCGGTCGCCGCCATATCGCCGCCCAAAGCCCTGCGGATCGTCATCGATCCCAAGTCAGGCCCCAAGCCGCCGGAAAGGCTGGCCGTCGATGCAGCCGTACTGGACCGCAAGCTGTCCGTCGTGAAACAAGCCACCACTCTGGCGATTTTTCGATTCGCCAGTACGGACTACGACCGGTGGGCCGTCGTCTACGGCCGCGTGGAGGCCGAGCCTTCGCAGGATAAGCCCCGCAAAGGCGAATTCGAGCCCGCGCTCGCGCGCATCGTGTGCCGCGGCGAGGCGCTGGTCATCTTCCTGGCCGACCGGCGGGACTGATGCTGTCCTTTACAATGTAGGGAGGGCCCTGGGCGCCCTGGACTCGATGGACTTTCTCATATTCGATCTGGACGGCACACTCATCGACTCGAAGCTCGACCTGGCGCACGCCGTAAACGCCGCCCGTGCGCACTTCGGTCTTCCACCGCTCGATCTCGATACGGTCGGCACATACATCGGAAACGGCGCGCCGGTTCTCATACGGCGCTCGATGGGGCCGGAGGCGAGCGAGGAAGACCTGCGGAAAGCGCTCGAGTATTTTCTGGAATACTACAGCGAGCACAAGCTGGATCACACTTGCGCCTATCCGGGCATCCCCGAGGCACTCGAGGAACTCCATCGCGACGGTGTCGGGATGGCCGTCCTGACGAACAAGCCCGTGCGCGTCTCGACCGGCATCCTCGAAGGGCTGGGCCTGGGGAAATACTTCGCGCGCGTTTACGGAGGCAATAGCTTCGAGCAGAAGAAACCGCACCCGATCGGCGTGGACACGCTGCTCGCGGAGGCTGGAGTGCCCCGCGAGCGGGCGATGATTGTCGGGGACAGCTCCGTGGACGTACGCACCGCGCGGAACGCGGGCGTGAAGGTCTGCGGCGTCACCTACGGTTTTCAACCGGAGAGTTTTGCCGCCGACCCACCGGATATGATGGTAGATCGGCCCGGGGAGCTGGCGCGGGCCATCATCGCCGAGCGAAAAAGCCGAGGTGCTACCAGGTCATGACGTATAAGCCGGGATCGAAGGCCCCCGCAAGCGGAATCTACTGGTGCAGCGTCTGCAAGACGCCCGTTGCATTCACGAAGGAACAGGACCTCCCGGAGTGCAAAAACAAGTGCGGCCGCGGCCGTTGGGAGTTGGTGAAGGCCGCAGAAGAACCGGCGGCTTCCTAGCGTAGTGCGTCAGGCCGAATGCAGCTACCGCTCCCTGACGGTCGCGGCTCAGCAGCGGCTTTCCGAGCCGCGACCGTCAGGGAGCGGTTGAGGTGGTTTGCAAGCTAGGCTCCTAGCGCAGGGTGGCGTCGACGGTTTGGCCTTCCTTGAGGTCGTCGGTCGGGTTCACGATGATGCGCTCGCCGCCGGTCAAGCCGGACGCGATCTCGATTGACGCGCCGTAGTCGCGGCCGAGCGTGACCTTGCGGTAGTGAACCGCGCCATCCTCGCCCACAGTGAGGGCGTAGCTGCCGTCGCGGTGCACGATCAACGCATCCGAGGGAATCATCAGCGGCGGCGCGGGCCGCGCCAGCACGAACCTGACCTGCGCGTACATGCCCGGCAGGAGCCGATGCGAGGGATTGGCGACCTGGACCTCGGTGAGCAGCGTGTGCGAAGCCTGGTCGAGTGAATCCGCGGTGCGCGTGACGGCGCCGCGCGACGCTTTACCCGGCAATTCCTGGATCGTGACTTCCGCCGTCTGCCCCACGTGTACGGAGGGCGCGAAGGATTGCGGAACGTTGACGAAGATCCGCAGGCGGTCGATCTGAGCAAGGTTGAAAAGCTGGCGCGCAGTGGTGGCGCTGCCGGCGGTGATGAGCGCTCCGACGTCCACATTGCGCGCGGTGATGACGCCGGAGAAGAGCGCGGTCACGTGGCAGAAGGCTTTCAGCTCGAGGAGCCGCTCGAGGTTCGCCTGGCTGGCCCGCACCGCGGAATCGGCCGCAGTCACGGCCGCTTCCGAAGCGCCCACGTTGGCAACCTGGGCGTCGTAGTCCGATTGCTTCTGGTCGCCCTCCTGCTTTGACAGCACGCCCTTGGCGACGAGCGCGCTCCAGCGCCGCAGGCTCACGTCAGCGAGCTTGAGGTTGGCCTGCGCCTGCGCCACATTGGCGCGGGCCTTCAGCGCGGAGGCCTGCGATTCGTCGATCGCCGCTCGCGCCTGGCGGATCTGCTGGTCCAGCTCCGGGCTCTCGATCTCGGCGAGCAACTGCCCCGCCCGGACGCGGTCGCCGATATCCACCAGGCGGCGAGTGAGGTAGCCGTCGGCCCGCGCGTAGATGGGCGTTTCGTCAATTGCCTGGATGCTCCCGGGCAGCGTGGTCTCCGAGGTGAGGGCGGAGCGGCCCACGGCCACGACGTTCACGTGCCGGTTGGTCGCGGCGGACTCGTGGGCCTCGGCGGCCAGCCCGGCCTGGCGCTTCCGGCGCGGCATATAGCCGGCCGCGAACAATCCGATCAGTACGAAGACGAGCACCAACGCCAGCAGCCCGAAGCGGCGTGTAGCCCGCGGCCCGCGCCTCGCGATTTGCTCGTCGTCTTCAAGATCCGTATGCATTCCTTACGACTCCTCGCGATCGAGCGGCAGGGGCTGCTTCTTCCGCAACATGCTGTAGATCACCGGGACAAAGAACAACGTCGCCACGGTGGCCACGATCAAACCGCCGATCACGGCGCGGCCGAGCGGAGCGTTCTGTTCCCCGCCCTCGCCCAGTCCCAGAGACATCGGAAGCATGCCGATGATCATGGCCAGAGCGGTCATCAACACCGGGCGCAGGCGGGTGTAGCCGGCCTGGAGCGCCGCTTCCCGCGCGTTCTCCCCGACGTGGCGCTGGTCGTTCGCGAACGTGATCAGCAGGATACTGTTCGCCGTCGCGACCCCAATACTCATGATCGCTCCCATCAGCGAGGGCACGCTGATGGTCGTCTGGGTCACGAACAACATCCACAGGATGCCCGAGAGCGTAGCCGGCAACGCCAGCATGATGATAAGCGGGTCGAGCCAGGACTGGAAATTCACCACCATCAGGAAGTAAACCAGCAGCACCGCGAAAACTAGTCCCCAGCCCAAGCCGAGGAACGACGTCCGCATGCTTTCGACCTGGCCGCGGATCTCGATGAAGCTTCCGCGCGCGAGCCTGGCCCGGGCCTTATCGACAATCTTCGTGACCTGGCCCGCCACGCTTCCAAGATCGCTGCCTTGCACGCTCGCGTAGATGTCGAAAACCGGCTGCACGTTGTTGTGGTTGACCACGGCCATCGACGTGCGCCGCTCGAACGTAGCGACGTTGCGCAAAAGCTGCGGGGGCCCGTCCGCGACACTGACGGGAGTGCCGCCGAGCGCATCCATCGAGTCCACGCGGTACTGCGGCGTCTGCACGGCGAAGATATAATTGACCGAGTTTTGCGGGTTGAGCCAATAATTCGGAGCCACCTGCCCGCTCGAGCTGAGGGAAATGAGCACGTCATTGGCAATCGACTGTTGGGTCAGGCCCATTTGCTCGGAGCGCGTGCGATCGACGTTGACCCGCAGCTCCGGCATATCGACGACCTGGTGCAGGTGCACGTCAACCGCGCCGGGAACTCTAGACACCTGCGACTGGATCTCCCGCGCCAGCCGGTAATTCGGCTCGACGTTGCGGCCGGCGATCTGCACGTCGATCGGCGCCGGAAGGCCGAAGTTCAGGATCTGGCTGATGATGTCCGAGGGTTGGAAGAAGAACGTGATCTCGGGAAATTCCCGCTTCAGCTTAGTGCGCAGCTCCCGGACGTAGCCCCAGGTGGGCGCGTGGTTTTCTTTCAGGCCGACGAGGATCTCGCCATCAGCCGGGCCTATGGTGGAGATATCCGTAAACGCCAGGTTCATGCTTCCGACGGGCAAGCCGATGTTGTCGAGAACCAGCGCGAGCTGGTCCGCCGGGATCACGCGCCGGATCGCGGCCTCGACCTGGGTGAAGTAGTGCTCGGTTTCCTCGAGGCGCGTGCCGGAAGGCGCGCGGACGTGAAGCCGGAACTGACCAGCGTCCACCACCGGGAAGAAGTCCTCGCCGATCATGGGCACCAGGGACAGGCCGCTGACCGCGCAGAACAGCAGGAAGCTGGCGATCACCGCGGCGCGGTGATCGAGCGACCAATCGAGCGCGTTGCGGTAGGCGTCGCGAAACCTGTCGAAGCCGCGCTCGAACCGCAGATGGATTCCCCGGAAAAGGCCCGCCGATTCGTGGCGAGGCAAGCCGTTCAGTCGGACGTGCCGGTCCACCTCGCCGCGCAGAAGATACCAGACCATCGTGGGCACGAGGGTTCGCGAGAGCAGGTACGACGCCAACATGGCGAAGACGACGGCAGCCGCAAGCGGAGTGAACAGCCATTTCGCCGAGCCGCTCAGGAAAACCACGGGAACGAACACGATGCAGATGGAGAGCGTGGAGACGAAAGCCGCGACCGCGATCTGCTGCGCGCCGTCGAGGATGGCCCGTTTGATCCGCTTGCCCTGCGCCAGATTGCGGTGGATGTTTTCGATCTCGACCGTGGCGTCGTCCACCAGGATGCCGACCGCCAGAGCGAGGCCGCCGAGGGTCATGACGTTCAGCGTCTGGCCGAGGAAGTTCAGGATGATGATGGAGGCGAGAATGGAGAGCGGGATCGAGGTCGCAACGACGATGGTGCTTCTCCAGCTTCCCAGAAACAGGAGAATCATCAACGCGGTCAAAACCGCGGCCATGACGGCTTCCCTGAGGACGCTGTTAAGCGAGGCGCGGACGAAAATCGACTGGTCGAACAGGTACTTCAGCTTTAGTTCTTTCGGCAGCGTGGCCTGAATTCTGGGGAGGGCCTTTTTCACCCGCTCGACGATATCGAGCGTGGAGGCTCCGCCGCTCTTGAGAATCGTAATGAGAGCGGAGCGCCGGCCGTTCTCGCGAACCACGTTGGTCTGAACGGCGTAGCCATCCCGGACCTGGGCGACATCGCCGACATAGACGGTGGCGCCTTTCACCTGCTTGAGCGGGAGGCGGTTCAGCTCGCTCACGACTTCGGGGCTGCTATTGAGGCGGACGCTGTACTCGCGCTCCCCCATTTTCGCCGTGCCGGCGGGAATGATCAGGTTCTGCGCGTTGATGGCGTTGGCGACGTCGGTGGCGGAAAGGCCCTGCGCATAGAGCGCCTGCGGGTCGAGGTCCACCATGATCTGGCGGTATTTGCCGCCGTAGGGCAGAGGCACGGAGGCGCCCTGCACGGTGGCGAGCTGGGTACGGATGAAGTTGGTGCCGTAGTCGTAGAGTTCCTGCTCGGAGAGCGTGTCGCTGCTGATGCTCACCTGGAGCACCGGGACGCTGGCGGCGTTGTAGCGGAGAATATTGGGCGGGAAGATGCCCGGCGGCAGCACGCGCAGGATGGAGTTCGATTGAGCGTTGATCTGCGCGACGGCGGCTTCGATCCGCGCGTTCGGCTGGAAGAAAATTTTGATATGGCTGACGCCGAACAGCGATTGCGATTCCTGGTGCTCGATGTCGTTGACGGTGGTGGTGAAGGAGCGCTCGGCGACGGTGACGATGCGGCGCTCCATTTCTTCCGGAGCCATGCCGGAATAGGAGTAGATGACGCTGACGACGGGAATGTTGATCTCCGGGAAGATGTCCGCCGGCATGCGGAGGATCGACACCGCGCCCAGGAGCGCGATTACAAGTGCGGCTACCACAAAGGTATAGGGGCGGCGGAGGGCGAGACGGACAATCCACATAAAAGGTTATAAAGACGCAACAAGGGCGGCTGGCAAGGCCACGATTGCGGAAACTCACATTCTAACAGACCACAGGCCGTGCAGTATGAAGGCGTTAGGGGCAGGCGCGGGGTTACGGCGGGCGGCGGGCGGGTGCGGGATTGGCTGTGTTTGATGGAGCGCCCGCATTTGGGGGTGGTTGGGTTCGATTTGCAAAAATCCGTTTCTGCCGCGGGACGTTTCGCGATATGCCGAAGGCCGCTTCTTGCGGAGTGGAAGTGAGAGCGCGTGCCATCGGTTTCAGGAGAGCATGGGTTCGGGCGAGCTGACGGGGTGGAGGCGGACAGGTTATTGATTTCAGAGCAAAAGACAAAGAGTCTCGCGTGTGAATCCCACATTGCGGCGGCTGCGGGTCCGCCACAACGAAGGATGAAAACAGGCGCCGCAGGGTGCATAGTGGAGAACGCCGCTGGCGATCGGAGGCCGGTCTCAGTCTGGCGCCTTGGAGCCCGTTGCGTGAATCTGGCCCGGGACGTTTCGTGGAACAACGAAGTGGGGCCTCTGCCGCCGAGGCAGAGAGCCCGTGAAGGATAGTCAGTTTTTCGTTCGCGTCCCTCGCTCAGCGGCAGAGGAGGCTTGTATGCAAGTAGTGTACTCCCGCTGCTGCGGCTTGGACGTACACAAAGACTCCCTCACGGCCTGCGTGTTGGTCTTCGACGAGCAGGGCCGGCGGCGAGTGCGCAAGAAAGAATTTCCCGCCTACTGGCAGCAGTTACAGCGCCTGAAATTGTGGCTGTACGCCAACAAGGTGCAACACGTGGCCATGGAATCCACCGGGGTCTATTGGAAGCCGGTGTGGAGCAGTCGGCCCGGGGGAAAGGGGGGAGGAAACCGCGCTTTAAGGCGCTCTACGTGGCTGCCTTTCGCGTAACGGGAGAACGCTGCTACCGCTGCCTCTCGCCCCCGTTTCTCGTGGCGGATACTGTGAGTCGCCCGGGATCGCCGTTAGCTGGCCTCACTTAGGCCGAGCCGTTCGCGGATCTCCTTTCCAATCCCGGCGATCTTCCCGCGGGATTCCACATCGCTCTTGCTATTATCCCGCCATTCCCGCAGAGCGATCTTTAGTTTTACCAGTTCGGTCGTGATGCCGTACTTCTGCGCACAGCCCGGAAACGGCGTGCTCTCCAGTTCGGTCACCCACCTTGGGAGCGCAGGGCACCCCGAGCTCCATTCGACTTCGGCTAGAAACGCCAGAACGCGGAATCGAAACTCGGCACTCTTCTCTCTGCGGTCATACCAACGCTGAGCGACAACAACCCCGAGCGCACTTAAGACTCCTATGATGGCCCCAATGATGGCGCCGCCCCATTGCAGAAAAACCGAATCTAGCCAGGTCGGCCTGACCGAGACCACTGCTCTTCGTACAGCGGTGGCGCGCCCTCGCCCATCCAGAATGAGCAGTAGCGCCTGGTAGGTGCCCGGCCTCTCAACAACGGCACTGGCACGCTCCCGCCTGGGCCCGTCACCCAATGTTCCCTGACGTACGGGTGCGGCAGTCGAACCGAGATACACCGCCCATCCGACCTGGTTCGTGTCGCGACCAGGCAGAAGAAGCAGCACCTCTGCACGGCTTCCAGCTCGAAGATCGGTGCTAATTGCATACATCCCACACTCGCCCTGGCCAGATGTGTCACTCCCCAACAACGAGCCAGCAATCACCACCGCAGCTAATAGCGTCCTGACTGCCCGCATGCCACTACCGCTGTACCTATGCATTCAAGCGCTCCTCGATCAACGAGGTCCCGTCTACTTTCGATCTCTTCAATATCTCGACATATTCAGATACCGGCACCTCAGCGGCCATGGCGCTCAAGCTCTTGATCGCGGCTTCTATTCCGCTTCGCCAAGGTCTGAACCGCAGCCGGTCGGCAAAAAATATCCTCCGAAATGTTGCCAGAGCCCCGGCGTTGCGGTACGAGTCCAAATTACTCACAATTATCCGAAGAAGGCTGTCAAAGAACGCTGTCGTCATATGTGCCATCTGCACTGCGGTGGCTGCACCCGGCAAAGGACGCTCGTGCTGCGCCGACCGAAGCTGCATGGACACGGCGGCCATTGAGGATACATACTCATATTCGCACAGCAGCACACCAAGATATAGGCGGGCAGTCTCGCCCGCCGACAGCTCAGCGTCCTGTTCTATTTCGACGTCTCTGAATTCCCGCCACTTGTACTTGAACACAAACCCGTACTTCTTTTCATCGATAAGCCTCACCCATAATAGAAGGCGCAGGGCATCCGTAAGAATGTCCTTATCGAAGAACGTGCCCAGTTCTGCGACGAGTTCCGAAAAGCGTACCTCTTTGTCACGCAGGAGTAGGTACTCCAGTACCCTGACATAAACTAAGTAGTTCAAGCAGTACTTCGCATCTCCCATGTTGTCGTACGGCAAGCCATACAGGTTGAACACTAATGGAGAACCGTTGCTATGACCCGAGCCGTCTATCAAATGATTGCCGGGAAAGTTATGAAACGGCCCACGGATAAGCATTCGCAGATAGTGAAAAGCCGAGGGGTATGGGCGTTCACGGCTCATATCAGGGAATGCGTACGGTTTCACAAAGTTGTCCGAGCAGATCATATGTACCCAGGCGTTGATGAACCTTCGGACGTTATCGCCCACCAAGTGCCCGTGGAATTCGTCCGGCCCATAAAGCGCCCGCCAAGGCCAGCTGTCCGGCCTCAGGGGTCGCGAAAATGCCTGGACGAGATGCTCACGAAGTTCGGCCTGTGTTTTGAGCGTGATCCCCCCGAACTCGATTGCAAAACCGAGGTCCCCAACTGCGGCTACAGGCGAAGTGGGCGCCTCTAGGCCTAGCTCAAGGGCAGCGGTCGCTAGCTGGGTCTCTGTTGGTCCGTCCCTGAGCTTTGCTGAAGGTCTAGCATCAGGCAAAATGGTCTGAAGTGCGTCTCGGAGACGCGACTGAAGGATAGGATGCAGGTGAGGACGAGGATACGTTATGTCTTGGTAACAGCTTCTATGGTGTTGCCAACGACGGTATGTTCCGGGCCGAGCGGTCACCACCAGATGTACGCGAAGCTCCCAGTGGACGCGTTTCTCAGCTCGCACCAGCCAATCATAGGTCCCAAATGCCCCACGCACGTAGTCGTCTTGGGTGTTCTCTTCCTCCATGTCGACGTTATCGAGAATGAGCCAGACTGGCATGTTGTACCGTTTGTTAACGGCGGCTATCTGGCAGAGGAGCACGTATCTGTGGTCAAAATCCGGAAACTGTTCGTGGAACGATGATGACTGATTGAGAAACTGCCGCTGGAAGTCTGGAAAGTTCTCGCCGTTCGCCGCCACCTGGATGTCATGAACGCGCTCGCTCAAATGGCGGCTCAGCTCGGCGTCCCGAACTCTATTCAAGTTCAGCTCGTTGCTGAAGGCTCTGGGTAGGTGTTCTGTGATCTTGAGGTCACTGCTCTTGAACCGAGTTCCATCCGAGTTGATATCAATCTCCGCAGAACGGACGTGCCGACTGGCAAGCCACCAATCAAGAAAAGAGCTCTTTCCAACCCCGATGTTACCAACGACCGTGAATGCAGACGATTGGGATTCCAAGGAATCTTTGTCTTTAAAGAAACTGATGAATGTGCTGTCTTGTGCTGGCACATTCGCCTCGAGATCGACAAGCTCCGGATGAAAGTGGGGGTTTTCACTAATATTTGCAGCTATGCGCTGCAGGATCTTGTCTAAATAGGGTGACCAAGGGTTCGAGCCGAGTCGAATTCTGCGGACTAAAAAAGGATCATTCCAGGAAAAGAACTTGCTTTCCAATTGCATTCTGAGGCTCCTGCACAAGGGTTGTTGAATGGAACAGAATACCACAGACAATTCGCGGCTGTGTGCCTGAGCGCATCCGCAAGAACATGAGGGCGAGGGGCCAGAGAGCGAGGCAGCCGGCCCCGGCTGGACGTATCCGGCCGGGGTAACGGGCACCACGGTTGGACCGTTCGTCTCAGGGTCAATCAGCATCAGGTGGCTTCCTCCTTGCCGGTCCTCGACGAATCGGCCGCGTTTAAGATCCCGGATCACCTTCCGCGCGCTCGAAACTGCGACCTTTCCCCGAAACGATCGGCCCTCCTCAGGAATCGTCTTGCCGGAAGCGGCCTTGGCAACCCTACAGGATCTACTGTGGTCTCTTCGAGGTCCAAGCCGCCAAGGAGTTGGGCATAATGGTACAGCAGCCGTGAGCCATATGCTCCAGCTCGGCAATACACAATGTCGACGAGGCCAGGCTGGCGGATCTCTGCCGGCGGTACCACGTTCGGAAACCCTCGGTTTTCGGATCGGCAGCCCGGGGCGAAATGCGCCCGGAGAGCGACATCGATTTGCTCGTTGAATTCCTGCCCGGCACGGAGATCGATCTGGTGGACCATGCCGGGTTGATGTTGGATCTGTCGCACCCGCTTGGGTGGAAAGTCGATCTGGTCTCGAAGAACGGACTAAAACCGCTGATCCGGGCTTCCGTGCTCGAAGAGGCGCGGCTCCCGTATGCGGCGTGAGGACCTGTAGCCGAATGACATTATCGAGGCCGCGGAGGCGTAGCATCCACTCCCGATCACACGGATTCTCCCCTCGATTCAGTGGTCCAGGGACTGTTCAACAACCTGATGATTGCGAAGAAAATGCCGTCAACTCGCCAATGTTGTTCTTGCGGCCTTGGAATCGAGGCCGTGGCCCCGGATACCGGTTCGCTTCTTTACACCATCTGCTTTGACGGTCCATCTGAATGGCGATACGATCAGTGGATGTTCCGCCATTCGAAACGCCTGGCCGCCGGGCTGTACCCGCCGGTCCCCCTTTATGCGGCTTTCCTCGCTGAGCATTCTGCGCTCGAAGCGGGCGGATAGGCCATATGAACGCCCACGAACGATTCCACCAAACCATGAGCTACGGCGCGCGCGACCGCGCACCTTTCCACGAATTCTTCTGGCCCACCTGGCCCGAAACCGTGGAGCGCTGGCGGCGCGAGGGCGGCTACGAACCGGGGAAAACGGATTTCGGCTGCGACCACTGGGTGTTCGAGTCGGAATGGTTCTTCCCGAACCCGCCGTTCGAGCGCCGCGTTGTCGAGGAGGACGCCACCTACGTCACCTACGTGGACCCCCAGGGCATCCTATTGCGCGAGCACAAACTGAACCCGCTGAGCTCGATGCCGCAGTTCCTCCGATTCCCGGTCGAAACCCGCGAGGACTTCCGCAAATTTTGGAAGGAGCGGATGCGCCCGGATTTGGCCGCGCGCATCGGGCCGGACTGGCGCGCGCAGTTGCGCCGGCACCGGCGGCGCGACTACGTCTTCATTGTCCTGGCGGACCGCTGGGGCGGCTTCTTCGGCTCGCTACGCAACCTGCTGGGAGTCGAGAAACTCTGCATGCTGTTCTACGACGACCCGGCGTTCGTGGAGGAGATGATGGAAGCCGACGCGGACTTCCTCATCGCCATGCTCGGGCAGATGCTCGAAGAAACGGACATCGACGTGTTCGGATTCTGGGAGGACATGGCCTACAAGGCCGGCCCGCTGATCGGTCCCGGCATGGTGCGGAAGTTCATGGCGCCGCGGTACAGGAGGGTGATCGACTTCGCGCGCAGCCGGGGCGTCCGCTATTTCGCGCTCGACAGCGACGGCGATGTGAGCCTGCTGATCCGCCCGTGGCTGGATGTGGGCATCGATATCCTCTATCCGTGGGAAGTGCAGGCGGGCATGGATGTGACCGCGGTGCGCAAGCAATACGGGCGGGACCTGAAGCTGTGGGGCGGCGTGGACAAGCGGGCGCTGACGAAGGACCCAGCCGCCATCGATTGCGAGATCACGCGCCACAAGTGGCTGATCGACGACGGCGGGTTCGTTCCGATGCTCGATCACAGCGCGCCGCCCGATATCCCGTACGAGAATTACCGCTACTTCCTGGAGCGGCTTCAACGCGATCTGTGAGCCGGAGGCATGCACATGACCGGACGCGAAGTTTCAGGCGCATCGAGCGCGCCGCCGGCGCTGGCCGCGCGCGTCCGCCGCGGCGCCTCCGGGGCGTTGGCCAAGCGGGGCGGCCGGCGCGAGCGAGTTCGGATTGAGCTTGGGCGGGACAAGCTTTCGGAAGAGAGCATTCTCTATCGGAGCAGACAGGTCACAGGCTGCATGGCGGCAAGGTGCTCGGGGCACTGCCCCGCGTCGCCGCTAGGGAACCCCACTTCCCCCCGGACGCGACAGCACGCACCAGTATTTCATCGTGCTCAACACGGATTCCGTCGCGCATAACTCCCAGACCATCACCCTGACCGGGATCGGCTCGGCCACCTCAGCCGTGCTGTATGGCGAATCCCGTAACGTGAACATTGTGAGCGGCGTAATCACCGACAACTTCGCGGCGAACGCGGTTCACATCTACCAAGTCAACTAAGCCACAAGCTTCCCGTCCGCGCCGGGCCTTCGGGTCCGGCGCGGACGCGGGGGCGAAGCGGCGCAGTCATGGGGGCGTCCGGTTAGTGCCGGGCGCTCCTTTTTTTCGTGCAGCCGCCCGCATGCGTTCCCGGCCGCTCCCCCTGTTCAGGGGAGAGAACGGTCCTGCCGTTAACGGTGACTTACGAGAGCGTTAACGGGTTTAGCCTTGACCCTCAGGAAATCGTGCTGTAGTATGTCCGCGGTCGTTCGCCTCTGTTCGGGCAACCGTCGGAGAAGCGGTCCGCGACTATCGGTCCGCGTCGTACGGGCACCGATCCATCCAACCAAAATTGGTAGCAGCAGAAGCAGGACCAAAGGAAAAGAAGATACACATGCGAAAGTGGATTACAGCTACTCTCTTAGTGTTCAGCGCCCTCAGTTCGAGCGCGCTGGGACAAACGAACGTGGCCCCCAATGGCACGGCCTATTGTTGGCACAGCAATAGTTCGGCGACGTCCAATTCGAACAAGGTTGCATGTCCCGGCC
>Ga0326728_10004244_pt1 | contig 42769 bp, 30 predicted proteins | sample MB3enrmetagenome_FD_207602 | JGI IMG/M metagenome (GOLD analysis project Ga0326728, IMG submission 207602) | Lab enriched peat soil microbial communities from McLean, Ithaca, NY, United States - MB31MN | ecosystem: Environmental > Terrestrial > Soil > Wetlands > Peat | place: USA: New York...
ACGACTCTTAGAAGGACGAATTTAAAAGGAGGATAACAGTGATAAAGAGAATCGCACCAATTCTTTTGCTCCTCGCCTTTCTCCCGCTGCCACTGTTGGCGCAGCAGACTGGGGCGAGCATTACCGGGCACGTTCTTGACCCCTCCGCTGCGGCGGTCAGTGGGGCGACGATCAAATTAACTTCCATCACCACGGGGGCAGTCTACACGGCGGGTTCTGACTCTTCGGGGATTTATCAACTCCCGTTCGTGCTGATTGGCAAGTACACCCTTACGGTGGAAAAGGAAGGGTTCAAGAAATACGAACAGTCGGGAATTGACCTGCTGGGCGGTGAAAAGGCGGTCATCGACGTCACCCTCCAGCTCGGCGCGGTGACCCAGACGGTCAACGTGACGGCCAATGCCGCGCAACTCAACACCGAGTCGGGTGACCGCAGCGTGGCCATTTCCAGCGTCCGGCTGGAGCCGGAGGTTTTCCGTGGTCAGAACACCATTGTGACCACCTGGTTCACGCCGGGCCAAACCCTCACAGCGGCAGTGCAGAAGGAGCGTCCGTGGGACAACGCCGGAAGCCAGGCTTCCAGTTTTAACGGCGGCCAAATGGGCGATAACAATGGCAACGGCATCGGCGGCCTGGAGACCGGCCAGCAGACCGGCAACCAGATCATGGTGGACGGCACCTCCGTCAACCGCGGTGGCAACGGGGTAGGATTCAACCCGATTCCGGGCACCGTGGACCAAGTGCTCGTGCAGGGCACCCTGTACGATGCTCAGACCGGATGGAGCACGGGCGGCCATGTCAATACCCTCACCAAGAGTGGCAGCAACACCTGGCACGGGCACGCCTACGATTACGTGCAGAACACCCTGCTGACGGCGAATGACTACAATGACCAGCAGGCGCACAATCCGCGGCCACCCTGGCACTTCAATTATTTCGGTGGCGAGGTGGGCGGGGCGCTGAAGAAGGACAAGATCTTTGTCTTCGGGGCATATCAGTACCTGTGGCAAGTTCAACTCGATCCCTTCACTTCCACGGTACCCACGGCGGCGGAAAAACAAGGGAATTTCAATGGGGTCACCACCAGCAACGCCAGCAGTGCCTCGGCGGCCACGCAGGTGGTTATCTATGATCCGAGTACGACCGCGTCATCCACTTGCGCGGGCCTCAGTCCCAATCCGTGCCGGGCAACCACCGGCCCGTTGGTGAACAACAACACCATCCTCTCCGTCAACCCCATTGCGCAGAATATCCTGAACATGATTCCTCTGCCCAACGTAAGCCCCCAGACGGGCGCTTGCCCAACCGGCTCCACCGCCAGCGTCTGCGGCACCTTCCAGAATGGCGATACCACCGGCCCTGGGGACAGGAAGTTCATCGACCAATTCCCTGAGGAATCCGGCCGTATCGATTGGAATTTCTCCGACCGGACGCACGCGTTCTTCCGCTTCTCGAAAAATGACCTGGCGGAAACGCGCAGCTACATTTACTCGACGCTGAAGAGCATCAATCCTGCTGAGACCAGCGGCAACAACCCGCTGTACCGCGGCAATCAGGACTATGTCCTGCAAGTCACCCATACGTTCAACCCCACCACGGTGCTGGAATTCCGCTCCGGCATGGACCGTTACCCCACGGGCAGCGGCGACGTTACCGCTGTGGGCACGGCCGCCTCGGCGTTGGGATTCGGAGCCGAAATGGCGAGCGAGGTGGGTCACGAGTTCCCTCAGATCCAAGTGACCGGGTATGGGAACAACAACGGCGGCCAATTGGCGTCGGGGCAGCCCCTGAATTATGACGCCTCCGACGTTTGGAGCCAGGAAGTGGTCATCGCCCACACGAGGAATAAGCACAATATCCGGTTCGGTTACCAGAGATTTGACCTGGCCGAGTACAATGAGAGTCCGGGCAACACCAACGGGATTTTCACCTTCACCGGGTATTTCACCGTTGCCAACCCGAATATGACGACCTCCCAATATCCCAGTTACGTTAATGCGCTGGCGGACTTCGAGCTCGGCTTCCCGAATTCCGGGACCATCAACGAGCCTGCCTACCCTGAGTACTGGGTGCATGAGCATTCGCTGTTTGTCCAGGATGATTACCACTTCAACCGAAAGTTAACTGTCAACATGGGCCTGCGGTGGGATTACGAGGGTCCCTCGCATGACACCTTCAACCGGCTGCTCGGCGGCTTCTGCTTCTCCTGCCCAAGTCCCGTGGGGAATATCACCGGGCTGGGCGCGCTGTTGGGTGGTCCGACTTATGAGGGCGTGGGGGGCGCTCCCAAAGGCATTTTCAACCAGAAGTATGACAATTTCGGGCCGCGCCTGGGATTCGCTTACGATCTCGGGCACGACACGGTGATGCGTGGCGGCTGGGGCGTGATCTACGGGCAGCAGATGCTCCAGATCGGCGCTGCTCCGGGGTTCACCCAGACCACCAGCCTGAACGCGGTACCTGGGGCCACGGGCATCTTCAATCCCAACATCACCTTCGCCAATCCGTTTCCCACCGGGCTCCTCCCCATCGTCGGGTCGGCCAATGGATTGGCTGCGAACATCGGGAGAGCCATCAGCTTCCCCGATAACAACTTCGATATCCCGCGAACCCAGCAGTACTCGTTCGAACTCCAACACTCGTTCGGGCGCAACTGGATGATGAGCCTGGCTTATGTTGGATCCAGAACGTCCCGGTTGATTATCAACCAGAACCAGGACTTCGTTCCTTTGGCAGATTTGCCTTGGACGCGTAATTTCCAGGTTAACCCCACCGGGTTTACCGTCGCCACCATGAATACCACGGTCACCAACCCGTTCCAGGGGAACATCCCCTCCCAGTACGCATCCCTGGCGGCGGGCACCTACCTGACCGGCAGCACGATTACGAAATCGCAATCGCTGCTTCCGTACCCTCAATTCTCGGGCCTTACCGAGGATTATGAGCCCATCGGCCATTCCCACTACAATTCGCTGCAGTTTGTGGTGGACAAGCGCATGTCCAATGGTCTGGAATTCAACTTCAACATGACTTGGGCGAAGACCATGGAGTCGCTGGGGTTCCTCAGCCCGCAAGACCCCTCCCCGGCACAGACCATTGCCGCTTATGACGTTCCCTTGCAAGCGAAGTTGAACTTCGCTTATTACGCCCCCTTTGGGCCGGGGAAGCGCTTCCTCAACAATACGAACCCGGTGATCAGCCGCATCGTTTCGGGTTGGTCGGGGAGTGCCACTCCCATGCTCATGATGGGCTTCCCGGTGCCCGTACCCAGCGGCGTCATGCCCACCGGCGCCAGCCCCAAGACTCCCAATCCCACGCTGGCGCACTGGATCAATACTTGCACCCTGACGGCGCCTGCTTATAACGCCACCACGGACGCGCTAACGCCCTCGACAACGGACAACCTGAATAGCTGCACCCATGGCGATACGACGCCCGCATGGCAAATCATGGAGCCCTACCAGCTCACCGAGTGGGGACCCTTCATGTCCAACGTCCGCTATCCCGGATTCCACCGGCTGGACGCGGCGATCATGAAGGACACGAAAATCAAAGAGCGCTATACGCTCACCTTCCGCACAGACTTCTTCGATGCCTTCAATAGCATGGAGTGGTTTACGACCATGGATTTGAGCGTCAACGACGCGAATTTCGGCGCCGTGGGAAGGCCCAGTTCCAACAATCCTTCCAACGACCCGCGGGTCATCGAAATGTCATTGCAGTTGAAATTCTAACTTCGCGGCCCAACACCGCCGCAACTCCCGGGGCCAGGCTTCCGCTTGGCCCCTTTTTTTATCGTTGGATTCCTCCCCCATCCGGGATTGGCCACGGTAACCCGGATTGCGCCCCGATGCATCGGGGCGGTCGGGGCTTCGCCATGGATTCGCGGCCATCGATTCGCCCCGATGCATCGGGGCGCAATCCGAAAGGGGGGGTAATCCGAAATGACGCAATCCGAATGAGGCAATCGGATTGGCAACGGACGGCTGTTTTGCTAACCTAAGGTGCGAGTGAAGCCCAAGAAAAAACGCGTCAAAGCGCCAACGCCTGAGCCCCGCCCATTCCCACCTGATAGATGGCGGAGCGTGCTGGCAGCCGCGGCGCTTGCCCTGCTGACCTTTCTGGCCTTTGCCAATTCCTTCTCCGCCGGCTTCGTTCTCGACAACAAAGGCCTGCTTCTCCTGGATCCGCGCATCCGCGAGCTTACCGTTGAGAATATCCGCTTGATATTTCAGCACACGTATTGGTGGCCCACCGGCGAGGCGGGACTCTATCGTCCCTTCACCACGCTTTCTTTTTTGTGCAACTACGCAGTGCTGGGCAACGCTCAGGAGCCGGCCGGATATCATTGGATCAATTTCCTCTTGCACCTCGGCAATGTGTTTCTGGTTTATGCGCTGGCGCGGCGGTTGCTCCGTTCGGATAGGGCCGGTTCGGATTCGGACCTCTCCGGATTGCGCCCCGATGCATCGGGGCGAAACGATGGCCGCGAATCCACGGCGAAGCCACAGCCGCCCCGATGCATCGGGGCGCAATCCGAGTCACCGCGGGGCAATCCGGACGGGCGCGAATCGGCGGAGGGAAGGGCCTTTTTCGTCGCGGCGCTATGGGCTGTCCACCCCGTCCTCACCGAATCGGTGACCAACATCATCGGCCGGTCGGACCTGTTTGCTGCCTTGGCTATCTTGAGCGGATTCCTGATGTATCTGAAGGGCGCGGAGTCCGCCGGGTGGCGCAGGCTCGCTCGGCTTGCCGGATTGACGGCCGTCACCACCGTGGGTGTGTTTTCGAAAGAAAGTGCGGTGGCGATTGTCGGCGTGATGGTGCTTTACGAATTGACGTGGTGGAAAGAGCGAAAGCAGTGGCGAGCGTTGCTTCTGGGGTGCGCCGCCACACTTTTACCCATCGCGGTAATGCTGTATCAGCGCGCCAAGGTGCTGGCGGCTTCGCGGCCGGCGGAGTTTACCTTCACGGACAACCCCATCGCCGGCACAGATTTCTGGACCGGCCGGCTCACCGCCATCAAAGTGATCCCTCGCTATCTGGGGCTCACGCTGTGGCCGGGCACGCTTTCCAGCGATTATTCATACGCGCAGATCCCGCTTGCCAACGGAAGTCTCGCCGACTGGGGCGCGGGGATCACCGTGCTGGCCGCGGCCATCCTCGTCGCCTTTTTGTACCGGTGGAACCGCACGGCTTTCTTCCTGGCCTCCTTCGCCGCGATAACGTTTGTACCCACGGCGAATTTGCTCTTCCCCATCGGCACCATCATGGCGGAGCGTTTCCTGTATATCCCGGCAATCGGCCTGCTCGCCTGCCTGGTGATGGCGATTTATACGGTCGGCAACCGTGTACCCCTGAGACATTTTGCGCCGGTGGTGCTGTGCGTCTTCACCGCTGCCTTCGCCGTCCGCACGTGGGTGCGGAATGCCGATTGGCAGGACGAGCTGGCCATGTCGGAAGCCACCGTCCGAGCCAGCCCCAACAGCTTCAAGGCCCATGAACGGCTGGCCACTTTTCTCTATGCCAACCATGAGGTGGCTTCCAACCGCGATCGCGCCATCCAGGAAGCCGACCGGGCGGTGGCCATCCTCGACTCGCTGGACGACGCGCGCAATAATCCCACCGTTTTCCGCATGGCAGGCAGCTTCCATCTCGCCGAAGGTGATTTATTGCACCAGCGCAATGACCCCAGGAGCGCGCGGGAGTACGAACGGGCGGCGGAACTGCTAAAGCGTTCGGTGGCCATCGATAAAAGCGCGCGGGCCGAATACGATCGCAAAGGCGGGGCGGAGTGGGCTCGCCGTCATTCCGCGCTGGCGGTGGGCGCCAAACTCGATCCCGAGGCGCGCTGGATGCTGGCGGCGGCGTACTGGAGGCTCGGTAAGGCGGATGAGGCGGGCGCCGCGGCCAGGGAAGCGCTGGCCCTTCATCCCAAGAACGGTGAGGCGTACCGCCAAATTTCCTTTGCGTTCGCCGCCCAGGATCGGATCGATGACGCGGCCACCGCGCTGATCGAGGGCGAGCTGATCACCTCCGACCGCAGCCTCCGCACGGACCTTCTGGACTTGTACCGCAGCGCCATGGGCGACACTTGCGCGATTACCGCCGGGCCGAACGGTCAGGCGATCAATATCGCCTGCGAGCGGGTCCACAAGCAATTCTGCGCGGCTTCCGTCGAGGTCGTCAAAGCCGACCTGGAAGATGCGCAATGGGACGAGGCCCGGCGACAGAAGCAGGATTTCATCCATAAATACGGCTGCCCCGCGGGCCCGCTGGAGCAGGTTTTGCCGGAATAGGCCATTGGAGAGCATCCCCCCTCCGGATTGCGCAGAACAGAGCTTTGCGGTCGGCCATCGGCCCCCCCATCGTGCAGAGCATCCCCCCTTCGGATTGCGTAGAGCAAAGCTCTGCGGCCGTGGATTCGCGGCCATCGATTCGCCCCGATGCATCGGGGCGCAATCCGAAGGGAAGCAATCCGAGGGGAATTGCGTGTTGACCTGCCGCCGCAGAAGTGTTAATCAAGACGCGGTTAATTCTGAGGTGGAAGGAACCAGGTGTCAGGCTCCAAATGGGAACAAATCCCTGGCACCTGACACCTGATACCTGACACCTGATACACTTCTTCAGGAGCTGCCATGCGTTCTCGTACCGTTCGTTGGTTGATTCTTGCGGGTTTGGTGTGCACTCTTACTCTCGTAGCCAGGAAAATGACTGGTCAGTCCTCAACCTCCTGGCCGCCCGATGCTGCCCAGCACAAGTTGTATATGATCGGGAATGCGCACATCGACATTCCCTGGCTCTGGCCGTGGCCGGAATCAATGGCCGTGGGCCTCAGCACATTTCGCGCGGCGCTTGACCGCATGAATGAAACCCCCGACTTCAAGTTCACGGCCAGTTCCGCGATCCTGTACGAGTGGGCTGCGTCCGCGGACCCCGGCATGATGGCGGAGATACGCAAACGTGTGGCGGAGGGCCGATGGGGCGTCGTCGGCGGGTGGATGGTGGAGCCCGACGTGAACGTCCCCAATGGCGAATCGCTGATTCGCCAGGGACTGTACGGCCAGCGCATCTTCCAGCAATTGGTGGGGCGCATGGCGCAGGTGGGCTCCAACCCTGACTCGTTCGGCCATCCCGGCACGCTGCCACAGATTCTGAAGCTGCAAGGCATGCATGGGTACATGTTTATGCGCCCGGGCGCGCACGAAAAGCAGTTGCCCGCCGATGTGTTCTGGTGGCAGGGCGCGGACGGCGCGCGCGTGCTCACTTACCGAATTCCCGGCAGCTACGGAGTAACACGCGACGTCCAGGATCGGATGCACGATTTCGTGAGCAAGCTTAAGGAACCTACCAATGACATGATGCTTTTCTACGGGGCAGGGGACCACGGAGGGGGGCCCGCCAAGGAGACCATCAACCTGATCCTGGACGCCCAAAAGCAGCCCGGCGCGCCGAAAATTATTTTCAGCACGCCTGACCGCTACTTTGACGACATCGCCAAGGGCAAGGATTATCCGGTGGTGGACGACGATTTGCAGCATCATTCGGTGGGCTGCTACACCGCAATGTCCCAAGTCAAAAAGGACAATCGCACCACGGAGGCCGCCCTGGTGACCGGTGAGAAGATGGCCGCGCTGGCGAACGTGCTGGTGGGCTTGCCTTATCCCAAGGCCGACTTCGCCACTTCCTGGAGAAAGGCACTGCTGATGCAGTTCCACGATAGCATGGCGGGGACAGCGCTTCCGGAGGCGTACGTGGTGGCGCATAATGCCTACGGATTCGCCCAGGAAGTGGCCAATCAGGCCATCTACCTGGCGGCCGCGAAAATTGCGTGGCAGATTCCCACCGCCGATCCCACCTCAGAGTATCTGGTGGTTTTCAATCCTCACGCCTGGGCGGCGAACCTGAACGTTCAATACGATTTGAGCTTTGGTGGGCGTGACAATCCCGAGCCGCCGTCACTCCTTGAAGATGAGAAGGGCAATGCCATTCTGCATCAATGGGTGGCGGGCCAGACGGTGGCGGGCAACCGCCGCGGGCTGGTGTTCCAGGCGCCCGTGCCGGCGTTCGGCTATCGGCAGTTCCGCGTGCGCAGAATGGAAACCGCCGCGGCGCCGGAATCAACCGTGCATGCCACGGACAAGACCCTGGAGAACGAACATCTGCGCGTGAATTTTGCGGACGACGGGACCATCTCCATGTTCGACAAGGATGCGGGCGCGGAAGTCTTCCACGGGGGCACAGGCGGGGCGCGCGCCTTGGTCATCGACGATCCCAGCGACACATGGAGCCACGACGTGGTTTCGTACACCAGGGAAATCGGGGCGTTCGGGAGCGCGAAACTGCGCATGCTGGAGAATGGCCCGGTGCGCGCCACCGTCCGCGTGCGGACGGGCTATGGCGCTTCCTTGATGACCACCGATTGGGTGCTTTACGCCGGGGCGCGCTCGCTGGAAGCGCGCGTGTCCCTGGATTGGCACGAACACCAGAAGATTCTGAAGTTCTCCTTCCCGGTGGATGTGCAGAATCCCGTGCCCACGTATGAAATCGCCTATGGCTTCAAAGTGCGGGAAGCCAATGGCCACGAAGATCCGGGGCAGAGGTGGATCGACCTGTCCGGCGATCGGAACGGTCAAAAGTATGGTCTGACGGTTCTGAATGATGCTAAATACGGTTATAGCGTACAGGATAACGACCTGCGGGTGTCCATCGTGCGCGGCGCCGCCTATGCGCAGCACCAACCCCACAGGATTGATCCGGACGGGGAGTATATTTGGCAGGACCAGGGCATCCAGACATTCCGTATGGTGCTGGCTCCGCACGCGGGCACATGGCAGGATGCCGGCGTGGTTCGCATGGCGGAGGAGTTGACCGCGCCCGTACCGGTTCTCTACCAGGGAATCCATCGGGGCAGCCGCGCGCCGTCCGCGTCGTACCTTTCCGTGGATGTGCCGAACGTCGTGGTGTCGGACGTCAAGCAAGCCGAAGATGGAACTGACCTCATCATCCGGTGCTACGAGACGGCGGGCCACGCCACCAAGGCCACGCTGGATTTGGGACTGGTGCAACGCCACTGGACCGGCGAATTTCACCCTCTGGAAATTAAGACCCTGCGCGTGCCGCTGGCAGCGGCGGGGAAGATTCGCGAGGTGAATGCGCTGGAACAGTGAAAAAGAAAAGGATGAAGTGTGAAGGATGAAGTATGAAATTTGAAGGATGAAGTATTCCTTCGAGCTTGGACTTCATCTTTCAGCTTTCATACTTCATCCTTCAGACTTCATACTTCAGAAGGTTTTGCCAATGAATTCCAAACAGCGTGTCCACGCTGCCCTGCGCCGTGAGCCTGTCGACCGCCTGCCCGTCTTCATGTGGTTCCATCCCCAGACCGCCCAGCGGCTTGCCGGCCTGCTGAAAATTCCTGTCTCCCGCGTGGCTGAGGCCATGGGGGACGACGTGCGCCAAACCTGGGTGAATAACAACTACGCGATGGAAGGAATCGTTCACGAGAACGACGGCGAGTCGCACGTCGACTGGTGGGGCGTGCAATGGACCCGGCAGTACGGCTTCAACCAGATTACCGGGTTTCCCCTCGCCCGCGCCAGCCGCGAGGAGGTCCTGCGCTATCAATTCCCCATCGATCGGCTGGAGGAATTGATGCGGCTGATGGTGCCCGTCATGGCCCATCAGCAGGACTACTTTGTCGGCTGCGACGTTTCTCCGTGCGTCTACGAGATGTATTGGCGGCTGCGCGGCATCGAAATGGCGCTGCTGGATATGGTGGAAGATCCTGCCTTCGCCAACGAAATGCTGAAGCGCTGCGGCGACTTCTCGGTAGACCTTTCGCGGGCCGCCCTGGAGCGGTTTGAACTGGATTGGCTGTGGACCGGCGACGACGTCAGCTCACAGATTTCCATGCTGATGAGCCCCGCCACCTGGCGCGGGCTGATCAAACCGCATCTGGCGCGCGTTACGGCGCTGGGGAAGGCCAAGGGATTATGGGTGGCGTACCATTGCTGCGGCGCCCTGCGGCCCATCATTCCGGACCTCATCGAAATCGGCATCGATGTGCTCAACCCCGTGCAGTGCAATTGCCCGGGAATGGATCCGCTGGAACTTAAGGCGGAGTTTGGCCGCCAACTTGCCTTCATGGGGGGCGTGGATACCCAGGGCATCCTCCCCACGGGGTCTGTAAGCGAGGTCCGGCGGGCCACGTCCCACTTAATCGAGGGCATGACGCGCGACGGTGGCGGGTATATTCTGGCGGCTTCGCACACCATCCCACCGGAGACGCCCGACGAAAATATTTTCGCCATGTACAAGGAAGCAGGGATCAGCAGGGAAGCCATCTTCGACCGCGCGGCGCACATCCGGAGAGCGTTGGCGGCCCAATGAACCGATGACCCGATTCAATTGAGGATGGCCATGGCCTGCTCGATGCTCGCGCCTTCGTGCACAAGCGCCTGCAAGGCCCGGACCATGCGCGCGGGATGCGGGTGTTGATAAACGTTCCGCCCGTAGACGATTCCGGAAGCCCCTTGCTCGATGAGTGCGTGGGTTCGAGTGAGGATCTCCCGATCAGGAACTCTTGGCCCCCCTCGCGGCAACATGGGGCGGGGCGAGCATGCCTCCACCACCCGGTGATATTCCTCAAGGTTCTCATCAATGTCGGCCTTAACGACGTCTGCGCCTAACTCCACGGCTTGCCGCGCCAAGGCCACAGTTCTGCCCATATCGGAATGGGTTTTGTACCCGCCCTTTTCGCCCGGGATCAGTGCCATCGGTTCCACGATCAGCGGCATGCCGTAGCGCTCGCATCGGGGCTTGAAGTGCACGATGTTTTCCAAACATTGGCGGTGCAGGTCAGGCTGCTCGGGCGACCAAAACAGGTTGACGACGATGGCGGCCGCATCCAGAGCCACCGCTTGTTCCACCGCGTCATCGATGAATTTGCAGAAGACCTGCTGGGGCGTGGGAAGGGCGTAGACGTTCATGGCATCCGCCCGCACCACCAATGCCGGCTTGGGTTTTTGCGGAAGGTCCTGAAGCCAGTGGGCTTGCCCCAGGGTCAGGATCATGGCGTCGGGATTGGCCGCGGCGACGACGCCCACCACCTGTTGCATATTCTCCATACCGGTCAGGGTACTGAACTCGTTGGCCAATCCGTGGTCCAGCGCCACCTGCAGGCACTTTCCCTTCGCCGTAAATAACCGGTTCAATCGGGGAATTACAGACATTAGTCGTAATACTCCAAACCCAGGTGCGTGATCAGCGCCTCCCCGCGCAAGTGCCGGAGAGTGTTCTTGAGCTTCATGAGCTGGATGAAGATGTCATGTTCCGGGTACAAGCTCGTCGCACACATGGGACTCTTGAAGTAGAACGACAGCCATTCCTGGATTCCCATCTTGGCCAGGGCAGGGCAGCGTTGCGCGAGGTCCATGAACAGGACCAGGTCCAGCGCCATGGGAGCGGCCAGGATGGAATCGCGGTACAGGCCGTTTACCTTGATCTGCATCGGGTAGCCGAGCCAACCGAAGATGTCGATGTTATCCCAGCTCTCTTTGGCGTCGCCACGCGGTGGATAGTAATTGATCCGGACCTTGTGGTAGTAACCTTTATAGAGCTCGGGATAAAGCTCGGGCTGGAGGATGTGCTCAAGCACGGAAGCCTTGGTGACTTCCTTGCTCCGGAAGTTGTCGGGATCGTCCAAAACCTCGCCATCACGGTTGCCCAGAATGTTCGTGGAGAACCAGCCCGTCAGCCCTAGCATCTTGGCCTTGATTCCCGGAGCCAGCAAGGTCTTCATAAACGTTTGACCGGATTTGAAATCCTTCCCGCAAACCGGCACCTTCTTCTTGAGCGCCAGATGGGTGAGCGCCGGCATATCCACCGTAACGTGCGGCGCGCCGTTGGCAAAGGGCACGCCGAGCTTTAAGGCGGCGTACGCATAAATCATGCTCGGAGAAATATCCGGGCTGTTATTTTTCAGGCCTTCCTCGAAGGTCTCGATGGTGTCGTGAACCGGCTGGGGCTCTGTGTAGACCTCGGTGGACGCGGCCCAAATCATCACCAGGCGGTCGGCGCGGGACTTCTTCTTGAACCGCTCGATGTCTTCCATCACCTGTTCGGCCAAGTCCATTTTGGACGTGCTCGATTTGATGTTGTTGGGGTGAAGGTTCTTGACCCACTTCTGCTCAAAGGCCGCGGGCATCGGCTCCAGGGTCTTGAGAAACCCCTTCAACTTCTCCACGTGTCCCTTGCCCAGGACGCCGGCCTTCTTGGCCGCCACATAGGCGTTGTCCTTGAAAAGATCCCATCCGCCAAAGACCACATCATCGAGATCCGCCAGGGGGACGAAATCCTTAATCTTAGGAATACGCTTCTCGGTCCGCTTGCCGAGACGAATGGTCCCCATCTGGGTGAGCGAACCCACGGGGAGCGCAATCCCTTTCCGCACTGCTTCCACGCCCGCCATCATCGTGGTCGTCACCGCCCCCATACCCACCGCGAGAACGCCCAGCTTGCCTTTTGGTTCTGCAATCGGAATCAACTTTTTTGCCACTTTCATAACCTCCCTGACCAAAATATAAAATTACTGCCTCAAGCCAAATCGGCTATGTTTTACCAACTTCGGGAAAATTGCAACTGATTTTGTTGCCCGGTAGTAGTGGAGTTTGACGTAGAGGCGGCTTAACGCCGCCATATGGCGAGGTAAACTCGCCGCTACGATCTCGAACTGCACCGCTACCCGTTGCCCAGCGTGGTCGGAGTATCACTGGCCGGCCTCGCTGAAGTGCTCAAACCGTGCCTTGGCGTCGGAGATGGTGGGCGTGCCTTGCAGGTCCACAAACCCCGGCTTGCCTTGCGCGACCATCCGCTGGTGCCCGAGCATCACCGCGGTGCTTTGGCGGAACCAGGGCTCGAACTCCGGATCGAGAGCAAAAGGATCCAGCATGGGCTTGGTCTCCGGCGTGTTGTGCTCCGTGCCATTGAAGACCGGCCACCACCGCCGCCGCGCCGTGAAAACAATCTCCGCCAGGCGTTCGCGCGTATTGCGGTGGGGAATCACCTCCATGGCGTAAAAGCCGTGGGTCTCCAACTTGTCCAGAAGCGCCTCGATGTTCTGCTCGCCGGCGAGAACCGGATTCCCCAGAACGGGGTAGGTGGGAATCGCCCCGAACGCCAGGAAGATGCTGCGCAGTTCCGCCACCGAAACAAAAGCCTCCGCGTCTTCGGGCACGTAGCAGGGAGCGCCCGCTTTAAGCAGCTTGGCGCGGAGGAAGATTTGCAGTGTGGCATCGTCGCCGCCGGCCGGGGGAGTAGCGCCACACAATGTCGTCATGATTTCGGGTTTTCCCGACTTCGCGGCCAACTCGCGCAGCCGCAGGAGCACGGCATAGGCCACGTGCCGCTCCGTGGCATTGCCGCGCGGGGTCAGTGCTACGACGTTCTCCCAGGTGGGCCCGTCCGCGCCCAGGCGGTCCCGGAAAAGCGTGACGACCTTTGCGGTTGCTTCACGATTGCGGCGTTCCAAGGCCGCGCGCATGCGGGCGAGGCTGCGCATTTCGGGCGAAGATTCCGGGGGAATCCTGGTGACGCCTTTGCCGCACAAATAAATGCGGCCCGGGTTGTCCGGGTCGTTCAGCTTCAGGCCGGATTCCGCCGCCTCGCGGGCCATGGCCACGGCCTCCAGAGAAAATGTGGCCGCAATCCCCGCCACCGCGCACGCGCGGCGAAACTCCTCATGCCCGGCCACGGTGTAATGATCGTTGATGCCCAGAACCGCCAGCCCTTCGCGCGCCGCCTGCCACACCGCTTCCGTGGGCGAGCGAAAAACGCTGAACGACTCACTGGTATGAATGTGGCCGTTGGTTCCGCGGTGCGACCGCGGGCCAAGTTGCGCGCACAGTTGCCCGAGGGCGGCGATGCGCTGTTCCAGCGTGCCCTGGTAGATCTCTGTCTCGAGTTGTTCGGTCGTTGGATTAATCATCGAACCATGACCTGTCCGCTGTCCACCACCAGCGTTTGGCCGGTGATGCAGCGTGCCGCGTCGGAACAGAGGAAAACCGCAGCCGCGGCAACGTCGGTGCGCTTGATGTCGCGCTTAAGGGCCGTCAAATTCACATAGTAGGGAATCACTTCCTCAGGCTTGATCCCTTTTTTGCGGGCGGCGGTCTTGATGTACTCCGGGTTCCAGATTTTCGAGCCTTCGAAGACATTGCCCGGGGCCAGGGCGTTGACGCGGATGCCGTCGCCGCCCAGTTCCAGCGCCCAGCCGCGCATCAGGTGCAACTCCCCGGCCTTGGTGGCGTTGTAGGCGGAGTTGGCTTTGGAGGCGTCCAGGCCGCTCTTTGAGGAGAGCATGATCATGGCGCCGCCGTCCGCCTGGGCGCGCATGATCCGCGCCGCCTCCCGCGCCACCAGGAAATAGCCGGTGAGGTTGATCTCCAGCGCCAAGCGCCATAACTTTACCGGTGTATCCACCAACTCGTAGGCCGGCGCAATTCCTGCCGCGCACACCGCAATGTCCACCCGGCCCCAATGGCGCAAAACCTGGTCAAAGGCCGTGGCCACGGCCTCTTCGTTGGTGACGTCCATGTGCACGGGGAAGGCCCGCGCCGGAGCAGCCGACGCGGCCGCGGTCTCTTTGGCCCCAGCGTCATCGAGGTCGCAGAAGGCCACGGCGGCGCCGGCTGCCACCAATCCTTGCGCAATGCCGCAGCCCAAGCCCGATGCCGCGCCCGTGACCACCGCCACCTTGCCCGCCAATGTTTCCGTGGCCTTGCCCAAAAGCGCCGAACGATAGTGTTCCGCCTCCCAGTTGATAATGAAATCGGCGGAAGCGCGGGCAAGGTTATGGGCGCCGCCGCGTCCGGATGCCAGGTGGGTAATTCCCGCGGCAGCCACGGCCAGTGACTCCGCCGCGTCCAACTTCTTCGCATCGTCCGCCAATAGAAATGTACCCACGTCCCGAACCACGGCCACGCGCGGCGGAGCTTTCTCCAGCAGCGCGGCTTTTAGTTTGGCGGGCAGGTCCTCCAGGGAATCGGCCAAAATCGCCCGGGCGCCCGTGTACACGATGTGGTCCGGGCTCAACGATCCCGCAGCCAATATTTCCGCCCTTTCATCGCACGCCACACTGGCCAGTTCGGCATTGTCCGTCAACCGGGCGAAAGGGGCATTCCCCTTTACTTCCCGCCAGCCCTTGCGGAGTGCGACCATGGCCTTGCGCAGAGTTGCGGAATCCAGCTCCGGGGGAGTGCGAAATTGCTTAGCTCCCGGTTTGAAATACCGCTCGCACCGGCTCACCCATTCCGCATGGAGGGCCACGCAGGCTTGCGCTTCCGCCGCGGAAACCAGCAGGCCGTGGTTCTCCATGAAGAGGACGGTGGGGAGGCAGCCATGGGCTTTTTGGTAAGCCTCGGCGGCTGACTTGACGGTATGCGCCAGACGCCAGCCGGGATCGGTGTAGGGCACCCAAAGCGGAGGGAGTTCACCCGCCGGTGTGATTTCCTCCAAAGCCCTCAAGCCGGGCCCACAGTTGAGGGCATTGGCAGGAACAGGATGGGTGTGAATGACGAACCGGCCGAGCATGGCGTGCAGGGCGGTTTCCACCGAAGGCCGGCCCGTGCCGCCGACGACGGCGGAGGAAAAATGCTGGAGCACCTGCGCTTCGCGCGCGTCGGTTTCGAGCGCGGCCAGGTCCTTCCGCTCAAAAATGCTCAGCACCGACGCGATGTTGACTTCCACCCAGCCCGCCGACTCGCTCATCGCCGTCAAGGCCGTACCACTGGCCTTGATGGCCATCGTCAGACCGTCGGGCGATTTCACCGAGGTATTTCCACCGCCCACTTGTACGTAATCAGCTCGCTTGCCGACGGCGCAGGAGATTTCGATAAGCTGCGCCAGAGGTTGTTTATCCATGGTGTATGCCGCTAATCGCAAACAATGACGGACTTGATTCCTTGTCCCGCCTCGATTACGGCGTAAGCCTTTACCATATCCTGTAATTTAAACCGGTGAGTGAGGAAGCGTTCCCAAGGCAAGTCATCGCGGGAGACCATGGCCAGGGCTTGGTGATAATGCTGAAGGTTGGAAGCAAAACATCCAAAGACGGAAATCTCGTTGTAATGGATGAGATTGCTGTCCATCGGCAGAATGGGGTCGTCTTTGGGTATGCCCGCAAAAAATGAAACCCGGCCTTTCTTCCGGACCAGCTTCATGGCATCCGCCTGCGCCGCCTTCACCGAACAGGCGGTAATCGCGATGTCGAATTTCTCCCCGCCCCCCGCCGCCAAAATCTTATTGACGGCATCGCCCCCCGAGGTGTTCACGGTCAGGGCGAGGCCGAACTCCGACACATAATCCAAGCGCTCCTGGGATACGTCGGCCACGATGATGGGATTGCATCCCCGCGTCTTCAGGCTGCTGGCGTGCATGATGCCGATGGGCCCGGCCCCGAAAACCACGGCGCGATCGCCGGGCTGAGGGGACAAGTACTCCTGGCCGTTCAGAACGCAGGAAAGGGGCTCAATCAGCGCGGCGCGCTCCACGGACATGGAGTCGGGAATGGGAATGACGTTGCCCTGTGCCACCGCGGCCGCGGGAATCTTGACATACTCGGCGAACCCCCCGGCATAGTCGTAGCCGATTGCCGTGAACGAATCACAAAGGTTGTACTGTTTGCGCTGGCAGTAGATGCACTTGCCGCACCCCACCACCGTTCCCACCACCGCCTTTTGGCCGGTGTGGAGCCCGTGGTCCACGCCCGGGCCTAGCTCGCAAACGGTGCCCACAATTTCGTGGCCGGTAATGGCCGGGGGCACCACGTTCTTCTGCCCGTGGGTGAAGATGCGCTTGTCCGTCCCGCACACGGAACAGCGGTGAACCCGCAGGACAACCTCCCCCGGCCCCGCTATGGGGCGGGGGACATCCTCAATGCGCACGTCTCTTACCCCGTGGAAAACTGCGGCTTTCATTAGACTGCTCATGTACGTCGGGCCTCCTTCGGCTCGCATGCAGATTCCGAACCCGCGGAGGGGGCCCGGAAAAATGTTATGTGCCCCACGCCTCTCAGTGGTTTCAGATTAGACAGGTCAAGAGAGATCGGGTTGGTCTCCAAATTTTTGTGTCCGGACAGACTGCGACCAAACGCTGCGCACAAACCAAAAAGTATACATGCAATGGCGGGGCAATTCAACCTGCACGGCTTGTCGGTAGTGTCTGAAAAGTGCGTTGATGGATTTTATATCTCTTCATTTTCCAGAACGAACCGCAGGGCTGCTTGGAGATGAGGCCGAATCTTAAATACCGCATCTCTTCCTTCCCTTGTGATGAGACCACTCCCCACGCCCTTGCCCATAATTTCAGCTAGGGCTCTTGAGCCTAGCGGTGACATGCCAGTTGTTGATGGCCGAATTTCACCGTCGAACTTTAGAGCGCGTCTCAGCGCCATCTTTGTATCTTTTGAAAAACTGCACGCCTGTAATATCTCGGTAACGAGTTGACGTTTCTCCTGTTCCTCTTTCGAGACTTGTGGATACGCTATTGCACGCAACGCGGCGTTATCTTGGGTTAGTTCATTATGTAGAATCGGTGGAGTCCGAATGAGGTTTATGAAAAATGTTCCCATCCAAGTCATGATGAATCCGAACACGACAAAAATGGCAGCTTCCTTTAGAAATCCTTCCCATCCCATCATCGGAGATAACCTCTTAACTGCAAGACGCAAGAGAATCGCACTGATTGGAGTTGAAGCATATTTCCAAACTTGGTGCAGATTCCAAAATTCCTTTGTGCTTGCGAACGCTCGTGAGATCACCAAACGGTAATAGGACATGGTGGGCAATTTTGGGCTTGTTTCAGCCAACACCAATCTGTTACCGTTTAGGTGTCGCCCGAAACAGTTTTGAGAAGGCCCGATTCGCGGTCGGGCCTTTCCTATTTACTGCCCAATCTTACTTAGCAATTCCTTCAAAGTCCAGACGTGATCGGTGAGACCGGATTCCATGGCGGGAGTGACGCGGAGCGTACCGTGGATTCTCACAAAATTATAATAGGCAAAATACAGGGAGAGCGCCGCATATCCGCCTCAGAAACGTATTCGCTGGCTGTTCTGTTTTTATCCTTTCTTCCTCCGCCTTTTTTCTTGACTCCGCTCGCTTGTGAGCCTAAGCGAGCCCTCCCCAAGCTGTTTGCGGCTTTCATTAGTCACAAGGATGCCGCGTCTCGCGGTATTCTCTCCGCAAACACGTAGCATCTCCGTCCTGGGAACTCTCCACCGGTTACCAAGACGAACAGCCTTGAGTCTCCCGGTACGAATCATCTTTCGGAGTAAACCGGTTGAACACTCGGCTAAATCTGCCGCGTGCTTGAGACTGAATGCGAGCGGTTGCGTATCTCCTGAGATCATGATTACCCCTAAAATAAAAAATCCCACGCCAAGTCACGAATGAAAACCTCCTGCTCCGGGGGTTAGGTCAATTCGGACTTACCGTGGGACCGAGCCGGGCCGAAAACGGAACCGGCGGCACGCCACATCGTTCGCAAAAAGTCTAAATCCTGCGCCACGCCGTGTCAAGAAAAATCGCATTGTGCTGCGTTATTCTGCGTTAGAATGCAGCGCATGACAAAGAAAATGCACGAGGCAGGCATCCAAGCTGCAAAAACAAGACGCATCAATGAGGCATGGCAGAGAGCCCACGCCGCAGAGCGTGCGAGTAAGAAGGCGCTGGAAAAGCATTGCACGGCACACGGCTGGCACGTGGCCTTCTTTGAGGGTAAGACTGGAGCGCCACGCACAGGAATCATAGACGCTATCGCCTACCGGCTCAGCAAGCATGACCCCGACGCAATGAATTTGCGGTTGATTCAGTTAAAGGGCGGAAACGCGGGCGTGACGGCTGAGGAAATTAAGCGGCTCAAGGAAGCACCAGGAAAGGTCGAACTTGATTTTCTGATTGCCGAATTCGACGGCAAGGCGCTCCAGTTCTTACCGACCGAACTCGATTAAGCCCGACCGAACACGTTTGGAGTTGCCGACATGATTCGAGAAGATGCCCTAAGAGATATCCTTATTCAGCTTGCGATTGCCTGCAAGTCTAGCGCCCAAGAGAACGCGCACTTAATGATTGAGGTCGCTGCTTTGCGTGAGACCGTGAGCGCTTTGGACCCGACTTTTTCTGAGACGTTTGAGAATCGTCAAGAAGAAAAGAAAAACCAAGTATCTGAGCAATTTTCTCCCGCGCTTCGGTCGCTTGACGGCCTAGTTCAGAAATTGAAGGCTGGCGAGGTTTGTTAACTTTCATGGAAACTCCATTCCGTTAAGTTTTGCTACGCTTAGAAGCCTTCTTGCGGGGCCTTCCACCAGCGTGCGTTTTGCGTGCGGCTGCCATCTGGCGATAGTGCTCTGCGCCGTGGCGTCGTGAGGTTGTGCTCCCCCCTTTGTGGCCAAGGGCCACGGCAGGAGACACCTTTTCTTGCTTGAGTAAGTCATCGGTGAGCGCCAGGGCGGCGCCAAGCAATTCGCGGCAACGTGGCGTGCGGTTCTCGGGAAGTGGCACCGTGGTGGACAGGAGTAGATCCGTTTCCGAGATAAAATTCTTGAGAGCTTCAAGGCTTGCGCGGTTCGATTCATTTTTCATGCCTTCAGGTTATGGCTAGACCGTGAGAGAAGCAAGGTTTGTCTCGCGGCTTTCAACGCACTTTTCAGACACCACCGGCTTGTCGGTGCGGATTGCGATTCGGATTCCGGCTCGGATTGCGCAGAGAGCTTGTGACTTTTTTGATTTTTGGGCCAATTTCGCGAGCCTAACTCTTTTGTTTTCCATCCCGACTTGCGCGCGAATTTAAAAAAGTCACGAACTCAGAGCAAAGCTCTGCGACTGGAGTTTCTACATTTCCGACCAGGATTCTCCCCATCGGACCTTCCGAGACAACAGCCCAGACCAGATGTCCGGTATATCCGTCAACTTGACCGCCTCTGTCCAACTTCCGAGTGCCCCGTGATCCAGGTAGCTGGTCAAAGTGAAACGTCTTGAGCTCACCTTTCCATAAATACCGAGCCCGAAGCGCGGTGTTCCATCCACGCCCCGAGCAGCACGTCAGGGTCGCCGAAATGGTACACTCCGAGATCGGGTGAATCGTGCAGTTAGGAAAGGAGTTCCGGGTTGGATTCAGATACTGACATCGGCGGGGCCCGCGCGCAATTTCCTTCCACTCAAGCATCACTACTGGAGGCCACGGCTGCCGGTATGTCGAGCGAGGCACTGGATCGAGTGATCGCGCTCTATTGGAAACCGGTCTATCGGTTCATTCGTATCAAATTCGGAAAAAACAATGAAGATGCCAAGGACCTAACCCAAGGCTTTTTCGCCGCCGCGCTCCAGCGGGATTTTTTTGCCCGTTTCGATCCGGCCAAAGCATCATTTCGGACATATCTTCGGATGGCCGTCGAACGCTTCGCCGCCAGCCAACATGCGGCCGCGAACCGGCAAAAGCGGGGCGGCGACATCCAGTTCGAACCCGTCGAGGACCAGCGGGCTGAAACCGAATCGCCAGAGCAGGCTTTTGAGCGCGAGTGGCAGCGCCAGTTATTTTCTCTCGCCCTCGATGACCTGCGAGCGCACTGCGACGACTCCGGGAAGCAGGTCCAATTCCACGTCTTCCAAGACTATGATCTTGCCGATGCCGAACGTCCTTCGTACGCCGAACTGGCCGTGCGACATGGCATCCCCGAAACTTCCGTGACTAATTACCTCGCCTGGGCGCGCCGCATGCTGCGCAAGTTGGTGACCGAACGGCTACGCGGCACGACCTCAGGCGCCCAGGAATTGCGCCTGGAGATGAGGCGTATATGGATGTAAGCGACTCGGTTCTGGACTATTTGCGCCATACGGCGGCGTTGCCCGACTTAACCGGAACCCGCTACGAGTTGGAGTCCGAGATCGGCCGCGGCGGCATGGGCGTCGTCTATGCCGCGCGGGACCGCCAACTGGATCGCCGTGTCGCTCTCAAGGTCCTCGACTTTGCCCTGGCGGGTGAGGCACAGCTAATCGCGCAACTTGAACATCCTGCTATCGTGCCCATCTATGAGACCGGAACACTGCCCGACGGACGTCCGTTCTACGCGATGAAGTTGGTCAGCGGTGAACGTCTTGACCACTACTTCGCCGAGCAACGCACACTTGCGGAATGTTTGCGAGTGATCCGGCGCGTCGGTGAGGCGCTGGCCTTTGCCCACTCTCACAGCATTATTCATCGTGACCTTAAGCCTCAGAACGTGATGGTCGGCCAGTTCGGAGAGGTCTACGTTATGGACTGGGGTGTGGACGCCGTAGCGGGGACACCCGCGTTTCGTGCTCCGGATGAGCGCCTGGATCAACGTTCCGACATCTACGCTTTGGGAGCATTACTGCAGTTTTCGCTTCACGCGCCGTCTCCTCCCGCTCTCCGCGCCATGGTCACCAAGGCAATGAGCGCGGATCCGGCCGCCCGCTATCCCACCGTCCCAGCACTTTTGGCCGATATCGAACGCTTTGAACAGGGGTCGGCCATCGAGGCTTGGTCGGAACCTCTATGGCATAAATTGCGTCGGTTCGCGTCGCGCAGTGCCGTTCTGCTGTGGCTCCTCCTGGCTTATACCCTGGTGAAGTTTCTGCTCTTTTTTCTGCGAAAGTTTTAAAGGAATTCCGGCCGATGCGGAATCCTATGGTAGGAGGGAACACCCATGAGCAAGGTGGTGGTGGGATTGGTGTTAGGGGTGGTTCTTGGCGCCATTGACGGCGCAACCGCATGGTTCTACCCGGAAGCGCGATCAATGATGACTAGCATTATGATCGGGTCGTCGGTTAAGGGTATGGTCGTGGGACTGCTTAGTGGTTGGTTCGCACGCAAAGTGCAATCGACGCCATGGGGCATCGTCGTCGGTTCTGCTCTTGGGCTGCTGTTCGCCTTTTTCGTGGCCGCCATGGACGCGGCGAAAGGCCGACCGCATTACTTGGAGATTATGCTGCCCGGCTTTGTCGTGGGCGCTATCATTGGGTTCTTGACACAAAAGATGGGGACCTCCGGTCCCGCAACAAGGGGGGCGCAATGAGACGCCATTGCATCCTGCCGATAGCCGTGATGATCGCCATCAGCGCGGCCGCCCAAGGGGACCCCTGGGCAGCTCTGCGTCTCTTTGAAGGAAAATGGGAGGGCCCCGTCACGGGAAAGCCGGGCAAGCAGTTCAGCTCCCGCGAGTATAAGTTTGAGCTGAACGGGAAGTTTTTGTCACAGCGGGACAAATCGGTGTACGAGCCCAAATCACCGGGAGCCCAAACTGAGACTCGCGAGGATTTCGGTTTCTTCAGTTACGACACGAACCTGAAGAAGATTGTGTGGAGGCAATTCCACAGTGAGGGCTTCGTCAACGAGTACACGTTGGACTCAGTGAGTGCGGACGCCAAGTCGCTTGACTTCGTGACGGTCCGTATCGAGAATCTTGCGCCCGGCTGGCGCGCAAAGAAATCCTATCGCATCCTTTCTGCCGACGAGATCGAAGAAACATTCTCGCTGGCGCCGCCCGGCAAAGATTTTGACGTCTACACGGTAGCCCGTCTCAAGCGAGTAAAGTGATGCCCGCGTTGTGACCACATCGTTCCGCGCCACGGAGTGACCATACAGGTCCGGCCTCGCGGCACTCTTTTGCCGAACCAGTCAACTCCCGAATCGTCGGCCACTCGGAAACTATCTGAGTCCCCACTTTGACGGTTTGTCGCTTAGCCACCGAAAGGCGGGCGACGGCATGGATAACCGTTTCCGGATCAGGTTGGAACAGCGCGGAAGGGATGACTTGGGTAGCGGCGTTTCCACCGGCTGGGAACGCAGCCCGCACCTCGCCGGGCTGGTTTGGGGCCCCGAAAAGGTGGAAATTCAAGCCGCAGAGCGAAGCTCTGCGAATCCATCATTCGTAGCATGGCCATCCTGGCCATGACCGGACACGGGCAGGATGCCCGTGCTACGTTTCTGCAGCCGCAGAGCTTTGCTCTGCGCAATCCGACACTCCGAGCCTAGGCCACGTTCTTCCGATAGGGAAATCTCTCCTCCATGCGCAGTACTTCCTGCCACGACTTGATTCCGCCCGTGGTGGTGAGGTCGTTCAGGTTCATCCCGCCCGCGCAGGTGGCGAAGCGCAGCGTCCGGTCATGGTTCCAGCCTTGATATAACCCGTAGAGAATGCCCGCGCAGAAGGAATCGCCGGCGCCGGCGCCGCCCACAATGTAATCGTCGGAGAGGGCCAGGGAAGGTTGCAGCAACTCGATCCCATCCTGGGACCGGAGATAAGCGCCTTCGGGGAAGTGAATCACCACCAGGTCTTTCACTCCGTACCCGAGAATCTTCGCCCCAATCTTACACAGGTTTTCAGGAAGCAGCTTGCCGTCCACGCGCAGGGGGATGCCCGCCAGCTTCTCGGCTTCCCAATCGTTGATGATGCAGTAATCGGTGTACTTCAGCGCCGGTGGCACGATGGATGTAAAGCGGCTGCTGTTCTCCGACACGAGATCGATGGAGGTCCGGATGTTGCGGCTTTGCAGTTCCGCCAGGAAACGCGCCGCCACCGTGCCAAACTCCGCGTCGGGCTGATCCATGGCGTCCATCAAGAGCAGATAGCCGAGGTGAAACATCTTGACGGGCAGGCTCGAGAGATCGACGTGCGCGGGCTGAAAAAGACGATTGGTTCCCGGGTAGTGAAAGAAGGTGCGGCGCCCGCTGGCCTTGATGCTGAAAACGTCGGTGTAGGCCGTGGCGTCCTGGTCCGTGCGGCGCAGTTGATCGAGGTTGATGTGGGGGAAGCGGCGGCACTCCTGCACCAGGTAGTCGCCGTAAGGGTCGTTGCCGATGACGCCGAGGGCGTGGAGCGGCAGGCTGGCGTCAAATTTCGCCAGGCTGATCACGACGTTGTGGGCACAGCCGCCGCCGCCGCGCGACGTGTCGGTGATGTAGGCGATAGAGTTTTCCTGGGGGTAGTGATCGATCACTTTGACCAGATCGACCACCCAAATGCCCCCACAGGCAATTCCGGAGATCGGGTGATCGGGTGATCGGGAGATCGGGTGATCTGATGATCCCGTGGCCGGCCGATGCGGTGCACGAGAAATACCTTGCGCCTTACCCGGCTTATTTTCCCGACGTGTTTTTTTGCGACGCAACGAATGATGTTTGTCGACCATGCCGTCCCCCACGAACATGCCAAGAAAAAACGTTCACCTGATCACTCGAATTCGGCAGGTAGGATGAGCGGCTGTTTCGGATGAACTGATACAAATCAGCAGCTCGTCGCTCTTTGCTCTCCCGATCTCCGGATCACCTGATCCCCCGATAGTATTGGGGATAGTCCGTCACCAAGAGGTGGAGGGGTTCCTCATCCTCTTCAATCTCGGGGAAGCGGCCTATGGTTTCGTGGAAGCGGTTATCGTTCTGGTCGTCATTCACCAGAGAGACTTCGCCCACCAGGACGCGCTCCTCCGCTCCCCAGAACTTGTGATAGAGGCGCGGCGGAAGCGTGATGCTTTCCCCGGGGCCCAGCCGCACCACGTCGCCCGCCTTAACCTGGCGCTTGACGCCGTCGAGGCTGGCGGTGACGGTGGAGTCCGCCAGGCCGTCCCCATCACTGGCGTTGAATAACTGGATCACCAGTTTCCCCCCGCCACGATTAATAATGTCCTCAACCTTATTCCAGTGGAAGTGCATGGGCGTGATTTGGTCCACGCCCACGATCATCAGCTTCTCGCAATAGAGCTTGCCGCGCTTGGCCCGCATATCCGCCTGGCTGCCGTTGCGGACGGTAAACAGGAACAATCCCAGGGTGTCGAAGCGGCCCGCTCCAAAATCCGTGATGTCCCAGCCAAGCTGATTCTCCACAATCTCGCGAGCTTCTTCGCCCTTGCTCCGCCACTCCGCCGGGGTCCAATAGGCGAAGGGGGGAAGATAGAAGCCGCGCTGCCGGATGAATTGATCGGCCTCGCGCATGATGGTGTTGACTTCCGAGCGCTTCATGGTTGCCTCCTCCCAAAACCGCACATAGTATCAGCAGAATCCATCAGGGTCTAAGCAAATTCGCGGGCCAACGGAGCGTTTTATTGATACCGTCCCCAGAGCATGATGGTTCGATCGCCACTCCCGGAGGCGATCCACTGCCCATCGCGGCTGAAGGCGACAGATTCCACGTCGTATTTGTGGCCGTCCAGCTCCTGTAGCTGTTTTCCCGTCGCCGGGTCCCAGACCTTAATGTTGTTGTCGTGGCTTCCCGAGGCCAGCAGGTGGCCATCGGGGCTGAAGGCTACGGATTGAACCCAGAGCTTGTGCCCCGTTAAGGTATGCTCCACTTTCCCGGTGCCCACATCCCAAAGCCGGACCGTCGTGTCACCGCTCGCCGAGGCCAGCAGGCGGCCGTCCGGGCTGAAGGCAACGCACCTCACTTTGTCGTCATGCCCGGTGAGGGTCTTCACCACCTCCCCAGTCGCTACATCCCAAAGCTTGATGGTCTTGTCATCGCTTCCCGAAGCCAAAAGGCGGCCATCCGGACTGAACGCAACGGACGACACCGAAGCTTGGTGTCCCGTCAGAGTTTTGGTGAGTGTCCCGGTGGCAACTTCCCAAAGCCCAATGGTCTTGTCCCAGTTTCCGGACGCCAACAGGCGCCCGTCGGGGCTGAAGGCAACCGCGAGGACAGAGTTGCTACCCCCCTTCAAGGTTTGCATTAGATTTCCAGTCGCAACTTCCCAGATCTTTATGGTCTTGTCGTTGCTCCCTGATGCCAGCAGCTTGCCGTCCGGACTGAAGGCAATTGACTCCACATGGTTCTCGTGCCCGGTCAGAGTCCGCTTCAATTGCCAAGTCGGCACGTCCCAAAGTTTAATGGTGTTGTCATCGCTCCCCGACGCCAGCAGGTTTTCGTGCAGGCTGAAGGCCACCGACGTCACATCACCTTGGTGCCCCGCCAAAGTCGCCATCAGCTTAAAGTCTCCCTGCGTTGCGAGGTACCTCCACCCCGCGGCGCCCGCTAACGCCAACACCAGCAAGGTTATGACGACAGCCCATACCCATACCCTTCGGGGTGCTTCTTTCCTCGCGAGCTTCGCGCTCCGCGGCTTTACTTCGGGTTCCCGGGACATGGGACGGGGCGGGGAAGGCGGGCGCGGCTGGGGAGGGGCAGGCGCGGGCGCCACCGCGTTCACCGGCGCGCTGGGCGCTGGGTTAGCCACCCCGACCGGCTTTGCCCTCATTGCCGCGGTCAAACTGACGGCCGGGGCAGGCTCCAGAGCCAGCGCCGCTTGGAACGCCGCGCACGTTTGAAATCGGTCTTCGGGCCGCTTGGCCAGCGCTTTCAGGATGGCGGCTTCAATGTGTGCGGGTATGCTGGGCACGAATTGCCGCGGCGGCGGAGGCGGCTCCGACGTGTGCGCCGTGAGTACCGGAAAATCGCTGTCCGAATCCTTAGGCCGGCTAAAGGGCACCCGGCCCGCCAGCATTTCGTAGAGTGTGATTCCCAGCGAATAGATGTCGGTGCGGTGGTCAACCTGCGTGCCCATGACTTGCTCCGGCGACATGTACGCGGCCGTGCCCACCGCCATCCCGGTGCGGGTCAGTTTGGCGGAGCCCACGGCGCGTGCGATGCCAAAGTCCGTGAGCTTGGCCACTCCATCCCTCGTCAGCATGATGTTGGAAGGTTTGATGTCGCGGTGAATGACCCCTTCCCGGTGCGCATATCCCAGGCCATCGAGCGCCTGGTGGAAGATTCCGATGGCCTCAGGCGTGCTCAGTGGGCTCACTTGCCGGAGGTACTGGGAAAGGGTCTCACCCTGGATGAATTCCATGATGATGTAGAACCTGTCCTGGTCGGCCAGAAATTCGCGGACCTGGACGATATTGGGGTGCAGCAAGCGGCGCTGAATGCGGGCCTCATTCAGGAAACGCTCGCGAAGGTCCGGGTTGAGCATCAGCTCAGGGAAGATGGCTTTGATCGCCACCACTTCCTCGAACACCATGTGCACGCCGCGGTAGACAATTCCCATGCCGCCGCGCGCGATTTCACCCTCCAGCCGATAACTGGAAATTTGCTCAGGCATCATGTAGCGTTCGCCCCGCGCTGTCCGTTTGAAAGCCCTGCCGTGGTCTGGTTACAAATCGTGATTATAACCGCAAAGGGCGCCGGCGGATTTGGGAAGTGAGGGGTGCGGCGAGGTTGGCCGCTGGGGTGCGGCTTCCAGGAGGCATGCTTCCCGATGAAAATTCGGTGGCTTTTGCGGGAATTTGCTGCGAGAATTCCGGCCCGGGAGGATCCCATGCGAAACATTCGACAACTCATGTTTTTGGTTTTGGCTTTGGCCGCATTGGCTGCCGTGGGCTTCGCGACCAGCAAATCCCAGCCGCAATTTGATAAGCTCAAGTCGCTGGCCGGCAATTGGGAGGGGAAGGCATCAAACGGCATGCAGGTTCACGTCAATTATAAGGTGGTTTCCTCGGGCTCTGCCGTTTTGGAGTCGATTCTGGAGAAAGCCGATATGCAGATGGTGACGCTCTATCATTTGGATGGCGACCACCTGATGATGACCCATTACTGCTCGGCCGGGAATCAGCCCCGCATGCGGGCGGACTCCACCAGCAGCCCCACCGCCATCAAGTTCACGTTCGTCGACGTCACCAACCTTTCCAGCCCCGGCGCCGGACGCATGCAAGCGCACTCGATCATTTGGAAGGACGCCGACCACGTGACCCAGCATTGGGTCTGGCGGGAGAAGGGTCAGGACAAAGAGGAAACCTTCGAGCTGCAGCGGCAAAAATAGCCAGGGAAGGGAAGGGCGATGCCATCAAGAGGCAAGCTCCTGATGGGAGCTTTCACGTTGTGGGTGCTGTGCGGCTTGGCCGCGAACAGGCCCGCGCTTGCACAAGAGCCGGACCGCGTCAAAGCCATTACGCCGCCCGCCACGCCCCTGCCTTCCGAGGGGGAATCCCGCGGCATTACCCGCTTCTCTTTCATCCTCTATGGCGACACTCGCGGACGCCACGACGGCGTGTCCATCCAGTACGAACATTCCATGGTTGTGGACGGAATTCTGGGGCAAATCAAAAAGCTCAGGAACAGCGACTCCCCGGTGCGCTTTATCCTGCAAACAGGCGATGCCGTGGTGCACGGGCCGGAAGTCCCGCAGTGGAATGTCAGCTTCGTGCCGGTTGTGAACCGCCTGATTACGCAGGGTGGGGTGCCGTACTTCATGGTGCCGGGGAACCACGACGTCTCCAGTGGCGCCACGAATGACGCGCCGGAGCGGCAGGCGGGTTTGCGCAACCTTCTCGACGCCAACCAACGGCTGATCCCGCCCGACGGCTCGCCCCGCCGCCTGGCCGGCTATCCCACTTACTCTTTCGGTTACGGCAACACCTTTGTGATTGGCTTCGATTCGGACATCGCCAATGACGACAAACAGTACGTGTGGGTGAAGGGCCAGCTTGAGGGGCTTGACCGCCGGCGTTACGTCAATATCTTCGTCTTCTGCCATCATGCGCCGTTCTCCTCCGGCCCTCACAGCGTCCACCGTGACGAGGTGGTGGAGGTGCTTCGCGCGCGCTACCTGCCCCTGTTCGAGGCCCACCACGTGCGCGCCATGTTTTCCGGCCACGAGCACCTTTACGAGCATTGGGTGGAACACTACACCGACAACGGCGGCACGCATCGCATGGACTTCGTGATTTCCGGTGGAGGCGGGGCGCCCCTCTATAGCTATCACGGCGAGCCCAATCTGGACGAATACCTGAAAGCCAACAAGGCCATGCAGGTTCGCCTTCAACACATCGTGAAGCCCGGTCCGGAGGGAGCCCTCAGCCCTTACCATTACGTGGTGGTTCACGTCGACGGCGAACAGATCAATCTGGAGGTCTACGGCGTGGATTGGGGCGCCGGCTTCGAGCCCTACCAGAGCAACAAGGTGGGGTTGCAAGATCCTTCCGACTAGGCGGAGTGTCGACGCCCGTTAACGCGATCGCCGACTGAATCTCTGTTCACCTTCCACGACCGGGTCAGGTTGGCGGGGCAGGGAAGCGATGCTCACGCGCCCTCGCTTTCTGAATCCAGGCGGGGGAGCCGCAGAAGTAAGTCAAAAGTCAAAACGCAAAAGTCAAAAGTCAAAAGTTAAAAACTGAACGGTCGAAGGTGGGTGGTGGCCTTTGCGGGTTCGGGGTCGAATCCATTTCCGGCCGCGCAAGACGGGGCGGGTTTTCCACAGGCACGTCTGATAATATTTTCACTCGGCGCGCTGCGGTTAACATAATATCTTTTCCACAAAAACCACAAAGATTTCCACAGTCAGGCGAGGCCAGCGGTCATTAGGTCGCTTGATGAGCCTCTGACCGGGGCGTTAAGGAAGAACGGGGGATTTTGGCTTTTAGCGGCAACTGACAACTGACAACGGACCACTGACGAAGGACGACCGCCAACGGACCACTGACAACGGACGCCTTTTGTGTTAACCTTGGCCTTTGTCGGCGCGTCGACATTGGCCATTGCATGCCTCTGCGCGAAACGGAAGCCATCGTCCTTCGAACCTACCGCCTGGGTGAAGCTGACAAGATTGCTTCGCTTTTTACGCGGCAATTCGGCCGCCTGAGGGCCGTGGCCCAGGGCGCCCTAAGGACGAAAAGCCGCTATGGCGGCACGCTTGAGCCCCTGAGCTACGTGAAAATCTGGGTCTTCGAGCGCGAAAATCGCGACCTGCTGCGCTTGAATTCCGTCGAGATCCTTGAGTCGTTCTTCGACATGCAGAAGGACTACCGCGTGCAACTCGCGGCGCAATTCCTGGCCGAGGTGGGAGAGCGCTTGCTGCCCGAGCGCGAGGTGAATGAGCGCACCTTCCGCCTGCTGCTGGCCGTCCTGCGGGCGCTTAAGAACTCCGGCGAGGTCAACCGCCCGCTGCTCTATTTCGATTACTGGATGGTGCGCCTGGGCGGCTTTTTGCCGAGTTTTGAAGCCTGCGCCTCCTGCGGCCGCGCCCTGGGGGAGGAGGGCGGCTATTACGCCCGGGGCTCGGAAGGCCTGGCTTGCCGCGATTGCAAGCCGTCCGGCAGCCTGCACGCCTCCGCCGCCAGCCTGGCGATGGTTCGGGCCTCCTGCCAGATTCCTCTCGCCAAGTGGCTGGGGCAGGAAAAGGCTCCCCCCGGCTGCCGCGAAGCTCGCCACTTCTTCGAGGAGATTATCGAGAGTCATACGGAGAAGAAGCTGGTGACGAGACAGATGATGGAAGAGGAAGTCTAAGAAAAGGAGTCAGGAGTCAGGAGCCAGGAGTCAGGAGTCAGAAGCCAATATTCGCAATCGCCTGTCAGGCACCCGTTATGTGCAACCAAATTGGTAGCGCCTAACCATCAGCATTTTGGTCATGGGCAATCATGGATACGGCTATACGCCACATGCGTAAGGGTTTACTGACTCCTGACTCCTGCCTCCTGACTCCTACAAAGGAAATTTAACAGTGCCACCAACCAAAACTAGCAATCCGCCGCCAACGGCCTTATCGTTCCAAGCCATGCTCTTCCGCCTCAGCGAGTTTTGGGCGGAGCAGGGGTGCGTGATCGCCTTGCCCTACGACGTGGAGGTGGGGGCGGGCACCATGTGTCCGGAGACCTTCCTGCGCGTCCTGGGACCGCAACCCTGGCGCGTGGCGTATCCTCAGCCTTCCCGCCGCCCCGCCGACGGCCGCTACGGGGAGAATCCCAACCGGCTGCTCAAGCACACCCAGATGCAGGTTATTCTGAAGCCCCCGCCCGGGAATATCCAGGACGTGTACCTTGAAAGCCTGGGGGCCATTGGCATCGATATCCGCCACCACGACATCCGCTTTGAGGAAGACAACTGGGAAGCGCCCACGCTGGGGGCTTGGGGGATCGGCTGGCAGGTGATGCTCGACGGACTGGAGATCACCCAGTTCACCTACTTCCAGCAGTCGGGTGGGGTCGACCTGGAGCCCATCAGCGTCGAGCTGACCTATGGATTGGAGCGCATTGCGGCCTTCCTTCAGAACGTCGAGGACGTCTACCAGGTACGCTGGAACGATACCGTGACCTACGGCGACATGCGCCAAACGGAAGAATTGGAGTTCTCCGTCTACGATTTCGAGAAGGCGGACCCGGAGGTCTGCCGCAAAATCCTTGACCTCTATGAAGGCGAGGCAGCCCGCCTGCTGCGGGAGTATCCTCGGGAAGGTAAGGCAGCCGAAGCCAATCAAAAACAGATGGATAAAGATAAGCTTAAAAGTATTACTTTAACTAAGAACCGCTTCCCCCTGCGCAAGGTTTATGACCTCACCCTGAAGTGTTCCCACCTGTTTAACATCCTCGACGCCCGTGGCGCCATCAGCGTGACGGAGCGTGTGGCGTTGATCGCCCGGGTGCGCAAACTGGCCTGTGAAGTCGCCGCCATTTACCTCGATCGGCAACCGGCCGCGGAGGTGACGGCATGACGGCAGAAATTGGAAATCCGAAACTGGAAACTGGAAACTCGAAACTAGAAACTGGAAGCTCCGTGGTGATCGAGGATCAAGCCGCAATTATCTTAGAGGAGCAACCGGCAATCGACAAAGAACAACCGGCAGTTGCCGCGCAGGAGCAATCGGCAATCATTAATCGACAATCGGCAATTCCGCTGTTGCTGGAGGTCGGCTGCGAGGAAATTCCCGCCCGCTTCCTGCGCGACGCCGAGAAAGGATTGGGTGAGCGCGTTCAAGCGGTCCTCCGCCAGGCGCGGTTGGTGCTTCCCAACGACGATTCCGTGGGGGCGGTTCGCGAACCGCCCCTACAATCGGTTCAAACATTTTCGACTCCCCGCCGCCTGGTGGTTTACGTTCCCGCAGTCCTTGCGCAACAGCCTGACAAGGTGGAAGAGATTTTGGGTCCTCCCATCAAGGTGGCGATCGACCTGGACGGGAAATACACCCGCGCGGCGCAAAGCTTTGCCCAGAAGAACTCCGCGTGCTTGGAGGATTTGACCCGCACCACGACGCCCAAAGGGGAATACCTGTCCCTGCGTAAAACCACGCAGGGACGATCTGCCTGGGAGATTCTGCCCGAGATTCTGCCCGGCGCCATCCTCGGCTTGACCTTCCCCAAGAGCATGTACTGGACGGACAAGTTGGCGCCCCGCTTTGTGCGGCCCATCCGTTGGATTCTGGCGCTGCTGGGAGAAGGGAAGCAGGCGGCTATCGTGCCCTTCAAGATTCTGGGGGTAAGAACCGGCGAAATCACCTTCGGACATCGTGCCAAGTCCTCCGCTCCCATCGCCGTGAGTGGCTTCAAGGATTACACAAACAAACTGAGCCAACACCTTGTAGAGATTGATTATAACCGGCGGCGCGAGCGCATCATTTCGGAAGCTCACGGAGTGGTGGGAGAGGGTGCCGGAAAGCTTGTTCCGGATGAGTGGCTGGAGGATTGGATCGCCAATTCCACCGAGTGGCCGCGCCCCATGCTGGGGAGCTTTGACCCGCGCTTCCTACACCTGCCGCGCGAAATCCTGATCACCGTGATGCGCGACCACCAACGCTACTTTGCCGTGGAGGATGGGCAGGGAAACCTGCGCCCCCATTTCGTGGCCGTCCTCAACATGGACTCGGACGAGAAGGGATTGATCCGCCAGGGACACCAGCGCGTGCTCACGGCGCGCTTCCGCGACGCCGAGTTCTTCTGGAATGCCGACCAGAAAACGCCCCTGCGCGACCGCGTGCCCCTGCTCGACAAGGTTACTTACCAGGCCAAGCTGGGGAGCTATGGCGATAAAATCCGGCGCATGAAAACCCTGGCCGGAAATATTTGTGTGTGGCTGGAGGACAGCGCATTGATGACCCCCGCCCAGACCCTGGACGTTTTGCGGGCGGTGGAACTTTCCAAGTGCGACCTGACCACCCAGATGGTGCAGGAGTTTACTGAGTTGCAGGGGATTGTGGGCGGGCTTTATGCCAGGGCCCAGGGGGATCCGGAAGAAATTGCCACGGCGATTTATGACCATTACCTCCCGCTGGGCGCGGAAGGCTCGTCACCACGAACCCGGCTGGGCGCCATGGTGTCTCTGGCCGACAAAGTGGATAGTGTGGTCGCGGGCTTCGCCGTGGGGTACGAACCCACCGGCTCCAGTGACCCCTTTGCGCTGCGGCGGCAGGCCAATGGAGCTATTAAAGTAATACTTGAGAATTCGTTCCCATTTAGTTTAAAAGAAGCTGTAAATATCTCGCTTAGGACGCTTGACGAGCAAGGGGAAAACTCTCACGAGGAGGTTGCCGGCGACCCCTCTCCAGTATCCCGTAATCCCAGCCCTGGTTTTCAATGGCGCAAGCCCCGGGAAGAAGTTCGGGCCCGGGTGCTGGAGTTCTTTGCCGAGCGCCTGCGGTATTACTTCGAATCGGTGCGTGGCTTCCGCTACGACACGGTGCGGGCGGTGGTGGCGGCAGGGGCCGATGCGCCCGCCGACGCCCAATCGCGCGCCGAAGCTATGGAAGGTTTACGCGGCGGCGAGGATTTTGAAGCCCTCTCGGCGGCCGCCAAACGGATTCGCAACATTCTGGCGAAGTCGGCCACGGCAGCGGACTGGCAGGCTGGGGAAATTGTGCCGGAACTCCTGACCGAGCCTCAGGAAAAAGATCTCTACGACGCCTTTGGGAGGATCGCCGGGGATGTTGAGCGATTGCGCGCGGGGAGGGAATATCGGCGCGCCCTGGAGGAGATTTCCACGCTGCGCCCCGCCGTGGATCGGTTTTTTGACAAGGTTCTGGTGATGGCCGAAGACCGCGAAGTGCGGCAGAACCGCCTGCGCCTGCTGAAAAAGCTGGATGTGTTGTTTTCCGGGATTGCGCATTTTGCGGAAATTGAGGGGCAGTGAGAAGGGCACTCGTAGGGGCACCCCTCGTGGGTGCCCTCCACACGGGCACCCACGAGGGGTGCCCCTACGAAACGCCTCCATGTCGACGCGTCGACATCGTGAGTTGGCCCACTAGGCCGGGCAGGTAGGGAGGGGCAAGGGGGCAGGAATTGCAATGCCGCCACTGTGGCCGTGACGCACTCTGGGGCACCCTGTTCTGCCCGCATTGTGGGGCGCGCCTGCCCACGTGGTTCGTGGGATGGACGCTCTACATCGCCCTCCTGGCCATCATGGGCGCGGTGGTGGTGATGTGGCTCGCCGAATTCCTCTCCGCCCAGCACCGCAAACCCAACAGCGAGGAATGGCTATACCTGCCCAAGCCCCTGCAAGCGGTAACCGCCTTCTTTGCCGATCGATTACCCAATGCTGCGGAGGTCCGGCTGGAGCCGCGCGGGAATTACAACCTGCAGATTTACCTTCCCAAGGCCCGCTTGGAATCGCTCGCTCCTCCTGATCGAGACGAACTGCTGAAGGGGGTCACGCACGTCTGGTGCGAAAACATACCCAAATCGGCGTTTGTCCCCTTCGTGCAAATCCGTGACCTCCAAACGGAAAACGAGTTGGCCACCGCAAGATGCCCCCTGGTCAGATAGGATTTCCCGCCTTCATAGGAATAACGGCGGTCATGAAAATAATTTAACCGCAAATGACACGGCTACACCCCTTTTGACCCTTGCAAAACCCACGGAAATAGGGCAGAATCGTGGGCTCTTCCAACGGACTAGGATTGGCAAACGACTTTGAATTTTCAACTTTTGACTTTGAACTCTCAACCTCTAACGATCCCAACTATTGAGCGCGACTCATTCGAAAGGAGCAATCATGGAGAAGTATGTTTATTTTTTTGGAGGCGGTAAGGCGGACGGCAATGGCACCATGAAAGACGTCCTGGGTGGCAAAGGCTCGGGCCTGGCGGAGATGACCAACGCCGGCCTGCCGGTCCCCCCGGGCTTCACCATTGTCACTTCCGCTTGCCGGCTTTATTTCCAGGCGGGGAACAAAACGCCTGCGGAAATCCTCACCCAGAAGGACGAGGCGCTGGCCAAGCTGGAAGCCTTGCTGAGCCAGAAACTCGGCGACGAAAAGAATCCCCTGCTGGTATCGGTCCGCTCCGGCGCCAAGTTTTCCATGCCGGGCATGATGGACACCATCCTCAACCTGGGCATGAACGATACGGTGGTGGAAGTCATCGCCCGCAAGAGCGGCAACCCGCGGTTTGCCTATGACAGTTACCGGCGCTTCATCCAGATGTTCGGCAACGTGGTGATGGACATTCCCAAGGAAAAGTTTGAGCACGTCTTCGACGGCCAGAAGAAGAAGCGGCACACCAAGCTGGATACTGACCTGACCGCCGAGGACCTGATCGACGTCATCGCCGATTACAAAAAGGTGGTGCGCAAGGAAGCCGGCAAGGACTTCCCCCAGGACCCGCAAGTGCAACTCAACATGGCAATTGAGGCCGTGTTCCGGTCCTGGTACAACCCCCGCGCCGCCACTTATCGCCGCCTCAACAAGATTTCTGACGACTTGGGCACGGCCGTGAACGTCCAAACCATGGTTTTCGGCAACATGGGCGAAACCTCCGGCACGGGCGTGGGCTTTACCCGCAACCCGGCCACCGGGGAGAAGGTGTTCTATGGCGAGTACCTGATGAACGCCCAGGGCGAAGACGTGGTCTCCGGCGTGCGCACTCCCATCCCCATCAATGAGCTGGAAAAGATGATGCCCGAGGTTTACCACCAGCTTCGCGAAATCACCACCCGCCTCGAGCAGCATTACAAGGACGTGCAGGATTTCGAGTTCACCATTCAGGATGGCAAGCTTTACATGCTCCAGACCCGCAATGGCAAGCGTACCGGGCCTGCCGCCGTGCGCATCGCCGTGGAAATGGTGAAGGAAGGCATCCTGAGCGAGAAAGATGCCCTGCTGCGCGTCGAGCCTGACCAGTTGAACCAGTTGCTGCATCCTGTTCTGGATGAGAAGAAGCCCCTGAAAGTCATCGCCAAGGGCCTGCCGGCCTCGCCCGGAGCCGCGGTGGGTCGCGTGGTATTCACCGCCGACGACGCGGTGATCAAGGGGAAGGGCGGTCCTGTGGTCCTGGTGCGCGGCGAAACCGTGCCTGACGATATTCACGGCATGGAAGTGGCCGTGGGAATTCTCACCTCGCGCGGTGGCATGACTTCACACGCCGCCGTAGTAACGCGCGGCATGGGTAAACCCTGCGTGGCCGGGTGCAGTGAGGTGGAAGTGGACGACAAGTCCGAGACCATCAAGGTGGGTGCGCTCGTCATTAAGGAAGGGGACTGGATTTCGCTCGATGGTTCCACGGGCCGCGTGATCTTTGGCAAGGCCGAGCTGGTGGAGCCTGATCCGCACAGCGGCGTTTTCGCGGAATTCATGAAGTGGGCGGACGAGGCGAGGGAACTGGGGGTGCGCGCCAACGCGGACATCCCGCGCGACGCTTTGAAAGCGGTGGAATTTGGCGCCGAGGGCATTGGCCTCTGCCGCACGGAGCACATGTTCTTCGCCAAGGAACGCCTGCCGCATGTCCAACAGATGATCATGGCCTGCAAGGAAACGGCCGATCCCAAGGAAGCCGCCGCGCTGCTGAAGCAGAGGCGCGCCGCCCTCTCCAAGCTCCTGCCCATGCAGCGCAAAGACTTCTATGGGCTGTTCAAAGCCATGAACGGGCTGCCGGTAACCATCCGCACGCTCGACCCGCCGCTGCATGAGTTCCTGCCCAAGCGGGAGGAGCTGATGGTGGAGATCGCGACCCTGGAATGCAGCAAAAAGAAGAGTCCTAAGCTCTCTCAGCTCAAGAAGTTGCTGGAAGTAGTTGAAGGATTACATGAATTCAATCCCATGCTCGGCCTGCGCGGCTGCCGCCTGGGAATCATGTATCCTGAAATCACTGAGATGCAGGCGCGGGCCATCTTCGAAGCGGCCTGCGATTGCAAGAAGAAGAACATTGAAGCAAAACCTGAGGTAATGATTCCTCTAGTGGGAGAAGTAAAAGAGTTAATCGCGCAGAAAGAGATCGTAAACCGCGTCGCGGCGGAAGTGTTTGCGAAGAAGGGCATCAAGGTTGAGTACCTGGTGGGCACGATGATCGAACTGCCGGCGGCAGCCTTGTCGGCAGGCGAGATCGCGCAGGAGGCCGAGTTCTTCAGCTTCGGCACCAATGACCTGACCCAGACTACCTTTGGGATTTCCCGCGACGACTGTGCCAAGATCATCAACGCTTATGTGAAGTTGAAGATCTGGCCGGCGGACCCGTTCGCCCAGCTCGATCCCAAGCGCGTCGGCCGTCTGCTGAAACTGGCCACCAAGGAAGGCCGCGAGACCCGCGAAAAATTGAAGGTGGGAATCTGCGGCGAACACGGTGGCGATCCCTCCTCCATTGAGATTTGCGCCGAGGCGGGATTGAACTACGTGAGCTGCTCGCCCTACCGCGTGCCCATCGCGCGGCTGGCGGCGGCCCAGGCGGCGGTGAAGAAGCAGATGACCAAGGCCTACTCGACGGCGTAGGTAGGAGATGGGTTTTAGGTGCTGGGGACTGGGGGCTGGGTGCGGAGCCCAGTCCCTCACCCTTGGTTAGTGTTTCAGCGGGGCAGGGGGCGCATTCACGTCCGACGCTTAGGCAGCACAGTGATTTTGACCGCGAAGAAGCGGTCGCAATTAATTTAAAGTATTACTTTAACTATTTCGGCGAGGCCGCGGACGGCATTTGGGTTCGTGGCCTCGTTTTTTCCGAGAGTGCCTTTATCAGCGCCGCAGCAACGAATTCCTACCCTCGCTGCCTGCGCCTTGCTGCATCCCCCTCATTCCCACTGTCGACGCGTCGACATCCCCCGGCCCAAGGGATGAACACCGCGTGGCGGGTGGCGGGGCGCACCGGGATGGATGGCGTCCCACCCAGGCAGCGCTGCTCTGCCGCTCACCGAAGACTATTCTTGCGCCGGAAATTGCGTTATCTTTGACCGCCGTGGATAGGACCCGATTTGACGATCGCCAAGAGAATTCCCGGCAGTTCTCCTTTGCCACGCACCCAAGTTGGGTGCGCGGCTTGCCCGCCGCCGGTGTGGTCATGGCGGTTTTCCTCGCCTACGCGGCCACGCTGCGGTTTGGGTTCTACTTTGACGATCAAGTGCTGGTGATTCATAACGACTCGATTCGCTCGTGGCGATACCTTCCCGGCTACTTTTCCACGCACATTTGGGCTTATCTGCAACCCCACGTCATGCAGAATGCCTACCGGCCGCTTCTGCTGGTCTGGCTGCGGTTGAACGACGCGCTGTTCGGCGCGCACGCCTGGGGTTGGCACCTGAGCCTGGTGCTTGCGCACGTGGCGGTAACCTATCTGGTCTATCGGCTCTGCCTGCACCTCGCGCGCGATGCCTGGACGGCGGCATTGGCCGGCTTGATCTTTGCGCTGCATCCCGTCCATGTGGAAACCATTGCTCAGCCCTCCTGGGCTGACCAGCCGCTTTCGACCCTATTTATTCTGGGGGCGATTCTGGCGTGGTGGCGGGGGCGCGTGCCGGGATCAAGGCACGGCTGGACTGCTGCTTCCATGCTGCTTGGCGCCGCCGCCCTGCTTTCCAAAGAAAGCGCCCTGATGTTGCCGATTCTCGTGGCCGGGGGCGCGTGGATTTACGCGGGCGACGCTGGCGAGCCCACCCCTTACCAGGAGAGAGTGCGCTGCGCCGTGCGGGATGCCACGCCCTTGGTGGCCGTAACCCTGGCCTATTTGCCCCTGCGCATCTGGGCGCTGAAGGGATTCAGCCACGTGGCCTCGCCGATCGGATGGCCGACGGTCTTCACCACCATTCCCTCCGTCCTGATGTTTTACCTGCGGCTGTTGATTTGGCCCGCGGGCCTGAGCTGTTTCTACGATACTCCCTACGTCTCCAGCGCCACCCTGGGCAACTATGGGCTGCCGTGCGTCGTGATTTTGGTGATGATCAACGGCCTGACCGTATGGTGGTGGAAAGTCCGGCAGCGCTCGCCTTCCGACGCCCGGGCCATGGCATTTGCGATCCTGTGGATGGTCCTGGCCGTGGTGCCGGTGCTGGATTTCCGCGTGTTGGTGGAGTGGGAATTTGCCCACGACCGTTATATCTATCTGGCTTCGGCGGGCTTTGCGATTCTGGTGGCGATGGGGTTGCGGCAGGCGGCCAGTTATACGCCGGCGTTCTTCCGCCAGCCGGCTTGGGGGATGGCCGGGGTGGGGCTGATTTCCGTCCTCATGGGGGCCGCGACGGTGCGTCAAACTCTTTATTGGTCAAGCGATTTGACGCTGTATCGCCGGGCCCACGAAATCGCTCCGCACAATGCCTTTGCCAGCTCCATTCTTGCTACCTGCGTGGCCCAGCGCGGGAGGGAGAATGAGGCAGTTGGACTCTACCAGCAAGCCCTGGCCGACCACCCGGCCTTTTGGCTGGCGAACGTCGACCTGGCCTATCTCCTCTATGAGCGCGGGGAATATCGGGAGGCTGCCCGCCATTTCCAGTTGTCTTGTGCCGTTGACCCCACCGACGCGCAGCAGTTCCTCTATTGGGGAATGTCGCTGCTCCACCTCGGCCGGCCCCGAGAGGCGGAGAAGGCCGTCCGCACGGCTCTCTCCCTTTCTCCCCACGCGGAAGACTACCATTTGGGCATGGGGATGGTCTTGCGGCAGGAGGGAAGGCTGCCCGAGGCCAAAAAGGAAATTGAAATGGAGCTTGCAGCGTTTCCCCAGAACGCGCAGGCGCAAGCGGTGCTCAAGGAAGTGAATCAACAGATACAAGGCGGCGGGAAAGAAGCACCGTCAAAACCGTAGAAAGGGTTATCCTTAAGGGAGTAGCCCGGCGCCGGCCATTCGAAGCCCTCGACTCGTTTGCCGCCGGGGGGGATTTCTGTGGAGCGCCTCCCTGGCGGCGCGGATCACCTCGTGAGATGTCAACAGCACGACGAGGTCGGCGTTCATGACCGCCAGCGACGCCCCAGCGTCGTCAAAGCTCTAATTTATGCTTAAAGTATAACTTTAATTATTGCGGTGGAGCCACTGATAAAATGGCGTATTGTGGCCAAAGAATTTTGCTTTTGTACGCCATGCTTCAATTGGCGGATTGGTTCGGTTGCGCATCCGTCATCGGGCTCCTTCGCTTGTCGACGCGTCGACGTTGATGAGGCCCCAAGCGTGGGTGTCACTTAAGCTAGAACCGGCCGCGGATGGGACGCGGCGACAGAGAGGTTGCCTGGGTTCGTGGGGCGCCCCGATGCCTCGGGGCGCCACCCGCGAGCCCTGTTCGTATACTGCGCGCAGCGCTTTTGGAGTGCGGCCGCGAAGCTGCCGCCTTCCGCCTGTGCCTTATACGGGAATTGAGCATAAGCCCGAACCAGGAAAGCGGTAGCTGCTGCGACCGCACTCCAAAAGCGGGCTGCGCCCGCAATGAAGCCAGCTTGTTGCGCGCATCGGGGGTTTAGGTCCGCGGCTTTTCCGCCTTGCACCCGTTCCAGAGTGCGCGTAGATTACCACCCTCAAAAACAAGAGCCGTCAGCCCGCGCTCGCTCCAGGAATGGGAGCAAGGGCGCCGGTGCCCGGAAAGCGCCGTGCGCGCCTACTTGACGGTGATTGATCGAAACCCGCAAGCGGTGGAAGAAGCCCTTATGAACAAGGCGTGAGACGCCAAGGGCATCAGGCATGAGAAAACCCCAGGGGCAGGTCTGCACTGACCACGTCTCATACCTACCCACTTGACGGAGGGGTGCGCGGCGCGGTACGGTGAGGATGGCCCGAAAGGAGCACCCGTGACGATTACCATTGACATCACACCCGAGGTTAAGGCGGCGCTCGCACGCCAGGCTGCCGCGCAGGGCCGTGAGGTTGAGTCCTATGTCGCCAGTCTGCTCGCAGAGGCTGTCCATCCCAACGCCGGATCCGGGACCAATGCCCAACAGCAAAAACGGGAGGGAAGGAAAAGCCTCGTGGAGGTTTGTGCCATGGTGAGAGGCCTGACCGATGACGTGGACTTCAGCCGCGACCCTGACACTGGACGCACGGTAGACCTCTCATGAGCGGATTCCTGCTCGACACCAACATCCCTTCCGAACTGACCAAGCCCCAGCCAGCCTCTTCGGTAACCACGTGGGTTGACGCCCAGGACGACGCTTCTTTGTATCTGAGTGTGGTTTCCGTCGGAGAACTTCGCCGCGGAATTACGGTGCTTCCCCGAGGCAAACGGCGAACGCAATTGGAACAGTGGCTTGAACAGCACCTCCTTCCGTTGTTCGCCGGCAGAATTCTGCCGATAACCCAAAGCGTGGGTAATCGGTGGGGTGTTCTGGGCGGCGAATGCCAATTGAGAGGGAGGCCTCTCACCGTGGCGGATGGCATGATCGCCGCCACGGCCCTTGAGCACGGCCTTACCCTTGTGACGCGGAACGTGAAGGACTTTGCCGGCCTTGGCGTCGTTCTTCTCAACCCTTGGGACGCGGTATAAGACTTCTCGCGGCGGCGGTTCGTCCTTCTTAGAACAAGAACCTAAACAACATCGTGAGTGCCTGTGTCACTTAAGCCCGAACCGGCCGCGGATGGGACGAGGGGACAGAGAGGTTGCCCGGGTTCGTGGGGCGCCCCGAGGCATCGGGGAGCGACGCCAGGTTTGCTGCACTAAAATGGATTCGCTAGGCACGGCCGTTCCAGAAACGCCTACCTAACTAAACTGGGTTGTCAAAACCCAACTGCCTCTCTTCTTCAACCTCAGCGCCGCCCTCAAGCCACTCGGTCGCATGCTCCTCTTCCTTTGTCGGATTTACCCAGAGCACCTGTTGCAACGGTTTCACGTACTGGGCAGCCCTCCGAAGCAGACCTCGGGCCGTTTCATCCAGGGAGGCAACCGTAAGGTCGGTCTCCAATGCAGCTTCGATCAGATGAGCGTCCTTCAATACCGTTGAACGTTCTTTCTCCGAAAAGCGGAAGTTTTGGATGCCAGTTCGGATAGCGTCATTCTGTGCAACTTTGGGCCACGCCACTTTCTTCCGAGCAACCATGGAAGAACGCCACGAAAGGGTGAAAGGCGATTGGTGCCGGTTCCATTCCTCCTGGATTTCCTTGGTCAGGACCACGCGGTGGCAGATGCTCAAGACACCTTCCAGGAAAACCCTGCACGCTCTGGAGATTGGGTGCTCAGCTCGTCCAGCCGCCCTCGCAATTGTAGCGTCGATGACCAAGCGCTTGGAATTTTCCGGTTTCATTGGGCCTGGCTCCGCGCCTCCGCGGCATCCAGGTAATCCCTTTCGGCGGCCATTGCCGTCTCGTCGAAATCCTCAGGCCAGTTGCCAAACGCACCGTCCTTGTCCAGGTCGGCGCTGGTCACCTCCGTCGATCCATCCTCTTGACGAGTAAACCAATGGAGTTTTACCAAGTCGGGGGAGAGCTCGTTTCTTGCCACCAGGGTCTGAATCGCCCGCAGGAGAAGGGAACTGTGAGTCTCTACGATGACCCTCACGCCGCGGAGAGCGGCCTCAGAAAGTAGTTTGCCCATGCGGGTTTGGGCGCGGGGATGTAGATGAATTTCCGGTTGCTCCAAATATACGGCTTGTCCAGGTTGCGCCACCAGAAGCGCGACGATCACCGGTAAGGCCGTCGGAACCCCAAATCCCACATCGGCGATACTGACCAAATCGTTCGTGTCACCTCGTTTGCCGTGAGCCAAGCGACCTACTTTAAGCTGAACTTGAGCGTGGGTTACTCGTTCTGCCACCACTTTCCAAGTTAGTCCCAGCCCTTCAAAGGCTCGATTCACTGCTTCCAATGCTTCGGCGTCCTCGTCGGCCTGCCACTGGGCAATT
>Ga0326728_10004245_pt1 | contig 42763 bp, 45 predicted proteins | sample MB3enrmetagenome_FD_207602 | JGI IMG/M metagenome (GOLD analysis project Ga0326728, IMG submission 207602) | Lab enriched peat soil microbial communities from McLean, Ithaca, NY, United States - MB31MN | ecosystem: Environmental > Terrestrial > Soil > Wetlands > Peat | place: USA: New York...
CCCTATCCAACCTCAAGGTCCCCGCCGAGGACGCTACCCGCCTCAAGATCGTCCGGGGTCCCGTCGGGACCTCGATCCTGCCTCCCAAGGACGAGAACGCCCCGCGGCCGATCCGCGGTGGCCGGGGCCGAGGCCGGCGCCCGCCGCAGCGCGGCGGAGGACCGGGCCGAGGCGGACCCGGTGCGCCCCGCGGCGGCCCGCCACGACCCGCGCCGCCGAGGGGGAACTAGCCATGGCCTGGATGATCGTCCGGGTCCGTGGGTCGGTCCACGCTCGCCACGATGTGGTGGAGACGCTGCGCTACCTGCACATCACGCGACCGAACCACGCCACCGTGGTCCCCGAGGTCCCGTCCGTACGGGGCATGCTGACCACGATCCAGGGGTACGTCACCTGGGGGGAGGCCGAGCCCGAGACGGTTTCGCTGCTCCTCAAGGAGCGTGGGGAGACGACGGCCGGCGAGCGGGTAACCGACCAGAGCGTCGCCGAGATCCTTCCGGGCAAGGACGTTGCGGCTCTCACGCGCACCGTCGCCGAGAGCGGCCTCACCCAGGTGCCGGCGCTCAAGCCCCTCTTCCGGCTGAAGGCCCCGAAGGGTGGCTGGCGGTCGACCAAGAAGCCGTTCACCCTCGGCGGCGCGCTCGGGTACCGGGGCCGCGCGATCAACGAGCTCGTCCGCCGGATGATGTAGGAGGGAGTTCGTTCATGCCGAGTCGTACACGGAAGTTCCGCGGACTGAGGACCCACGGTCGGGGCATCAAGGCCGGCCGCGGCGCGGGTAAGCAGGGGGGGCGGGGGAACGCCGGCCTCCACAAGTACAAGTTCAAGTCGATGCTCATCTACGCTCCCGACCACTTCGGCCGGCACGGGTTCAAGCGACCGACCCAGATCGTGGCGAACCCGACGAGCCTGAACGTCGGCGAGCTCGAGGCGTTCGTGCCCCACCTCGAGGCGGTCGAGGCGATCTCCCAGGAGGGGACGACGTTCGTCGCGGACCTGACGAAGGCCGGGGTCGACCGCCTGCTGGGCGGGGGAAGCACGGCTCGGAAGTGGAAGGTAGTCGTTCGTCACGCCTCCAAGCACGCTCGTGAGAAGGTGACGGTCGTCGAGGCCCGCCCGGGCGGCGCAAAGGAGGCGCCCCCGAAATCCGTCCCGTAGACTATATAACTCGCGTACCGGCTCGGAGACGACCTCATGGCGGAAGAGGAGATCCCGCGAGACCGCCGGTGGGCGGTGCCGCTCACGCTCATCCCCGCCGGGATCCTCGCCCTCTACTGGTTCTGGGGTCAACCGACCCTGATCGCCTTCGCCCTGCTCGCGGTGGCGATGGCCGCCATCTTCGCGCTCTTCTACCTCGGCCTCTCCTACAACGGGTCGCGCTCGAGGCTGTACGGCTTGAAGCCGGTGACGACCCGGATGCCGGCCGTCACGCAGCCGAAAGGTCACGTCCACTTCCGGACGAAGCTGTTCTGGACGCTCGGGGTCCTGCTGCTCTACTTCCTGCTGACGAACATCTACCTGTTCGGCGTCGACCAACTGACCGTCATCGACCTGTTCCACAGCTACCGCGCGATCCTCGCCGGGGCGCAGGGCACGCTCATGCACCTCGGGATCGGCCCGATCGTCACCGGGTCGATCATCATGCAGCTGTTCACGGGCGCGAAGATCATCAACCTCGACCTCACCGACGACGAGGACAAAGGGGTCTACCAGGGGACGCAGAAGGTCGTGGTCATCGCGATGATCTTCATCGAGGCGATCCCGCAGGTGTACGGGTATCTCTCCCCCTCGGGCTCGCTCGTCTCGAGCCTCGGCGCCATCTCGCCCGGGAACGGCGCTCTCCTCGCGAACACGATCATCATCGCCCAGCTCGTCTTCGGCAGCTACCTTGTCTTCCTGATGGACGAGGTCGTCTCGAAGTGGGGGATCGGGAGCGGGATCTCGCTGTTCATCGCCGCCGGCGTCTCCCAGCAGATCGTCCAAGGTACGCTGAACTGGGTGCCTCAGAACCCCTCGCTCCCGATCTCGCAGGCGAACCCTCCGAGCGGAACGATCCCGAAATCGCTCTGGTTCTTCACGCACTACACCGCGAGCCAGATGGCCGGAGGCGGCTGGGAGCAGGTGCTCTTGCGACAGCCGAACCCGATCGTCGCGCTCGTCGGCACGGCCGCGATCTTCTTCCTCGTGGCGTGGACGGAGTCGACGCGCATCGAGCTTCCGCTCTCGCACGCCGAGGCGAGGGGCGCGCGGGGTCGCTACCCGCTCCGCCTGATCTACGCCTCGAACATCCCGGTCATCCTGATGTCGGCGCTGCTCGCCAACGTCTCGATGATCTCGATCCTTCTCTGGACGAACCCGACGCTCATCCATTTCCCGGTCCTTGGCCACCAGTGGTGGATCGGCTCGTACCCGAGCGCGGCCTACGTGGCCGCGAATCCCGGCGTCAGCCAGACGACACCGCTCACCGGAGGTGCGTACTACCTATCGACGGTGAACGGCCTCGAGGCCTGGCTGTTACCGATCCTGAACTACAACGAGTACGGGACGTTCCTCGTCGGCCACTCGATGTGGCAGGGGCTCCTCCACGTGGTGGTCTACTTCGGCGCGATGGTCGGAGGGTCGATCCTGTTCGCCAAGTTCTGGATCCAGACGACCAACATGGGGCCGGAGGCTGTCGCCCGCCAGATCGAGGCGTCCGGCATGCAGATCCCCGGGTTCCGTAGAGAGCCCCGGGTGCTCCGCCGGGTCCTCGAGCGGTACATCCCCGTGATCACGGTCATCTCCGGCGCGGCGGTCGGCGCGCTCGCCGCGGGAGCGGACCTCATCGGAACCCTCGGGAATGCCTCCGGTACCGGGGTCCTGCTGATGGTCGGGATCATCATCAACCTCTACGAGGCGATGGGCCGCGAGCAGCTGATGGAGATGAACCCGCTGCTCCGCCGCTTCCTCGGAGGCGAGTCCTGAGGATGAGCGACGAGGGGAAGCCTCTCCCGTCGGAAGCGGATGCGGCGGAGCCCCTCGCGGACGGCGGGGCCCCGGAGCCCGAGGGCGGAGCGGTCGGGGCCGCCGGCGAGGGAACCGAACCGACGCCCGCCGCCCGCCCCGCGCGTCCTCCCCCGCCCCCGTTCAAGATCTCCACGTTCCTCTACGTCTTCCTCGGCCTCCTCGGCCTGTGGATGCTCATCGATTCCTCGGCGCGCAACGCCATCGCTTGCACGCTCGGCACCTATCCGAGCTCGATGTCCGTTCCGCCGAACGGCAACTGTAGCTACACCGGCGGCCCGCTCTACTGGCTGATCGGCTTCCATTCCGACTACCTTCTGCTGACGATGGCGCTCGCCGGCGCGGTCGAGATGCTGATCACGGCGGTGGCGTACAACTACACGACGAACTGGGTGAAGGCCGCGAAGGTGCAGAAGTGGAGCGCCGCGTTCCGCAAGGTGCAGATGGAGGCGATCCGCTCCGGGAAGAAGGACCGCATCGCCGCGCTCAAGCCCCAGCAGGAGAAGCTCACCCGCCTATCGGGCGAGGTCTCCATCGCCCAGTTCAAGGGAATGGCGATCACCTACTTCCTCCTCATCCTGATCTACACCTGGGTCTGGCTCGTCATCTCGGCCGCGAACCCCGTGCAGAGGACCGTGAACTTCGGCGCGGGGGCCTCGGTCAGTTTGATGAGCACCATCGGGGGCCTTCCGATCCCGATCTGGTTCGTCATCTTCAGCCTCTACACGGTGCCGTTCTCGCTCATCTTCCGCCGGCTCCTGAAGCACCTTTGGCTCCGCAAGTACTCGAGGGAGCACAACATCACGCCCGCCGCCCCGGCCTCCGAGACGGCCGGGGGTCCGGCGTGATCGGCGCCGTCGTCACCGTCGGGGGGCCGCCCGGCAGCGGCAAGTCGACCGCGGGGCGTCTGGTCGCGGGCTCCCTCGGGCTCGAATTCGTGTCGGCCGGTGAGCTCTTTCGCGCGGAGGCTCGCCGCCGCGATCTGGAGCTCGCGGAGTTCGGGCGGTATGCCGCGGCCCACCCCGAGGTCGACCGGGAGCTCGACCGGACCATGCAGGCGCTCGCCCGGCCGGGGCATCTCCTCGACGGACGCATCCAGGGCGCCCTTTGCCGGCGAGCCCGCGTCCCGGCCTACGACATATTCGTGACCGCCCGTGAGGAGGTCCGCGTACGCCGCGTCGCGGACCGGGACGGCCAATCGATCGAGGTGGCGCGCGCGAAGGTGCGCGAGCGCGAGGCGAGCGAACGCGACCGCTACCAGCGCTTCTACGGGATCGACCTCGCGCAGGAGCACCCGGACCTCGTCGTCGACTCGAGCGACCGCCCTCCCCTCGAGGTGGCGGACGCGATCCTCGCCTTCGTGCGGGGCCGCGAGGCGGCGGCGCCCCGATGAGCGACACGGCCGCTGGGGACAGCGCGGACGTCCGCCTGCGCGAGGGCGCGTTCCTGCTCATCGACAAGCCGAGGGGACCTTCCTCGCACCAGGTCACGGCGTGGGCACGCGACCTGCTCGGGGTCGCCGTCGCGGGCCACGCGGGGACGCTCGACCCGAACGTTTCGGGCCTCCTCTGGGTCGGGGTCGGGCCCGCGCTCAAGCTGCTGCCGCTCGTCCTCGAGTTCCCCAAGCGCTACATCGCCTCGGTCGTCCTCCACGGACCCGTCCCGGCCCGGGAGGTCGAGCGGGTCCTCGCCGAGTTCACCGGGCCGATCTACCAGACCCCTCCCGTGCGCTCCGCGGTGAAGCGCGAGCGACGGGTCCGCACGATCCACCGGCTCGAGCTCGTCGAGGCCGACGGGCCTCGCCTCCTCCTCGACCTGACCGCCGACTCGGGCACCTACGTGCGCACCCTTGCCGTCGACGTCGGCGAGGCGCTCGGCCTGGGAGGGCACATGGAGGAGCTGCGGCGGGTCGGAAACGGCCCGTTCCGGGAACAGGATGCGGTAGCTCTCCCGGTGCTCGCGGACGCCGCGGCGGCACGCGCCGCCGGCGACCCGGCGCCGTTGCTCGCGCTCCTGCACCCGATCGAGGAGGTCTGGCGGGAGTTTCCCACGATCGTCGTCAAGGACGGCGCGGCGAGCGCTCTCGCGCATGGGGCTGGGCTTGCGAGCGGCGGGATCCTCGCGCTCCCGAAGCCGTTCTCCCGAGGCGCCCGGGTAACGCTGGTGACGCGTTCGGGGGAGCTCATCGCGACCGGGGTCGCCCTCCGGGGCTCGGACGAGGTCGGCCACGTGAAGCATGGCTGGGTGGTCGACGAGACGCGGGTGTTCGTCGACCCGGGCCGGTTCCCGGCGCTCTGGCACCGTAGCACGCGTCCGAAGGATGCATCAACTCGCGCGGCCGACGGATAGCGTTAATTTGCGGGCCCTTTCCGACGGCCCGATGGAAGGCCCTCCCGAACCACGGCCGACCCGGGGGCGCGACCCCTTCGACCGTTTGGGACGGTGGATCGTCCGTCACCCGTACCACCCGGTGATCTTCTGGGTCGTATTGCTGGTCGTCACGGTCCCGTTCCTCCCTCTCCTCGGGTCGGTGACGACCAATTCGGCCACGACCCTGCCCGCGAACTCCCCGAGCGGACAGGCGAGCGCCGAGCTCGCCCGGCTCTTCCCGAGCGACCCCGGCGCCGCCTCGACCGAGCTCCTGTTCTACGGGCCGAACCTGACGGACGCGAACGCCCAACACGTCATCCTGAACGTCACGGCGGCGATCGCGGCCGACCGTGCGCTATCGGACGTCAGCGATGTCACGAGCGTCTACAGCGAGTACGCTTCCTTCCTGGCCGGTGAGGCGCAGCTAGCCGAGGGGGTCCTCCAAGCGCCCACCGGGAACGGCTCCCTCCCCGCGGTGAAGGCCTTGCCGGTGGCCGTCAACCAGTCAGCCGAGCTGCTCTGGGGGATCCCGGCGCTCTACGTCATGGAATGGACCGGCCTCGTGGACAACAACACCTGCCCTTCGGACCTGACCCTCTGCAACTACCCGGCCTACCAGGCGACCATCGCCACCGGCGAGATCGGACGGGAGCAGCTCCTGGTGCTCGATTCCTTCTACCTGGGGTACAACGATTCGGGAGCCGGCTTCAACGGCACCTGCACCCGGGTCGGGGATCTCCCGGTCGGGCCGTGCGCTGACGCGGTCGCCCGGGCGAACGAGGCCCGGGCCGTACCGTACCTCTTCCCCGCCTCGGGACAGCCCGTCGCGTTCGCCGTGGTCGGGAACCTGGCGCTCGAGAACTACACAACGTGGTCGAGCGTCCAGCGTACGGTCGTCGGCATCCTCGCGTCGTCTTCGGGGCTTCCCGCCGAGTTCCTGGACCTCCTCTGGAGCGTCTTCCCGTCCGGGTTCCCGGAACCCAGCAGCGCGGCTGCGTGGGCGGACAGCACGGTCGCGAACGCGACCCTGGCGACCGAGCCCCTTCCGGTCCCGTACGGGATCTACTCGCGATTCGTCGCTGCCGCCGGCACGGCGACCCTCGTCCAGGTGGACTTCTCCGTCTCGGACGACTACACGGACGCTTCGGGGGGACAGCCCGTCTACTCGGACCTCGGCAAGCTTGACACCCTGGTGCCGTCCGTGGTCCATTCGTCCGACCCGACCAAGTCGATCTCCTACGTGCAGACGGGGTCCGCGCCGCTCGACCTTCTGACCCAGACGTCCATCAACTCGTCGATCGCCCTCGTGCTTCCGCTCACCGTGGGGCTCTTGCTCGCGATCGCGATGCTCTACTTCCGCTCCCCCATCACGCCGCTCCTCACGTTCGCGGGTCTGGGGATCGCGCTCGTCCTCGGCCTCGGGGCCACCGTCCTCGTCGGGACCGTGGTCGGCCACGTCGACACGACCTCGATCACCCTCGAGGAGGTGTTCGTCCTCGGGGTCGGCACCGACTACGCGATCTTCCTGGTCGCGCGCTACCGCGAGGAGCTCGTCCGGGGGAAGAGCCCGGACGAGGCGCTCGTCACGGCGGTCTCATGGGCGGGCAAGTCGGTCGCCACGAGCGGGTCGGCGGCGATCCTCGCGACGCTCGCCCTCACCTTCAGCGGGGTCACGCTGCTCTCCCAGTGGGGTTCCGTGCTCTCGCTCGCGGTCTTCATCACGCTCGTCCTTTCCCTCACCCTGATCCCGGCGTTCCTGAAGCTCGTCGGTCCGCGTATCTTCTGGCCGTACACGGGGGCTCGGTTCGACCGCCAGGCGGTCGAGATCAACCGTAGGGTCTCGCAGGAACAGACGTACTTCTACCGGGCCGGCCGGGCCAGCCAGCGGCGCCCCTGGACGTTCGTCACGGCCCTCCTCGTGATCTCGATCCCCTTGGTCGCGGTCGCGCTGACCGCCCCGGTCGCCTACGACTTCTACCAGCAGCTGCCGAGCGGTCACCCCGCGACCAACGGCCTCAACGACCTTGGGAACTACTTCGGCCCCGGCTTCGCCGTCCCGTCGTTCGCGCTGGTGACCTTCTCGGCGCCGCTCGTCGTCGAGAACGCGACGAACGCGACCGAGTTCACCGACATCGCCGCCCTGACCACGAGAGCGCAGGGGACCTCGGGCATCGCGGTCGTCCAGTCCCCCGTAGGTCCGTTCGGTACGACGCTCGCGAATTGGCTCAACCTGTCGACCCTGCCGGCGGGGACGCGGACCAACCTCCTCGGTACGCTCTCCGGCTTCGTGGGGACGGACGGGCACACGGTCCTCATCGACCTCGAGGCGTCCGCCACCGGTCTCTCGCTCTCCGCCGTGACCGCGGTCCACGCGGTCGAGGCGTCGTGGGGAACCTACGCGAACGAGCACCCCGAGATCGAGAAGATGGCCTACGGCGGCGGGGCGCCGGTCATCAGCGACCTCGCGGACCAGACCGCCATGGCAACCGACTTCATGATCATCGCCGTGACGGTCGGGCTCGTCATCGTCCTGCTCGCGGTGCTGCGCTCCTGGATCATCGCGCTCATGGGGGTCGCGACGATCGGGCTCTCGATCAGCTGGGCGTGGGCCGTCAGCGACCTCGTCTTCCAGCAGCTCCTCGGGTTCCCGCTCTTCTTCTACGTCAGGACGATCCTGTTCATCTTCATCCTGGGGCTCGGCATCGACTACAACATCTTCCTCCTGACCCGGATCCGCGAGGAACGGGTGCGGGGCCGCACCAACACGGAGGCCGCGGTCGAGGGCGTCGCTCGGACCGGCGGCATCATCACCGCGGCGGCGGTCATCCTCGCGAGCGCGTTCGGGGCGCTCCTCGTCGGGTCGTTCACGCTGATCCGGGCGATCGGCTTCTCGGTCGCGGTGGCGGTGATCCTGGACGCGATGGTCGTGCGGACGTACCTCGTCCCGGCGTCCCTCCAGGTGCTGGGTGAGCGGGTCTGGACCTGGACCGGACGTCGGCCGAAGGCCCCGGCCGCAGACCCAGGGACGGCTCCGGCGGAAGGGGCCGAGCCTCCGTCCCAGCCGGCGGAACCGGGAACGGAGCCTACGGCGTGAGGAAGCGGGCGCGTGCCCGCTCGAGGTGGGGGTCCGGAGACGAGGCGTCGATGACGTCGAGCACGGTTCCGTGGGCATCGATCAGGAACGTCACACGGCGGGCCAGTCCCCGAGGCCCGAGGACCCCGTAGGCCTTGGCGACGGCCTTCGACGTGTCCGCGATGAGCGGGAACGCGATGCCGTACTTCTGGGCGAACGCCTTCTGCGCGGGGCAGTCGTCCACGCTGACGCCGACGACGTGCACCTGGCGGGCGAGGTACTCCGCCTGGACGTCACGGAACCCCTTTGTCTCGATCGTGCAGCCGGGCGTGTCCGCCTTCGGATAGAAGTAGAGGACGACCGGCGAGCCTCTCAGCGAGGAGAGCCGAAAGGGGGTTCCGTCCTGGTTCGGCGCGTCGAAATCGGGCGCGGTGTCACCGGCGGCGATCATCGCCCGCCCACAAACGACGAGGTATTTTACGCGGCTGTCGAGCCCGGAGCGACGCGGACCTAACCGGTCGCGACCGTGACGAGCGTCTCGGTGGACTTGATGCCGGGGACCTTGCGGATCTTGTGGACGACGGTGTCGAGCGCGGCGTTGATGTGGGGGGCTTGGACCTTCACGATCAGGTCGAACGGCCCCGTCACGGCCTCGACCTCGGTGACGCCCGGGACCGCCTTCAGCCGCCGCAGGACCTCGTCGAGGCGGCCGACCTCGGTCTCGACCAGCAGGTAGAGGGTCTCCATCGACGGAATGCGCACCTGCTTTCGGCAGCACACTTCCTCCCCATCAAGCTTCCGAGGCGGCGTTCGGGTAACCCGCTCCCAAAGCGTTATGCGCGACGGCACGCCGATTCCGTCCACATGCCGCTCCGGCTGGAGGACACCCGCTCCGGGGAGCGCCGCACGGTTCGACCTCGACCCGGCCGCCCGGTGACGCTCTACGTCTGCGGGCCCACCGTGTACGACGCGGCCCACGTGGGCCACGCCCGTACCTACCTGTTCTTCGACGTCGTGCGTCGGTTCCTCGCCGCCGAGGGAACGCCCGTCCACCACGTGATGAACGTGACGGACTTCGAGGACAAGATCGACCACCGGGCCGCGGAGCTCGGCCTCACCTGGCGCGCCCTCGCGCGCCGGGAGGAGGCAGGGTTCTTCCGGGACATGGACGCGTTCGGGATCCTCCCCCCCTCCGCACGTCCCCGGGCGAGCGCGTTCGTCCCCGAGATCGTTCGCGTGGTGGAGGCCCTCGAGAGGACCGGACGGGTCCGGCGTGAGGGGGACCTGTGGATCTACTCGCCCCCGGACCGCCCCCTCGGAGAGAACTTCCCCAACGACTCGGAGCTCGCCCGCCACGCGGTCGTCGAGCCCGACCACCCGTTCCCCCGCCGGGAAGGAGCGGTCGGCGAGTTCGTGGTCTGGAAGCGACAAGACCCCCCCCTCCCCTCCTGGAAGAGCCGCTGGGGCCCGGGGACTCCGGGCTGGCACCTCGAGTGCTACGCGATGGCCCGCAAGCTCCTCGACCTTCCCGTGGACGTCCACGGCGGCGGCCTCGACCTGATCTACCCGCACCACCACGCGGAGAACGAGACCGCCCTCGCGCTCGACCGGAAACCGTTCGCGCGGCTGTTCGTCCACACTGCGTTCGTCCTTCAGGGAGGGGCCAAGATGTCGAAGTCGACCGGGAACCTCATCTCCCTGCGCACCGCGCTCGCGCGGTCGAGCCTAGGGGGCCTGCGTTGGTACCTTCTGTCGACCCCCTACCAGGTCCGGTTGCAATGGAACCCGCGCGCGCTCGAGATCGCGGACCGCGAGTACCGGGACCTTCGCCGCCACCTCGCCCGCTGGCTCTCCCCGGGGGCGGGCGGCGCGCTGGGCGCGGCGCCCGTGCGGGGTCTGGCCGAGGCCGCACGCCGCGACCTCGAAGAGGGGCTGGCCACCCACCGCGTGATCGCCCGACTGCGCGAACTCTCCGCCCAGCTCGCCCGGGACCCGAGCGAACGGGTCGCTTCGGGAGAGCGGAGCGCGGCGCGGGAGGCGGTACGTGCGGTCGAGGAATGGACCGGGATCCCGCTCGTCCCGCTCAGAGGCCCGAGCGGTCGACGACCACGCTGAGGCCGTTCCCCCCGCCCATGCAGGCGGTGGCGAGCCCGAGACGGGTGTTCGAGCGAACGAGCTCCTGGATGAGCGTCACCACGATCCGGGCCCCGCTCGCTCCGATGGGGTGACCGAGGGCCACCGCGCCTCCGTGGACGTTGAACTGCTCCTCCGTGAAGCCGAACGACCGCTGTACCGCGATGGACGCGGACGAGAACGCCTCGTTGTGTTCGACCCGGTCGAAATCCGAGGGCTTGAGGCCGGTGCGCTCGAGATGCTTCTTGACGGTGGGAATCGGCGCCTCCATGACGTCCCGCGGGTGGACACCGCCTTCGGCGGTCGAGTGGACCCAGGCGATCGGCCTCAACCCCCGCCGCTCGACCTCGCGACGGCTCACGAACACGAGCGCGACCGCCCCGTCGGAGATCTGGGAAGAGTTGCCCGCGGTCAGGACGCCGTTCGGGGCGAACGCCGGCTTCAGCTTCCCGAGCGCGGCAAGGGAGGTGTCCGCGCGGGGGCACTCGTCGCGGGCGAGGCCCGGGCTGCCCGGCGCCAATCCGGCGGGCACGGGGACGACCTCGCTCGAGAACGTCCCGTCCTCCATCGCCTTCACGGCGCGCTGGTTGCTGCGCAGCGCGAAGGCGTCCACGTCGGCGCGGGTCAGGCCGAAGTGCTGGGCGACCCGTTCGCCGGTAAGTCCCATGAGCTCGTGCTCGTCGTAGGCGTCCATGAGCCCGTCCCGCTGCATCGCATCGTCCATCGTGTGGGGTCCCGGGCGGCTCCCCCATCGAAGGCTTCCCGGCAGCAGGTGAGGCGCGTTCGACATGCTCTCCATCCCTCCCACGAGGACGCGGTCGAACTCCTCGGCCCGGATCGCCGAGAACCCCAGCAGGATGGCCTTCAAGCCGGAACCGCAGACCATGTTCACGGTCGCGGCCCCGACGCTGTCGGGGATCCCCGCGCCGCGCAGCACCTGGCGCGCGGGGTTCTGTCCCACGCCCGCCTGGATCCCTTGGCCGAAGAGCACCTCCTCGATCTCCTCGGGCGAGAGGCCGGACCGCTCGATCGCCGCTCGCGCGACGTGGCTCCCGAGCGTCGGGGCGGAGAGACCGCGCAGGGCTCCTCCGAACCGGCCGATGGGAGTGCGTACCGCCGAAAGGATGGCAACGGAAGGCTGGGGACGGTCGGCCATGGGCCGGCGAGCGGGTAGGCGATTAAAGGATAGCGCGTCCCGGGCCCGTGGGTTCTTGCCCGGCCGCCCGGCCGGTCGGTCCTCAGTCCTCTTCGACCCGGGGGGCGAGGAGGTAGCGGCCTTCGCCGCGACCGCCGCCCATCGCGAACTCGATCTTGAGGGGATACTCGTTCCCCACGTGGAGCGTCGTCTCCTCCGCGGAGATCGACTTCACCATCGCCGAGAAGAAGTCGAGCGGGTACATGCTCTTCACCGGCTCCTTGACGTCGAGACGGGTCAGCGAATCCTTCGGGATCCTGAGGTCGAGCCGGTCGGTGTCGCCTTCCGAATGCATCGTGAAGGCGTCGGGTTCGAGCGAGAGCGTCACGTGGTCGGTGAAGCTCTCGCTCCCCCGAATGCCCTGGCGCATGTCCTCGGTCTTGACGGTGACGCTGGCGGGCGGGCTGACGTTCGGCACTTTGGGGTCGGTGATCCCCGCCGGGTCGACGATCGCCATCTGACGGGTGATGCGACCGACCGCTGCGACAAGCCGGTTCTTCCCGTCGAACTGGAGGTCGATGATGTCCCCGGGCTTCGAGAGCCGAAGGACCTCCTTGAGCTTCTCGACGTCCACGCCGATCTCCGTGCTCTCGCCCGTGAACTCCTCGAAGACGCTCTTCTGGAGCTTGAGGACGAGCATGGCGACGTGCGAGGGGTCGACGGCCTTCGCCTCGAGACCATCCTTCGAGATGGTCAGCTTGACCTCGCTCACCAGGGTCGAGACGACCTCGACGACCTCACGGAGGTTCTCCATCTTGACGCGGAGCTTAAACATCCAAAGCCTCGGCGTGACACATCGGTCCCCTCTAAAAAGGTTGCCGAGCGCGACCCGCGCCCGCAAGCGGTTTCTCCGCCGGAGATTCTCGTCCCCGTGTGACCGAGCTCGCGTACCTTTCCGACATCGCAGCGGCGTACGTCCGATCGTTCCGCGCGCGGGTCACCTCGCTCCCTCCCGGAGGGGTCGTCCTCGACCGTACCTTCTTCTACGCGACCGGGGGCGGGCAGCCGAACGACCGGGGGACGCTTGGCCTCTCCGGGGAGGAGCCGGCCGAGGTGGTCGACGTCACAAAGTCGGGTGCCTCCGTGGTGCATCGCATCCGGGGAACCCCGAACGTCCTCCGACGTCTTTCGGTCGGTCTCGAGGTCGAGGGGACCCTCGACTGGGACCGTCGCTACCGTCACATGCGCCTGCACACCGGCCAGCACCTGCTGAGCGCCCGCATCTTCGCCCGGACCGGGCTGCGGACCCGTAAGGCCCAGCTCTCGGGGGTCGGGGCGACCCTCGACCTCGAAGGGCGCCTACCCCACGACGTCCTGCCCCTGCTCGTCGAGGACCTCTCCGACGCCCTCGCCCACCCTCGCCCCGTGACGCTCCGTCACGTTCCCCGGGCCGAGTGGGACCGCCACCCGTTCGCGGCGCGCTCCGGGCTCGTCCCGTTGCCGCCCCAGGTCGACCCGGTGCGGGTCGTGGAGATCGAGGCCGCGGACGTTTGCCCCTGCGGCGGGACCCACCTGCGCTCGACCCGGGAGATCGGTCGGCTGATGCTCCGTCCGCCGGTGCTCATCGCCGGCGGCGACCGGGTGGGATTCACCCTCGAGGAGCCTTCGCTGCCCACTCCGGCCGAGTGATCCCGTAGACGCGGACGTCGTGCCAGCGCCCGTGGTGGAAGAGCGCGGACCGCAGCGTCCCTTCGTGACGGAAGCCCAACACCTCCAAAAGACGGTAGGAAGGAATGTTGTCGACGTCACAGGTGGCGCCGACCCTCTCGACCGCGCTCGTGGCGAACAGGTGGTCGGCGAGCAGTCGGACCGACTCCCGCGCGAACCCTCGGCCCCGGGCCGCCGGGTCGCCGAGAACGTACCAGACGTCGGTGTACTCCAGGACCGGGTGGGCTCGGTAGTGGCCTACCGCGCCCACGACCTTCCCCTCGTCCCTCCGTTCGATCGCAAACCGGGGCGCAAGCGACGTCGGCTCCTCGGAGGACGACACGACCGCCTGGGAGAACTGCTCCAAGGTGTCGACCGAGAACCGGTCGAACGGCGCGACGATGTCGGGGTCGTTGTACCACGCCAAGATCGCCGGGCAGTCCGCCGGAACGATCGGCCGGAGGCGAACTAGGGTTCCTTCGAGGACCGTCATTCCGCCTCAGCCGGCGGAGGTCCCCCGAGGGGGTTTGGCCGGTGACCGGGCTTCGGCTGCGAGGTCGGACGCAGGCTCGGTCGACAACGTCACGGAACCCCCGTTCCCGTCCTCCCCACGCTGGTACTCGAGCGCCTTACGGTGCCCGCTCGGCGTGAGGGAGAACACGTGCTTCGGCTCCGAGTACCCCACCACGTACTGGGTGCGTCGGTAGATCATTCGACCGATCTCGAGGACGCGCAGCGCCTGCTTGACCTCGTTCAGGTCCTCGTCGGCGAACTTCCGTAGGATCCCGAACTCCGTCGTCCACTGGGAGGCTTCGAACCGGATCTGCTGGCCTCGGTGCTCCAGGAGATGCAGGAGGAGCAGGCGTTCCAGACGGTCCGGTTCCTCCGATGGCATGTGGTTATCCGGTAGGTCTCAGGAGATGGTCGTGATCTCGTAGTTCACGTCAAGGCCCTTGAGCCGCTCGTGCATGTCGGTCATGAGGCGGATGACGTCGTCGATCGGGGCCTTGTCCTTCCATTTGTAGACGAAGTCGTGCATCCCCATCGACTCCTCGAACCCGAGTCCTTTCATGGCCTCCACGACCTTCATCGGGTTCGCGCCCTCGGAATGGAAGGTCATCCGGACGTAGGTGCGCATTCAGCCAGCCCCCCGGGACAGTGGGTGCGCGTCTTTAGGCGGCCGTTCGCTTATATATGCTTCCCCACCTCCAATCGACACGATGACGGGCCGCGCTCTCGATGGTCCGGTAGTGGTCACCGGCGGCGCAGGGGCCATCGGGTCCGTGCTCGTCCGCGAGCTCCTCGACCGGGCGGGCGAGGTGCGCGTCATCGACAACCTCTCGAGCGGTCGCCGCGAGCACCTTTCCCCCTCTCCGGGGGGTAAGAAGGCCCTGCTGACCGTGGCGGACCTGAAGAACCCCGCTTCGTACGCGGACCTCTTCCGCGGCGCTTCCGCAGTCTGGCATCTTGCGGCCAACCCGGACATCCGCAAGGGCATGGCCGACCCCCGGCTCGATCTCGAGGAGGGGACCGTCGCCACCTTCCACGTCCTCGAGGCGGCGCGTCGTCATGACGTGCCCCGCGTCGCGTTCTCCTCCTCGAGCGTCGTCTACGGGCTCGCGACGGTCTTCCCGACCCCCGAGGAGTACGGGCCGCTCCAGCCCCAGTCCCTGTACGGGGCCGCGAAGCTCGCCGCCGAGGGTCTCCTGACGGCCTACGCCCATTCGTACGGCCTCACGGCCGACATCTTCCGGTTCGCGAACGTGATCGGCCCGAACCTGACCCATGGCATCCTCCCCGACTTCTTCGACAAGCTTCGCCGTGACCCGACCCGCCTCGAGATCCTGGGGGACGGCCGGCAGTCGAAGAGCTACCTCCGAACGGAGGATTGCGTCGCGGGGATGCTCCTCGCGGCCGAACGGGCGCACGAGCGGGTGAACCTGTTCAACCTTGGGACGACCGACCAGATCTCCGCGCGGGAGATCGGCGAGAAGGTGGTCGCCGCCCACGGCCACCAGGCCCGCATCGAGTGCACGGGGGGAGAGCGCGGGTGGGCGGGGGACGTCCCCCTGCAGCTCCTCTCGATCCGACGCATGCAGGCGCTCGGCTGGCAGCCCCGCTGGAACAGTGCCCAGGCGGTCGACCGGGCCATCGAGGAGCTGGCCGAGGCCCGTCACGTCCGCACGGGCGGCAAGCCCGACGCCTAGGTCGGCGCCCGCCCGGCGCCCACCGAAGCGTAGACGCGTAGGTGTTCCTCGACGACCCGGGGCCAGGCAAAGCGGCTCTCAGCGACCGACCGGCCCCGGTCCCCCATCTCGCGCCTCAACCGGTCGTCCGCGACGAGCCGGGTCACCCGCTCCCGCATCGCGGTGACGAACATCGCCGGGTCCGTGTCGGGAAGCGACCAGCCGGTCGTCCCCTCCTCCACGACCCCCTCGATCGCGGGTCCCCCGACGATCGGCAACCCGGCCGCGAGAGCCTCGAGGACCGTTCCGGGAAGCACCTCCACCGCGCTCGGGTGGAGCAGGAAGTCGCTCTGAGCGTAGAGACGCACGAGTTCCTCGTCCGAGACCTCCCCGAGCATCTCGACTTGGTCACCGGCCGTTCGCACCTGGGCAGCGTAGGCCGGTGACGGCATCGGCCCGGCGATCCGAAGGTGGACCCCGAGGCCCCGGGCCGCCCGCGCCGCCACCTCCCACCGCTTGAACGGGAGCACGACCCCTACGCCGAGGGCGTTGCGCCCGGAGCGGTGTTCCCAGTCCGGACGGATCCGCGTGCTGTCGATCCCGATCGGGATCACCGTCACGGGAGGCAGGGGAGGACGGACGGTCGCGGCCATCGTGCGCGCCAGCGTGGGGGTCAGCGCGATCACGGCCTTCGCTCGGCGGACCGCGCGTCGCTCGAGCCAGTATCCCCAGCGGTGGGACCACTTGGTCCGATAGAACCAATGGCGCGAGTGGGACGTGTAGACGTATGGGTATCCGCCCAGCGCGAGGCGGTTCGCGACGACCGGCGTGTTGGCGTGCAGGACGTCGTACGTCCGGTTCTTGAGGAGCCGGGGGAGCTCGAGCGCGAACGGGTACTCATCGATCATCCGACGGTGGCGGACCCGGTTCACGACCTCGACCTCGTGGCCGGCCGTGATGAGGGCGCTCTGGAAGTCGGCGAGGACCCGCTCGACCCCGCCGTAGCCGGTCGGGGGGATCGGTTGGACCCCCCCTCCGATCAGGAGAATCCGCACGCTGTCCCGAGCCCCCCTTGAGATTAAGGTCTTGGCGCCTTCAGGCACGAGGAGAATCCGGCCGAACCGGTTCGGCGGGGTCCGGGAACCATGGGGACGGTGGGTGTCGAGATCGCGGTCCGCGACGACCCCCGCCTCCTGGAGGCCCTCGCATCGCTCGACCGGCAGGAGCGGCGACCGGACCGGGTCCTCGTGGCCGCCTCTCCCGCCACACCTCCGAAACTCCTCGACGAGGCCCGGCAGCGGTTTTCGGCCCTTCCCATCACGTTCCGGCAATATGCCGGCGGCGTCGTGGACGCACGCGCCGCGAGCCTGGCCGACCTCACCGAGACGCTGACGGCGTTCCTGGACGCGGACGAACGAGCGCCTCCTGGATGGCTGGGACGTCTCGTGGCGCCGATCGAGGGCGGCACGGCGGATTTCGCCGGCGGGCCGACGCGGCCGGTTCGACCCCCCGAAGGGTCGATCGAGCGATATCTGGTGCTGCTCGAGGCATCGATCTACGCCGACCTCGTCCCTCGACGGGTGACGTACCTCCCGCTTCAGAACACGGCCTGGAGGACCTCGTCGCTGCGACAGCTCGGGTTCGATGCGCGAATCCCGTTCGCCGAGGATCACGACCTCGAGACCCGGGCCGCACGCGCGGGATTGGTCGGAGCGTTCGTTCCCGAGGCCTGGGTGTTTCACGACAAGAGCGCGGAGGGGAGCCTCCCTCACTGGGCCCGCAAGCGCTACCGGTACCACGTCGCGATGGCGATGTCGCTCCTGAAGAACGGGGAGCTCGGCCGCCGGCTCTCCGAACGCCGTCAGCCGGTGGCCCACCCGCTCCGCTACCTCGATGCGGCGATGAAACCCTTCGCGGTCGTGGACGCCGAATTCCGCTGGCGCCGCGTCTCGACCCCCGCCGAACGCTCGGCAGGTCGAAACCCACCCTCGGGAACGCCGAACGCTCGGTAACCCTTCCGAGCCCCGCCCGTTGGAGACGCCGTACACCCTCGAGAAAACCTTATCCCACCCCCCGGTTCGGCGGGGCGATGTCCCCTGAGGCCCATCACGCTCCGGCGGCTCGGGTCACCGAGAAAGGCGACCTTGTCCGCCTAGAGTTCGAGCTCTGGACGGAACTGGGCGGAAAGGCCGAGCTGCTCGACACGACCGTCGAGGAGCTCGCTCAGAAGGAGAACGCGAAGACCGAAGGGAGGACGTGGGGCCCAAGGCCTCACGAGGTCGGCGGAGAGTACTTCCCCGCGGGCATCGAGAACTCGCTCATCGGGGTCGCGGTCGGGGACGAGGTCAACCGGGAGTACGCCCCGACGGATGCCTTTGGGGAGCGAGACCCCAACCTCATCGAGCTGTTCTCGATGCACCAGGTCGAGCGGCTGCCCGAGATGCGGCGCGAGGACGCCCGCCTGGACATCGGCACCCAGCTCACGATCGAAGGCCGACGCGGCCGTGTCGTGTCCCTGACCGCCGCGCGGGTCCGGGTCGACTTCAACCCGCCGTTCGCGGGACGAAAGGTCCGTGGGAAGTTCAAGGTCGTCGAGCGGATCACCGAGCCCGCCGAGCAGGCGCTCGCCGTCATCGAGCTCCAGTACGGCCGTTCCTCCGAGTTCCACGTCGAGGTCCACGAGAAGACCCTCACGGTCAAGGTCCCCGACCGCACGAAGTTCGACATCGCGTGGATGGCCGCCAAGCCGCGGGTCATCGACCGGCTTCGGACGTACCTCCATCCGCACACGATCCGGGTCGTCGAGGAGTACGTGACCCCCGTCCCGGAGAAGAAGGAAGCCGCCGAGGCCGCCAAGCCCTCCGAGCCCGCGCAGCCTTCGGAGAACGCGAAACCCTCGGACGCCCCGGCCACCGAAGCGGAGCCTGCGCCCAAGACCCCAGAGCCGCCGGCGAAGGCGAAGGGTTCGAAGACGGGCCACCCCGCCGCGTAGGCTCCGGCCGCGTCGGACGACGCGTAGACGGCCGTTCCGGCTCGTCATCGATACCGACGGCCTCGGAAGGGCCGGAGGCGTGCGAGGTCAGCGATGAGAAGCGGGCCGGTCGGCCTGTCGCACGGGCGGCCGGCGTCGTTCCGAAGTTGGCACCCACGCGGCCGCCGGCGCGAGGCTCACTTCGCGCTCGGGGTCGGTGCCCGCGCCGCCGGCCACCGATAGAGGTAGACGTCCGTGGCCTCGTCGTGCGTCTCGGCGGTCCAGCCGTGGATCGGGTGGCAGTGGCTCACCACGCGCGCCCCGTCGGGGAGCTCGGTCTCCAGCTTGGGGCGCAGCCGGGCCATGGCGCCGGGCCAGAGGAAGGCGGTGATCACGGTCGCGTCCCGGAACTCGAGGTCGAAGAGGTTCCCCCAGCGGAGCGTGATGCGGTCGGCGAACGGGCCGAGGGCCCGCCTCAGTTTGAGCACGAGGTAGCGGAGCGGCTCGACCTCGACCCCGATCACGCGGGCGCGGTACGTCCGGGCGGCCCGGAAGACGATGGCACCGGTCCCGGCGCCCAGGTCGTAGAGCGTGTCGTTCGGCCCGACCTCGCCGAGCCGAAGCATCATCTCGACCGCCCGTCGGGGCGTCGGTTCGTACCCGGCGCCGTACAGGAACGAGGCGAACACGAAGTACGCCATCCCCACGGCGAGGACCAAGAGGCCCACCGCGAGGGCGAGCTGCAGGTCGTCCACCGTCACCGTCCCCTCCGCCGGCCCCTCACGAGGCGGTCGGCGGCCGTGCGGGGGTCGATCTGTCGCGCAACGACCTTGTCCAGGAGACGTCGGAGCGACGGGTCACGCTCGAGTCGGCGGGTGAGCTCGCGCCCGACGTGGTCCCGCGCGAGCCCGACGATCTCGGTAGAAAGGCGCTTCCGCTCCCCCCGGGTCCGCTCCCCGGAGGAGTCGAGGAACTTCTCGTGGGCGACCACGTCGTTCCAGAGCTCGTCGATCCCCGTCGGCTCCACCGTGGACGTGCCGACGATCGGGGGGGCCCAGCCGCTGGGTCGACCGCCGAGCGTCACCAGCTCGGCGAGGTCGCGTTTCGCCAGCTCGGCGCCGGGGAGGTCGACCTTGTTGACGCAGAAGATGTCGGCGATCTCGAAGAGGCCGGCCTTCAACGTCTGGACCTCGTCGCCCAAGTGCGGCACGACGACCACGATGCTGGTGCTCGCGATGTCGCGAATGGCCACGTCGACCTGGCCGCTCCCGACCGTCTCCACGAGGATCACGTCGAACCCGGCGGCGTCGAGCAGCCGGGAGACCTCCCGGGTCGCCGCGGCCACGCCTCCCGCGGCCCCGCGGCTCGCCATCGACCGGAAGAAGACGCCCGTGTCGTCGGCGCGCCGTTCGAGCCGGATCCGGTCACCGAGGACCGAACCCCCGGTGAACGGGCTCGACGGGTCGACCCCGATCACCCCGACGCTCTGGCCGAGCGACCGCAACCGTCCGACCAAGGCGTTCACGAGGCTCGACTTGCCCACTCCGAGCGGACCCGTGAGGCCCACTACCGGGGCTCGACCGGAGCGACGGTAGAGGCTCCTCACCACACGGTCGACCGACGGGTCGCCGTTCTCGACCGCGGTGATCGTGCGCGCGAGGGCGCGGCGGTCCCCGTCCACGATGGCCCGGGCGGCCGCGGGAAGGCGGGAGGAGGGCCCCGTCATGCCGAGCGACGGGCCAACGAACGAGCGGTGCTGACGATTTCCTCGAGGGATGTGCCCGGACCGAAAATGGCGCGGATCCCGGCCTTCTTGAGTCGGCGGGCGTCCTCGTCCGGGATGATCCCGCCCGCGAAGACGGGGATGGCGCGACCCCCCTCCTCCTTGAGGAGGGTGAGGATCCGCGGGAAGAGCGCCATGTGGGCCCCCGAAAGGATCGAGAGTCCGATCAGGTCCACGTCCTCTTCGAGCGCGGCCCGGACGATCTCCTCGGGTGTCTGCCGAAGGCCGGCGTAGATGACCTCCATGCCGGCATCCCGCAACGCCCGCGCGACCACCTTCGCACCTCGGTCGTGACCGTCCAACCCGGGTTTGGCGATGAGCACCCGGATCGGGGTCTTCTTCGCGACGCGCGCCTTCGCCATGGTCGACCGTCCTTTTACCGGGGTCCCTAAGAAAAGCTTTGGCACAGGCCCCTTAGAGGGCGAAGATCAGGTCGAAGAGGACGTTGCCGGCGAGGAGCGCCGCAACGACGCCGACGGCCATCACGACCAGGAACGGGATCTGCGGCGTGACCCAGACCCGGCTCACGCCCCGGGAGCGCAGGTCCTCCGCGACCTCCTCCCGTCGTCGACGGTCGTCCTCGGAGGTCTCGATCGACTTCTCCTCCTCCCGCGCGTCCCCGAACATGGGGTCGCGGACCCATACGTACTTGCGGGGAAGGTCGTCGACGGGGATCGTGTAGCCGACGAACCCCGAGAGCCCGTGGAACTCCTTCGCGTGCACGTTGCGCACGGCGATGAAGAGGGGGACGACGATCGAGAACAGGGCCGTGTTCATCAGCACATTGACCGCGAACGGCAGGATCGTCGTGAGCGGGGCGACCTGCGCAGGAGGCGAGAGCAGCGGGGTGGTGAACATCGGGACGAGAAGGCCGGCGATCATGAGCGCCTTCGCATCCGCTCCCCCGAAGAGGATACCGGCCTCGAACAGCCCCCGCGCGAACAGTACGGTCACGAGCACAGCGATCACGGCCACGGGCACGCCCTCGGGGCCGACCCCGACCCGCGCGCCCGCGACCACCACGAGCGCCACCACCCCGGCGTAAGCCCCGAGCTCGAGGAGGTCGGCGTACCGATCTCCCCAGGCACCGAGCCGAACGTCCCAAGCGAACAGGTGCTGGATCACCAAGAGGCCGACCGCGGCCCAGAGAACGGTGGGCACCACCCCGTCCGGGACCACCAGAGCGAACCCGACCAGGAACCCGACCACCCCTAGGACCTGCCAGAGGCCGTCCGGGACCTCGCGGTCGCGGAAGTCCGACACCGCGGCGTAGGCGAAGCCTCCCAGCAGGAGGGCGACATCGGCGACGAGCGCGTAGGTCCCGAGGTCCGTCATTTCCGCTCGCCGCTCTGTCCGCCGAGGACGGAGAACCGGTTGATAAGGTCGGTTCCCGGGCGGACGCTGACCCGCCGGCGGAGGGCCGGTCGCCGCCCCCCGGCATCCTGGGCCGACCGGAACCTCGCCGGGGGCGGTACGCCGGGCGCCCGCCGCCGAGGTAATCGTTTTAAACGACCCTCCACTCGCGCGACCTCGCTCCTTGAGGACAGGATGGTAGAGTACAAGCTCGTCATCTCCGAACGCGAGAAGTCCGTCGCGCGGACGGTAGGCGACCCGCAAGCGGCCGGCTTCCTCGGGAAGCGGATCGGCGAGGCGGTCGGAGGGGAGCTGATCGGCGCCACGGGGTACACGTTCCGCATCACGGGCGGCACCGACAAGAGCGGGTTTCCGCTGCGTCCGGACCTCCCGGGGGCGCGCCAGACCCGGCTCTATGTCGGGGACGGCTTCGGGTTCAAGGCACCCCGGTCGGGGATGCGGCGACGCCGAACGTTCCGCGGCAACACGATCAGCGAGGACACCGTCCAGATCAACCTGATCGTCGAGCAGAAGGGCCCGAAGCCCCTCGCGGAGCTGTTCGCGGCGGCATGAAGGTCCCCCGCCAGCCCGAAGTGAACATCGGCCTGGTCGGCCATGTCGACCACGGCAAGACCACGCTCACCCAGGCCCTCACCGGCGAGTGGACGGACCGGCATTCCGAGGAACTGAAGCGCGGCATCTCCATCAAGCTCGGATACGCCGACGCGGCGTTCTACAAGTGCCCGAACTGCCCGGAACCGTCAGGTTACTCCATCCAGCCCGTCTGTGCCGCCTGCGGAGGCGAAGCGAAGTTCCTGCGCGCGGTGTCGTTCGTGGACGCTCCCGGCCACGAGACCCTGATGGCGACGATGCTGTCGGGAGCCGCCATCATGGACGGCGCGTTGCTGCTCATCGCCGCGAACGAACACTGTCCGCAGCCTCAGACGCGGGAGCACCTCTACGCCCTCGATATCATCGGCGTCCACAAGGTGGTGGTCGTGCAGAACAAGATCGACCTCCTCACCTCCGAGGAGGCCGAGGCGAACTATCGTGAGGTCGCGACGTTCCTCAAGGGTGGCCCGATCGCCGGGGCCCCGATCATCCCGGTGAGCGCGAACCACCGGGTCAACATCGACGCGCTCATCGGGGCGGTCGAGGCGACGATCCCGACCCCGCCACGGGACCCGAAGAAGCCTCCGCTCATGTACGTAGCCCGCTCGTTCGACATCAACCGCCCCGGCACGCGCCCCGCGGCGCTGCAGGGAGGTGTCCTCGGCGGCTCGCTCCTGCAAGGACATCTCAAGGTGGGCGAGGAGATCGAGATACGGCCGGGTCCCACCGGCTCCGGCGCCGAGCGTTCGGAGGCGTTGACGACGAAGATCACGTCGATCGTCTCGGGGGGCCAGGAATGGCAGGAGCTGCATCCGGGAGGCCTGGCGGCCATCGGCACCAGCCTCGACCCCTCGCTCGCGAAGGGCGACGGCCTCACCGGGCGGCTGGTCGGGACGGCCGGGACGCTCCCGCCCGTCAGCCAGAAGATCCGTCTGCGCGCGACCCTCCTCGACCGGGTCCTCGGGGCCCAGCGGGAGATCAAGGTCGAGAAGATCCGCACGAGCGAGATGCTCGCCGTCACGGTCGGCACGACGATCGCGGCGGGCAAGGTCACGAGCGCCCGCGGCGACGACTTCGAGCTCGCGCTCAACCGCGCCGTGACCGTGTTCCCGGGGAGCCGGGTCGCGATCTCCCGAAAGCTGAATGCCTGGAGGCTGATCGGCTACGGGATCGTCGAAGGGGTGGCCAAGTGAAGCCCGACCTCCTGGAGATCCTCCGGTGTCCGCTCTGCCGCGGGGAGCTTACGCTCGTCTCGCGTAAGACCGACCGGACCGAGATCGTCGAGGGTACGCTCACCTGCGCGAAATGCCACGTCGAGTATCCCATCACCGATGGGATACCGGACCTCCTCCCGCCCGACGAGCGGGACTAGCGCGGAGCGGGTCGCCTAGGTCATCGCGTAGTAGTAGGCGAAAAGCCCGAAGAACATCGCGACCGCGATCCCCATCGACGGTAGCATCCACTTGATCGTCCCGCGCGAGCGCGCCTGCACGGAGCTTCCGACCGTGACGACGGGAATCGCGAACGCGAGCCAGTAACCGGTGAGGATCGTTTCGTAGAGGGCGTACGCGGTCCCGTTCCCGTGGGGGTCGTGGGTGGCGAGGGCCACGACCAGGATGACCCCGAAGACGAGGAAGCCGAGGCTCACCCCGGCGGCGTCCAGGTACCCCTCGAGCCCGAGCTTGCGCTTCGGGTAGTAGTGGAGAAGGAGGAAGAGCATCAGCACGAAGAGGCCGAGGCTGGTCGCGAGCACGTAGAACGCCGGCGTCGCGAGGGGGAGGTCGTGGGGCCCGGGACCGGGGGGGACGAGCGCCATGCGAGCCGACCTACGGCGGGGTCACCAACGTCGCCCGAGCGGGGGCGCCGTCCCCGTCTCGGAGGGATAGGGGAAGGCAATCGAGCCGGTACTCGGCGGCGGGGGCGGCCGCCAAGAGGAGCCCTTCGAGGATGAGGGTCCCCCGCGCAAGGAGGGAGTGGTGGACGGGGAACGATCCCGAAGGGTCGTTCTCGACGGAGAGGGCATCGATCCCCACCAATCGGACCTTCCGCTCGACCAGCGCGTCGGCCGCCGCCGTCGTGAGGCCCACGTAGTCGGGGAAGAACGTGAGCGACCTTGCCCACCGTGTCGAGTTGGCCGTGCGGAACAGGACCCGAGTGGTCCCGGTCGGGATCCGTGCCACATCGTCCGCTCCCACATGGGCCGCTCGCGCATCGACGTCAACGACCCAGCACGGTCCGTTCAGGACGTCCAGGTCGAGATGGTCCGCGGTCGCGCCCCCGGGAACGAAGTGGCCGAACGGGTCCACGTGCGTCCCCGCGTGGGACCCGAAGGATAGTCCCGAGAGGTTGTACGGGTCCCCTCGGGTGATCGAGCAGAGTTGTACCACGTCGAAGGAGGGGTCGCCCGGGAACGAGGGCATTCCCGGGAAGAGAGGCATGGAGATGTCGATCCGTCGCATGACAGTCGCTCTCCCGCCCCTGGGTGAAGGGTCGTGGGCCTCGGCCCGCATAAGCGTTCGCCGGGAAGGGCATAGCTTCGAGGGCCGCGCCCAAGGACCGCCGAGGGTTCCGGTCGAAACGAAGGGTTAAGCGGTCCGCGGAAGAGACGGGACCGATGCCCCGCGGCGCATCCGTCCGGCCGGACGACGATGACGACGAGCCGGAGGAGAACGAGGAGGAGATCGACGACGAGGAGGAGGAGGAAGAGCCCCGACCCCGTCGGCGAGGGCGTTCTCCTCCCAAGCGCACGTACCGGCACCCTCGCCAGCCACCGGTGCGGCGCTGGCGCGCCTCCGAGCACGACGAAGAGGAGGCGGAAGAGGACGAGGAGGAGGGAGCTCCGGCCGCGCGGCGCCTGCCCCCCTCGGGAAAGAAGCCGGTCTATTGGCGCGCCCGCGATTCCCTGTTCTTCGAGCCGTTGGTCGCTCTCGCGATCATCGTGGTCCTGCTCGTTTCGCTCTTCGCCTACACCCAGAACTGGCCTCCCGTGTACGTCGTGGAGTCACCCAGCATGCAGCACGGCACGTCCGACCAGCTGGGGCTCATCAATACCGGCGACATGGTTCTCGCCCAGAAGGTCTCGCTATCGGCGATCACCTCGTACGAGACGGGCTCGCAGACCGGGTATTCCACCTACGGAGAGTACGGCGACGTCATCCTCTATTCGCCCGACGGCCAGGGGGGGTCCACGCCCATCATCCACCGGGCGATCCTGTACCTCGAGTGGAACCCGAGCGGGCATTCCTACAATGCCACGGAGCTCGCCGGCCTCCCATGCGGCAACGCTTCCACCGAGGCGTGGGCGTACATCCCGCCGCATCAGCCCGCGACCTGCGACACCACAACCGGGCTCACGGGGACCCTCCAGCTCTACCACGTCGGCTGGCGGTCGGTGAACATCTCCATTCCCCTAACCGCGTCGGTCCTCGGCGCCCACTCCGGCTACTTGACGATGGGTGACAACAACACCGTGACGGATCAGTTGAACCCGCCCCCGATCAGCAGCCTTGTCGAACCCGGCTGGATCATCGGCGTGGCGCGGGGCATGATCCCCTGGTTCGGCGCCGTGAAGCTCCTCCTCGAGGGAAATGCCGGTTCCGTGCCGCCGCAATCCTGGGAGTTCATGGGCCTGACGATCGTCGCCGTCATCTTGATCGCCTTCGGAATCCACTACGCCTTCCGGCGGGAAGGCATCGAGACCCCCCTCCGCAAGGAGGAAGAGGAGAAGGCCCGAGAGGAGGCCGAGGCGCGGGCCGAGGCCGCGCCCGCGGAATCCGCTCCGAGGGGATGGCTCACTCGGTTGCGACGACGACGCTCGGAGGACGAGGAGGAGGAACCCGCCGAGGAGAAGCGACGCACACGCCGGACGCGGCCTCCGCCATCGCACGCACCCGCCGGTCGGGGCCGGCCTGCGCCCCATGTTCGACGGGGCGAGAAGCCCCCGAAGAAGCGCGACTCGGACGACGAGCTATAGGTCTCCCGGCGAGGTTCGCTCCGCGGATGGCGACCGACCCGCCCGGTCCGAGACCGTCAGGTGAAGTGGGCCCTCGCGCAATCTTATAGTCCTAAACCGAGTCCCAAGTCCGGGGGCCGAAATGCACGTCATCGGGGGGACCGCATCGACCGCGCTCGCCGAGCGGATCTCCCGCGAACTCGGCGGCGCGCCGTTCGGGATCCCGTTCACGAAGCGCTTCCCCGACGACGAGATGTACGTTCGCGTCGGCGGCCGGCTCGAGGGTGAGGATGTCGTGATCGTCCAGTCGACCCGGACGGACAACGACTTCCTCGAGCTGATCCTCCTCGAGGACGCGGTCCGCGAGGCCGGGGCCCGACGCACGTTCGTGGTCGTCCCGTACTTCGGGTATGCGCGCCAGGACCGACGGTTCTTCCCGGGCGAGCCGGTGAGCGCCCGAACCCTTTGCCACCATGTCGAGCTCGACGCCGACGCCGTGGTGACGGTGGACCTGCACTCATCGCAGACCCTCACGCAATTCACGAAGCCCGCGTACGAGGCCAGCGGGATCCCCGCGATCGCGCGGCTGCTCGCCGAACGCTCCCTCGATTTGCTCGTCTCTCCCGACAAGGGCGGCGTCGACCGAGTGCGACGGATGGCGCAGCTGCTCGACAAGCCCTGGTTCGCTCTCGAGAAGCGGCGGATCGACAGCGAGCACGTGGAGCTTTCCCTTCCGTCCACGCTGCCGGTCACGGTCGAGGGGAAGAACGTCGCGCTCATCGACGACGTCATCTCCACCGGTGGGACCATCGTCGAAGCGGCGAAGCTCCTCCGGAAGAAGGGCGCCCTCGGGATCAGCGCCGCCTGCACCCACGGGCTCTTCCTCAAGGACGCCTTCGAACGGATCAAGGCGGTCGTGGGGGACGTCTACTCGACCGACACGCTGGGCAACCCCGCCGAGAAGGCGTCGGTCGCTCCCGACATCGCACAGATCCTCCAACGCCTTGTCGCGGGCTAGGGGATAGCCCAGGACCCGGCCGTGGACGAGCCTCTGCCTGCGGCACGGGCACGCCTCGACGACCTCGTCGAGATCGTCCAACAGGTCCGCAAGGCCCTGCTGGCTCGGGACGAGTCGCCCGCGGGGGACTGGGTCGAGCGGACGGCCGAAGACCTGCGCTCGGGTCGCACTCCGGGGTGGTACTACCCCCTCACCCCGGGGGCCGGGGTCTCCTTCTACTCCGTCAGCGGCGGCGAGGCCTACGGCCACGTCCACGTGGCCGAGGAGGCCGAGGCGGTGGACCGTGGCGAACGTCTGGTGGGCGCCCTCCTCGCGCAGCTGCCGGCGGAGGTCCGGTCGGTCAACATCGGGTTCACCGGTCTCTCGCCGGCGCACGAGGAGGAACTGCTGGGCCGCCTCGCCGGCCGGCCCGGGGCGACGATCCTCGAGCGCATGGCGATGGAACGCTCCCTCGGCATCGAGGACGGGCGGCCCCCCGGCCCCGTGCCGGACCACCTGGCGCTCGTACCGATCCGCGCGGTGACGGTCGACGCGCTGGCCGACCTTGACTTCCGCTCCGTTCGCGGGACCCTCGACGCCCAGCTGATCGGCGACCGGGTCGAGGAATACCGCCGGGTCACCGAGGCGCTCATCGGGGGCAGCCTCGGCCGGTTCCTGGACGAGGCGTCGACCGCGCTCTATCTTCCCGACCCCCCGCGGCTCGTCGGGGCCATCCTGTCGGCCGAGCGCTCCCCTCGGAAGGGGATCTTCGTGAATTTCATGGTCGATCCCGAGTTCCGTCGGCGGGGCTACGGTCGGTACCTGTTCCGATGGGGATTGAGGGCGCTGTGGGCACTCGGCTACGAGCGCGTCCACCTTTGGGTGACGGCCGGCAACGAACCGGCCCGTCGGCTCTACCACGAGTTCCGCCTGGAACCGACGGTACGGTCGACGATCTACCGCGTCACACGAGCGTCCGGTCCTGCACAGCCACACTCCGACCGGTAGGGGCAGTCCGTCGCCATCCAACCCGGGCACGCCGGAAGGGTACTCGGGGCGCGATCTCGAACGGCCGCGGCGAGGGCGCTTCCGCGCTCCCGGAAGAGCCGCGAAAACGGCGTTAAAGATGCGAAGCGAAGCTCGAGGACCTGGAGCCGGTCGCGGTCGGTCTTCGCCCGCTCGAACGCGACCACGACCAAGCCCGAGTCGGTCCCCGTGGTAGCGCACCGCATCCCGAGCTCGAGAGCGTACTGGGGGGCTCGCCGGACCAGCTCGTCCTCTCGGAACCGCGCCCAGGCCCGGGACGTCCTCATCAAGATCGGGCGCCCGCGGAAGCCAACCACCTCGTCCTCGGGCTCGGCCGACCGGGCGGGCAGCCGCGCGACCTCACCGGCGGGCCCGCTCTCGAGGGCCTCGCTCAACCGGGCATAGAGGTCCGGCGTCGGGGAGGGAGGCGAGACCTCTCGAGGCGGAGCGGGCGTCGGGACGCGGGCCGGAGCAGTCCGGTCGAAGTAGGCCCGCCGAGGGTAGAGGATCTCCCGAAACCGCGCCACCGGTGTCGGCTCCACGGCTTGGGCCGAATCGGACAGCGTCAATCGGACCCGGTCCCGGACGTCCTCCCTCGCGACGATCGTGTCCACCTCCCCGGGGATGGGGTGGGGGACGGGCGGCTCTTTGCCCGTGCAGGTGCACACCGAAGCCTCCTCGAACTCGCAACCTCGACCGTACCATGGACACCGTGGGAGGTTGTCGACGCGGACCTCGGCCCATGCCGCTCGGAGCAGGTCGGCCCGGTGTCGCATCTCGGAGAGGATCCCCGCGGTCGACCGGAACGAAACGTCCACGGCCTGCACTTCCGAGACGCCCTCGGGGCCTGCGACCAGGGTGAGGAGCCGGCCGGCGGGGCGGTCGACCAGCGCGCAGTACATGCCGAGCTGTTCGATGTGGTCGGGCCGGAGGGATGGCAGGTCCGACGGCTCGACGAGCGCGGTCGCGGTCTTCACCTCGATCGGGAGCTCGGAGAGGATGTCGATCCGTCCGACGAGACCGTCCCGACGGACCCGCGCTTCGAGGGTCCCTTCGTGAGCGAGACGAACGCCGAGCGTCCGGTGCAGGGCACGGCCCTGGTCGAGGCGGGCCTGGCGGGCGGGAGGGATGGGAACGGCGGGGGCGGTGGCCCGATAGAAGGCCCGGCGGAGGGAGATGAGGTCCGTGACCCCGACGGACCTTTGGCCGCCTCCCCGATCCAGACGGGCCACGAGCTCCTGCTCGAGCGCCGCGTTGCCCTGGACGGAAACGACCGCCTCCCACGGGTTTGGGGAGGGGGGCTCGCTTTCGGGCACGGTCACCGGAGGCCGAACGGGTATACGACAGCCCCCCCGCAGGGGGAAGCCGCTATACCACGCGTCCCGCTCGGCAGGACGTGCGGGACCACGACGGTCGTCCCCTGGTCGTCGGAACGGGCATCGCGGGGCTCTACGTAGCGCTCCGCTGCCGGGAGCTCGGACTCCGACCGACGGTGATCACGAAGTCTCGTCTCGAAGAGTCCAACACACGCTATGCGCAGGGCGGGATCGCCGCGGCGGTTGGGCCGGACGATTCCCCCGCCCTTCACTTGGCGGATACGCTCCGCGCGGGAGCCGGCCTGGTCGACCGCGCGGCGGCCAAGGCGCTGACGTACGAGGCCCCGGCCCGTATCGCGGACCTCGTTCGGTACGGCGTCCCTTTCGACACGATCGAGGGACAGATCGCGTTGGGGCGGGAGGCCGCACACTCCCGGTCGCGGATCCTCCACGCCGGCGGAGATGCCACCGGCCTCTCGATCGAAGAGACCCTGAAACGACGGGTCCTGGACGCCGGCATCGAGGTCCGGGAGCGGACGGTGCTCCGGGGGCTGCGGGCGGCCGGTCGAGAGGGGGTGGTCGCGTTCATCTCGAACGACCGCGGGCGGGCCGTCGAGGAGACCGAGGGCGGCCCCGTCGTCCTGGCGACCGGCGGCGCCGCCAGCCTCTACCGGCAGAGCACGAACCCCTCGGTGGCGACGGGGGAAGGCCTCGCCATCGCGTTCCGAGCCGGGGCGCTCCTCACCGACATGGAGTTCATCCAGTTCCATCCCACCGTGTTCTGGCGGGAGGGGGCGCCCCGCTACCTGATCACCGAAGCAGTCCGAGGAGAGGGCGCCGTTCTCCGCAATGAGGCCGGCGAGCGGTTCCTGGTCGGGCACCACCGGGACGCCGAGCTCGCCCCTCGTGACATCGTCTCTCGGGCCGTCGACCGCGAGATCCACCGCTCCGGTCACCCGTGCGTCTATCTGGACGCGACCGCCATCCCACGGGACCGACTGTTCGCGCGCTTCCCCTCCGTCTGCCGCTTCCTCGCGACCTACGGCCTCGACCCGTCGCGCGACTGGGTCCCGGTCACTCCCGCCGCCCACTACATGATCGGAGGGGTGACGACCGACCTCGAGGGACGGACGAGCCTCCGCGGCCTCTACGCGTGCGGGGAGGTCGCGTCGACCGGGGTCCACGGGGCCAATCGCCTGGCGAGCAACTCGCTTCTCGAAGGTCTCGTGTTCGGGGAGCGGGTCGCGCGTCAGCTCGTGAATCCGGTCCCGAGCCCGCTCCCCCCACCGGGCCGCCTGGTCCGCTTCGCCTGGCCTCCGGGCGCAGGGCGAGGCGACCTCTCTCAGGCCGTCGATCGGGTCCGTGACCTACTCTGGGACGACGTCGGGATCGTCCGCACTGGGAGCGGCCTGCGCGCCGCCCTGACCGAGCTCGCCGGGCTCGAACGGTCGGCCGAACCGAGCCGCGCGGCGGACCTTCCGGGCCCCGTCGCCAACGCGATCCTGACCGCTTCGCTCGTCTCGCGGGCGGCCCTGACCCGAACGGAGAGCCGGGGGGCCCACTTCCGCTCCGACTTCCCGACCCGGCGCCCCGAGTGGCGGTTCCGCATCGGGATCGTGCGGAAGAAGGCCCCCGGTCGCCGTTCCTAGATCTCCCAACAACGGTATGGCCTCGATCAACGTCGCCCGGGCATGGACCTCACTCTCTCCCGGGAGGAGCAGGACCTCCGCGAGGCCGCCCGACGTTTCGCCCGCAAGGAGATCGCGCCGGTCACCGAGCGGATGGACCGGGAGGACCACTTTCCGAGGGACGTCTTCGCGCGTCTGGGGGCCCAGGGCTTTCTGGGCCTGACCCTGCCCGAGAAGTACGGAGGGCTCGGGCTCTCCTACATCGCCCAGGCGCTGGTGCTCGAGGAGATCGCGCGCGTCAGCCCGGCCCTCGCGCTGAGCGTGGGGGCGCATTCCAACCTGTTCGCCGACAACGTGGCCCGGAACGCCGACGACGACCAGCGGGCGGCATTCCTGCCGGCCGCGGCCGCCGGGGAGGCGGTCGGGGCCCTCGCCCTCACCGAGCCGGACGCGGGCTCGGACGCGGTCTCCATCCGAATGAGGGCCGAGCGCGATGGCAACCATTACCGCCTCAACGGTACGAAGCAGTTCATCACGAACGGCCCGGTGGCCGACATGATGCTCGTCTACGCGAAGACCGCTCCCGACAAGGGCTCTCGCGGTATCAGCGCGTTCCTCGTCCGGCGGGATACCCCCGGGTTCTCGGTCACGAAGAGCCTCGACAAGATGGGGATGCGGGGCTCGCCGACGGGCGAGCTCGCGTTCCAGGACGTCCGGGTCCCCCGGGACCAACTGGTCGGCAAGGAGAACGACGGGGTCCGGATCATGATGAGCGGACTCAATGTCGAGCGGGCGGTCCTGACCGCGATCCCCGTGGGGATCATCGCGGAATGCCTCGACCGTTCGGTCGCCTACGCCCGGCAGCGCGAGCAGTTCGGGCAGAAGATCGGGCGGTTCCAGCTCGTCCAGGCGAAGCTGGCGGAGATGTACTCCGACCTCGAGGCATCCCGCTGGCTCATGTACGCCGCTCTTGAGACCGTCCGGGCCGACCACCGCAACCTCCGGGCGAGCGCCGCGGCGCTCACGTTCGCTTCCGAGGCGTCCACGCGGGCCGCCCTCGATGCCATCCAGATCCACGGAGGGTACGGCTACATGCGGGACCTGCCCCTCGAACGGCTCGCCCGGGACGCGAAGCTGCTCGAGATCGGGGCGGGCACGTCGGAGATCCGCCGCCTCATCGTCGCCCGCGAGCTGCTCGGCCGCGAGTTCGTGGAATAGACGGCGACCCCGGACCGGCACGGGGGCCCTCCTCGGGGCCGCCCGAACGACAGGGGGCCCTGGTCCCGGCCAACGTATATAGCGGCGGGAGCCCCATGCTCCGGCGATGGCGGGCCGCCCTGCGAACCCCGGGGGCACCACTTCCTTCCTCCGGGTGGAGGTCCTGAAGGAGCTCCAGACGCTCATCGACGACCGCGAGGTCCGCGACCGGGTCGACCGTGGACCACTCGCCGAGACGAAGGGGCGGGAGCACTGGGTGCTCCACCTCCTGCTCCGCGGTCAGGAGCTCAACCAGGCGCACGAAGACACGCTGATCGGGACCGCCTACTCGAACCTGCTCGCCCGCCTCCAAACGGTCGAGGACCGGCTTCAACGCATCGAGACCGGGAGCCAAGAAGTGAGCCAGGAGGTCAAGACCCGGCTCGAGGGGATGGAGACGTCGCTCGGCGAGCGGGTCTCGCGCGAGCTCAGCACGGGGATCCAGACCGTGGCCGACAAGCTCTCTACGACCATCACGTCCAACCTCGAGGAGAAGTGGAAACCGGTCGGCGCCTCGATCGAGACGTTCGCCCAATCGTCCCATCAGCTCACGAAGGACCTTTCCGACACCTACCGCGTCTCCACCCAGAGCCGCCTCCTCCTCAACGAGAACGCCCGGCGGATCATCGACCTGGGCCGGGACCTGGTCGCTCTCGAGGAGAGCCTGAAGCTCACCCTCACGAAGGCGATCGAGGAAGGCCTCGCCCCGCTCGAAGAACGCATCGCGGCGCTCGAGGGCCGACGGGCTCCCGCCGCCGAGGCGGCCGCCGACCCCCCGCCGCCGCCGCACTGAGCCCACGCTCCGATGCGCCTTTCTCCCCGCCACCCCCGATATGCTAGTCTAAAAGTGCGGCACGCTCTCGCCGAGGCCCACCGCCACGGCCTGGTCGTTCCGGAAGGGCTCATCGCCCAGGGGCGTGGGGAGGCGTTCGACTACCTCCTCGGCGAGCGCACGACCCCCGGGGCCCGACGGGCCGAACGGGCGGCGGCCGAGTGGCTCCTCGCGGCCCGACACCCGGTCGTGAGCGTCAACGGCAACGTCGCGGCGCTCGCGGCTCGCGAGGTCGCGTCCCTCGCGCGGGTCGTGCCCGGGCTCGATGTCGAGGTGAACCTCTTCCACCGCACCGGGCCGAGGGCCCGCCGGGTCGCCGCGGCGTTGAGGGCGGCCGGGGTCCGCCGGGTGCTCGGCGTGCGGCCGACCGCGACGATCCCGCGCCTTCCGTCCGACCGGGCGATGGTCGACCGGCGGGGGATCCTCGACGCGGATGTCTGTCTCGTGCCGCTCGAGGACGGGGACCGGGCCGAGGCGCTCCGGGCCGTCGGGAAGCGCGTCATCTCGATCGACCTGAACCCGCTCTCCCGGACGAGCCGTACCGCCGACCTCCCGATCGTGGACGAGCTCCGCCGCGCGCTGACCGAGATGGCGCGGCAGGTCGTGCAGCGACGCCGGCGCTCGCGCCCGCCCCGATTCACGCCGTTCGACCGGCGCGCGGCGCTCGCCGAGGCGCTCGAGAGGATCGGGACCGGACTTATGCGTGCGGCAGCTCGGCGCCCGACCGCTCGACCACGGGGCCCAGCCTCGCCGCGACGTCCTCGAGGAACCCACGGTCGGACGCGTCGAAGGCCCTGACGGCGTTCCCGTCGATATCGATCTCGCCGACCACGCGGCCCTCGTGACGGATCGGGACCACGATCTCGGCGCGGGTCTCGAGGAAGCAGGCGAGGTAGTTCGGGTCGGAGCGTACGTCGTCGACGAGGACCGTACGGCCCTCGCGGGCCGCCTGCCCGCAGATGCCGCGGTCGAGCGGGATCCGCGTGTGCTCGGTCGCCTGGGGCCCTTCCCACGCATCGAGCACGAGGTCGGTCCCTTCGAGCCGGTAGACCCCGACCCAGGGATAGTGAGGGAACGAGTGCCTCAGGAACCGGCAGACCTCACCCAGGGCCTGGCGGCCCGAGAGCCGTGAGAGGATCGCCTCGATCTGCAAGAGCGCCGGCGTCCGGGCCCGGTCCGGGACCGTCATGGAGGGTTCGGACGTCCCCCCATGGGATCCCGGGCCGAGCGGGGAGCGCCGAGGGGGAGAATCTCCGCCGCGACGGGTCGGCCGTCCGCGGCGTTTGAACTCCCGAGGCGTATTCCGCCACGAGCTTTCCAGACTCGCGCCGTACCGGACTGAGCCACCTCGGCACGCCCTGGGCGACGGACGGGAGTCGGCCGATAAGCTTAGCGGAGGCGCGAGGGACGACGCTAGTCGCGGAGCGGGTACCACCGGCAGTTCGCGCAGCCCACGCCGCGCTCCTCGCCGGGGATCAGGACCCCACAGCTCGGGCAGGGCGCGGGGGGACGCACGGAAAGCGCGAGGCAATCGAAGCACGCCCCGCCCCGCCGGTCGTCCGGAAGGACCACGAGGTCCTTCCCGCAATAGAGGCATCGAGAGAGCCGTTCATCGGGCAGTTCGAAGACGCGACTGTCCGCGAAAGAAAGCATCGCGGCTCCACCAGTTGGCCGGTACATAAGACCTCGCGCGACGGGCCCGCCCGGACGCGGCCCGGACGCGGGTCGGGCGCCCGTGAGGGCCCGCTCAGGGCTCCTTCCAGCGAGCCTTCACGGCCGCGAGGAGGAACAGGGCGGCCGTGAACCCGATCAGGACACCCCAGTCGATCGCTGCCCCCGACCACGTAAGGGCCGGCCCGAGCCCGCACGCCCCCTGGACCAGCTCGGCGGCGTACGTGGTCGGGGAGATCAGGGCGGCGGTCTGGGCCCACGCGGGAAGCGCGGAGAGCGGGTAGTAGACCGGGGGAAGGACGGTGAGCACGAGCGAGATCATGGGGCTGAAGAGGAACGTCTCGCGCACGTCCTGGAAGTACGTTGCGAGCGTGAACGCTAGCGCGCTCGCGAACGCCCAGACGAGGACGCAGACGCCCGTGATCACCGCGAGGTTCACCGCCGTCGGGTGCCCCAACACGACGAACAGGGCGACGAACACCGCGAGCGCCGGCAGGGAGTAGACGAGCTCGCTGAGCGCCATCCCGGTCACGTAGGTCGGTGCCTCGACCGGCGAGGCGACCACGACGTCCTGGAACTTCAGGTCGTGGCGGTAGTGGGTGAGGTCGCTCTGCAGGCTCGTGCCCACGGTCATCATCGTGAGCACCATGCCGCCGGTGATGCCGTAGTCGAGGTAGGAGCCCCGCGAAACGATGAAGATGAAGAAGAGGAACGAGAGCGGCGAGGCGATCGTGTTCAGGATGTAGAGCGGCGTCGTCCGGATGGGGATGATGCCGTTCAGCTGGACGAGCGTAAGGACCGAGCGCAGGCGGTTGCGCTCGCTCATGCCGCGACCTCCGGGGGGTTCTCGTCCTTCTCCGAGGATTCGGAGTCCTCCTCGATCGACCTTCCCACGACGTCCAGGAAGATGTCCTCGAGGCTGACGGGACCCATCGAGATGCGCAGCCCTCGTTCGAGGGCGCGCCGTGCGACCTCGTGCGCCTCCTGTTCGCGCGTGAACAGGAGCATCCCCCCCTCGATCTCGGAGACCTTCCCGTAGGAGGCGAGCTCCTCCCGCGGGAACGCTCCCTGGATCGTGACCCGGTAGGGGTACCTCACCCGGCCTCGTAGGTCCGCCGGCGTTCCCTCGAGCTTGAGGCGCCCGGACTCGATGAGCGCGAGACGGGAGGAGAGGGCCTCTGCCTCGTCGAGGTAGTGGGTCGTGAGGACGATCGTCCGGTTCTCTCGGCTCGCCCGACGGATCGCCTGCCAGACCTCCCGCCGGGCGATCGGGTCGAGGCCGGTGGTCGGCTCGTCCAGGAACAGCACGTCGGCGTCCGACGCGAGGACCATCGCGCACATGGTGCGGCGACGGATCCCGCCCGAGAGGCGCGAGACGAGGACGCGGCGGTACCGGGTCAACGAGAGCTCCTCCATGACGTCGCGCGTCCGACGGCGGGAATCCTTGGGGTCGAGGCCGCGCAGTTTCAGGTAGAGATAGATGACCTCCTCAACGTTCAGGAAGTAGAGGGGACGCGACTCCTGGGGAACGCAGGCGATGCGCGTGCGGACCGCCCGTTCCTCGGTGCGGACGTCGTGCCCCAGGACGTAGACCGTTCCCTTCGTGACCGCGAGCTGGGTCGCCGCGATCCGGACGAAGGTCGTCTTGCCGGCGCCGTTCCGTCCGATAAGGCCGTAGACCCGACCCGTCGGGATCTCGAGCGAAAGGTCCTCGAGCGCGAACTTCCCCGCCCGGGCCTTGGGGTACGTCTTGCCGAGGTGGTCGGACGTGATCGCGGACGACATCGACCCTTCCCGAGCCCCGACTGGAGGGTTAATGGCGTGCCAGGTCGCGCCCGCTTAGCTCAGGATCTCGTCGAGGCGGTGCTCCGACCGGCCCCGTTCGATCTCCTGGGCGATGCGCTTGCCCGTCGAGAGGCCCGGCTCGATGAGGTCCGAGTACGGGCTGCCCGAGATGAACAGGTTCGTCCCGGCAACGATGCGGGTCGAGACCTCGAACACCTTGAACTCGAGCCCCTCGGTCATGATCCCCTCGACGCAGAACGGGCCGACCATCCCTCCGAACAGCTCGATCGAACGCTCGACGATGCGGGCGGCGACCTCGAACGCCTTCGGCAGGAGCGACTCTCGTAGGATCACCGGCACGTTCCCCGTGACGACGAACGTCGGGCGGATCCCGGCCTTCAGGAGCTCCTCCTCGGCCCCCAGCTTGTAGAGCTCGTCGATGTTCGCCTCGTCCCTCCGGTCCATCCCGAGGAGCTCGAGGGAGCCGTGACCGACGCGATAGCCGCGGTCGGAGAGCGGGGAGTAGAAGAAGTGCATGTAGTACCGGGTCCCGAGCACGTACTCCTGGATGACGTGCGGGCCGGTCGGTATGAACTCCTCGAGCGCCTTGCGGTTCTTCGCGAGGAAGAACCCTTTGCCGCCCTTCGCGCCGTAGTACTTCACGATCACCGGCCCGTCAACCTCGGACGGGCCCTCGTAACGCCGGGGCATCGGGACGCCGGCCGAGTCGAGCCATTCTCGCTCCTTCTCCCGGTCGGACTCCCAGGCGAGGACCGCCCGGTTTCCGAACACGGGAACATCGAGCTCGGCGAACGTCTCGGCCCCCACGTACTCCACGAACGAGCCGTGCGGGATCACGATCGCGCCCTCCGCCCGAAGCCTCTCGGCGGCCGAGGCCAGGTCCTTCGCGCGAGGGACCGAGAGGAACCGGTCCGGCCGCGCGAGCGGAAAAGCGTCGTAGAACCGCGGGGGAGGCCCGACGGAGATGCCGAGGGTCGGGAACCCGAGGGCACGCGCGCCGTGGAAGATCTGGAGCGAAGAGTGGGAGCACAAGGTGGCGATCGTGGGCGTCCGTCCCTTCAGGGACGCGAGGCGTGACTCGGAAGCGAGGGGAATCCCCATACGGGGGAGTACGGGGAACGAAACATAGCGTTTGCGCGAGCGAGGGGGGGCTACGGCTCGGGCGGTCCGTCCTCGAGCTCCCAGTACCACTTCACCCGTCGTGCCCCGGTCTCGGCGACCTTGCGGCGGACCTCGGGGTCGACCGTCGGGTCTCGGACCAGCCGACGGACGTCCTCGGGCGCGCCCGAAGCGACCCGGGCTGCGAGCCCGGATAGCTCGAGGAGGGGGCGGACGCTGTCGAGGGAGTACTGCCAGGCCTCCTCCCGGCGTCGGACTGCGACCGAGCGACTGCCGGGGACGCGATGGACTCCGAGCTGCTCGGCGGCGCGGTGGAGCTCCTCGGCGGTCCGACGGAGCTCGGTCTCGAGGCGCCCCTCCTCGGCCCGGAGGGCTTCGAACCGGTCGACGAGCCCTCGGAGGCGTTCCCCTTCGGCCGAGGGCACCGAGCGGAACTCGGGGCACCGGTCCTGGAAATCGCATCGGGAGCAGTGGCGGCCCGGGGCCGGGTCGAACGCCTCCGCCCGGATCCCGTCCATCGCGCTCCCGAGCCGGTCGTGGAGCCCGGCGAGCGCGGCGCGCTCCCTCGGCGCGGTCCTGAGCGGCGTGAGCGACCGGAGGTGGTAGAGCGTCAGGCCGTGGACCGGCTCGGCGTAGTTGCTCTCGACCAGCACCTGGTAGAGGCTGAGCTGGTCGGATTCGCGGGCGTCGTCGTTCGAGAGGTCGCGCGACGTCTTGTAGTCCACGATCTCGAGGCCTCCCGCCGGCGTACGGTCGATCCGGTCGATGTAGCCGTGGATGGGGATCCCGTCCCAGCGGGCCTCGAGGTGCTCCTCGACCGCGACCGGGAGCGGTCGCTCCCGCACGAGGAACTCGTGGTAGCGCAGCAGGATCTCCCGGCCCAGGGCCCGGTAGCGCGACTCCTCCTCGGGAGATACGTACCCCTCGCTCGACCACGCCCGGTCGTAGGCGGCGAGGAGCTGCTCCGGGCTCATCCAAGCTCCCGAGACAGGCGTTCCTGAGCGAGCGTGCCACTCATCGAGCGTCCGCTGTCGGTCGCTCTCGCCGGCTCGCCGGGCCGAGGGGACCACGAGCGGCGCGACGAGCTGCTCGAGGACCGAGTGGACCACCCGTCCGAACGTGAAGTATCCCCGGGGCGCCTCGGGGAGCTTCTCGACGTAGAGAAAGCGCCAGCGCAGCGGGCACTCCTGGTACGTCCGGAAGGACGAGTAGCTCAGTGCGGGGGTCGCGGGCACGGTCCGCGACCCGCCCGCGGGTTCATCTGGTTTCCGGGGGAGTCGCCCCGGCGCTTTCGAGCGGCTTAATGGCCGGCAGCAGGGGCGCCGAGGACGGCGTTCTCCCCGACCGCACCCGCCACGCTCGGCAGCGTGCCGCGCGCCTGCGGGTTCGTCAGGTTCTTCGGAAGCCCCAGGAGCTCGAGGAGCTCTTTGTAGTGGTTGCGGATCGTGACCGGCGTCACGTTCGCGACCGCCGCGATCCGGTCCTGGCTGCGAGGCTCGCCCATCAGGTTGGACGCGATGTAGATGATCGTGGCGAGGATCCCGTTCGGTAGGACGCCGCTCGTCGAATAGACCTGCTCGACCTGCTCGAGGAGCGAGAGGACCTTCTGGCGGACCTCCTTCGAGAGGTTCAGGTCCTGCGTGAACCGAACGAGGTAATCGCGCGGCTCGACGGGCTTCAACCCGAGCTTGAGCTCACGAGCGAGGAGCGTGTAGGCCCGGCCGACCTCGATCTTGGTCGCCTTGGAGTGGGCGATGATCTCCTTCATCGTCCTCGGGACGTGGCACTGGCGGCACGCCGCGTAGACGCTCGCCGCGACCAGGGCGACGATCTTCTTCCCGCGGGTCGCCTTGTGCTCGAGGGCCCGACGGTAGATGTACGTCGCCGACTCCTTGACCTCCCGCGAGAGGCCGAGGACGCCCGCGAGCCGGTTCAGCTCGCCGAGGGCGACCACGAGGTTCCGCTGGTGGGTGCGCGCGGCCCGAAGACGGTGGTTGAGCTTCCGAAGGTGGTAGAACTTCAGCGAGGTGTTCCGGGAGAGCGAGTTCCCCTGGAAGTCGCGCGTCGGGACGCCGATCTCACTGAAGAGGCCCTTGTCGGGCATGAGGGGAGAGATGACGGGGCCCCAGCCACGAGCTTCCCGGCCGGTGTCCTCCTTCGAACCGCGCTGGCCGCGGTCGCTGACGAGGGCGCTCTGGTCGACCACGAGGCCGCAGTCGGCGCAGACGATCTCCCCGCGGATCTCGTCCCGGATCAGGTGGGAAGAACCGCAGTTGGGGCAGACCTCGGCGACGGCGGGAGCCTGGGGAACGGCCGCTCCGACCCCGATGGCCGAGGGTCGGCTGATAGGCTTTGCGCTGGTCGCACGGGGGTGTCGCCCTGAGGGTGCGGGAGAGCTGGTCTTCATAGCTTGTAGCCCTCCCAAATAAGGGCTCGTATTTATAGGTTCGTTCGGTCCATGTATCGTTTGTATGCTACACATGCTACACCATGCCCCGGTGTAGCATGCCGGTTCAGACTTGGGTCGCCGTGAACACGCACCCGCGGCTCGCGTGCTTCGTCGGGTCGGGCTTCGAGACCTCCCAGCGTTGACCGGTCCGGGTCTCGAGGACGGTGCGCAGGAGCTGGGAGCACATCACGCGGCCGATCTCGGGGGAGTCGCCGGTGCAGGCAAAACACCCCGTGACCCGCAGCGTGAGGGGGCGCTCGCGGACGGTGACCAGGTGGCCCATCGTGTGGGTCTCGTAATAGAGCCCGAGCGCCCGCGCGACCTCCTCGGGGGTCCCCCCCTCGACCTGGCCGGCGATCTCACGCCCGAGCTGACGAGCGATCGTCTCGATGAGCTCGGGAAGATGAAGCTGGAACTCGCGGACCCCGGACGCCCGCATGCCGAGCTTGGCGACCTCTTTGAGTCGCTGGAACGGGACGGCCTCCTTGCCCGCTACCACGGGAAGGACGGCCTCGGGGGGGTTCTCGAGCTCGACGAACCGTGCCTCGGCCCGGGCGGCAGGAGTCCACAGACGATGGTGGTAGTCCCGGGCCAAGCGAATGAACATCGGCGCGGACGACCAGAGGGCGACCTGCTCCTCTCCGGAGCGGCCGAGCCCGTCCTCGCTGGAGACGTAAACGAGGGAGCCTAACCGGTCGATCACCACCGCCCGGTTCATGACGGGGTTGCTCGAATGGCGCAGCTCGGCGAAGCCCGCGAAATGCTTGGCCTCGACGAGGTTCTGGGAGTCGACCTCCGCGACGACGCGGACCTTCACTCCCCGCGTGCTCGCCTCTCGGAACGCCCGGTCCAGTCCCAGGTCGACGAACCGGGAGAGGGCCCGCTCGCTCGCGCTCACGAGGATCTCTCGGTCGGCGGCCCCGATGCGCTTCAGGAGGAACCGACGGATCGCCTCCGTGCCCTCGAGGACCGCGAACTTGCGAGGGTCGCGCTCATCGAACTCGTCGCGGCCCTCCTCCCACTCGGCCAGGATTCGGTCCCGGTCCTTCTCGAGCTGCCGCAACCGCTCCGAGGCTCGGTGGATCCACCGGTCGACCAGGTCGTCGGGGGTGAGCGCCTCGAACCGCTGGGGGCGGCCTCCGGTCGCCCGAAGAAGGCCCTCGGCGCTGAGCTGCTTGATGAACCGGTAGGCTTCCACACGGTTCACCGACGAGACCCGGGCGAGCTCGCTCGCCGTCATGGCACCGCCCCGGCACGCGGCCAGGTAGACGCGGGCGCCCTTCTCCGGGACGCCGTGCTCGGAGAGCAGTTCGAGAAGGCCCGACTTAGGCGATCCCACGGGAGAAGGAGGCGGACCCCCGATAAAAGGTCGAAGGTGGTGCGAGCCCGGCTCCGCTCGTCGGAGGAACCGTCAGAGCGCGGCCTGGAAGTCGTCGATGGTGAGCGGGTACTCGATCTCGGCCCCGCCGGCGCGTGCCTTCAAGGTCTCGCGGGCGAGGAGCCAGTAGACCGTGGCGAGGGCCACCCGGCCCTTGTTGTTCGCGGGGATCACGAAGTCGACGTCCCTCGTCTCGTTGTTGACGTCGCACAGGCCGACGACGGGGATGCCGATCGAGACCGCCTCGCTGAGCGCCTGCTGGTCGGTCGCCGGGTCGGTAACGATGAGGACCTTCGGCTCGTAGTACTCCTCAAGGTTGGGGTTGGTGAGGCACCCGGGCACGAACCGCTCGGCAAAGGAGACCGCCCCGAGCGTCTTCGCGAAGACGCGGACCGGCTTCTGGCCGTACTGGCGCTGGGAGACCACGAGGATCCGGTCCGCCGGGAACCGGGACAGGAACTTCGCCCCGAGACGGATCCGCCGGTCGGTCTCGCGGACGTCCAGGACATGCAACCCGTCGAATCGGACCTTGAAGACGAACCGGCGCATCGACGCCGACTTCTGCTGCGTCCCGATGTGGACGCCCGAGGTGAGGTACGTGTCCTCGGGGATGAGCAGCTCGCCCGGCTGGATGTCCTGGCCGTCGCTCGCCGTCATCGGTTCGGGCATCGGGGTCTCTTCGTCGGGCATCTCGTCAGGTTCCGGTGGCGCGGCCGAGCCGCAGGAGTTCATTTAGCTTTGCCACCCGCTCACCGCCGAGAACCCCGCACTTGAGCCCCCGGGCCGCGGTCCCGAGCGCCACGTGGGCGAGCCATCCCTCCGGGACCTCGCCGGATCGGTGCGAGGTGACGGTCGAAAGCCCCCGGCTCCTCGCGAGGTCCACGGTCGCGAAGGTGTCGGTAAGGGTCCCGACCTGGTTGACCTTGATCAGGATCGCGTTGGTCGAGCCTCGCTCGAGCCCCGTCCTCAGTCGCTGCTCGTTGGTCACGTATATGTCGTCCCCGAT
>Ga0326728_10004246_pt1 | contig 42763 bp, 36 predicted proteins | sample MB3enrmetagenome_FD_207602 | JGI IMG/M metagenome (GOLD analysis project Ga0326728, IMG submission 207602) | Lab enriched peat soil microbial communities from McLean, Ithaca, NY, United States - MB31MN | ecosystem: Environmental > Terrestrial > Soil > Wetlands > Peat | place: USA: New York...
GTCGTGCCTCGCCCTCTCCGCAACCCCGATTTACCAAACGAAGCCAATCCCATTTCCGGACACTTCCCGAATCCCCTCCGCGCGAACCCCACAGCCCCTCCGCTTCCCGTCTCTACCCATTCCCCCCGCTGCAAGAGAATCGCTCGCATGAGGGCGGCATACCGCACCGTTTCGGGTGCACTCGCGACCCTGTTGGTTGCGGCCGCCGCGACTTACGCACAGGGCTGCGGACTTACCGGGCCCGGCGCGCAACTGGCCCTCGAAGGAAACCTCGACGAAGCCTGGGCGGCCTACCGGAAGGACCTCGCCGCCACCCCCGATGCCCCGGCGCCCAACTGCGCGGCCGGCATCGCGCTCCACCTGATGGGCGGGACCGGAGAAGCCAAGAAGTACTTCGCCATGGCCATCTCCTGCGCCTTCGATGGCGACTGCGCCAACACCATCGGGTACGAGCAGATGGTCCTCGAATATTTCGCCGGCGTGAACGACTTCTTTCGCCAGGGCGAGATCGCCGGCGAGGCGGCGCGCGTCTGCCTCGACGCCGGCAAGCTGGATGAAGCCGCCAAATGGTACAAGACCGGCCGCGACCTGGGTCTCAAAGAGGCCGCCATCCCGCCCGAGCGCAAGACCCTCTGGGATTTCCGGCTGGAGCACGCCGAGGCCCGCATCGCCGCCCGCCGCGGCAATAGAGAGGAAGCCGCCAGGCACGTGGCCGCCGCCAAGGCGCTGCTCGATGGCATCCCCGCCCTGGCCGCGCAGCAGGCGCCGGGTCACAACCCTCCCGCCGCGTTTGCGCGCCCCTTCGCCCGCAAAAAACTGGGATAGACCGCCGATGCAACCGTCTCCGCCACGCGTTACAACGGTCTGGATGCCACCCTTCAGCCGACGCACTTTCCTGGCCAGTTCCGCCGCCGCGCCCTTGATCGGCGCTGCGCCTTCTCCCAGCGCCGCGCCCGAGCCGGCGCCGCGACGCAATCTCCTCGCCTCCGCCTGGCCCGCCGGCCAGCTCGCCGGGGCGCTCACGCCCCGCGAACGGTTCCACCCGTTTCCCGTCGCCGCCGACCGGCCAGCGTGGGAGGCCCTGCCCGCCGATGCGCGCGCCGCGCTCCTCCACTCCGGCGAACAGCAGCTCAAGACGCCATGGGAAGTCTTGCCAGCCACTTTGTTCCTGGAATACGCCCGCAACGGCAACCGGTCGCACTATGAGGCGGTCCGCGACCGCCGCCGCAAAAAACTGCAAGACTTGGTGATGGCCGAGTGCGTCGAAGGCCAGGGCCGCTTCGCCGACGAGATCGCCAACGGCGTGTGGCTGATCTGCGAGGAGTCGTTCTGGGGCGTGCCGGCGCATCTCGGCGCGCAGCGGGCCGGCGTGGGACTGCCCGATGCCGCCGAGCCGATCGTCGAGCTGTTCTCCGGCGAAACCGCCAGCCTGCTGGCCTGGACGGCGTACCTGGTTGGCCCGCGGCTCACGGCCGTGTCCAAGCTGATCCCCGAACGCATCCGCCTGGAGATCGACCGCCGCATTCTCACACCGTGCCTCACCCGCGACGATTTCGGTTGGATGGGCTTCACCGGCAAGCCGCTCAACAACTGGACCCCCTGGATTTGCTCCAACTGGCTAACTGCCGCGCTGCTCCAGGAAGTCGACGAGAAGCGCCGCCAGTCCGCCGTGGCCAAAATCCTGCGCTGCCTGGACAACTTCCTGGAAGGCTACGCCGACGATGGCGGCTGCGACGAAGGCCCCGGCTATTGGGGCCGCGCCGGCGCTTCGCTCTTCGATTGCCTCGAGCTGCTCGGCGCGGCCGCCGGCGGTGGGGCGGAGACGGCGTTCCGCCAGCCGCTGGTCCGCGAGATCGGCCGCTACATCTGCCGCGCCCACATTTACAACGACTGGTACACCAACTTCGGCGACGCTCCGGCGCGCGTTCGGCCCAACGGCGACCTGATCCACCGCTATGGCCAGCGCGTGGACGACTCCCAACTGATGGCCCACGGCGCCTTCGCGGCTTTCTATGGCGATGCGGCGGGACTTCCGGGCGACAGCATTTCGCGCCAGTTACCGGCGCTGTTCCATCTCGCCGCTCTCCGCCAGGCGCCGCGCGCGCAGGCGCTCTCGCGCGACGTGTGGATGCCCGGAATCCAGGTGATGGCGGCGCGCGTCAAGGGAGGTTCCGCCGAGGGGCTGTACCTCGCCGCGCAGGGCGGCCACAACGGCAAGAGCCACAACCACAACGATATCGGCAACTTCGTGGTGTACGCGGGCGGCCGGCCCGCCATCGTCGACGTGGGCGTGGAGACCTACACCGCCCAGACGTTTAGCGCCAAGCGGTATGAGATTTGGACCATGCAGTCGGCCTATCACAACTGCCCCACCATCGATGGCGTGATGCAGTCCGCCGGCCGCCAGTTTGCGGCCAGCGAGGTCTCCTATCGCTCGGACGACGCGGTGGCCGAATTCAAGCTAAACATCGCCCACGCGTACCCCAAGGAAGCCAACCTGGAGGCGTGGCATCGGACCCTGCGCCTGTTGCGCGCGCGCAACCAAATCGAGCTGGTGGACGATTACGCGCTGCGGTCTCCCGCCAAAGTCGTCACGCTCACGCTGATGACGCCGTGCGCCGTGAAGCCGGAAGCCGCCGGCAAGCTCTCGCTGGGCGATGCGGTCAAGGTGCTCTACGACTCCGCGGCGTTCACGCCCGTGGTGGAAGAGATCCGCATCGAGGATGCCCGTCTGCATGCCGCCTGGGGCGACCGCTTGTACCGGATTCTGCTGCGCGCCGGGAATCCGCCGCAACGCGCAACGTGGACGACGCGGGTGGTGCAGGGGAGCTGACAAATGACAATCGAGGGTCCGTGGGTTCGAGTCCTACCTGGGGAGCCAACTCTTGCGAACTTCCGTCGACCGCGCGAGAGCACTGGGCTCAGGACAGCGGGTTGCGCCACTTCAGGCCATGGAATCTCGCAAAGTCGCTATCGGAGGAACAGAGCTCCGCCCGATGCTCGATGGCCAGGGCAGCCAGGTGAGCGTCGGACGTGAGATTGCCGCCGGCGCCAAGAGGCCGGAGCAACTCGCGCAGAACCTGCAAGTGTCGCGGACCGGGATGCACGATAGTCGCGGACGGCTGTTCCAGCCAGGAAGCCATCAGAGCAAAAGCCGTATCGACGGGTAGCGGGCGCCGGAACAAGCCCGGCCGGGTAGTGAGCCGGAGAAATGCGAGGAGCACATTCCACGGAAATCCGACCGTTTCCCGTCCGGACAGAGCCGATTCCAGCCAGGACTTCGCCTTCGGGTTCATTGCGGCGTCCGCGTTCACCGCGTAAATCAAAAGATTCGCATCGAGGAGTATCATTTGCGCACCGTGAGCTTTCGGCTGAGTTCTTCGTCCTCGATTGCGTCGGAAACAGCCAGCGCTTTGTCCCAGCGGAACTCCTGTCCCGCTCCCATCCGAAACGACTTCTGGGCGAACTTCCTGGCGCGCTTGAGCCCTTTGCCGCAAAGCCCAATACGCGCGGCTTGGTTCAGCGCTTCCTTGAAGGAGATGGCGCGCTCCCTCATCGCGTCCCTGATCAATCTCTCCACGTCGGGATCCAGCGTGACCGTGGTCCTCATGTTGCTATCATAGCATCACCATATCTGCTGTCATGATGCATCCACGCGGGAGCGGCGGCTGGAAACCACGCTTTCCGGGGCGCCACAATCCTCCACCAAGCGCTCTCGCTGTTTCGGCCAGTCGCGCGCCACGGCCGGCGATCTCATCGCCGAACATCCGGAACTTCCGCGGCGTCTCGCTCAGTGACCCTACAGCCCACCGCCGAAGAGACGATTGCCCTTCACGCGAGATTGATTGCGCGGTTCGTAGGCTCGGAGGGACCGCGGGACCGCGCCGCTCCGGAGTCGGCTCTGGCCCGCCTCCGCCGCGGACACCACCGCGACCCGATTCAGGAAGCGGCCGCAGTTTGACGGCAGCGTTCTTGCGAATCGACGGCTGCCGGCTGGAGTTCAACGATCTCGACGCGTTCACGTTCAAGTCAAGCTCAGTCTCCGGCTCTCTCGCAACGCCGCATGAATAGGATTTCACCCTCATCGGCGGCGAGACCGCCAGTCTTACAGCCAGTTCAAATCCGCGTATTTCTCGCCCGTGAGGTGCAAGAACAGCGCTTCCAGCGATTCGAATTGCCGTCCCTGGTGCTCAATTGCGCCGTCGTTGGCCAGCACCGTGATGTCGCCCTGCCAGACCAGCTTGCCGGGCTTGGTGATGATGGCCACGCGGTCGCACAAGCGCTCCACTGTCTCCAGCACGTGGCTGGTGATGAAGACCGTGCGGCCCTGTTCCGTGAAACGGCGCAGCCACTGCTTGAGCAGCGCCACGCCCGCCGGGTCGATGCTCTCGAAGGGCTCGTCGAGAAACAGCACGTCGGGCGAATGGATCACGGCCGCGGCGAAGGCCACGCGCTTGCGCATGCCGGTGCTGAATTCGGCCAGCGTCTTGCGGGTGTCGGTCAGTTCCAGCGCGGCCAGCAATTCGGTGACGCGGCGGCGCGCGCCGGCTTCTTCCAGACCGTACATGCGCGCGACGAAAGCCAGGAACTCGTGGGCGTACAGAGGGTCGAACAGCCCCAGCGTTTCGGGCATCACGCCCATGCGCCGCTTCAGATCGGCGCTCTCCGCCGTAAACCGGCCGCCCAGGATCTCCACCTCGCCCGCGTTGGGATCGAGCAGGCCGGTGAGACAGCCGATAGTCGTGCTCTTGCCCGATCCGTTAGGCCCCAGAAAGCCGAACATGGAGCCGCGGGGCACGCTCAGCGACAAGTCTTCCACGGCCAGCGACTGGCCGTAGCGCTTCACCAGGTTTGTAATGCGAATCGCGTCGGTTTGAGAAGTCATCGAGTTACGCCTTACCTTCCACCACCGCCAGCAGCCGCTCGCGCCGCGCGGGGAATGCCGCGCTCGCGCCGCGCAGGGACGCCGCGTAGAACGCCACCGCCAGCGCCGCCGGCGGGAGCGTGAGCCACCAATTGGCGGGCGATACCGCCGCCGGCGCGGCGAAGTGCAGCGCCATCGGCAGGAACATGCAGGCGAGCGTCACGCCGACCACTGCCAGGTTGCCCATCAGCGACATGTCGTTCCCCAGGCTTTTGTCGTAATTCCCGCGGCGCGGCCCGTACAGCGTGGTCCACAGGCCCAGCGCGTGAAAGACGAAGAGCGCGGTGACGCCGTTCACCACCGGCATGAGCACCACGCGCGCATCCAGCGGACGGGGCGCGAACACGGCCCAGAGGATGGCCGCGGGCGGAATCATGGCCGCGCCCAGCAGCACCGCGGCATAACTGCCGGCGCGCAGGCTGGCGGCCGGATCGGTGGGAAACAGGAAGAAGCGCCGGAAAGCCCCGCCCACGTATCCGAATTGATTGACCGCGATGCGCGACGTCCCCAGGAAGGTCGCGATCGGCAGAGCGCCCATCGCCGCCACAGCCAAGCCCGCGCCTCCTTTGCGCATCTGCCCCAGGTTAAAAGTAAGAAAGGCGGCCAGCGGCAGTGAGAAGAGATACAACATGCGGAAGCGGTTGTTGCGCAGATAGAATCGCAGCCAGTAGCCCACCAGGGGAGCCATGCGCGGACCGAACAGGGCGGCCACGCGATCGAAGGGGCTGTTCCACAGGGAGCCGGAACCGCGCGCCACTTGTTGCGGCCGGGCGGGACGCCGCTCCAGCGCCACCAGCGTCACCGCCAGCGCCGCCGCCCAGCCGGCGATCAGTCCCAGGCCGAGAAGCGCATCCGCGCGCTGGTGAATCATCGCCGCGGCCGCGCCAAACGGCGGGGTGTAGCGCAGCACGGCGAGGCCCTCGCGCATCAGAGCGGGATTCTTTTTCAAGATGGGCGTCAGCGTTCCGGGCGCGAGCGACAGGCTCATCACGATCAGCAGCACCACCATGGAGCCCGACCGCGTGCTCATCAGGCGATCGATCCAAACGCCCACCACGCGCGTCAGCAGGTAGCCGCACACGAACAGCAGCAATACCGCGATGGCGCCGTTCCAGAACGAATACGTTCCATAGACGTACAGGCCCACCACCAGGCCGGCTTCCAGCGCCAGGATGAGGAACCAGAACGGATCCAGAATTCCCAGGAAGTGGCGCGCCACAAACCGCTCCCGCTCGCGCAGGGGATAGCGCCGCAGTTCGCCGTCGCTGAACGCCGCGTTCATGCCGAAGCCCAGCAGCACGCTTCCGAAAACCGCATTCAAGAAGAGCCCCGAAAGCACCACCTGCGCCATGCGTTCTGCCCTGCCGCTTTGGATGGCCACGATGCCCGCGCTCAAGCCTCCGGCGGCCAGCAGCGCGGCCACCAGCACGAAGAGCAGGTATCCCGTCACGAAGAGCGCGATCTTGCCGTTGCGCGAGCGCGTTTTGGCCCACATCAGCTTATAGCGCAGCCGGACCAGGTCGCCGATCAGCTTCCAGTTCATTGCCACTGCTCCTCCAGGGCCTTCTTCATAGCCGTTAAGCGTTGCATCAGGGGCCGGTACTCCAGGGCGTAGCGCTTGGACCGGATCTGAAGCCCCAGCGCGTAAGCGGCGATGGGAGCCACCATGGCGGTGAAGTGGGCCACGATGCGGTGCTGCGGCGTGGAGGCCGCCCAGCGGGCCGCCAACAGCAGGTTGGCGCCGCCGCCGATCAGGATGGCGTGCAGCCAGAACCGCCGGCGGAAGGGAGCGTTGGGGTCGCGCAGCCGGTCCAGCACGCTGTCCACGAAGCCCACCGAAGGCTTGGTGAAATCCAGGCGGGCAATTCCCAACTGGTTGCGCCAGTCGGTGGTCAGCATGTGGATCACACCGGCCAGAAAGATCGCCTGCCCCACCACGGTGAGGACCGACAGCCCCAGCCGCGACAGGCAAAACCAGGTCTGCCATGCCACCAGCGCCACTTTGGCGGCATTGATGTAGTTCTGCCGGCGGCCGAATCGGCGCAAGGCGTGGGTCATGCCGCGCGAATCCACCACCGCCATCTCGGGTTGGCGCTGGCTCTGCCACAGTTGCTGGAGTTCCTCAAACTGTACCATGGCTGACCTCCGTCATGAGCCGTTCCAACGCCTGTTTGATACGCACGATCTTGACGCCCACATAGTTAACCGTGATGCCCGTAATCTCGCCGATTTCCTTGTAGCTGATCCCTTCCAAGAGCAGCGAGACGATGAGGCGGTCCTGGTCGCCCAACTGGGCGATGGCGCGGTGCAGCCGTTCCAGGCGCTCCCGCCGTTCCAGGTCCTGGTGGGCGCTGGCGCGCGGATCGGGCACGTCTTCCAGCACCGCCGACGGCTTGCGTTTGCGGCGGTGGATGAGCGCGGTATTGACCGCGATGCGATACAGCCAGGTGCCGATTTTGGCCTCTCCGCGGAACGACGGCAGGCTGTTCCAGACATTGGTCATGATCTCCTGGAACAGGTCGTCCACCTCGGCGGCGGAGTTCAGGTACCCGTAGCACAGCCGGCGAAGGCTCGCCCGGTTGTTCTCGAAAAGTTGCACAAATTGCCGTTCGCGCTCGGCCTGATTCATCTGAACAGAACCGGTAAGATGCATGAGCCGCCGGATTTCTTACAAACGCCTACCGCGGGCGGATCACCTCGGCGTTCAAATACGGGCGCAGGGCTTCGGGGACCACCACGCTGCCGTCCTTCTGCTGGTAATTCTCGACGATGGCCACCCAGGTGCGTCCCACGGCCAGGCCGCTGCCGTTCAGGGTGTGGGCAAATTCGGCCTTTTTGCCGCTGCGGAAGCGGATGCCGGCGCGGCGGGCCTGGAACGATTCGAAATTGGAGCAGGACGAAATCTCCTTGTACCCGTTCTGCCCCGGCAGCCAGACTTCGATATCGTAAGTCTTGGCCGAGGAAAAACTGGTGTCCGCGGTACAAAGCACCACCGTGCGGTAGGGCAATCCGAGCCGCTGCAATATGTCCTCCGCATCGGCGGTCAGCTTCTCGAGCTCGTCGTAGCTCGTTTCCGGACGCGTGAACTTCACCAGCTCCACTTTCTGAAACTGGTGGACGCGGATGATGCCGCGCACGTCGCGGCCGTAAGATCCGGCTTCGCTGCGGAAACACGGCGTGTAAGCGCACAGGCGGATGGGCAGCGCATCGGCCTCCAGGGTTTCGTCGCGGTAGATATTGGTCACCGGGACCTCGGCGGTGGGAATCAGCCAGAGGTCCTGGTCCTCGCACTTGAACAGGTCTTCCTTGAACTTGGGCAACTGGCCGGTGCCGAAGAGGCTCTTGGAGTTGACCATGAACGGCGGGAGCACTTCGGTATAGCCGTGCTCGCGGGTGTGCACGTCGAGCATGAAGTTGATGAGGGCGCGTTCCAGTTTGGCGCCCAGATCCCAGTAGAGCGCGAAGCGCGCGCCGGTGATTTTGGCGGCGCGTTCCAGATCGAGGATGCCCAGGTCTTTGCCCAGGTCCCAGTGGGCCTTGGGTTCGAAATCGAACCTCTGCGGCGCGCCCCAACGGCGCACTTCGACGTTATCGTGCTCCGACTGGCCCACGGGCACGGATTCGTGGGGCACATTGGGGATTCCGGCGAGGAACTGCTGAAACTCTTCGTCGACGGCTTTCTTTTGTTCCTCCAGCCCGGCGATCTCGTCCTTCCACGCGCGCACCTGACACTGCAAAGCCGTAGCGTCGCCGCCCGCCTTGCGCAACGCGCCGATTTCCTTGCTCTGGGCGTTGACCCGCGCCTGGAGCTGCTCGGACTGCGAGATGGCCGCGCGGCGGCTCCGGTCGAGATCGCGGAAAGGGTCGAGATCGGGCGGGTTGGAGCGTGTCGCCAGACGTTCCGCGATGCGGTCGAAATTCGCCCGGAAATAGGACAAGTCGTGCATGTCCCTTCATGCTAGCAGAGGGAAGTTCACAGTTTACAGTTCACAGTAGCGCCGCGGGGCCGCTGCCACGCACCGGAGCCGGTGTGTTGACTGTCAACTGTGAACTGTTAACTGTCAACTATTCTTCTTCCTCCTCGGCTTTCACGGGCTCAAGGTCTTCGGCCTCGAAGATCTGGTGGCAATCGAGGCACTCGACGTAGTCCACGCCGTCTCTTCGAGCGATGATTTGGGTGCGGGTATGCTCACACGCGGTCGACATAAAGCAACGCTTAGATGAGACTTATTCTACCTGTGCGTAAACTCTTGTCAAGTCCCCCCTTGGACCTGTAGGCCCGTTTTCGCACCTGGGGCGCCCGGAAGCGCGATACAATCCATGACATGCCATTCCCCGTACACCGCCTGCGCCGTTTGCGCGGCTCCGAGGCCTTGCGCAGCCTGGTTCGCGAGACCCGGCTCCATCCCGCGCAGTTCATCCTGCCGCTATTCGTCTGCCCCGGCGAGGGCGTGCGGCGCGAAATCGGCGCCATGCCGGGAAACTATCAGCTTTCGGTCGACGAGTTGGTGAAGGAATGCGCCGAGGTGAAGTCGCTGGGCATCGGCGGGGTGATCCTGTTCGGCCTGCCGGAGTCCAAGGACGAAATGGCGTCGGGGGCATACGACGAGAACGGGATCGTACAGCGCGCCATCCGGGCCATCCGCAAGGAGGCGCCGGGCCTGCTGATCGTGACCGACGTCTGCAACTGCGAATACACCAGCCACGGGCATTGCGGCTTCGTCAAGGACGGCGATGTGGATAACGACACTACGCTGCAGTGGCTGGCGCGCACGGCATTATCGCACGCGCGCGCGGGCGCCGATATAGTGGCGCCGTCCGATATGATGGACGGCCGCGTGTGGGCCATCCGCAAGGAACTGGACGCCGGCGGATACGAGAAGACCCCGATCCTGGCGTACGCCGCCAAGTTCGCGTCGGTATTCTACGGGCCGTTCCGCGAAGCCGCCGAATCGGCGCCCCAGTTCGGCGACCGCCGCAGCTACCAGATGGACCCGGCCAACGGCCGCGAAGCCATGCGCGAAATCGAGCTTGACTTGCAGGAAGGCGCCGATATCGTCATGGTGAAACCGGCCATGCCGTACCTCGACCTGATCCGCCAGGCGCGCGACCGCTTCGACGTTCCCATCGCGGCCTACCAGGTGAGCGGCGAGTTTTCCATGATTATGGCGGCCGCCCGCAACGGCTGGATCGACCAGGAGCGGGCCATGATGGAGAGCCTGACCTCGATCGTCCGCGCCGGAGCCGGCATCGTGCTGACCTATTTCGCCAAGCCCGCGGCGCGGCTGCTGGGGTAAGAAGCCGTCAGCCTTCAGCCTTCAGCCTTCAGCTTTTTTCGTGGGTTTCCGGCGTCCCGGTAGCCGCTTCGCGGCGAAGCGCGATTGAATCCGAGCAGCGCACGAAGAAGTTGATGGCTGAAGGCCGATGGCTGACGGCTCTAATGTGCGATGTCCGGTTCCGCGAAGACGGCTAACTCCGAAAGTACGGGCGAGGCCGAGGCTTCGGTGACGCGCAAACGAAGACGTTGGGCGAGGATCGGCTTGGCGAGCCGGATCAGGCGCCGCGGGCCGATGCTAGTGGCGGACGCCACCTGTTCCCAAGTCCCCGACTGCCGGACGTCCACCGCTACCGCGTCGATGCGCTGCCCGAAACGAATGTCCTCGCGGATGCGAATCACGTTGAACGTGGCGGGGCGCGGAAGATCGAAGACCGCTTCCGCCGCGGTAGCGCCGTCGTCGGTGGCCCAGCAGGTGTCCTCGCGGCCGTCCAGAAGATTGGCGGGAGCATACGCGCGGTGGTGGCCGCGGACCTGCGAGGAACTGGCCTTGGCCTTCGCCAGCAGGTTGTGGGCGAAAGTGGCGCGGCGGTAATCGCCGAGGATCCCGAGCGACGCGATGTCTTCGGCCGACAGCAAGCCGTCGCGATTGGGCGGAACGTTGAGCAGCAGAGTGGCGCCGCGGCCCACCGATTTGTAATGGAGGTCGATGAGCTGCGCGGGGGTCTTGACGCGGGCGTTCTCGTTTTCGTGCCAGAACCAGCCGGGGCGGATGGAGGCGTCGCACTCGGCGGGGAGCCACTGGGCTCCATGGCGCGTGCCGGTGGGCGATTCGCGCTGGCGAACGTCGCCTGGCGAGGCCGGTCCGCCGTCCGAGCCCACCGGGTTGTAAGTTGCCCAGCAGGGGTCGCCGGCGATGCCGCGCTCGTTGCCCACCCAGCGGACGTCGGGGCCGACGTCGCTGAAGATCACGGCGTCGGGCTGCAGGATGCGGACCAGGTCCCAGGTGCGCGGCCAGTCGTAATACGTAGCCTTGTCGATGGTTCGCTTTTCGCGCGCGCCGCCGTAGTAGCCGTCGCCGCCGTTGGCGCCGTCGTGCCAGACCTCGAAGATGGGGCCGTAACCGGTGAGCAGTTCGGTGAGCTGTTGGCGATAGACCGGGATATACTCGGGCTTGCCGTAGGCCGGGTGGTTGCGGTCCCAGGGCGAGACATACACGCCGAACAGGAGGCCGTGGCGGCGGGCGGCGTCGGAGATTTCGCGGACCACGTCGCCCTGGCCGCCTTTCCAGGAGGTCGCGCGCACCGAGTGCCCGGTGGTTTGGGTGGGCCAGAGGCAGAAACCGTCGTGGTGTTTGCAGGTGAGGATCACGCCGCGCATTCCGGCGCCGGCCAAGGGCGCCACGATGGCGTCGGCATCCAGTTTGGCGGGGTTGAAGAGGTTGGGATCCTCGTCGCCCAGTCCCCATTCGCGGTTGGTGAAGGTGTTGACCGTGAAGTGCAGGAACGCCGTGGATTCAAGCGTATGCCAGCGCAGTTGGCGGCTGGAGGGGATGGCGCCGTAGGGCTTTGGGGGCGGTACGCGCGCGGCCGCGGCGAGAGCCGCTGGCGCCGTGGCGAGGAACCCGCGTCGCGTGATCACGCTTCATCTTATGACACGGATAAAATCCGCACACCTATGCGGGGCAGGTTGGTAATCCGCCTGGTTCGCCGATTGCCGGCGCCTACTCGAACAGCCAGTCCAGGTCGGGGCGCTGGGAGGCGGCGGCTTGCGAAAAGAACACCATGCGCGGCTCGGGCTGCGCATCGCGCTTGATGAAACCGAGGACCACGTAAGCGCCACGTCCGAAATCGAGGCCGCTCTTGCCGGCGGGCAGGGCGTGCGAATACACCGTGAATCCGGGCTGGCCGGCGACGGCGATGCCGTTGCGCAGGATCGGCTCCCATTCGTCCTTGGGAGGAGCGGCGGCTGCGCCACGCTTTTCGCCGCGGAAAAAGCCCACCAGCACTTGCGCCGGCTCGGGCAGGTCGATCTCCAGGCGCACACCGTCCTTGATTGCGGCGCCTTCCGCAATGCGGATGCCGGTGAGCCCGCGCAGTTCCGGGGCGATATCCTGAATCGCCAGGTCCTTGTCGGTGTACAGCTTCGCTCCTGGCTCGACGCGGAACAGTTCGCCCGCGCCGCCGGTGAGCTTAACGGACACGCCGGGCCACGGGGGGCGGTCGGCGATGCGGGCGACCGAGCCAGAGGTTTCGAGCGCCTTCAGGTTGCGCTGAAACGTGGCCAGCTCACGCTCGTAGACCGGGAGGCAATCGCGCCAGTGGGTGTAGCGGCCAGGCGCGCCCAGGAAGGGGATGCGCCGCGAAGAGCTGTGTACGCTAGGGCCTTCGCGATACGTCTTGTCGGTGAGGGCCACCAGGCGGCGATACTGGTCGAGGCTCTCGGAGAGCAGCGTCCCGGCCTGTTTGAGGTCGTTGAGATCGCGGCTGTAGCCGTAGCGCAGCACCAGCGCGGCGGACCGCGTCTTGGCGTTGTAGTAGCGGTATTGCGCCTGGATGCACTTCATGTCGTTGAGGAAGCGCGCGAACTCCTCGCGATCGCGGGTGACGAAGGGCTCGGCGGCTTCGGCCGCGGCCACCGCGCGGCTGGCCGACGCGGACACCTCGGCCGCAACCCCGATGGGCGTCTCGCCTTCATGCGGCTGGTGCTCCCACTCCTTGCGCACCCAGTCGTCGAGCCGTTCGCCGGGCGGCGCGTCGCCCTCCCAGAGGAGCGTCAGCGCGTTGTAGCGGACGGGATCTATGAGCTGGGTCATGAGCATGCCAAGCGTGAACGACTGGCGGTTGCCTTCGGTGATGCCGATGCGCGGCAGCAGGCGCGGGGCGCAGACGCCGGAAAGCTCGTAGGCGTCCAGAATGTGGGCGGCGGCCCGCTCGGAGCCGTAGTGGTCCGCGATGCGCGCGATCCAGTAGCCGCGCTCGGCGGCCGCGTCGCGGTTGGGATTCCAGGCGTAACGCGCCCAGGCTTCAAACCAGATCCAGTCGCGCTCGAACTGCAGTTCGGGGGGATTGTCGGCGCTGTTGGGCCAATCCCAGTAGCGCAACGGGTAAACGTGGACGCCGCGGATGCCGATCCGCTGGCAGGATTGGAGGGTCTGCTGGATGAAGGTGGGCGAGCCCCAACGCCAGGGTTCCAGGTTGGAGAGCAGGTGGATGTTGGCGATGTGCGTGGAGCCCAAATCGACCAGCGATTGATGCATGCGCAGCACCTCGCCGCGGACGTCGGTCCAGGTGAGCGATTCGCCGTTCCACTTGTGCATGGTGTAAATGTTCTTATAGAGCGGCAGGGCCTGCTGGATGGCGTCCTCGATGTGGGTGGCGTGGGCGCGCACGATGATGGGCGGTTCCTTGGTTATGCCCAGCTCGCGCATGCCGTCCCGCACGCCCGGGATGATGGTTTTGGTGAGCCACTCGGGGCCGTATTGCGGGCTGAGCGCTTCGCCCAGGGTCATCATGAGGCCGACGTTGGGATAGGTTTTAATGAACTCACTGATGCAGTAGCGCGTGTACTGGCTGGTGAATTCGGTGGGCGTGGAGTGCTGGAACGGGAGTCCGCGGGCCTTGGCGAGCGCGTGCGAAATGTGGATATTGTAGAACGCCTGGATGACCCAGATGCCGCGCTTATCGGCCTCGGTGACCAGCCAGCGGAACATCTCCATGTTGCGCTCGAGTTGCGCGCCGGTGAGCTCCCGCGCGTCGGGGTACTTGGGCAGTTCGAGGAGCGACGTGAAGGGATGGCCGTTCCACAGATACAGCGTGTTCATGCGGTTTTCGAGCAGGAAGTCGAGGTAGCGGGTCCACAGGGCCCGGTCGTAGAAGAAGCCGAATTCCTCGGGGGTATAGCGATAATCGTACATGGCGCCGTCGTAGGTGATGGCGGTCTTTTGCATGCCGATGCACGGGCCCCGGAGGACGAACTGGGGACGGTCGGCGAAGTCCAGCGAATCGGGAAGTTTGCCGCCGGATTCGCGCACGCGGCGGGCCAGTTCGAGAGAGCCGTAGAGCACGCCGGAGGGGTCGCTCGCGACGATCAGGATGGCGGACGCGCGGCGCAGCAGGTGGAACGCTTCGGTGGCGCCAGGAGCGAACTCGGGGAGCGGCCGATAGGCGGAGAAGATGGCGGACCCGCGCAGGCCGGCGACGATTTTGACGCCGGGCGCGGTGACGGAAGCCACGGCGGCGCGGAGGCGATCGGCGCCGAGGAGTTCGCGCGGGCTGGCGTCAGCGGCGGTGGTGACGGGCACGGCGGCGCGCGCGGCGTTGACGAGGAGGAGAGCGAAGGCTAGGAATCGCATGAGGGCTCTTGTTCTAGTGTAGTGTCCGGGGACTGGCGGCGGGTGAGTCCGGCCGCCCTGCGCCCACGTGAGGCACGGTTGGCACGCTCAAACCTCCCGGACGCCTCGGCACTGGCGAGCCTGCTTTTCGCAAACCGCGCTTGCGGCCAGGCCAGTGGCGCCGATCGCGGTCCTCCCCCAAATGGTTATAACCTTTCTCGGTGCGAGTTGCCAGCGGCCGAAGGTGTACTGTATAGCTCAATAGGGCTATTGCGCCGGGGTAACGGAAGCGGAAGTTGTGGCGTCACCTATTTAAAGATGCTGGCCCTGTGCCCTTCCGCCCACCCCTCATTGCGCCGAGGTTTCGCTTGCGTGGCGCTGCTTTTGAGTTGCGGGTTGGGTTGGGCGCAGACCGATTCGACAGTTCCTCGTCCGCCGGCCGAGCCGGCCGTACCGGCCGCATTGGCCGCACCACTCGCGCCGGCGACCCTGGCCGCACCACTCGCGCCGGCCGCACGACTCGCGCCGGCCGCGCTACTCGCGCCGGCCGCGCTACTCGCGCCGGCCGCACTACTGGCGCCGATTCTACCGGCGCCGGTAGTGGTTCCGCTGAACGAAGAACGCATCCTGATGGTCATTCCGGACTACCAGACTGTGGAAGATTCCCACCAGGCGGTTGCGCCGATGACGGCGGGAGAAAAGTGGCGGCTGGCGTGGAGAGAAGTCATCGACCCATTCAACATTGCCAGCGCGGCGATGGGGGCGGGGTTTTCCCAGGCGGGCAACGAGACACCCAAGTACGGGGTGGGCGGGGAGGCGCTCGCGAAGCGGTTTGGCGCCGCGATCGGCGACTTCAGCACGCAGAACTTCCTGGCTGCGGGCGTGTTCGCATGCCTGCTGCATCAAGACCCCCGATACTTTCGTCAGGGGCCGTCCTCGGGTTTCTTTGCGCGGGTGGGATATTCGCTCCGCCAGATTGTGGTGACGCGGCAGGATTCCGGCGCGAACGCATTCAATGCTTCAAATATCCTCGGGATGGCAGTCGGAATCGGGGCTTCCAACTTATACTATCCTTCCGCCAGCCGGACAGGGACTGTTATGACGGGCCGGATCGCTACCAGCCTAACGGGGGATGTGATCGGTAACCTGATGTCCGAATTCTGGCCCGACGTGCAAAAAAAGTTCTTTCACAGGAAATCGAAAATCTGAAGCGATTGGCTCCCTCGGAGCCGTGAAAGAATCGGTTGGCAGGCGAAAGCGCCTGCCAACATGGCTGGAGGTCCTTCGACAGCAGGGCGGGACGGACGCTTTCGTCTGTCAACCCGACAGTCCGCCCGGTTCTTTCCCAGCTTCTTAGCGAGCGGTTTCGCAATCCTACCGGACCTCGCGGTCATAGACCTGGCTCCGCTATCGGGCCCGGATATCACGCTCGCGCGCGTCGGGCGGTAGAATGATGGTTAATGACACGTAAGGTCAGCGTGGTAATCGAACAGGACGAACACGGGTGCTACGCGTGGTGTCCGGAATTGAAGGGCTGCCAATCGCAGGGAACGACGATCGAGGAGGCTCTGGCAAATATCCGCGAAGCGGTGGAGCTGTTCCTGGAGACTCTGACCGACGAAGAGCGCTCGGCCGCGCTGAGCCGGGAGATCCTGACCACCGCGGTCGAAGTTCATGCCTAAATTGCCGCGCCTGACCGCCGCGGAGGCCGAAGCGCTCCTGCTGAAATCTGCATTCGTTTGGTTGCGCTCGAAGGGCAGTCATCGGATTTACGCGAAGGGTGGCCGCCGGGTTATTGTTCCGTTCCATAGCGGCGCGACGCTGCACCCGAAAACGGTGAAGGAGGTGCTGGATGCCGTCGAAGAAACCTCGAATAGCCCGTTTTCTCCCGAGTGACGCCGCGGTGTAGACCAGCGGACTTCATCCAGCAGAGTTCCAGCCCGTGTCACACCTACACTTTTTGCTCCGGCCAGCCGATACTCTATCAGTGCCCGGAATGAACGTCCATCCCGAAGCCCAGCTTACCGGCCGCCAGCGCCGCCGCCTGCGTCTCGCCCGCGAGAACGGCTATCTCAACGCCGCCTGCCGCGACCCCCGGAAGCTGCTTGAAGCCTACTCCCGATGGTGCTGGCGTTTGCGCATCCCCGTCGTCTGGAGCGAGCGCCACTCCCCCCGCTCGCGATACGGCCGGGTTCGCCTGGACCTCTACACCACCGCAATCCGCTTAACCGCCGCCGGCCAGGCCGAGCTGCAGGACCTGGCGCCCCGCGCAAGCATGTCGCCACACGACGCCCGTTGGGAACATGTCCCCGTGCGCGACCTCGACCGGATCGCCGCCGCGGTCTTCCGCGCCTGCACCCGCGCCGCCAACTATCAGCCAAATCGCGGCTACCCGCCAGCCTTCCTGGCCGGTATGCCCGCAAAGGTCTTTGTCATGGACCAGCCCCGCGCCGCCTCCGCCTGAGCCGCGCGGAAACGCGTTGCCGGTCCACGCTCTACAGCTTGGCCAACGCCTGCGACATGTCGCGATGGGCCAAGACCGCCTCCGGGTCGCGCTGCAACACTTCGAAGTAGCGGCGGGCGAAGCCCTCGGCTTCTTCATCGGGCGCGAGCAATTCGCGCGCCTCGCGGACCAGGCGGTCGGCGGCGGCGTCCGTGGGCGGGTCCTTGGGATCCAGAGCCTCGTCCACCAGAACGATGAACTGCGACAATTCGCGCAGCCAGGTGAACCACGGATCGTTCATTACCAGGTTGAAATACTGGCCCGTCGAGGTGATGCGGGCCACGTCGCGTTCGTAGACGGCGCGTTCGCATTCGAGCAGGCTCTTGTGCAGATGGAGCAGGGCGGTTCGGAGGTCGGCGAGTCGCCGCGGCGCGGATTCGGGCATCAGGTCCATCGTATCCTGGAAGGAGATGAGTTTTCTCGACAACCTGGAAAACAACTTGAAGAACCTGGAGTCCGCCGAGGAGGGCAAGGAAGCGGCGGAGCGCCAGGATCGCTCGCGGGAACGGGAACGGGCCGCCGCGCGGGCTATCGCGCCGTGGGCCGAGGAACTGAAAAAATCGCCCTTCACCGGCGAGTTGCTGCATCAGGCCGCGCGCGTGGGGTTCTCGATGCGTGTCAAAGTTCACGTTGCGTGGCTCGGGTCCACATTGCGCCTGGAGGCGCGCGAACGGCGCCTGGAACTGCGGCCCACGCCGACCGGGATCGTGGCGGCGTACCTGGAGGGCCAGCGGGAAACGCGGACCGAGCCGCTGGATCTGGCCGGGAATCCCGAAGCCCTGGTGCGTGCCTGGCTGGCCTGAGCGGGCGGGCCGCGGCTCAAACTGGACATCCCGGCGCGCGTCTTGTGAAATGGAATACGTGCGCCGTTATTCCCGTTTCTCCGTCATCCTATCCGCTCTTGCCACGCTGGCGGCCGCCGCGCCTCCGCCGAGCGATTTTCTCCCCCGGCGCACGCTGCAAAAGGGCTGGACCATCCAATCTTCGGCCGAGATGCGCGAATCCGGAGCCGAGGTCTCAACCAACGGATTCTCCACGCGTGGATGGTATCCGGCTACGGCGCCGTCCACCGTGTTCGGCGCGCTGGTGGAAGATCGCGTATATCCCGATCCGTACACCGGCATGAACCTGCGCTCGGTCGCGGGCATGACGTACCCGGTCGGCACGAACTTTTCCAACTTGGCCATGCCGCCCGAAAGCCCGTTCCGCCGCCCGTGGTGGTACCGCACGGAGTTCGCGATCCCGGCGGAGTATCGCGGCAGAACAGTTTGGCTGGGTCTCGACGGCCTCAATTTCCGGGCCAACATCTGGCTCAACGGCCAGAAGATCGCGGCTTCCGATCGGGCCGCGGGAGCCTGGCGGCTGTTCGAATTCGACATCACCGGCGCCGCGCGGCCGGGCGAAACTAACACGCTGGCCATCGAGGTCGCGGCCCCCGATCCGCACGACCTCGCCATCACTTTCGTCGACTGGAATCCGCTGCCGCCGGATAAATGCATGGGGCTGTGGCGGGATGTCTGGATCGCAGCCAGCGGCCCCGTGGTGGTGCGCTATCCGTCGGTCGTCTCCCACCTGGATTCATCCGCTCGTTCCGCGCAGCTCACCGTGCGGGCCGAGGTGAGCAACACCAGCGGCCGCGCGCTGGAGGGCGTGCTGAAGGGCAAGATCGAGAACGTGGAGTTCTCCCAGCCGGTGCGGCTGGCGGCCCACGAAACGCGCGTGGTACATTTCGCGCCGGGCCCGTTTCCGCAATTGAAGTTCGCCGAACCGCGGCTGTGGTGGCCGGCGCAGGTGGGCCGGCAGGAGATGTACGCGCTGGAGTTGACCTTCGAATCCGAAGGCCGGGTTTCGGATTCGCGCAAGATCGACTTCGGCATCCGCGAGATCACGTCGGAAGTGGACGCCCAGGGCCATCGCGTGTTCCACATCAACGGCAAGAACATCCTGATTCGCGGGGCGGGGTACACCTTCGACATGCTGCTGCGCTCCTCGCCCGAGCGCCAGGAAGCCGAGCTGAGATACGTCCGCGACATGAACCTCAACGCCATCCGCTTTGAGGGCAAACTCGAGGACGACCACTTCCTGGAACTGTGCGACCGCACCGGCATCCTGGTGCTGGCCGGCTGGTGTTGCTGCGACCAGTGGGAGAAGTGGAACCAGTGGAGCGCCGAGAGCGAGACCATCGCCGCCGATTCCTTGCGCGACCAGTTGCGCCGCCTGGCGCGCCACCCGGCGCTGGCCGACTGGATGTACGGCAGCGACGACCCCCCGCCGCCCAAGATCGAGAAGATGTACCTCGACATCATTAAGGATGTGGAGTGGCCCAATCCGTACCACTCGTCGGCCACCGCCAAGAAGACGGACCTTGGCGGCCCGACCGGCGTGAAGATGGAGGGGCCGTACGATTACATCGCGCCCGCGTACTGGGAACTGGACACCAAGCGGGGCGGGGCGCACGGCTTCGCCACCGAGGTGGGGCCGGGGCCGGCGCCGCCGCCCATCGAAAGCCTGCGCCGCATGCTCCCCGAGGATCATCTGTGGCCCATCGACTCCTGGTGGGATTATCATGCCGGCGGCGGAGCGTTCAAAACCATCCGCGTCTTCACCGAGGCGCTCGACAAGCGTTACGGCAAATCCGCCAACGTCGAGGAATTCGCCCGCAAGTCGCAAATGATGGCCTATGAAGGCCACCGCGCCATGTTTGAAGCGTTTGGCCGTAATAAATACACCTCCACCGGCGTCATACAGTGGATGCTGAACAATGCATGGCCGGGTATGATCTGGCACCTCTACGACTGGTACCTGCGGCCCGGCGGCTCCTACTTCGGGACCAAGATCGCCAACGAGCCGTTGCACGTGCAGTATTCCTACGACGACCGCTCGGTGGTGGTGGTGAACTCCTATTACCTCCCGTTCGACAACGTCAAGGTCACGGCCAAGGTGTACAACTTCGACATGACCGAAAAGTTCTCGCGCGAGGCGACGGTCAATATCGGCGAGGACAGCAGCATGCGCATCTTCACGCTGCCGGAGATCGCAGGCCTGAGCCCCACGTATTTCGTCATCCTGGCGCTGTCGCCGGCTGGCCCGGGAAAGCCCTTCAGCCAGAACTTCTACTGGCTGTCGACCGCGCCGGAAACGCTCGACTGGGACAAGTCCGACTGGTATCACACGCCCACCAAGACGTTCGCCGATTTCACCGCGTTGAACACACTTCCATCCGCCGACGTGGAAGTCTCGGCCGAAACCCGGCCGCAGGGCGCCGACTGCGTCAGCATCGTCACCGTGCGCAATCTGGGCCGCACCCTGGCGTTCGCCGTGCATCTCTCGGTGAAGAAGGGCGCCGCCGGCGAGGAAATCCTCCCGGTGCTGTGGGAGGATAATTACTTTGCACTGCTGCCCGGCGAGACCCGCCGCGTTTGGGCCACGTACAGCGCGCGCGACCTGATACAGGCCACGCCTGTGGTGGAAGCCGAAGCCTGGAATATGAAACCAAAGAGGGCCCAGTAAGTGACGCGATTTGCTTATGTGGGGTAGGTTGGCAACCTGCGGCCGATTGGCAATCGGCCCGTTCGCCCTTGCGCCGGGCCGCCCGACGCAGGCAGCCTGCGTTGCACGGGACGTCACTCCGCGCAAGCCCGCGAAGTTTGGCCGCGGCCATGCCGCTCTGCGGGGCCGGTTGCCAACCTGCCCCACACCCTTTCCCGATAAATCATGATACCCAATTCATCCGCTTCGCCCGCCGTTCAAATCGACAACGTCTGCCGCCATTTTCAAATGGGGACGAGCGTCGTCCGCGCCGTCGACGGCCTCTCTCTCCAGGTTGACGCCGGGGACTTCGTGGCGTTGCTCGGCCCTTCGGGTTCGGGCAAGTCGTCGCTGCTGAACCTGATCGCCGGGCTGGACCGGCCCACCGCCGGCAGCGTCGCGATCCACGGGAAAGACCTGGCGCAGCTTTCCCGCGACGAACTGGCCGCCTACCGGCTGCGCACCGCCGGCATGGTGTTCCAGTCGTTCAACCTGATCCCCACCATGACGTTGGTGGAGAACGTCGAGCTGCCCATGCGATTCGCCGAGGTGGAGCGCGCCGAACGGCAATCGCTGGCGCGCCAGGCGCTGGACCGCGTGGGGCTGGGCCCGCGCGCGGCGCACCGTCCCGCCGAGCTTTCCGGGGGCGAGCAGCAGCGCGCCGCCATCGCGCGGGCGCTCATCAACCATCCGCGGCTCCTGCTGGCGGACGAACCCACCGGCAATCTCGACAGTCACACCGGCGCCGAGATCATGAGCCTGATCGCGGAATGCCGCGCCTCTCTCGGTATGACCGTCATCATGGTCACCCACGAGCGCGCGCTGGCGGAGCGCTACGCGCGGCGCATGTTGTTCCTGGCCGACGGCAAGCTGATCGGCGATATGGTGAACGGAGCCGTAGACGGAGCCGCGAACGGAGCCACCGCATGAAAACCCCGGACCTGCTGGAACTCGCCACGCGCAACCTGCGCGAATCCATGCTGCGCAATTCGCTCACCACCATCGGCATCTCGGTCGGGGTGGCGTCGCTGGTCTCGATGATGTCGCTGGGCGTGGGCTTGCAGCGCATGATCAGCGTGCGGCTGGAGAAGGTGGGCTTCAACCTGCTCACCGTGCTGAACCGCGGCAACTTCCGCATGGGCGCTCAGGCGATGGACCTGTCCCAAGCCAACGCCGCCGACGAACGCGCCCTGGACGAAGCCGCGCGCGTGGAGATCGAGCGCCTGCCCGGCGTGATCGAAGCGTATCCCGACCTGCGGTTCACGGGCGAGTTCGCGTTCGGCGACGTGACCCGCCACGCTCTCACGACCGGCTTGCCGGACTCGGTCAAGACCACCGACGATTTCAGTAACGTGAGGGGCCGCTACTTCTCCGCGCCCGGAGCCGCCGAAGCCATCGTCGACAAATACTTCGCCGCGGAATTGTTGGGGCAGACCGTAAAGCGCCCCGGGCGGGGCATGCTGAAGAAGTCCGCGCCGGTTTCGCTGGACGCCGGCGCGCTGGCCAAGGACGTGGTGGGCAAGCCACTGGTGCTGAACTACTCCGAGCGCGTGTCCGGCGCCGGCCAGGCGGGCGGGTACTCGGTAGAGCCGCGCCAGGCCACGGTGAAGATCGTGGGCGTGGCCGACATCGACATTCAGAGCCGCTATGCCCGCACCGGCGTCTTCCTGCCCATGAAGTTCGCCGAGGGGCTGCACGTGATGCAGGCCGCCGATCTGCGAGCCACCTCCGCTCCCGTGTACAACATGCTGATCGTGCGCGTGCGAGAAGCCGGCCAGGTGCAGAAGGTGGAAGACGCGGTCAAGAAGATGGGCTTCGGCGCATTTTCCATCCAGGACGCCATGCGCAGTTTGCGGCAGGGCTTCGCCGTGTTCGACATCTTCCTGGGAGTCTTCGGCAGCCTGGCGCTGGCGGTGGCTTCCATCGGCATCGTGAACACGCTGGTGATGGCCATCCTGGAGCGGCGCCGCGAGATCGGCATCATGAAGGCGATCGGCGCCAGCGATTCCGACGTGAAGCGCGTGTTCTTCGCCGAGGCCGGCGCCATGGGCGTGGTGGGCGGCGTGGTGGGCGTGCTCTTCGGCTGGCTGATCGGCCGCGCGATCAGTGTTGGCACGAACATCTATCTCACCCGGCAGGGCGCGGCGAACGTGGAGGTGTGGTACGTCTCCTGGTGGCTGGTAGCCGGCGCGATCGGCTTCTCGCTGGTGGTGAGCCTACTGGCCGGTTGGTATCCCGCATCGCGCGCGTCGCGGTTGGACCCGGTGGAGGCGCTGCGGTATGAGTAGGCCTTTGCGGGGCAGGATGCCATCCTGCCCCACAAAGCCCCGCGCTGGACTACCTTCGAAACGTGGGGTTCAATGTCCGCGAAGCTAAGACGCAGTTTTCCCGCCTGCTGGCGAGAGTCGAGCGAGGCGAGTCCGTTGTGATTGCCGGTAACGGCAGGCCAGTCGCGGACCTGGTGCCTTACCGGATGAAGGACGCCGAAGTGAATCGGCAGGCGCTTGACGGCGATTGGTGGAATGCGATGTCGGACGGCGAAGCAGAGGACCTCTTCGAGGGCCGGTAAGGTGTAGCTCACTCTGCCGTCACCGGCGTCAAGGTCACCGTCTTGGAAGTGCTGCCGGGCATGCCGGTCTCGCGAGGCGGGCTCATCGCCATAACCATGAGCTGTCCCGCCGGCACCCCGTTCAGCGGATAACGTCCGGCGTCATCGGTGACGGCGGTGATCTGCGCGATGGACGGACCGGGCACCGACACCGTGGCGCCCTTCAGCGGAGCCGCGATCCCGGCGTCTCGGACAACCCCGCTAATGGACCCGGTCGGCGGGGCCTAAGCGGTGCCGATCACCACCAGCGCGAGTGCGGACCATCTTCGCGGCAGCATGTTGAGGCCATTGTAATGCCCCCCTCCTCTTGTTCGACCAATGGCGCTATGCGATATTAGAGGCTACCGATAACAGGGGCTGGTTCACCCGAATCCATGCCAGGGGACGCACTCAGGACCGACCGAATAGCCGAGATTTTCAACATCATGCGTTTTTCAACATATGATGGCCCCGGCATCCGCACTACCGTCTTCTTCAAGGGCTGCCCGCTCTCCTGCTGGTGGTGCCACAATCCCGAAAGCCAATCTTTCCAGCCCGATCTCCTTTATTATGAAGAGCGTTGCCGCCACTGTGGAGATTGCATCAAGGCCTGCCCTGAGCACAACATCGAGGAAATAGACCACACTCTCCGCACCGGAGCCAACTGCTCCCGCTGCGGTCACTGCACCGACGCCTGTGTCGCCGAGGCCCGCCGCATGGCCGGCCGGCAGATCACTGTTGAGGAACTCATCGGCGAGATCGAGAAGGACCTGGTCTTCTTTGAGGAGTCGGGCGGCGGCGTGACGCTCTCGGGCGGTGAGCCGGTATCCCAGCCGGACGCCGCCATCGATGTCCTCCGCGCCTGCCGCGCCAGACGCATTCACACGGCCATCGAAACCTGCGGCTTCGCCCCGGCCGACACGTTCTTCCGCGTGGCCATCGCGGCCGACCTGGTGCTGTTCGATCTCAAGGCCATGGACCCCGAAGTCCACCGGCGCACCACCAACGTCTGGAACGCCCGCATCTTCAGCAACCTGGAGGCGCTGGTCGCCGCCGGACGCCCGCCCACTGTGCGCATTCCCGTGGTGCCGGGCGTCAACGATTCGGACGCCGAAACCCGCCGCTTCGCCGGTTACCTGTCGGCGCTGCGCATCCCCACGGTCGAGCTGCTGCCTTTTCACCGCATCGGCGCCGAGAAGTACCGGCGTCTCGGCATGCCCTATCGCGTCGCGGATACGCCGGAACCCACGGCCGCCGATATGTCCCACTTCCGGGACATGATCGCCGAAGCCGGGCTGCACGTACTGGTTGGAGAACCCGCATGACGGAACGGGTCGCCAGATTACGCCAGGCCAGCTTGGACGCCACCCCCTGGCTCTCGATCGAGCGCGCCCGGCTGGTGACGGATTTCTACCGCCAGGCCCCGCCGCTCTCCGCGCCGCTGATGCGCGCCGGCGCGCTCCGCCACGTGCTCGAGCACCGCACCATCTACATCGGTCCCGAGGAGTTGATCGTGGGCGAGCGTGGGCCGGCGCCCAAGGGCGCTCCTACTTATCCCGAAATCTGCTGCCACACGCTCGAAGACTTCGATATTCTCCACACCCGCGCGAAGATTTCCTATCGCGTGGGCGAGGAAGCCCGGCGCGCGCAGCGGGACGAGATCATCCCCTTCTGGCAGGGGAACAGCATGCGCGACCGCATTTTCGCCGAGATGACGCCCGCCTGGAAGGACGCTTACGAAGCCGGCATCTACACCGAGTTCATGGAGCAGCGCTCGCCCGGCCATACCGTGCTGGGCGACGTGATCTATCGCAAAGGCCTGCTGGACCTGCGGCAGGAGGTGGAGCGAAGTCTCGCCAAGCTGGATTTCTTCAACGACCCCGAGGCCTACGACAAAGAGCAGGAGCTTAAGGCCATGTCGGTCGCCGCGGGCGCCGTCATCCGCTTCGCCGAGCGCCACGCCGAGCTGGCCGCCAAGCTGGCCGCCGAGGAGTCCGACCTGCGGCGCAAGGCCGAGCTCGAGAAGATCGCCGATGTCTGCCGCCACGTTCCCGCCCACGCCCCGCGCGATTTCTGGGAAGCCCTGCAGGCTTACTGGTTCATCCACCTGAGCGTCATCACCGAGCAGAATACCTGGGACTCCTTCAATCCCGGGCACCTCGATCAGCATCTCCACCCCTTTTACCAGCGCGGCCTGGATGCCGGCACGCTCACCCGCGACCAAGCCCAGGAACTGCTCGGCTGCTTCTGGGTGAAGTTCAATAACCAGCCGGCGCCGCCCAAAGTCGGCGTGACCGCGGCCGAAAGCGGCACTTACACCGACTTCTGCAACATCAACACCGGAGGTCTGCGCCCCGACGGTTCCTCGGGCGTGAACGACCTCACTTACCTGGTGCTCGACGTCATCGACGAAATGCGCCTCTTGCAGCCGTCGTCCAACTTACAGTTGAGCCGCAAGAGTCCCGACCGCTTCCTCAGGCGCGGACTCGAGATCGTGCGCAAGGGCTGGGGCCAGCCTTCCATTTTTAATGCCGACATGGTGGTGGAAGAGCTGCTGCGCCAGGGGAAATCCATCGAAGACGCCCGCGCCGGCGGCACTTCGGGCTGCGTCGAGACCGGCGCCTTCGGCAAGGAAGCCTACATTCTCACCGGATACTTCAACCTGCCCAAGGTGCTGGAGATCGCACTGAATAACGGCCTCGATCCGCGCACCGGGAAGCGGATCGGCATCGAAACCGGCGATCCGCGCGGCTTCCAGTCGTACGATGAAGTCTTCACGGCGTTCCGCCAACAGCTTCGCCACTTCGTCGACATCAAGATCCGCGGCAACAACGTGATCGAGCGCCTGTACGCCCGGCACTTGCCCGCGCCGCTGCTCAGCATGCTGGTGGACGATTGCATCTCGAACGGCAGCGATTACAACGACCGCGGTCCGCGCTACCGCTCCACTTACATCATGGCCGTGGCCCCGGGCACCTGCACCGACAGCCTGTCCGCCATCCGGTATCACGTCTTCGACAAGCAGACCCTATCCATGGCGGAATTGCTGGACGCCGTGCGCGCCAATTTCGAGGGCCACGAAAAGACCCGTTTGCTCCTCTGGAACAAAACTCCCAAGTACGGCAACGACGACGCATACGCCGACCGCATCCTGGCGCAAGTCTTCGACGCCTTCTACGACGAGGTCAACGGCCGCCCCAATACCAAGGGAGGCACTTACCGCGTCAACTACCTCTCCACCACCTGCCACGTTTATTTCGGCGGCGTGACCGGCGCCACCACCGACGGACGCAAAGCCTGGGAACCGCACTCCGATGGCATTTCGCCCGCGCAGGGCGCCGACCGTTGCGGGCCCACCGCGGTGATCAAGTCGGCCGCGCGCATGGATCACGCCCGCACCGGCGGCACGTTGCTCAACCAGAAGTTCACGCCCAAAATATTGGAAGGCGAGGAAGGACTGAACAACCTGCTGCACCTGGTGCGCGGTTACTTCAAGCTGGATGGCCACCACATTCAATTCAACGTGGTGACCGCCGACACGCTGCGCGAAGCCCAGGCCCACCCCGAGAAGCACCGCGACCTGATCGTCCGCGTGGCCGGCTACAGCGACTACTTCTGCGACCTGACCGCGCCTCTGCAGAACGAAATCATCGCGCGCACCGAACAGACGGGATTCTGACGAAATCCTCGATAGTAGCTCTGGCGGGGCAGCAACCTGCGGCGGACCCCAAGGGTACCCCACAAAAAGCGCCGGGTGCGTTGACTGTGAACCGTGAACTGTTTACTGTGAACTGATTACTGTTAACTCTTTATGTCCACCGCACTGGTGCTTTCGGCGGGCGGCATGTTCGCGGCCTGGGAAGCGGGGGTCTGGAACGTGCTCCATAGGCATGTCCGGCCCGACCTGATCGTCGGCGCGTCGGCGGGGGCATGGAACGCGTGGGCCCTGGCCGGCGGCGCCGCGCCGGAAGACCTGGTCCGCGAATGGCTCGACCCGGCCGCGCATCAGCTACTGCGGTTCGGATTGCATCGCACCGGGATTTTGCGGCCGGACGCTCTGCACCGCAAAGCGCGCGAACTGGCGGAGCGCTACCGCCCCCGCGTTCCGTTTGGCCTGACCCTGGTGGAGGCGCCACGCATGCGCGTGCGCCTGGTGCGCGACGCCGAAATCACGTGGCGGCACCTGGCGGCCACTTGCAGCATCCCGCTCTGTTTCCCGCCGGTGCGCATCGAGGGCAAGTATTACGTGGACGGCGGCCTGATGGGCGCGCTGCCGTTATGGGCCGCGGAAGAAATGGGCGCGCGGCGGGCCATCGCCATCAACGCGTGGACCAAAGCGCCGTTCCGGTGGCTGCACAAGCTCGCCGGACGGCGTCCCAGCGCGGCGCTCAGTGTGGTCCGCCTGGAACCGTCGCGCTCGCTGGGCCCGGTTGTGGCTTCCATGCGCTGGAACGAACGCAATATACGCCGCTGGATCGAATGGGGCGAACAGGACGCAAATCTGGCGCTGACTTCGATTACAATGTAAGGCTATGCCGCTCTATCGGATCTATCGTATGAAGGATTCGCCACGGCAGCAGTTCCGCTGGGCTCCCCACGTCTCCGGATGCGCCTCCATGAAGCCCAGGGACTACGAACCACGCGGCCAGGTGGAAGCCCTGCACGAGTACGATGCGTGGCGGATGCTGCGCGAGGAAGGCACGCCGCTCGAAGTGGGCGACCTGCTGGAGAACGAAAGCGGCCGCCTGAGCATCTGCAAATACGTCGGCTTCGAGCCGGCGCAGTGGGTGCTTCCGGAGCCCAAACACGCCGAGCCGGAGACCGCCGGCCAGGCGGTGGGCAGCTAGGAGCCTGCGATGCGCGAACCCCGGCTGGGAGATGACATCGACGATTTTTGCGTCCGCTGCAAGCGGATCATGAACCACGCCATCGTCTCGGTGGTGAACGGCGAGCCGGCCAAGGTCCGCTGCCGCACCTGCCACAACGACCACGATTACCGTCACGAGCTGGCTCCTCCGCCCAAGGTGGATCTGCGCAAGCAGGCGCTGTTCAACGAGGCGCTGAAGAAGATCAACCCGGCGGCCGCAGCCGAAGCCGCGGCTGTGGCCGACGTGGAAATAGAGGCCGACGACCTGGCCCCCGAAGAGGTCGCGCCCGAGCTGGATCCCGAAGCCGAGGGCGATGCCGCGCCCGTGGAAGAACCGGCGCCCAAACCGCCCAAGCCCAAGTCCAAGCCCAAGCCAGCCAAGGCGGCCGCAAAAGCCAAGCCCAAGGGTCGCAAGGGCGCCAAATGACCGCGCGCGAAACCGCCGTCCACCCGCTGATCTGAAGTGTTCTGGTACTGGTGTTTTGCCGCTCCCGCAGTTCTGCTGGCGTGGCTTTCTCTGCTCGGCCAGCGCAAACGCGCGGACTACGTGGCCCGGCGGCTGGCCCAACAACCCCAACTCCTGCCTCCCGCCTGCGTGATCGTGCCCGTAAAGGGCGAAGACGAGGGTCTGCGCGAGAATCTGGCGGCGCTGGCGTCGCTGAATTACCCCGACTACGAACTGGTCATCGTGGCCCGCGCGGCGTCGGACATTCCTCCCGGCGTGCTCCCGCACCGCGCCACCATCGTGCTGGCGCACGGCGAAGATTCACATGCCAGCGAGAAGGTGCAGAACCTGTCGGCCGCGGTCGGGGCCGCGGGCAAGCGCGCCCACGTCTACGCTTTTGCCGATTCCGACGGTCGCGTGACGCCGCGGTGGCTGCGTGCGCTGATAGCGCCGCTGGAAGAGCCGGGCGTGGGGGCCTCCACCGGTTTCCGCTGGTTTGCGCCCGAGCCGCCCGGCTTCTGGCTGCTGTTGCGCAGCGTGTGGGACGCCGCCGTGCTGGAATGCCTGCCGCCGGATGGCGCCGCCTTCGCCTGGGGCGGAGCCATGGCGATCCGCAAGGAGACTTTTTTCGAAATCGGAGTCCTGGGCGCCTGGAAGAACGCCGTCAGCGACGACTATGCGCTGTCCGCCGCGGTGCGGCGCGCGGGGCTGCGGGTCGCCTATGCTCCCGGCGCCCTGGTGCCCTCGCGCCAACGGCTCTCCGCGGGCCGGTTCCTGGAATGGGCGCGGCGTCAACTGGTGCTCACGCGGGTCTACCGCCCCCGCCTGTGGTGGCCGGCGCTGGTGGCGTATTTGGTTTACTGCGGCGGAATGGCGGCCTCGGCCGCGGCCTGCGTTCGGGGATACCGGCTGGCCGAGTGGGCCTTGATCGCCCAGCTTGCTCCCGGCATGTGGAAGGGACTGCACCGCGCCATCCTGGCCAAGGCGGCGTTGCCGGAGTACGCAGCCTGGTTCAAGCGGCACAGTTGGGCGCACGCCGTCTGGACGCCGCTGGCTACCTGGCTCTGGCTCATGGTGCTGTGCGCCTCTTCGTTCGGCCATACCATCCGGTGGCGCGGGTACACGTACGATCTGTGGAGCAGGTCCCCGACCGACAAGGCAAATCCGTGCGCCACGGGACCCAGCAGTGATACTCTCATTCATAAGGGAGGATTCAACGTGGCTAAGGACAAAAGCCCCAAGAAGGAAGTCAAGAAGCCCAAGAAGAAGAAATAATCACAGGGCCGGGTTCTCCCGGCCCTTCCCCGGAAGTCCGGAATTTCAGGAGTCAGCATGCGCCAAGACTGGGTAGCCAAACGCAAAGACGACAACATCCGCACGCAGATGCATTATGCCCGAAAGGGCATCGTCACGGAGGAGATGCACTACGTGGCGCGACGCGAGGCCATCTCTCCCGAGCTGGTCCGCTCCGAAGTGGCCCGCGGCCGGATGATCATCCCCGCCAACGTGAACCATACCAACCTGGAACCGATGTGCATCGGGGTGGCGTCGAAATGCAAGATCAACTCCAACATCGGCAACTCCTCGGTGATCAGCGACGTCGCGGGCGAGTTGGAAAAGCTCGAAGACTCCGTCAAGTACGGCGCCGACACGGTGATGGACCTGTCCACCGGCGGCGACATCCCGGCCATCCGCAAAGCCATCATCGGCGCGTCCCAGGTGCCCATCGGGACCGTGCCCATTTACGAAGCGCTATCGCGCGTGCGCCGCGTGGAGGATCTCTCCAAACAGGTGATGCTGGAGGTGATCGAAGAGCAGGCCGAGCAGGGCGTGGACTACATGACCATCCACGCCGGCGTGCTGGTGCAGCACATCCCGCTGACCACCCGCCGCGTGACCGGCATCGTGAGCCGCGGGGGCTCGATTCTGGCCGAGTGGATGGTCAAGAACCACAAACAGAACATGCTCTACGAGTGCTTCGAGGACGTCTGCAAGATTTTTCAGAAGCACGACGTCACGTTCTCCCTGGGCGACGGATTGCGGCCCGGCAGCGTGGCCGACGCCAGCGACGAGGCGCAGTTCGCCGAGCTGAAGACCCTGGGCGAGCTGACCAAGACGGCGTGGGAATACGACGTGCAGACCATGATCGAAGGTCCCGGGCACATTCCCATGGACCAGATCGAGATGCAGGTCCAAAAAGAGAACGAGATGTGCTACGAAGCGCCGTTCTACACGCTGGGCCCGCTGGTGACCGATATCGCGCCGGGCTACGACCATATCACGTCGGCCATCGGCGCGGCCATGATCGGCTGGTACGGCGCGTCCATGCTGTGTTACGTGACGCCCAAGGAGCACCTGGGCCTGCCCAACCGCGACGACGTGAAGGCGGGCATCATCGCCTACAAGATTGCGGCCCACGCGGCCGATATCGCGCGCCATCGTCCCGGGGCCCGCGACCGCGACGATGCGCTGTCGCGCGCACGCTACCGCTTCGACTGGAACCAGCAGTTCGCGCTGTCGCTCGATCCCGAGACGGCGCGCTCCATGCACGACGAGACGCTTCCCGACGAAGGGTTCAAGGACGCCCACTTCTGCTCCATGTGCGGCCCCAAATTCTGCTCCATGAACATCTCCGCCAAGGTGGAGAGCTTCAGCGCGGAAGAAGCCGAGGCCGTGGCGAATGGCGGCGTGGCGGAGAACCTGGTGAAGCTGGCGGGGGATTAGTCTGCAATTCTCACAGGCGTGGCGCTACGCGCCTGCGAAGACGCGCGAAAACCTGGGGACTGACGAAACCCTCCCAAGGCGCGCGGCAATAATCGAAGAAACACCATGCTGCCCGACGCCGCGTGGACGGTGCCGTCTGTCCCCGTTGGTTTTCGCCCCGTCCGACAAGCTCGGCTGCTTTCGGTGCGAGTAATCCCGGTTAGGGCAGGCGGGGTTGGTCTAACAAGGCGAGTATCCAGACGCGCTTCCCGGAACCGCTCGCGGGGCCACTTGTCCGGCGGTACGGCTGCGTGGCTGCACGCTCCTTCGTTGCCGATGCCGTGAGCGGCGGCTACCAAGAGGAATCGTTAGTTCCCAATATCCTCCAGGGAGCCTGGGCACGCAATTCCCGCGGAGCGAGCGCTATACTCTCCCGTGAAAGGAAAACTCATGGCGCGAGGTTCTAAGGAGAGTTGGCTTATGATCCGGAGCACTATGCGGCTGTTCGCTTGGCTTGGCACTCTGTTAGGCTTAGCCGCAGCCTATCCGGTTTCTGCACAACAGGAGAGGATTGTCCGTGTCGATCTCGCTTACCGGGCGCCCGGTCTTGGGCCGAGGCCTGATTTCGGTCCCTATGGGACTCAGGTCCAGCTCTCCGACCTGCCGGCGGGCGTACCGCTTCCGGAAGGAGCCGCCCGGCCGGCGAGAACCGGCACTCTCCACCTCGGCCCGGACCAGAAGTCATGGATCGGAATTCTTGTTACGGCGGAGTCCGCTCATCCAAAGGATCTGTGCCGGCTCTTCATCGACAGAAACCGGAACGGCAGTTTCACCGATGACGGCCCGGCACTGATAGCGAGACCCTCAATGAATGAAAAGACCAAGGACTGGTGGTCCTCCTTTGACAACGCGGAAATATCCATTCCATACGGAGGCGGCGTCGTCGAGCCCTACATGGTCGGTTTCTGGGCAGTTCGGAGAGGAGACGAAGCGCCGGACGTCATTCGCTATTCAGTCAGGTCATGGCGGAGCGGCAGGGTCCGGATCGACGGCGTTGAGGCTCTTACGGCGGTCATGGATTCGAACAACGACGCCATTTTTGACGGCAGGGATGAATGGTCGATTCTGGCCGCATCGGAGACGGACGCCCCCAGCCGCGTGCTTTCCTATAAGGAAGCCCGGCATACGAGCCGCCTGATGTTTCTGGATATGGGAGACGGCCGGGAACTCGTGCTTGAATTCCGCAGCCTTAGTCCGGACGGCCGGTCACTGAGTTTCGCGGTCGTCGACCGCCCGGTCAGGAAAGCGGACGATCGCGCGCCCGACGACACGCTTGCCGTCGAGCGCGCCCGCCCTCGAGCCTCTCAGCGCTTTCCCTGGATTGATGGCGACTTCGAACGGGGAATGGCCCGGGCGAAGGAATCCTCGCGCAAACTGATCCTTGATTTCTGGACGTCGTGGTGCGGACCGTGCAAGTCGTTAGACGAATGGATCTGGACCGACGCCGAAGTGGCAGCCCTTCTGAATGCGGGCTACGTTGGAGTTAAGCTCGACGGCGACCTGGAAAAAGACCTGGTAAGCCGATTTCACGTGGGGGGATACCCGACGGTCATTGTGCTGGATTCAAAGGGCAAGGAAATCCAGCGTTTCAGCTACCTCTCCTCCAAAGAAATGTTGGAAGCTTTGAAACGCTAATGGAAGACCTGTCGCAGTGCGCCGGCTCAGCGTTGTGCCAGGTGCTCGGGCCCGGATCGATTCTGCCCGACGCCGCACAGTTTGCCGGCTAACTACGATTTCTCACAGGTATGTCCCATCCACGCGCAAAGCTGCGAAAACCTGGGGACCGTCTGTCCCCGGGTTTATTTATGCAGTTAGGTCGGCTTCGATGCGCTCCAGGGTCTTGGCTTTGGTTTCGGGGACGAAGACGCGGATGAATACAAAGCCGGCGATGCAGATCCCGGCGTAGAGCCAGAACGTGCCCGAGGGCCCGAAGGCGGCGTTCAGCAACGGGAAGGTGAACGTCAGCAGAAAACAGGCCACCCACAGCGCCGATACCGAGATCGAGACCGCCAGCCCGCGAATCCGGTTGGGGAAGATCTCGGAAATCAGCACCCACGTGATCGGCGCGAGCGACATCGAGTAGCAGCCAATCGTGGTCAGCGTGAGCAGCAGCACGGGCAGCCCCTTCAGCCCCAGGTGGTAGGCCAGTCCCAGCAGCGTGTGCGATACCGCGATGCCGCCCGCGCCGGCCAGCATCAGCACGCGCCGGCCGAAGCGGTCCACGAAGGCCAGGGCCACAAACGTGAACAGCAGGTTGATGGTCCCGGTGATGACGATATTGAACATTACCCCGCTGACCCCGTAGCCCGCGCCGCGATAAATCTCCTCGGCGTAGTTGAAGATCACGTTGATGCCGCTCCACTGCTGCAGCACCGCGAGCGCCATGCCGATGCCCACGATCTTCCGCAGGCGCGGCGCGCACAGTTCCCGCCACGATACGCGCAGCAGCGACTCGCTGCGCACCGTGGCTTCGATTTCCTCCAGCGCCCGCAGACCGTAGGCTTCGCCGCCGATGCGCGCCAGAATGGTGCGCGCGGTGTCGCGGCGGCCGTTCTTCGCCAGCCAGCGCGGACTCTCGGGCACCAACCACGCGCCGATAAAGAAGACCAGCGCGGGCACGGCCACCGCGCAGAACATCCAGCGCCAGCCGAATTGCACGTTCCACGATTGGCGCAGCACCGCGGCGCTCACGCCGTCCGGCACCCTTTGGGCGATCAGCCAGTTTACGATCTGCGCCGACAGAACTCCGCTGACGATGGCCAACTGGTTGAGCGAAACCAAGCGGCCGCGCCACCGCGCCGGGCTGACTTCGGCGATATACATGGGCGAGACGTTGGACGCCATCCCGATGGCCACGCCGCCCACAATGCGCCACGCCACAAACCAGGGAAACGCGGATGCCCAGCCGGTCAGCAGCGACGAAACGGTGAACAGAAACGCGGCCAGGATCAGCAGTTTTTTGCGTCCCCACCGGTCGCTAAGCGCGCCCGAGGCGACCGAACCGATCAGGCATCCCACCAGCGCGCAGCTATTCGCCCAGCCCACCAGCTTGACCGAATCGAGCCGGAAGAAGCTCTCGTAGAAAGGTTTGGCGCCGCCGATCACCACCCAGTCGTAGCCGAACAGGAGGCCACCCAGCGCGGCGACGGCGCAGATCAGCCAAACATAGCGGGTATTGTACGTTTCGGGGCTCATCACTTCATTTCCCGGCCATCAACTTCTCGATATCGGCCACCGATAACGGCTGCCGCGGCCGGAATTCCCGACTTGCGGCGTAGTCCAGCAGGCTGCGGCGCAATTGGCGCGCCACGGGGCGAGTGTCCAGATTAGACTCCAGGTCGAGGGACACGACCAGCAGCTTTCCCTTACCCACGGTGGCTTCGATCACCGCGCCAAGTTTGTGATTGCGATGGAAATCGTCGATCACCTGCACGATGGGGCGGAACGAAAGCGGAGTGTCGTCGAGGATGAAGGCGTGCGATCCTTCCGTCAATTCCCACCACTGCCAGTCGCTGTGCATCGAGGTGGGAAAGTCGCGCAGCGCCGGATGGGCGGGGTCGCAGAGGATTCCCATGGTTCCGGGCTGCGTGCCGAAGAAGGCGTTCGACCAGAAGACCGGCGTGAAGCGCATGGGCTGCAATCCGGGACCGGTGAGCTTGGGCGGCGTCAGCAGGACTACCGTGCGGCCGGCCGCCAGCGCGCCTTTGGCGGCATCGTCGAACGCGCCCGCGACCAGCACGCCCCGCGGTGGGTCGGTCTTCACGGATTGCGGATAGACCCAGAGGTCCCAGTCGTTGCGGGCGTCCGGAGGAACGTGGACGGTCAATTTGAGGTGCGTGGCGCGGGTGTATCTGGCCAACGGCACGGAGATCTCGCCGAGAGTGGTTACCGAGCCGAGCGCCAGGTTGGTGGGCGGAAATTCGCCGGCATCGTAGTTGAGCGCCCACAGCGCGCGCACCCCGTTGAGGGGCTGCTTTCCGTAATGCGCTACCTCGATGCGCGCGGTGAATGTCTCGTCCGACGTCCAGACGAATTTCTTCATGCGCGCCAGCGGGACGGTCTCATTCGAGAAGCGGCGAAACTCTTCGGGCGTCAGGATGCCTTTGGAATCCCAGAAGGAATCGAGCAGACCCACCAGCGCCTCGCCCTGACCCGGAAAATCTTCGAGCTGCAGCAGGAAAAAGCCGCCGTAGTTCGGCGTGCGCAGCGCGGCCTCCATGTCCTCCTTATAGACCGCCCAGGAGAAGCGGCCGCTCGCGATCTGGAAATCGTGCGCCTGGTCGAGCATGCCGCGCGCGTCCAACTGGGCGCGGAAGGGCTCCAGGTTGCGCGGCTTCAATACACCGGTGTACTTCGCGATTTCGTCGTAGCTGGGAAACACGGCCCATTGGCCCATTTCGTGGCTCACCAGGGGCACGGTTACAGGTTTGGCCGCGGCGCTGAAGTCGTGATCGGTGCCGTCCATGGTCTTTTCGAAACGCGTGCCGTTGATGCGCAGGCGCCCGGCGGAGGTCTGCTGGGTGACGTAGTAATCCGAGGTCGCACCGGGCGCGCGGCGGCGATGGTCGGAGGAAAAGGTGTAGAGGCGGCGCGGATCGGCTTTCTTGAATTCGGCGACCAGGTCGTCCATGAACTTGTCGTCGCCCCCCAGTTCGTTGCCCAGACAGAGCATGGTGAACGACGGGTGGTTGCCGTAGGCTTTGAGGATGCGGTAGCCCTCGGCGCGCATGAATTCGTCGAGCTTGGGGTCCTTGCCCACGGTGTTGGTCCACGCGGGAAGCTCCACCTGGAGCAGGAAGCCGGCGCGGTCTGCGGCGATAAACGCGGCTTCGGGCGGGCAGTTGGAATGGAAGCGGAAAGCGTTCAACCCGTAGGACCGCGCGATGCGGAAGATGCGCTCCCAATCTTCCACCTTGGTGGATGGATAGCCGGTCAGCGGGAAGATGTTGCACTCCAGCGTGCCGCGCAGGAAGATGGGGCGCCCGTTGAGGAGGAACTGGGTGCCGCGCGTCGCAATCTGGCGCAGGCCCACGGGGATCTCCACGCGGTCCCCGAGCGCGGTCAGCACAAGCTGGTAGATCTCGGGCCCCCATTCGTCCCAGAGGCGCGCTCCCGGCATGGGCACCGTGATCTCGACGGTCTGGCTGCCTGGGACTCCGCGAATCCAAGCGGCCGTGTGCGCGCCCGCCAGCCCCGGCACGTCCGCGGTCAGGGCGCCATCCACGGGGGACGACGCAGTGTTCCGCAGGGTGACGGCCACGCGGACCTGCTTCGCCGCGATGTCTGGAAAGACGGACGCCGATTCGATCCACTGCACGGGACCGGCGCGCAGCTCGATCGCGCCCACGATGCCGTTCCAATTGGTCTGGGTGTGGTCGGTGACGCTGTGCGCGCGCTTGCCGACATCGATTTTGTAAGAGTTGTCGACGCAGATGGTGATGTGGTGCGGGCCGGGCGCGAGCGCGCCGCTCAGGTCGTATTCATGCGGCGTGGAGAGGCTGTTCTCGGTGCCGAAACTCTGCGCGTCCACCCAGACTTCAGTCTCCCAATGGGGCCGTTCGAGAAATAGCGAAACCCGCTTGCCGCGCCAGGTTTCGGGGATGACGACATCCTTCTGATACCAGGCGGGGCCTTCGTATTTGTAGGGGCGGGTCAGCCAGCCGGTCTCGGGCTGGTCTACCTTCGTGCCCTTGCCGGCCTGGTCGGTGCTGCCGGGCAGGAAGATGGAATCGGGGCCGAGCGTGCGCTCGTACCAGCGCTCCGCGCGGCCGTGGTTTTGGGCGTCGAGCTGGAAGCGCCAGGTGCCCGCCAGGGGGATGCGAGAGGAGCCGGCGGCAAGAAGAAGAGGAGTGAGCAAGAGGGCAAAGACCTTCATTTTCTCCCTCCGAATTCCAGCACGGCTTCGTATTCCGGTTCGGCTTTCACACCTTTCACGGCGGCAATCTCCCGGGTGGCTTCGCCTGCCACATAGATGGGCGCATCTTTGCGCAGCGGCAGGATCTTCAACTGAAAGGCCCCTTCGCCGTATCGCTTCATGCCGATTTCCCACTTCCCGTCCAAATAAAAATCGTCGATCAGCAGGCGCGACCCGGCGTAGAACCGGGCTACATCGCCCGAATATTCGATCTTGAGAAAGAGGTCGCTGAGCCCGGCGAGCGAAGCCGCCGGCACGAGGATGCGCCACACGCCAGCGCGGTCGAAATCGGCATCGGTGGGCGCCATGGCGACTTCCTTGCCCATCTTCACCGGCTCGGAAGGCTGAGCATCGCGCGCGGCGCGCAGACGCACCTCGATCCGGCGCGCGGGCGCGGTGGCTGTGTAAGTGGCGAAGACTCCGTCGGAGCCTTTCGCGGCCAGCGCCGGCTTGGGAAACACCGACGCGGTCAGCCTGGTGTTGTCGCGCGAGCGGAGATGCACGCGGCCGCCTTCGAAGAACACATCGGCCGGCGAGAGGACCAGGCGCTCCTCGCCGTCCACCGTGCCGCGCCAGCAGTTCCCGGCTTGCTCCCGCGTGAGCACCACGATGCGGACGCCTTTCTCGCTCAGCGCCACCCCGGCGCCCGGCGCGACCACTTTGGGAGCCGCGTCGCCTTCGAACAGGAATTCGGGCGCGATGCCCGGCGTGGCGAAAAAGAAGACCGTGTCGCCGATCTTCGCCAGCGGCTGCGCGGTGGCGTAGCGCAGCACCGCGCCGCCCAGACGGAGATTCACCGGCCAGACGAAATATGCGCCGCTGGGGATCGCGATGGGATGCCGCGGCACGGCGAGGATTCCGCCGGACGTCTTCACCTGGAACTGGACGGCGGAGTGCGCACTCAGCGGATAGTTGCGCTGGTAGTTGTTGCAGAACAGGTAGCCGTGGGTTCCGTCCATGCGCGCGGCCACGCGCAAGGTGGTGGTATCGGTGAGGCCGGCGGGCTTCGGGCCGGCGAAGATGGGCGCGAGCGGCGCCAGGTCCGCGCCGAAATCGTGCAGGAAAAGATGGAACGATTTCAGGCGCCGCAGCGAATCCCGCACCTGGCCGTAAGCGCCCAGGGGAGCCTGAAAATCGTACGCCTTCACCGGCAGATCGTTGGGATATCCGGTGGCCTGCGACTCCATCAGCGTGGTCAGCTTTCCATCCGGATTGACGCCGCCGTGAAACATGTAGTAGCCGTACAAATTGGCGCCGGAGCCCAGCTTGGCGACCAGCATGGCCGCGGTATCGTCGGGAGCGATCAGCGGCCGGCGGTGGTAGGCCACTTGCATGCCGCCGCCCATTTCGGCGGTGAGGAACGGGTAGGAGGCGAATCGCGAATCGGCGCTCAGCGGGTTGAAGAAGTAGTTCGGGTTGGGCGGCAACTGGGTGACCTTGCGATCCCAGAAAGCGTCGGGATATCCGCCGAAGACGGGGAGTACGCCACGCGCCGGAAGGGCGGCGTTGTCCCAGCCGGTGATGGTGTAGAAGGGCGCCTCGAGACCGGCGTCCACGGCCAGTTGCCGCAACGCGAGAATGTGTTCCTCGCCCTTGCCGGGGCCGCGCGAATGGTATTCGTTTTCGATCTGGACGCCGATGACGGGGCCGCCATCTTGGTACATGAGCCCCTTCAACTGGGTGCCGATCTCGCCGTAGAAGCGGCGCACATAGGAGAGATAGGCGGGGTCGTTCTGGCGGAGCGGCGTTGCCAGGAGCCAGTCGGGAAAGCCGCCGTTGCGCGCTTCGCCGTGGGCCCACGGGCCGATGCGCATCCAGACGTACATTCCGTGCCGCCCGCACAGTTCCACGAAGCGGCGCAGGTTGCGCTGGCCCATCCAATCGAACTGGCCCTGGATTTCTTCGTGGTGAATCCAGAAGACGTAGGTGGAAACGATGTCGATTCCGCCGGCCTTCATCTTGAGGATCTCTTCTTCCCAGTAGGATTCGGGGATGCGCGAATAGTGCATTTCGCCCATGACGGGGAGCCACGGTTTACCGTCCTTCAGCAGGTAGCGGCTGTTGACCGAGATCTCCGTGCCGCTGGGCGACTTTCCACCCGCCTGGAAGGACAACGGTTGCGGAGGGCCGGCGGGCGTGGTGGCGTCCAGAGTGACGATAGTCTGGGCCGCCAGCAGCGGCGCAGCGGCGAACAAAGCCATCCAGAGAGACGAGGTCATTTAAGGTCCATGGGTATCATAATTCGCGCTTGGTGGGGCAGGCTAACAACCTGCCCCGCATTCATCCTCTGTTCACCTTCGACCGGGTATACTGGCTATTCCAAATCCCGCTTAGGAGAAAACTCATGCGACAAATCTGCTTGGTGGCGGCGCTGACAGCCTCCATCGGACTGGCCCAAGATGGGCCCTATAAGGTGCAAAAAACCGTCAAAGCCGGCGGCGAAGGCGGCTTCGACTATGTGACCGCCGACGCGGACGGCCGCCGGCTGTACGTGGCCCGCAGTGGGAATCCAGGACGCGTCACGGTGTTCAACCTGGACACGCTCGAAAAAGTGGGCGAAATTCCCAACGCCAATCGGACCCATGGCGCGGTGGTCTCGCCCAAGTCGAACCACGGGTTCGTCAGCAGCAACCCGGTGATCCTGTTCGACAGCAAGACGCTGGCGACCATCAAGACCATCGACGTGAAGGGAAATCCGGACGGCTACCTGTACGACTCGTTCAACGACCGCGTCTACATCCTGAGCCACAGCGCGCCCAACGCCACCGTGATCGACGCGGCGGACGGCAGCATCGTGGGCACCATCGACCTGGGCGGCGCGCCGGAAGAGGCGGCCAGCGATGGCAAGGGCACCATCTACGTCGACCTTGAAGACAAGGACAGCATCGCCGTGGTGGACGCCAAGACCCTGACGGTGAAGACGCGCTACGACCTGGCGGGCAAGGGCGGCGGCTGCGCCGGCCTGGCGCTGGACGCCAAGAACCAGGTGCTCTTCGCGTCCTGCCGCAATCCGCAGAACATGGTGATCCTGAGCGCCAAGGACGGCAAGATCCTCGACGCCCTGCCGATCGGACGGGGCTCCGATGGCGCGGCCTTCAACCCCGCCACCCTGGAAGCGTTCAGCTCGAACGGCGATGGCACGCTGACCGTCGTCAAAGAGAACAGCCCCACCAGTTTCGCGGTGGAGCAAAACGTGAAGACCATGGTGGGCGCCAAGACGCTGACGCTGGACGCCAAGACCAACCGGATTCTGCTGATCGCCGCCGAGTACGCCGCCCCTGTGGCGCCGCCGCCGGGCGCGCAGCCGCCGGCCGAGAAAAAGGGAGGGCGCGGCCCCGGACGCGGTCCGATGGTGCCGGATTCGTTCTCGATTGTGGTGGTCGGGAAGTAGGCGGTTGGCTCATGTTGAGCCAACGGTGGCTAAGAATAGTATTATAAATCAATAATTTACAGGCATGCGTTGGCTCATGTTGAGCCAACGCATGCCTGCCGTTCATTTCCCCTTGACCGCGAAATACCCTTCCAGCGGGTCGTTCTTCAGCGCCTGTAACCCCGCCACCACGCACTCCGCGTTCAGTTCCGCGCCGGCCCGCGTGGTGTGCGTTCCGGCATCGGCGAACATGGTCTCGACCTTCTCCGGCCCCATCGCCTCGTAGCGCTCGGCGACGATCTCGTTCAGATCCACGAAGGCCACATGTTCCGACGCGGCCACCTCGGCCGCCCATTTCCGATACGTCGTGGACACGCGGACGATCTGGCCGGCTTTCCAGGTCTTGCGCGGAATCGGCGAACAGACGATCGGGGTGGCGCCGTGCGCCCGCGCGTCGGCGATGAAGCGCTTCAAATACCAGCCGTAGGTGTGTACCGTCTCGCGCGCCATGCTGAGCGGGTTGTCGATGTCGCGGGTCTCGTCGCCCACGCCCGCCAGGGTGCCGCGGGCGCGCAGTTTGTCGTCGAGCGGGCTGGCGTCGTTGTGGCCGAACTGCATGATCACGAAGTCGCCGGGACGGATCATCGCGAGCACGCGGTCCCAGTCGCCGAAGGTCAGGTAGGTGCGGCTGCTCAGGCCGCCGATGGCGCGGTTCACCACGTTGATCTTGGACGCGTCGAAGAGGTCCATCAGCGGCTCGCCCCAGCCCCACTGGCCGTTCGACCCATCCGCTCGGCCGTTGCGCACGGTCGAATCGCCGATCGCGAAAAGCGTCGGCAGATTGGGATTTGCCGGGACGGGCAAGCGCAGCCCCGCACGGTCCATGCCCAGCAGCGAGCGGTGGGGAGTCACCGCCGCACCTTTCTCCGAGAAGTATTTGGCGAACGGCTGGCCGGGCAGATCCTTGAGAACCGAAACCACCAGCGAGGCGTTCAGATCGGCGCCTTCGACGCTGGTATGGGTGTGATCCTCGGGGAAAAGCTCCTTCACTCTCGCCTCGCCCATGCGCTGATACTGGTCGGCGATGGCGCCAGTGACATCGGCGAAGGGCACATTTTCGGCCTTGGCGATTTCGGCGTCCCACTGGCCGAAGCTGCCCGGCCCGCGCTCCACCTGCCCGTCTTTCCAGATGTTGCGCACGGTGGTGGAGAGCAGCATGGGAATGGCGCCCTTGGCCAGGCTGTCGGCGATGAACTTTCGGAGATACCAACCAAATGTGTAGACCACCTCGTCCCTGCCGTCCGGCATGGTGAAAGACTTCGATTCGCCGCCGATACCCGCCAGCGAGCCGCGCGCGCGATCTTTATCGGGCGGACCGCCGTCGTTGTGGCCGAACTGAATGAGCACGAAGTCGCCGGGCTTGAGCTCGTCGCGCACCTTGTCCCACAGTCCTTCGGTGAAGAACGTGCGGCTGCTGCGCCCGGCGCGCGCGCGGTTGATCACGTTGACCTTGGTGAGATCGAAGTAATCGGCGAAGGGATCGCCCCAGCCCCTGTGGCCGGTATTATTGGCGGTGGAGTCGCCGATCACCCAGATAGTCGGCAATGCCTTGGTCTCGGGCGATTGCGCCGAAGCCAGCGTGACAGCCAGGGCGGCGATAGCGAAGCGGAGGTGCATTGGGACTATTAGTACCTAAATCCGGCTGCGTCCTTGCGATTGCCCCCAGCCGGAGCCATCATAAGCCAAGGTCATTGCCAATGAGCGGTACTGGCGTGCCGCCGCATGGGCGCGTCATTCGCCCATGCGACACCTTGGCGAAACTGCCGAGTGCAAGATTGTCCCGGTGGCCGGGCGCCCTGGCCCTTGCCGCGGTGCTTGTTCTGACGTCATCCGCCGCTTCGGCCGACACGACCACGGTAACGAATACAAACTGCATCGTCAACGGCGACGTGTCCAGCCCCACCGCGCTCCAGCTTAACCCCGGCCCCGATGGGATCTCCCTCTGCGAGGCTGTTACGGCAGCCAACAATGTCCCGGGACCTCACGTGATCCAATTCGATCCCTCTCTCAAAGGCTCCACCATCGTGCTCACCAGCATGATCGCGGTGTTGATGGACGGGATCACGATCAATGGCGACGTGGATGGGGACGGCGTGCCGGATATCACGCTCACCGGAAGTGGTCCAACAGCTTATAGCGCCTTCCTGGTGCAAGCGTCGAATGTGGTGATCGAGGGTTTCAGCGTGAATGGTTT
>Ga0326728_10004247_pt1 | contig 42761 bp, 44 predicted proteins | sample MB3enrmetagenome_FD_207602 | JGI IMG/M metagenome (GOLD analysis project Ga0326728, IMG submission 207602) | Lab enriched peat soil microbial communities from McLean, Ithaca, NY, United States - MB31MN | ecosystem: Environmental > Terrestrial > Soil > Wetlands > Peat | place: USA: New York...
CAATCTCTATATAAGTGATGAAATTAATGTCGCTGGTCTCAACTTCAAGCTCGAACCTGGCTGGCACATCTATTGGAAGAATCCGGGAGATGCGGGTGAACCGCCCCGTGTGAAGTGGACGCTTCCCGCGGGAATCACTGCGGGGCCATTGCAATTTCCCGCACCCAAGCGAATGCCGCTTGGTCCACTGATGGATTACGGATACGAGAACGAGGTTCAATTTCCTCTTCAATTGAAAGTCGCTGACGGCGTCAAAGATGGCCCGGTTACGCTCCACGCCAAAGTCGATTGGCTGGTCTGCCGCGAGCGTTGCATCCCTGGCAAGGCGGATTTGGAAGTTCAGAGGAATGTGTTTGTAGGCCTCTACGATTTGACATATACTGGCGTTCCGACATTTATTAGATTCTTTGACCACATCCCGAAATCGCTTGCCTCATTTCATAAAGCCACATTCCAGCCCACGCCGGAAGGCTTCCGGTTGACTGTCGAAACCGGCCGCCGAGAGCTTTCGGCAACGTTTTTCCCGGAAGATCAAGACATCATCGACAATCCTGCCCCGCAAAAGCTCACGCCAACCGCGAATGGATTGATTCTCGACCTCAAGAAAGACGCCAGTCTTACAGCAAATCCTGCGCAGTTGAAGGGAGTTCTTGAGCTTACCGGTGGGCGGGCGTACGAGATTGTGGCGTTGCCGCCGGGGGAGACCACAGTATCTCAAAGTGCGACGGGCGGCCAAGGCTTCGCGGAGCAAGCCTCAGGGGCTAAAGCCCCCGGTGAATCTGATGCACCCATTGCCGGAGTTAAAACTCCGGCCTACCAAACTCCGGCTTACGCGAACGGCTCAGGATTTTGGCTTGCGCTGCTCCGCACCTCCGGCCTGGCCTTCCTCGGCGGCCTGCTGCTCAACCTGATGCCTTGCGTTTTTCCGGTGCTGTTTTTGAAGGGACTGGCGCTGGTCAATTCCGGAAACGAGGAGCGGGCGAAGCTGCGCGCGCATGGGCTGGTTTATGCAGCGGGAATTTTAGTCTCGTTCTGGGCGCTGGTCGCCGTGCTGCTCGGGCTGCGCGCGGCGGGAGCCACGCTGGGCTGGGGCTTCCAGTTCCAGTCGCCGGTCTTTCTTGCGTTGATGGCCGGGCTGCTCTTCTTCCTCGGCCTGTCGCTGGCCGGGCAATTCGAGATCGGCTTGACGCTGACCAGCGCAGGTGGTTCGCTGGCCCAGAAGCAAGGCTACACGGGCAGTTTCTTTACAGGCGTACTAGCGGTTGTGGTGGCCACGCCCTGCACTGCGCCCTTCATGGGAGCGGCCATCGGCTATGCGCTGGCTCAATCCACGGCGGTCACCTTTGCCGTCTTCACGGCGCTCGCTCTGGGCCTCGCTGCGCCTTATGTGGCGCTCACACTGCAACCGGCGTGGACGCGCCTACTGCCCAAGCCCGGCGTATGGATGGATGTCCTCCGCCAGGCCGTCGCCGTGCCCATCTTCGCCACCGTGATCTGGCTGGCCTGGGTGCTGGCGCAGGCATACGGAGCCAGCGTGCTGGCCGCGCTGCTGGCGAGCTTCCTGCTGCTGGCCATCGCCGGATGGTTCCTCGGCCGCTGGCCGGCGAAACGCTGGGCTACAGCCATAGCAGCGCTCATCCTTCTCGGGGTCATAGCTCTGGCTGTCTTCGGGCAGAGGCTGGTTGGAGACGCGAGAGCATCAATAGGACCAACAGGAAAAACAGGGTTGGATTCCGTTGCTGCTGGCGCATGGGAGCCGTGGTCGCCACAACTTTTAGCGGCTTATCAGTCCCAGGGCCGCCCGGTCTTTGTGGACTTTACCGCAGCCTGGTGCCTGAGCTGCCAGGTCAACGAGCGCGTAGCTCTGAATCAGACGCAGGTGAAGCAAGCATTCCAGGCCGCCAACGTAGCCCTGCTGCGTGCCGACTGGACCCGCCACGACGAGGCCATTACGCAAGCCTTGACCGCGCTGGGCCGTAGCGGAGTGCCCGCATACGCGCTCTACGCTCCGGGTGAAACAAGCCCGCAACTCTTGCCCGAAGTGCTGACGCCCGGGATTGTGATCGAGGCGATTGGAAAGTTGCCGAGGACGACGCGCTGAGTCGCAGATTTATTCACAGCTCCAGCACGTTGTCCTCAATGGCTAGCCGCACGTTCCCGTCACTCTTAGCCAGCCGCCGCACGGCCTCCGGCTTGTCGACTTTGGCCTTGAGCATTACCAGCGCCACAGGGACGCTGCGGCCGGCGCTCTTGATGATCTGCACCGCGGCCTCATGGTCGATCTTGCAGGCGCACATCAGGATGCGGATGCCGCGCTCGACCAGCTTTGAGTTCTGCATGTGGACATTGACCATCAGGTTTTCGTAGACGTAGCCCAGACGGGTCATGGCGCCGGTGGTGATCATGTTCAGTACCATCTTCTGGGCGGAGCCGGCCTTCAAGCGCGTGGAGCCGGAGATGACCTCGGGGCCAACGTCGGCAATGATGGTGATGTCGGCGGCCGCGGCCAGAGGGGTCTCATGATTGCAGGTGACGGCGGCGGTGTGAGCGCCGCGGGCGCGGGCATAAGCCACGGCGGCCACCACGTAAGGAGTGCGGCCGGAGGCGGAGACGCCCACCACAACATCCTTGCGCGTGGGGCGGCGGCGGGCGATGTCCCTCTGGCCCAGCTCTTCGGAGTCTTCGTTGACCTCAACGGCCGAAGCTAGTGCTTTGGGTCCGCCGGCCATGATGTACTGCACCTGTCCGGGGGCAGTTGAATAAGTGGACGGGCATTCGGAGGCGTCCAGCGCGGCAATCCGGCCGCTGGAGCCTGCGCCGACGTAAATCAGCCGGCCGCCCTCGCGCATACTGCGCGCCAACTGGTCGATTACCAGCGCAATCTCAGGAATCGCCTTCTTCACCGCCGAGGCAACCTTTGCGTCCTCGTGGTTGATGATGCGGGCGATCTCCAGCGCGGATTTCGTGTCAAAGCCTTGAGAGGCTTCGTTCTGGCTCTCGGTTGTCAGTTGTTGAAGCTGGGAGGCCTGGTCGTGCTTCTTCTCTTCGTTTTGTGTGCCGGCCGTTTCCTGCATCATCGAGCTGGTAAGCATCGCGTCAGTCCCCGATTTTTATATTGTATCTGCAAAGCAGTCAACTCCGAAAAGAATTCGGCACTGGTCAAGTTTGAAATCTGTCCCCCTTGCGGCTGTGCCGGGAGTGGCCGATAATGGGCACATGGACGTAAACACGCTGGCCTACAAGATTGTTCAACAGTCGATAGGCGAATTGCCGATCAAAAAGGCGCTCCCCGCCACAGCCCAAAGAGGTCTAAAACGGGCTGCTGCATTGACCCCAGAGAGGCGCAAGGAAATAGCCATAAAGGCCGCTCAGGCACGCTGGGGAAACGACGGGAAATCAGACGCTCAATAGGCTGTCAAGTTGCAATTCTGGTGCAACTCTCCACGTATTTACTTGACATTAGCCGCGTTTTCCACAATCCTCACAGGAGAGGGGAAAAACGAGGGATTACTCTTATGGTTCAGTTTCCACCAAAGAAAGGGCCGCGAATGACGGTTGCTTCTGAAATGAGCAATAGAACGCGAGACTTCGGACAGGATGAGATGGATGCTGCACTGAATGCCCTCGTCTTCAAGACTCAAAACGCAATTGAACGGGTTCGCAGCCAAATGACAGACGCGGAGAGAGAAGAGGCGGATCGGAGGGCGCTGGCTATTTTGAAGACTGCCAATTCCGCCGCAGGTAGTTCGCAGAAAATCGCATAAAATCCTTGATTAGCTCTTGCTTCTCTGCTTCCGTTAAGTGCGGATATTGTTCCAAGTAAGCCTCATATCCCGGAAGATCACCACGTGCCGCCAATGTGCGGAACTCGTTGATGATCTCCGGGGACATCTTCTTAATTTCACGGCGTGTGTATTCGGTCATAGAGGCTCTTTCTTATCAGAGAATGAATCATCCCCGTCCCCGGCAGGGCTACCCTGTTGCGATGCAGGGCGCTGTTTCGATGCCACCTTACGACCCGGATACCATTCCGAAAGGCCAAACTCTCCACTGATTAGTACAAAGGCAGGCATACGCGAGAGCGTGGACCTAACGTTATCAATGGGGTTTCGCGCAGCGCTCTTCCACCCGCCAGCAAGCAGAGCCTCTGCAATAGCCCTTGCGGAAACTGGTTTCTTCATGGCGTTCAAATACTTCTTCGCAGCGTCTGCGATGGTGAGGCCAAAGAAAGAATCGCTGTTGAAGGATGGTCCGCCATTCTGCGCGGTGATCATTGGAGCTGCTCCAAGAGCGGGAGCGCCGACGGTGCCGTTAGTCCGCATCCATTCAAGGCGCTCAATCATCCTTTGCCATTCCTCGATTTGTGCTCTCAGAGTGGCGATTACAGGCTCAAAGATGTCTACAGGCTTCTCGATGCTCACGATTTTCTCCTTTCAAAATCGCCTCGCTGCCTGTATAATTAAGACAGCGAGGCGGACGGTGTCAGGAGCAGGCTTTCGCCTGCCCCGCGTCCTTCCAAGGGACGAGTTTTATATCACCTTCCTATCCTCCATCGACTAACGGGCCGGGTGCATTCTTCGCGGGAGTGCCCGGCACGTTGTTTCTCTATCCTCAAGAATACACCCTTTAGCCCGTCTGTCTACGCCTTCATCACAAGAAAATCTGATTTTTTTCGCATCGGCGGAAATGCCGTTACGGATGTTACACCACTCATCTTCCGAGCCGTTTACTGCATAACACGGCTGCAACAGATAGATGGAAGAATTAGATAAGGTATTCTATTTCAATAAGTTATAAGATTTGCTTATGCAATGTCGAATCCCACGCTTGCAATCTCCAGAAAAGAAAATGTTAATCACCATCAATTTAGTGCTTGACACTCAACCAATTATCAAGCATAATATGTAAAGTATGAATCAACTTAGCCGTGCTGACAGAACACGAATCGTTGCCGCTCTTGTAGAAGGATGCGGAGTCAATGCAACTTGCCGTATGACCGGCTTCTCCAAGCCCACTGTACTGAAGCTGCTCGCCGATCTGGGCAGGGCTTGCTATGCCTACCACGATAAATACGTTCGCGGTTTGAACTGCAAGCGCATTCAGTGCGATGAAATCTGGTCGTTTGTGGGCGCAAAGCAAAAGAACGCATCCGAAGAGAAGATCGCCACTGGATGGGGAGATGCATGGACGTGGACTGCTCTTGATGCTGATTCAAAGCTGATGGTTTCGTATTTGGTCGGACAGCGCGGCGCAACCTGGGCGAAGGTTTTTATGGAGGATGTGGCATTGCGAATCAACAGCCGCGTCCAGATCACCACTGATGGTCATCGGGCGTATGTAGAGGCTATCGAGGGCGTATTTGGTATGGATGTAGATTACGCGATGCTGATAAAACTGTACGGTAATCCTGTGAACCCCGATTCGCGGTATAGTCCCGGCGAAGTGATTGGAACGGAAACGGTTATGGTGACAGGAAATCCTGACCCGAAGCACATCAGCACATCGTATGTTGAGCGCCAGAATCTCACCATGCGTATGTCGATGCGCCGGTTTACGCGGCTGACCAACGCACACTCGAAGAAATTGGCCAACCACGAGGCTGCTATTGCGCTCCACTACATGCACTACAACTTTTGCCGGATTCATCAGACCTTGCGCGTCACCCCTGCGATGGAAGCCGGACTTGCCAATCACGTCTGGTCAATCGAGGAACTCGTAAGGCTTCTGGAAAATTGAAACTTGACCAGTACCAAGAATTCTCTGCGATTGAAGCTGTTTGGGCAAGCGCAGGTTGCGGAAGTCTTACAGCGCCTCACGAATGGCGTCGTGAAAGGCAGGCCAAACCTGCCGTATCAGGCGGCTCTTCCGGTCGGGCCAGGTGCGGTTGCTGAGCAACACCACGGCTACTCGGTCCTTCAGGTCGATCCAAAGGGAGCAGCCGCTAAACCCAAGGTGCCCTATGGATTGCTGTGAGAAGTAACGGCCGGAGGTGGAATCCGGGGAAGGTGTATCCCAACCCAGCGCCCGCGAAGATCCCGGCGGGCCTTGCCTCTGGGCAAACAGCTCGACTGTCGCCGCGTCAAAGAGGCGAGCCTCTCCAGAGTTGGAAGCCGCGGCAAGAATCTCGCGGGCAAAGCGCAGCAGGTCGTGCACATTGGAAAACAGACCGGCGTGACCGGCAACGCCTCCTAGAAGCCAGGCGTTTTCATCCTGGACTTCTCCTTGAATCACGCGATGGCGGTAGGTGGTGTCCTCCTCGGTGGGCGGAATGAGGCTTCGCGCCTCGGCTGGAGGGCAAAATCTCGTTGCCGTCAAGCCCAGCGGCTGAAAGACTTCGCGCCGCACCCAAGGCGCGAGGGCTTCGCCGGTTAGAACCTCCAGCGCCTTGCCCAGCAGAATGAAGCCGGGATCGGAGTACTCCGCTCGCGTGCCCGGCTCAGCCGTGAGCGACAGCTCCAGGCAGGCTTTCAGGAGCGCTTCGGGCGTGGCTGCGGTACGGAAGAACTCGGCGTAGCCGGGCAGCCCGGAGTTGTGCGCCAGCAGATGGCGCAGTGTCACGCGCCGAGCCGGGTCATCCGCGGCGCGATTCGCCACAAATCCGGGCAGCAGCTCGCTCAGGGGCGTTTCCAGGTGCAGCTGGCCGCACTGGTGGAGCAGCATCGCCGCGGCGGTTGTCGCGGCAACCTTGGTGATGCTGGCCACGTCGCAGACGGTTTCCGGGGTGACGGCCGGGGAGGTTTCGTCATAGGTGAAGCGGCCTCGCGCGTCCGCGAGCACAACCTCATTACCGGCCAGCACTCCGAAGGCGCAGCCGGGAAAGGCGCGAGCATTGATGGCTTCGTCGAGAACGCGATAGGCGTCGGCGAAGCGGGCTGGCGGGGCGGCGGGAGTGATTTCAGAATTCATCTCTTACTTGCATCGTACTGCGAAGGAGGCTGGGCGCGCTGCTTGACCAACTTGACCAACTCAGCGAAATGGCGCACACTGAATCAAGTGAGAGGCTGAAGAACATGGCGAGCATACAAGTGAATCTTTACGAAGCGAAGACGCAGCTTTCCAGCTTGGTGGACCGGGCGGCGATGGGAGAAGAGATCGTGATTGCCAAGGCAGGAAAGCCCATGGCGCGGTTATCTCCGATGACGGTTGTGGAGAAATCTCCAAAGACTTTGCGGAAATTCGGACAGAATGTATTGGGAATCACCATTCATTCGGACGATTGGGAGAAGGACATTCCGTTGGAGTACTTCCAAGACGAGGGCAAGGAAAACCCGTTTAGCGCTGAACTTACCGCGACAGAGGCGAAATGACAGAATCCGCGTTTCTTTTGGATTCCAATATCGTAGTTTGGCTGGATCAGAAGCCGGAGCGAATACCGCCGCACGTGCTGTTAATGATCGAATCTGCGACGCAGATTCTTTTGAGCGCGGTGACGGCTTGGGAACTGGGAATCAAGCAGGCGCTGGGTGACTTGACGCTGCTTCAGCCGGTTTTAGAGATGCTTCGCACTCATAGCATGACGGAACTTCCGGTGACCATCCAGCACGGTGAAGCGGTGCGCGACTTGCCTCTTTATCATCGCGATCCCTTCGACCGCTTGCTGGTGGCGCAGGCAATGATTGAAGGCCTGATTCTGGTGACGAACAACAACAAGCTGGCGCAGTACGGAGTGCCAATTCTGCTGGTATAACGGTTGCTGTTTTCTATTTCCTGTTCACTGAAAACCGCCTTACGTAATGTCCTCGGTGTCGTAGACCAGGCCGCCGCGTTTCTTGGGGATGCCGTGGACAGAGCTGATCAGATCTTCGACGACGTCTTCGAGCTGGCGCTGGCTTTCGATCACGGCGCTCATGCTCTTGAGTTCTTCAGGTTCGATCACGCGTTCAATCAGGACGACGGCGTGGCATTGGGCGACGTGGTCGAGGTTCATCCCCTCGGGAGTTTTGGCTTTGATGCTCACCTGATCGGTGCCCAGGCTCAGCAGGTCGGCGACGCGGGCGCGCATCTCGCTGGAGATGGGGGCGATCTTGGGCGCGGCCAGAATCAGCGTAGTGTCGATGTTCACGATGCGGTAGCCTGCGCGCTGCAGGGTTTCCATGGCCAGGTTGAGAAAGATGGCCGAGTCGGCGTCCTTCCATCGCGGGTCGCCGGGCGGGAAGAAGGTGCCGATGTCGCCGGCGGCGATGGCGCCCAGCAGCGCGTCGGTGATGGCATGCAGCAGCACGTCGCCGTCGGAGTGGCCGGCCAGGCCCTCCGGATGCTCCAGCGCGAGTCCACCGATGCGCAGCGGCACGCCCGCCTTGAAGACGTGCGAGTCATAGCCAAATCCGATTCGTGTTTCCATGGTTACCGTGCCTGTTCCTTCGACCTAATCGGCGGCGATTTCCATTTCGTTCAGCCGCCCTCAGCGGGCTCGCTGGCGCAGGTAGAATTCAGCCAACGCCAGATCTCCCGGTTGGGTAATCTTCAAATTCACTGGTGAGCCATGCACCACGGCAACCGGATGGCCGGCGCGCTCGACGACCGAGGCCTCGTCGGTGCCGATAAAGCCGTCCGTCATGGCCTCGGCGAATGCGCTCTGCAAGAGTTCATAGCGAAAGCCCTGCGGCGTCTGCGCCAGCACAATAAACTCGCGCGGAATCGTGGAAGTAACCAGCGCTCCGTGGGCGGTCCTCTCCACCTGTTTGATGGTGTCCACAGCCGGCATTCCGACGATGGCCGCTCCGTGCTGGAGGACCGCGTCGATGGTCCGGTCGATGGTGGCCGCGTCGATTAGCGGCCTGACGGCATCGTGAACCAGAACAATGTCGTCCGGTTCAGCGGGCAGGGCGGCCAGCGCGTGAGAGACCGACTCCTGGCGGTGGTCACCGCCTTCGACGACGTGCACGCGCGCGCTGAAGCCATACTCGGCAATTTGGGCCTGGACGCGCTCCATCTCCGGCTGGCGCACGGCCACATAGATCGCCGTCACCCGCTGAACGGCGGCAAAGGCGCGCAGCGAATGGATCAGGATGGGAAGGCCATCGAGGATGAGAAATTGTTTGGGCTGCGGGCCGGCCATCCGGGTTCCCAGCCCCGCAGCGGGAAGAATCACAAAAACTTGCATACGGGTTGGAGTATACAACGAAGCGGCCACCTGCGGTGGGGCTAATCGCTGGCTTATCGCTCGCAGGACAGGAAAAACCTCCCTCAGGGGCTATCTGTTGGTAATTCCAATTGCCTTGGTTAAATTCCAGTCCGCTGCGCGGGGCAGTCCTTTGGTCGAGGGCATGGGTAAACAGAAAAAGGGCAGCCTGATGCAGGCTGCCCTTGATGGCCCAGGAGAGGTGTAGAACGCGCCGGAGCTTGCTAGCTACGGCGGCGAGCAATGGATCAGACGTTCAGCTGACCCGTTCAGCAATCAATGCGCTGCCGGCCTGTGCCCGGCTGCCGGTTTGTGCGCCGGGGCGGCAGGCTTCTTCTTCTCCAACTGGATTTCTCCGTCGCGCAGCACGATCTGTGCGGTTTGCGCCAAAGTAGCCGTGGCTGGAACCTGGGTGAAGGTGTCGTAGGTTCCTACCAGTGCAGTCGCCGGCGGGATCTTGTACTCGAAGCCAACCGCGGGAATATCCTTGTCTGCCAGAGGCTTCTTCATATTGACGATGAAGTCGGCAATCTTGTTATCCTTGGCATCCTGGGTCACGGCAACCTTGATCACCGATGCGCTGGCATCGATGACAATTCCCGGGACCGGCGTAACCTGATTCTGTAGAATGGCCCACAGCTTGTCGGTGTCTTCCTTGACTCCGTTGGCTAGGATGAACTCGGTATCGACCAAGGCCATTTTGCTCAAGTCAGGAGTTTCCACAATCGCCTTGTGGGCAAGCTCGGCAGGAGTCGGCGCGGCGGAGATCACAAAAGTTCCCGGCGGGAAGAGCGTAGCCGCCGCCTGCGTTTTCACATCACTCAAGCCGTCCAGATTGCCGTGGTACTTCTGGTAATAATAGTCCATCTTTTTTTCAATCTGGGCCTTGATCGGGGTGGCGAAGTTCCATGCTCGCGCGTAGAACCAGACCGCTTGCACCAGGTGATCCGGGCTATCCGACTTGGTGTAGGCTTCCGCTAGTTGCAGCGTATCCCACAGCCCCGGCGAGGGCCAGGCGGTGGTTTGCTCGGGCGCATAGAGCATCAGTTCGGTGCGATATTCGGAAATCCCGCCCTTGATGTCCTTTTTGGAGACAATGTCGTCCAAAGCGATCGCCGAGTGAAAGGTCGGATAGGTTCCACTGATCAGCTTCTTCCAGTCAGCGTCGGATGTCGCGGCAGGCTTGACAGCCGCCAGACCCTTCTGAGCAAGCACCCCGGCATCGTCGCAGGTCTGCGCATCGCTGGTTCTCTGGCACTGGCTCTTCTTGATGATGACCGACATGAAAATGGCCTTCATGTTGCCGGGGTCCACCTGAAGCAAGCGGCTGGCCGCGCTGAGCGTCTTGTCCGCATCCTGCAGACCCTGGTAGGTATCGATCAGCGAATCGAGCACAGAGTTCTTGACGACGCTCTGCGGGTAAGCCGTCAAAAAGCTCTCCAAAGCCGCGGCCTTGGCTTTTGGATCGACCTGCGATGTGGCCATTTGATAGGTGTTGAACTCTGCCGGATCCTTGATGACGATGGAATCCTGGGCACGAAGCATGGGCGCGGAAACGAGGCTGACGCTCGCCAATGCCAACACAGACGCGAAGACTAACTTCTTCATTTAGTACTCCTGGGAACTGCGAAATGGAGATCAATGTTCAAGCACTCGCTCACGGAATGCGCAACCGTTCTTTGGGGCGGTCGAGCGCCGTGGCATCGATTCAACGATACCACGGCTTTCAAGGCGGTGTTGGATGGATTATAGAAAGCTACGCCCTTTGTGACAAGCGGAGTTGTAAAAAAAACAGGTAAAAGAGGATAGGGAACAGGGAATAGCGAGCTTTTTAGAAGGATTTGGAGCTTGACAAGAGCCAAAAACACGTTCTGATCTCGGTTCTCCGCTCCCCGCTTTGGATGCTCGCTCGGACCCATAACCGATTAGACACCAACCAGGGCAAAACAGTTCCCTGGTCCCTATCCTCTGTATTCATTGCAGCAACCTCACCAGTTCCGCCTGTTCAGCTAGGAAGGCGTCATGGCCGTGGGCGCTGGTCATCTCCCGGTAATCGGCCTGAACTCCGGCGGCGCGAATGGTGTAGGCAAAGTCGCGCACGGCCTGGGGAGGAAAGAGCCAGTCGGAGCTGATGCCGACAAAGCTGAGGCGGGCGCGAATCCCGCCAAAGGCCTCGGCTGCCGACGCGCATCCCCGCTGCGGATCCCAGATATCCATGGTGCGCAAAATGGCCAGATAGGAGTTGGCGTCAAAGCGGTCGATGAACCGCTCCCCCTGGTAGTCAAGGTAGCCGGCGATGTCGAAGCGCCCTCCAACAAGGCCGAGGCCGCCCAGCTGTGCGTCCGCGTCCCACGGATCCTCCCCGCTGCGGTTCGGCTTGCGGCCAAAACGCTCATCAAAGAGCTCCGAGGATTTGTAGCTGAGCATGGCGATCTGACGCGCAAAGGCCAACCCGTTGCGCGGAGGGCGCTGCGGCCGATAGCGGCCACCCTTCCACTCCGGGTCGCGCAGGATGGCCTGACGCTGCAAGTGGTTGAGCGCCAGCCCCATAGCCGAAAGCGGCGTCGCGCCGATGATGAGCGCGCGCTGCACGCGCTGGGGATCGTGGATGGCCCAATCCAGCGTCTGCATGCCGCCGATGGAGCCGCCCAGAACCAGCCGCAGCCGCCGGATGCCCAGCGAGTCGAGCAGCTTGGCCTGTGCCCGTACATTGTCGCGGATGGAAACCAGCGGAAAGTCAGGGCCGTAGATGCTGCCTGTCTCCGGGTTCACGGAGCCGGGGCCTGTGGAACCGTAGCAGGAACCCAGCATATTGATGCAGATCACAAAGTCGTGATCCAGCGATAGCACCGCTCCGGGGGCGAAGATCTCCGGCCACCAGGAGCCTACCAATGCCGAGCCGGAAAGCGCATGGCAGACCAGCACGGCGTTATCCTTGGCCGCGTTCAGCCGGCCATAGACCGCGTAATGCAGCGTCACGCCGGCCAGCAATCGCCCGCACTCCAGCAACAGAGGCTCGTCCAGCACAAAGTCGCCTTCGTAGGTAGGCGCAAGAAAAGTCTTCGCGGGCGGCGAGCTTCCCGTCCCGGCTCGGGTTTCACTCATGATTCCTATTGTGCTACATGCACCGTCCCCTGTGCTCTTCATGCTGCGCTCTCTCCGTTGGCCGCCTGTATCGCCTGGTCCAGATCGGCCAGAATATCGCGGATATCCTCGATGCCCACCGAGAGCCGCACCAGCTCCGGAGTCACGCCGGTATCGGCCTGCTCCGCCGGCGAGAGCTGTGCGTGCGTCGTCGAGGCGGGATGAATCACCAGCGACTTGGCGTCCCCGATGTTGGCCAGCAGCGAAAACAGCTTCAGCGAGTTGATGAGCTTCTTGCCGGCCTCGTAGCTGCCCTCCGAACCAGCCTTGACGCCGAAGGTCAGCAGCCCACCCTTGCCCTCCGGCAGGTACTTCTGCGCCCGCTCGTAGTACTGGCTGGATTTCAGGCCGGGATAGTTGACCCAGGCGACGCCGGGATGCTGCTCCAGGTGCCTGGCCACGGCCAGCGCGTTCTCGGAGTGGCGCTCCAGCCGCAAGTGCAGCGTTTCAATGCCTTGCAGAATCAGGAATGCGTTAAAGGGCGAGAGCGCCGCGCCGGTGTCCCGCAGCCCCTGCACGCGCGCCTTGAGAATGAAGGCCAGCGGCCCGAAGGCCTCGGTGTAGATCAGACCGTGGTACGACGGGTCCGGGGTGGTGAACTCCTTGAAGCGCCCGGAAGCGGCCCAGTCGAATTTGCCCGCGTCCACAATCACGCCGCCGATGGAGTTGCCGTGGCCGCCCAGGAACTTGGTGGCCGAGTTGACCACAATATCCGCGCCCCACTCGATGGGCCGCACCAGCGCCGGCGAAACCGACGTGTTGTCGATCACCAGCGGCAGCTTGTGCTCGTGGGCGATGGCGGCCAGCTTCTCAATGTCCACCACGTCCAGCTTGGGATTGCCCAGCGTTTCGGTGTAAATCGCCCGGGTTTTCTCGTTGATCAGCGCGCGCAGGCCGTCGAAGTCGTCCGCATCGACAAACTTGACCGTAATGCCCAGCCTGGGCAGCGTGTAGTGGAAGAGGTTGTAGGTGCCGCCGTAGAGTGATGTGGTGGAGATGATCTCTTCTCCTGCCGAGGCCAGCGTTGTGGCCACCAGCGTCTCCGCCGCCTGCCCTGAGGCCACGGCCAGCGCCGCCACGCCGCCTTCCAGCGCAGCCACGCGCTTCTCCAGCACGTCGGTGGTGGGGTTCATGATGCGGGTGTAGATGTTGCCGAACTCCTTCAGCGCAAAGAGCCGCCCGGCATGGTCCGCGTCCTGAAAGGCGTAGGAAGTGGTCTGATAGATGGGCACGGCGCGCGAGCCTGTGGTGGGGTCAGGTGTTTGGCCGGCGTGAACGGCCAGGGTGGCAAGGTGCTGCTTCACTTCGGACATTGCGTTCTCCTTATGGGTTCTGTGCTTCGGTTTAGGTGCGCGGCAAAGTCTGATTCCGGGCCGCGCCAATCAAGCAAAACGGCCCGAATCCTGTGGACCCGGGCCGCCTGACTTCAAGATCGGTTGCGCCTAGCGCATTTGCCTCTCAAGAGCCACACGGACGGGTCCGCACGCCATGCACATACACATAGCCATGACCGCAACTCCGTGATTCCTTGAGTTCAACATAAAAGTAGTATCCACGGGAGGCGTGGCGAATGTCAAATAATTGTCTTATGTCTCGCTTTTATCTGTACGACAAATTCGTAATATGTAATAATCTGTCTATGAATACTTCCCGTGTCCGCGCCTCCCGCGTCTTCACCATCAGTTTCCCCGAGGATTTGGCTAAGCAAGTCGTCGCTGTTGCCGAAGAGGAGAGCCGCAACATCAGCGAGCTCTTCCGCGAAGCCTTCCGCACCTATCGCATGGAGCGCAATGAACGGAAGCTGATCGCCGCCCGCGCCGAAGCGGCCGAGCGCAGTCCAAACAACTATACCGAGGAAGACGTTGAGGCTTTTGTCGACGAGATTCGAAGCGAAATGTATCAACAAAGGATGAAGACGGCTTGATCTTTGTCTTCGATTCCGGGGTGTGGATCTCCGCGTTTCAATTCGGCGGAACACCGCTCGTCGCTCTGCGTTACGCCTACACGCATTGTCGTCTGGCAGCTTGCGATTCAATCTTTCATGAGATTCACAAGACCATGTCGCGCAAATTTGGCTGGTCTTCTTTTCGCATTAAAGGAAGCATTGAAGATTATCTTGACAATACAACGATCATCGACATCACGGGTGAATTGAGTGGCATCTGCCGCGACCCAAAGGATGACATGGTAATCGAATGCGCTATGTTTTCAGGAGCGAAGATCATTGTTTCGGGCGATAAAGATTTGCTGGCAATAAAGGACTATGAAGGAATCCGAGTTCTGACACCACGCGAGTTCTTGCAATTGATGGAATCCAAATAGACTCCTTACTCCTCCGCCTTCCAAACATAAGCCCCCGGCTGCGGTAGGCCAATGTGGGCCAGTACGCGGTAGACGAACTGGCGTGCCATTTCGGTGGAGTCGATGGGCTTGTTGTAGAAGGCCGGAATGCAGGGGAAGATGACCGCGCCGGCTTCTGCGGCCAGCGTCATATTGCGTAGATGAATGCGGTTGAAGGGCGTCTCGCGCACGCAGAGCAGTAGTGGTCGGCGCTCCTTGAGCGTGACGTCGGCGGCGCGGGCAATCAGCGAATTAGCCAGCCCATGCGCGATGGACGCCAGCGTGCCCATCGAGCAGGGAAGCACGATCATGCCGTTCGACGGATAGCTGCCGCTGGCGATGGCCGCGCCAATGTCGGCGTCGGAGTGCTGGACAGTCTTCGTGGGCTGCGTGCCGAGCAGCTTTTCCAGCAGATCGTTGCGCCCGCTAACTTCCAGTTCCTCGGCCAGAACGCGCAGCGAGTTCTCCGAAGCGACAAAGTGAACGCGGGCCACGCGCTCATCGACCTCCAGGGCACGCAGCATCTCGCGGCCAAAGACCGCGCCGGATGCGCCGGTAAGTGCCACGGTGAGGTTAGCGGCTTCCACCCTATTCCCCTAGTACCCTGCGAAAGATCGCATCCACATTGCCCAACTGCCGAGTGTAATCGAATGTCTCCGCCAGCTTCTCCGGGCTGAGCAGCGCGCGGATTGCCGGGTCCCTTGCGATCTCGTCGCGGAAAACTAAATCCTCTTTCCACGAGCGCACGGCGAGGGCCTGCACCAGCCGGTAGGCGTCCTCGCGCATCATGCCGGCCTCGGAGAGATCGAGCAGCAATTGCCCCGAGAAGATCAGCCCGCCAGTGCTCTCCAGGTTCTTCTTCATGCGCTCGGGATAGACGAGCAGGCGGTTGATCAGGTCGGTCGTCTTGGCCAGCAGATAATCCACCAGAATCGTCGAGTCGGGGAAGATGATGCGCTCGACCGAGGAGTGCGAGATGTCCCGCTCATGCCAGAGCGCGATGTTCTCGAAGGCCGCCTGGGCATTGCCGCGAAGGACGCGCGCCAGGCCGCTGATCTGCTCCGCAGTAATCGGGTTCTTTTTGTGCGGCATCGCCGAGGAGCCTTTTTGCTTCTCGCTGAAGTACTCCTGCGCCTCGCGCACCTCGGTGCGTTGCAGGTGGCGTACCTCGACCGCAAATTTATCCAGGGAACTGGCGATGATGGCCAGCGTGGAGATGTAAGCCGCGTGGCGGTCGCGCTGGATCACCTGCGTAGCCACCGGCGCCGGCTTGAGGCCGAGGCGCGCGCAGATCTTTTCCTCATGCTCCGGCTTCAGGTGGCCAAAGGTGCCCACCGCGCCGGAGAGCTTGCCGACGCGCATCTCCTCGGCCGCCGCGTCGAAGCGAGCCAGGTTACGCTCCATTTCGGCGTACCAGTTGAGCAGCTTTAGGCCAAAGGTCGTCGGCTCGGCGTGAATGCCATGAGTGCGGCCGATGGTGGGCGTGTGCTTGAACTCGATGGCGCGCCGCTTGAGCACAGAGAGCATACCCATCAGCCCGGCGCGGAGCAGCGCGGAAGCCTCGGCAACCTGAAGCGCCTGCGCGGTATCGACAATGTCATTGGAGGTCAGCCCATAGTGCAGCCATCGAGACTCTGCGTCCAGACCCTGGTCTTTGAGCGTTTCGGCCACCGCCGTCGTAAAGGCGATCACATCGTGCTTGACCTCGGCCTCAATCTCCTGAATGCGGGCGACGGAGAAGCCGGCCTTGGTGGCAATCGCCTGGGCGGCGGCGGCGGGAATCACGCCGTCCTCGGCCAGCACGGTGCTGGCTGCCGACTCCACCTGGAGCCAGCAGCGGTACTTGTTCTCTTCGGTCCAAATGCGGCCCATCTCCGGGCGAGTATAGCGGTCGATCAATGGAGACTCCTTGCCAGAGCAGCATTCCGCGGCCCTGCTCCAACTCTTTATTGTACGGGGGAAAGACACTCAGGCGCGAGGAATCCCCAGCTTCTCGTGCAGTTCATCCTCCAGCAGCCCGCGGCCCGGCTTGTAGGGCTGGAACCACTCGCCGTCGATCACCAGTTGCGGAATGGCCCGCTTGCCGACGCGGCGCACAAGCTCGGCCGAGGCCTCCCGGTCGCGGTCAATGTCGATCTCGGTGAACTCGATGCCGTGGGAGGTGAGGAACTTCCGGGCGGCGCGGCAATCGCCGCACCAGGAGACGCCATACATTTGCACCTGCATGAGGCCATTCTACCGCCTTCGCGCTGCTACCATCAGGAAGAATGACCGCCGACGAGATCAAATTGCTGCTGAAGCTGGAGCCGCACCCCTGCGAGGGCGGCTTCTTCCGCGAGACGTACGTCGCGCGTGAGAGAGTCGAGCTGCCACGCGGCTCACGCTCCACCGGCACGGCGATCTACTATCTGCTGGAGCCGGGAACCTTCTCGGAGATGCACGTCCTTGCCTCCGACGAGGTCTTTCACTTTTATCTGGGCGATCCGGTGGAAATGCTGCAACTTTATCCCGATGGGCGCTCCGCGCTTTTTACTCTTGGGCCGGATTTGCCGGCCGGCCAGCACGTGCAACTCGTCGTTTCCGCCGGAGTTTGGCAGGGCGCACGGCTAGTGGATGGCGGGAAGGTGGCGCTCCTGGGCTGCACCGTGACGCCCGGCTTCGACTACACCGATTACCGCGGCGGGAGTTATGCTGAGTTAGCCGATAAGTGGCCCACGGAAGCGGAGCGAATCAGAAAACTGACCCGGAGTTAAGCCTACCGCCGCTCGCGGAAAAAACTCCGCAGCAACTCGGCTGACTCGTCAGCTAAGATACCTAGCTCGACCTGCATCTGGTGGTTCAGTTGCGGATGGTTGAGCACGGAAAGCACTGACCCGGCCGCGCCTGCCTTGGGATCGGCGGCTGCGAAGACCAGGCGGTCCAGACGCGCATGAATCATCGCTCCGGCGCACATCGCACAGGGCTCCAGAGTTACATAAAGCGCGCAACCGATCAGGCGATAATTGCCTAGAAACGCGGCTGCCGCGCGCAGAGCTACAATCTCCGCGTGGGCCGTGGGGTCCAGGTCGCGCAGCACGCGATTCTGCCCACGCGCGATGACTGCGCCATCGAGGACCACCACCGCGCCAATCGGCACCTCGCCCGCCTCCGCCGATTGGCGGGCTTCATCGAGAGCGGCTTGCATGGCCTGGAGATCGTCGATCATGGTTTTAATGGTAGCGCCGTGGGCTGCTGCTGGGTCATGCAGTGCAGCGTGCCCAGGCCCCAGACTAAATCGACGCTGTGGATGCCGATGACTTCGCGGTCCGGAAAAACCTCGGCCAGAGTGTTTAGCGCAATGCGGTCGTTGGGATCGTGAAAGGTGGGAACCAGGACCAGATCGTTGGCGATATAGAAGTTGGCGTAACTGGCCGGCAGGCGCTGGCCGCGAAAAAGCACTGGGCGCGGCATAGGTAGCTCGACTAACTCAAACTGTCTCCCGTCAAGGGTGCGCGCGGCCTTAAGGCGTGCGAGATTATCTGCCAGCGGCGCGTGATTGGGGTCATTCTTGTTGGTCTCGACGGCGGCGACGATGGTTGTGGGCGCAACGAAGCGGGCGATGTCATCGATGTGGCCGTGAGTGTCGTCGCCGGCGATGCCGCGATTGAGCCAGATCACCTGATCGATGCCGAGAAAATCGTGAAAGGCCCGCTCCAGTTGCGCGCGGCTGACTCCGGGATTACGCTCTTGCACTTCGCTGAGCTGGCACTCCTCGGTGGTGAGCAGAATGCCCGCGCCGTTTACGTCGATGGAGCCGCCTTCAAGGACCAGTCGTTGCGAGAAGCCATCCGCTAACTCAATTGCTGGCTTCCATTCAGGCAAGCCGAGTAACTTAGTCACTCGCCCCGGCACCTGATCGTCGAGCGGCCAGTCGTCGTACTTGGCCCAGGCGTTGAAGCGCCAGTTGGTAACAGCGATCATACCCTCGGAGTTACGCACGAAGATAGGGCCGGAGTCACGAGTCCAACTGCGGTTGGTGGGCCAGAGGTGAAAGGTCACTCGGTCGAGATTCGCTCCGGCGCGCTCCAGAACTCCGAAGACGCGCAACTCGGCCTTGGCGTTCTCGACGAGAATGTGCACGTCTTCATGCGCGGCGAGCAGACGCACGATCTCCGCGTAGAGCCAGGGGATGGCCTGAAACTTGCCCGGCCAGTCGTCCGGGTTGTGCGGCCACGCAAGCCAGGTTGCCTCGTGAGGCTCCCACTCGGCGGGCATGCGGTAACCGAGTTGATGTGGCGTTTCATTCATAATGAATTCTCGATCTGTATTCATTTAGGGGCTAAAATCCGCATCTCTCAACTAGTTAAATGCGCATACGTCACCCTCTTCAGGGTTAAGCATCTCTTTGAGTTCTTTTACTCGCTCATTGGTTAAACGGATCAATTCCAACGCTTTACACATTGGGTGAACAGAGCCGTAAGCTCCCGTAATATTCTCCTGATAGTAGAGAGAAGCTAAATCGGCATCACGGAATTTGAGCCAACTCTCCTGTGCAATTCTAAGTTTCTTCACAAATTCTTCATCCGATTTATTTTTTGCAATCAGTTGTTTATAGATAGAATTAAGCTCCGCATCAACTTTCGCATATTGCTCGAATTCACAACTATTCATTTCGGATTGTGTATGCTTACTCAAGCAGGGATCACTCTTCTGAGCGCAGGCGTCTCGCGCAACCACAAGAACAACAATACAAAGAATCACACTGGATAGCGAAATAGCTTTATTTGTACGAAGCATGAACCCTCCAATCTTCATTTGTCGCAAACTCTCTGATTTCTATTTGAAATCTCCGTCCGCCGGCCACGCATTCACCGGATCAAGAAAGCGCCTGGTGATGGGTTCGTATGCGTCGATGCGGCGGTCGCGCAGAAAGGGCCAGTTGCGGCGCGTCTCTTCGATCAGGCTCACGTCAATCTCGCCGATTAAAATATCCTCGGCGTCGTGCGAGGCTTTAGTAATGATGCGACCAAATGGATCGGCCAGGAAGCTGCCGCCCCAGAACTCAATTCCCGCGCCGGTAGCACGATTTCCTAAAACGTCGCCGTGCTCAATTCCCACGCGATTGACCGAGGCCACATAAACGCCATTGGCGATGGCGTGGGAGCGCTGAATGGTCTGCCAAGCCTCGACCTGCGCCGCGCCAAACTCGGCCTTCTCCGCCGGATGCCAGCCGATGGCAGTGGGATAAAAGAGTGCCTCGGCACCCTGCAAAGCCGTGAGACGCGCGGCTTCGGGATACCACTGATCCCAGCAGATAAGCGTACCCACGCGGCCAAAAGTCAAATCCACGGCATGAAAGCCCAGATCGCCGGGCGCGAAGTAATACTTTTCGTAGAAGAGGGGATCGTCGGGAATGTGCATTTTGCGATAGACGCCGGCGAGGTCCCCATCGGCGTTCAAGGTGACCGCCGTGTTGTGGTAAAGTCCCGGCGCGCGCCGCTCGAAGAGCGAGGCAATGATCGCGACCCGCAACTCACGGGCTACTTCGGAGAGGCGCGCCGTCGAGGGTCCGGGAATCGGCTCGGCCAGATCGAAAAGCCGCAAATCCTCGCGCTGGCAGAAGTACTGCGTGCGGAAGAGTTCCGGCAGGCAGACGACGTTCGCGCCCAGCCGCGCCGCCTCGCGGATGCGCTCGACCGCGGCAGCGAAGTTGGCCTCCGGGTCGGCGCCCATGCGCATCTGTATGAGCCCGACGTTGAATTTGCGTGAATTCGTCATAGGATCAAGACAATCTTACTCACAAACGAGGCTGGTCTGGGTTCGTGGTATCCCAGGTTCCACAATCGGGACCTGGGCCACCCAGGGTTCATGGTTTCCCACCCATTTCACAAAATGACGTGAAATGGATGGGGCACTGAAGTTCATTGGGCAAAACAGCATAGCGACGCAACAAGGCCAACCCCGCTCCAGCGGAATTGGCCTACCTTGTTCCTGCCGGATGCAGTTGCCTACTCGTCCAGAATCAACACGGCGGCGGCGATCGTGGTGGTCCACAGCCCCCGCTTGTCGCCCATCGCCGATTGCGTCACGTTGCTGGTGCGGACAATCTTGTTGGAGATGCGATAAATCTCCTTCTTCTCGTCCCAGCTTTTGTCCGGATCAAACTCCACATCCAGGGTGGTGGCCAGCATCTCGGCGGCCAGTTCCTCGGCGTATTCGCCGGCCTGCTCTTCGGTTTCGCCAAAGCTGTGGTGCTCGCTCAGGTAGCCGTATGTGTTTTTATCCGCGGGGATGGCCACGCCAATGCTGGAAACCAGCAGCCGGTGCGGCTCGCGCGTTGAGTTCTCCGCGATCACCGCAAAAACTACCTCGCCGGGGTACAGGTAGGTGAGGCCTTCCTTGCGCGTAATCATCTTGCAGCGCGGCGGAAAGATGGATGAAACGCGCACCAAATTCTGCGAGGCAATGCCCGCATCCCGAAGCGCCAGCTCAAAGGAGGTCAAACGCTCCTTGTGTTTGCCTACGCCCTTGGTGAAAAACAGCTTCTTCGGGACCATGCTTTTTCCCAATTTCTATGTGTCCTCCGTGGATTTGAAGATCGGCAATTGCATACAGCGTACCCGCATGAGTTTATCGCATCCGGGCGGGTTGGAACAGAGAATATCTGTACAGCATCCGCACTTCCGCGAGCGATGGTCGGAACTGGGAAGAATCGAACGCTGCTTAGCCGCGTTTTAATGCACGTTTCAAGATCGTTTCCAGCGCCGCTTTGACCTTTGCATACTCGTCCGGCGCGAGAGTGCCGGCGATCTTCTCGCTCTCCAGCGCGAAGAGCTCTTCTTTGAGCACATTCAGCAGCGCCGCGTTTTTATCTGCTGGCGGCGCGATTGCTTGTGCGGCACCGGCGTCGAGGGCCGCGACCGCTGCCGGTTTGCGCAGCAGGAAGGCTGCGGTGACGACCATCAGCAGCGCCAGTCCGCCCAAAATCCAGCCCTTGTACTTGCTGAGGGGGTCAGGTGTGTTGATGGGGTTGCCGATGCCGCCGCCGGGCTGCGCGCCGGGAGAGCCGGCTTCCTGGCTACCCATGCCGGAGGCTGGCTGGCCGCTCTGCCCGCTCTGATCGTCGCGGGGCAGGGAACCGCTGCCCGATACGGTGAACTCCAGCGCTTTGCCGGGAAGAGCGTTCCGGGCCACGTAGGTCAGAAAGGCGGGGTCCTGCGGCGAGGACTGGAAGCTCGATCCCGTACCTGCGGTGAAGGTCATGCTCTTGGGCATCATCACCCAGACGGTCCTGGCCGGGAGCGAAACCTGGGGATGAAAGGTAAATTTGCCGACACTGTATGGCAGCTCATACTCGATCTGGAAGAGCGTGCCTTTGTCGGCGTCATCGGGCTGGATAGGAAAGTTGAAGGAGTAATGCCCTTTGGGTCCGTCCGGGTCCAGCTTGACGGTGGTCGCCAACCCTCCCGGCCGCTGTCCGCTGACGCTGTCCACTACCGCACCATCCGGCAGCACAATCTCAAAGGTGCGCGGTGTCCACTGCGTGCGCGGCGGCATGCTGGCGTTATGGACGGCGTAGCGCTCCACGACGCGAAGCTGACCGCCCGTGGTTTCCACTACCCCAATCACATCCTCATCGATGCCGACTCCATCGACCTTGGCGGCCACGTCATAGACCGTGATGTCGCCCGGTCCGCCGCCCTGTGGAGCGGCGATGAAGTAGCCCGCGCCCTGGTGATTGGCCCGGACCAGATACGGACCGCTGCCCGGTTCGTTCAGCGAGTAATGCCCATGGGCGTCAGTGGTGGCCTTGGCGGCCTCATTCATACCGGCTTGCACATCCACCAGGACCACCGTATCGCCCACGGCGGGCTGGCCGGTGGTCTTGTCGGTTACTGTGCCGGTGATGGTTGCGGCTTGCGCCAGCGAGCCTGTGAGCAGCAGGCTCATGGCAACGGTGCTAATAACAATCGGGGTTGATTTCATCGTCGAAAAAATCCTCTTTCAATTTCCGTGATGTGTGGGTGCCCCAGGTCCCGATTTTGGGACCTGGGATATAACGAACTTCCACTGGAGGTTTTCACGCCCGCTGTAACAGCTCAATCTCACCCAGCAATTGCGCCGTCTCGTTTTCCAACTGCGCGCGCTGGACGACAAAGTCCTCTTCAGGATACTTGCCCGCCTTGAACTCGAAGTTCAAATCGCGCAGGTTTTCGTAGAGCTGCTCTTTGCGCTCCAGCAGGTAGTCCAGTCGCGTCTTCTGGCGCTGACTGGCGAAGACATTCTCCGGCCAGAAGGTGTAGACGAAGAGCACAAATAACAACAGCACTCCGCAAATCAGTCCCAATGTCGGCGTCATAAAGCAAAGACCTCCATATCCCTGTTCCCTACTCCCTATTCCGTCTCCCGGCGAATCTTATCCCTGAGTGCGTCCATGGCCGGATCGGAGGCTGGAGCTTCGCTCTGCGTCTTGCCAACCGACCATCTGCGCACCAGAAGAATCGTGCCCAGCAGCGCAGCCGCGAAGACCGCAAAGGGCGCAATCCAGGCCACCAGGTCGAAGCCATGTGTAGTGGGCGCGGCAAGTACCACTGCGCCGTATTTGGCGACGAAGGTGTCCAGAATCTGCTGGTCACTTAGACCCTTGGCGATGCCCGCACGCAGTTCGTTCAGCTCGCCGGTAGAGTTCGGGCAGCCCACATGATTGCACTCGCCCAGTATCTCCGCGCAGCCGCAGGTGCACATCAGCCGGTGGCTCAAATCGTTGAAGCGCGAGTTCGGTTCCGTCGCGCCCAGCGAGAAGCAGACGGCCATGGCCAGCGCTAGCGCCTGCGCGCCCTTAATCCAAAATGTAAAGCGACTGGAAGCTCTCATGCATGGCCTCCCTTCTGCGCAGTCGGCCTCAGGCTGGGAACCAGCGCGATCAGCGTGCCCCAAAACATGATCGCCACCCCAGCCCAAATCCAGCTCACCAGCGGATTGAGAAAGGCTTTGATGATCGGCTGGCCGGTGTCGGGATTTGTCCCCTCGTAGACCACATATAAATCCCACGCGGGAACCGAGTGAATCGCCACCATCGTCTGCGGCTGTTCGCTGGCCAGATAGACGCGTTTCTCCGGCGACATTTGGAACTGCTTCTTGCCGCCCTTGTACACGTCCAGCAGCGCGTACTCGGAATTATAGTTGGCGTTTGAATCCTGCGTTGCGCCGACGCACTCCAGCGTATACGGGCCGATGGACAGCTTGTCGTGAAGCGCCATCTCGCTTTCCACGTTGCGATTGAAGGCCGCGCCGGCCAGGCCGACGACCACAATCACCACGCCGATGTGAACAATATAGCCGCCGTAGCGGCGCGTATTGCGGCGAATCAGCATATACTTCGCCCAAATTAGGTTGCGCCCACTCTGTTTGGCAATAACCAGGGTTCCGCGCATGAACTCCGAAGCGATAGCTGTGAAGACGGCCGCCGAGAGCGCAAAGGCCACAATCGCATAGAAGCTGCCCTGATCGACGGCGCCGTCCTTCCACGGCTTCACGCCCACGGCCAGGCAGACGGCGACCGTGACCCACAGCGCGATGCAAGGCAGCACGAAATTGCGCTTGATGGCTCGGAACGATGTAGCCCGCCACGGCAGCAGCGGGCCGACTCCGGTCAAAAACAGCAGAAACAGCCCGATGGGGACGGCGACGGCGTTATACCAGGGCGCGCCCACCGTGACCTTGTTGCCCACCACGTACTCGCTAAGGATGGGAAAGAGCGTTCCCCACAGAATCACAAAGCAGGCGGCCAGCAGGACAAGATTATTAAACAGGAAGCTCGACTCGCGGCTGACCAGCGACTCCAGATGATGTTCGCTCTTCAGGTGGTCGCGCTGCAGGATGTAGGTGAAGATGCAGACCGCCAGCACGATCCCCATGAAAACCACGAACCAGGTGCCGATGGACGACTGCGCGAAGGCGTGCACCGAACTGACCAGGCCGGCGCGGGTTAGCAGCGTGCCCAGCATCGTCAGCAGGAAGGTCGTGAAGATCAGCCACACATTCCAGCTCTTCATCATGCCCTTCTTCTCCTGCATCATCACGGAGTGGAGAAAGGCGGTGCCGGTTAGCCAGGGCATGAAGCTGGCATTCTCCACCGGATCCCAGCCCCAGTAGCCGCCCCAGCCCAGCACGGCGTAGGCCCAGTGCATTCCCAGAAAGATCCCGCAGGTCAGAAAGAGCCAGGTCACCATCGTCCAGATCCGCGTGATCTTGATCCACTTTTCGCCGGGATAGCGCATCATCAGCGCGCCCAATGCGAATGCGAACGGCACCGAGAAGCCCACGTAGCCCAGGTAGAGCATCGGCGGATGAATCACCATCTCCGGATACTGCAAGAGTGGATTCAGCCCGGCGCCGTCGTCGGGGATTGCTCCCTGAAAGAGCGAAAACGGCGGCGCGGCAAAGCACAAAATTGCCAGGAAAAAGACCTGAATCCCGGCCAGAATCGCTCCCGCGTAAGCGTAGAGCTTCACATCCCGCTTGTGCGTCAGCCGCAGCACGAAGCCGTACATTCCCAGCAGCCACGCCCACAGCAGCAGCGAACCCTCCTGCCCGCTCCACAGCGCTGAGAATTTATAGGCTGCGGGCAGCGCGCGGTTGGAGTGCTCCAGGATGTAAGTGATTGAAAAATCGTTGGTAAAGACCGACCAGACCAGCGCAAAGGCCGCTGCCGTGACGGCCCAAAAGCCGGCGATTCCCGCCCGTCGCGCCGTGTCCGCCAGCCGCTCGGGCGATATAGGTGCAGGCTGCCCGGTTGCGATCCAGCGCAGCGCAACCGCCCCGGCCAGCAGGTTCCACGCGGCCAGCGCCAACGCGATTAGAAGTGCAAAACTGCCAAAGGCTGCCATGAAGACTCCAGAATGATTCTCGCACGCGGACGGGGAGCGCAAGTGGCCTCCCGGCGAACCAATTCTCGTCCATCATAGCCGCTTCCGGTGTGATCTGCATCACTCTCCGGGTGGAGAATCAAGACTGCCGAGCAAAGAAGCGGCGGATTGAAGGGACTGGAGATGTTTTCGCAGATCATCCGATGCACGTTTTGATCCGTCTGGGTCGATGAGTAACTTATTGAGGTAGTAGTCTGTCCCGGCGATTTCGGCTCCGAAGTACCACATTCCTTGATTAACCCGCTCGGGTGAAACACCGGCGTTCAGAGATTCGTTCACGATGAATTTGGCTGCGGGGGTTGGGTCGTCGTCTGGGAACTTCTTAGTACTTAGGCCTTCAGCAGCACGCCGTGTCCAGATGTCTATTGGCTGTAGTAGGTGGCGATTACTTACATCAGATAGAAAGCAGTCAAATTGATTAGCAACATTTTGGCACGCAACATCGCGCATGAAATAAGAGGCAATTTTGGTTCCGATTCCAGAGATTTTGCAGAGACGGTCATGAGTGTTTTGAATTTCACCTTGCAATTTGTTGTGAACCCAGTCAATCAGAGGTACGCCGATTTCGTTTGCGAATTCAATATTTGATATATCCGATGTTTTCGCTGTACCGGATTTTGTTAAAAAGGGGGTGCCTTTGGGGGCGAGAGGATTACGGCTTTCGTTCATTCGCAATGGGCTAGTATCTTGATTGTGGAGTTTCCACTTTTCGACTTCATTCCTGAAGCTTTTCCAGACAATGGCTGCGTTGAGAAAATCGGGTCTGGCCTGTTTCAATGCCTCGCACGCGAATGGAGCGTAGAAGGAACCACCTTGACGCTCAAAGGCATAGCCGCCCAAGAATATTCGCAAGGATTCGTAGGCATCGGAACCATGATTGGGGAAGGTTTTCCACCACGACTCAACCTCGCGCTCGTGATAGACAATGCCAACTTTGGCAAAGAGTTTGAGCCAATCTTTGACTTTAGAAGCATCCATATACTTTCCTCAATTACCTCACTTTATCACCCGAATAAGAACTCCTTCTCTCGTAGTTCCTTGATGCTGTCGCGCAGCCGCGCAGCCCGCTCGAACTCGAACTTCTTGGCCGCCTCGCGCATCTCCGTTTCCAGCTTGGCGATGAAACTGTCGAGTTCCGCCTGGGTGGCAAACTCCGGCAGCACCGCCGTCTCTTCCACTTCCACATCGCCGTACTCGGCCTTCAAAATCGCGGCCAGCCCCATATCCACCGGGCTGATGATCGACTGTGGCGTAATCCCATTCTCCTCGTTGTACGCGCGCTGAATCGTCCGCCTCCGATCCGTCTCGTCGATAGCGCGGCGCATAGAGTCTGTGACGCGGTCGGCGTAGAGGATGGCGCGGCCCGCGATGTGGCGCGAGGCGCGGCCCATGGTCTGGATCAGCGAGCCGGCCGAGCGCAAAAAACCCTCTTTGTCGGCGTCAAGTACTGCCACCAGAGAAACCTCCGGCAGGTCCAGCCCCTCGCGCAGCAGGTTGATGCCGATCAGCACATCGAATTCGCCCTTGCGCAGACCGGAGAGCAGTTTGACCCGTTCCAGAGTCTCGATCTCCGAGTGCAGATAACGGCAGCGCACGTCCACCTCGGTGTAGTAACCGGCCAGGTCCTCCGCCATGCGCTTGGTCAGCGTGGTCACCAGCACCCGCTCGTTGCGCGCGGCGCGATCGCGAATCTCGGCCAGCAGGTCGTCGATCTGGCCTTTTACCGGGCGAATCTCCACCTCCGGGTCTACCAATCCCGTGGGGCGAATCACCTGCTCGACTACAACTCCGGCCGATTTGGTCAGTTCATACGGCCCCGGCGTGGCGGAGACATAAATCGCCTGCTGCACACGGTTCTCAAACTCCTCGAACTTCAGCGGCCGGTTGTCCATCGCCGAGGGCAGCCGGAAGCCGTAGTCCACAAGGTTTTGCTTGCGGCTGCGGTCGCCAAACCACATCCCATGCACCTGCGGAATGGTGGCGTGGCTTTCGTCCACAAAGAGCAGAAAATCGCGGGGAAAATAATCCAGCAGCGTCGGCGGCGCCTCACCCGGCAGGCGGCCTGAAAAGTGACGCGAATAATTCTCGATCCCGTGGCAGTAGCCCATGGACTTGATCATCTCCAGATCAAAACGCGTGCGCTGGTGAATGCGCTGCGCCTCCACCATGCGCCCCTGCGCCTCCAGATCTGGAATCCACGCGTTCAGCTCAGCCACAATCGAATCAATGGCTTGCGACTTCGTCTCCGGCTGCATCACATAGTGGCTCTTGGGATAGATGGGCAGGCGCGCATATTTTTGTTTCACAGTCCCGAAGAGCGGATCGATCTGAGAAAGGCTCTCGATTTCATCGCCGAATAACTCGATCCGGTAGGCCGTCTCATCGTAGGTCGGGAAGACTTCGATCACGTCGCCGCGCACGCGAAAGGTGCCGCGCCGGAAGTCCGTGTCGTTGCGCTCATAAAGGATTTCTACCAGCCTTCGAGTTATATCCTTCCTGCTTATCTTCTGGCCTTTTTCCAGCAGCAGCAGCATCCCGTAGTAAGCCTCCGGCGAGCCCAGGCCGTAGATGCAACTCACCGAACTGACAATAATCGCGTCCCTCCGCTCGAAGAGCGAGCGAGTAGCCGAGAGACGCAGCTTGTCCAGCTCCTCGTTGACCGTCGCTTCCTTTTCGATATATAAATCCCCGGAGGGAATGTAAGCTTCCGGCTGGTAATAATCGTAATAACTGACAAAATATTCCACCGCATTGTTGGGAAAAAACTGCTTGAATTCGTGATAAAGCTGGGCGGCGAGGGTTTTATTGTGGGCCAGAATCAGCGCCGGCCGGTTGGACTGCTCGATGATCTTGGCCATGGTGAAGGTCTTGCCCGAGCCGGTCACGCCGAGCAGCACCTGGTGCTTCTCGCCCGCCGCCAGGCCGTTGAGCAACTCGTCAATCGCCCGCGGCTGATCTCCCCTCGGCTTGTAGCTGGTTACCAGTTCAAAGTCCATGGCGGGATTATACATCAGGAGCGAATAAGAGGCGAAGATATTTGAAAGCCGCGTCTTCTTTTTGCGCATGAAAGGCTATGCATCGAAGCCTAGGGAAATTGGCGTTTTTTTGGCCAGGAAACCGGGCTGTAGCAGGGTTCGGGCACCGAGTGTCAGGGAGTTGGCGGGTACCTTGCGCGGTTGTCAGGAAGCCAATGCGATCTAGGAACGGGTTTACAGGTTGGTGCTAGCCCATCCATTTCACACTCTTGGTGAAAGGGATGGGAGACCATGCCCCTCAACGAGATCGTTTCCGGACTCGCCTACACGACCCCACATAACAATAAATCTCGGTCTGGAGGGCAATCCCCTCACGGTTGTCACTTTGGGATGAGAGTTTATTCGGCCTTATTCGATTTCCCCGGCAGGACTCTATGCTTGGCGCGCGGAGGGATGTAATGAAAGTGGATGAGATAGATCTTGTCGCCCTTGCCGTGTTTTGCCACCTTGAGCAGGTCGAGAACACCCGAGAAGCCTGATTCACGGGCCAACTCCGGCGTGATGTCGGGAAAACCGATTGGGGTAATGGAGTCGATCTCGATTGCACCATCACCCATGCTGTAACGGCTGCCCTTCTTGACGTGGGGGCTGGTCCAGATGCGGACTGTACAGGTGATCTCCCCGCGGACGACTCCCTCGCGGAGGCGTTTAGCAAAGACCATTGCGCCGGGTCTCCTTTCGGTTGGGTTCATTTTAGCCGGGTGGCTCAGCTCCCGCCTTTGGGAACTGGGATTCAATGAGCCTCACGAAGATTCCAATGAGCGATGTGAAATCCACAGTCGGCACGCGCGATGGAGGAGGAAGCCTCGCACATATTTATCGACGCATGGCACAGAGCCGAGCGCGGCGAGAGCTTCCATGAGCGCCGCCTGGCCTTTGAAAGCTGGGAGGCTCTGGCCCGCGTCCTCACCGGCAAGCGGATGGAGTTGCTGCGATCTGTGCGGCGACACAACGTAACCAGCGTCCGGGCTTTGGCCAAGGCGCTCACCCTTCGCAAAATACGCGAAGGATGGGGCGCCCGGCGCCTGATTTCTTAAACTGTCATCCATAAATATTCACGTGCCTTTAATGAATGCGCGAGGGCGGTATGCAATTTTATTGTTCGGAGGAACACCCATGAAAACTTCCCCTATCACGGTCGCTCTTCTGTTTGCCGGTACGTTCGTATTACCGGCGGCGATAACAGCTCAGGATGGCCATTACAATGGCTTTCCGCACCATTTTCAATCTCAATCAGATACGCTGGTGCTCAGCCGCAGCGTTTATGAGGGAACGGCCTCGACAGTAACGATTGGCGAGGCGCTGCCGTTGGGTTGCCAAGGCGGCTCAACTGGCTTGACGGTCGATGTGCCAACAACGACAGGCGGCACGGCGGCGGTCGCGGTTCCCTGCGGATTCGCATCGGACAATGGCGAATATCCGAATTTATTCGACACGCACAACGTCTGGAACAATGCCAATTCCGACGGCAGTTTCGGCATCTCTTCCCCTATTTTTCTTGACTATCTGACGACCGACGGCTGGGATTTGGGAACTCTCCCAATCCCCTCCGATCAGATTGTCACCAGCTTCAGTTCGAAGTCGGAGCTGGCCCTGAACCTCAGCACTGACGGCCGCTCCATTACCTTCATGGGATATCGGGGCGGCGTAGGCTGCGGAGGCACTGAAGTTTCTCCCACCGCTCCAAGCCTGCTTGATGTGTCAGCGTCGAATACGCCAGGCGTTTGCGATCCGACAAATCCGGTGATCTCGACGTTTGTGAGCGATCCCGTTGTTCCGGCGGCCTACTACCGCGCGGTGGCCGAGGTGGATGGCCATGGCCACATTAGCTACACCGATGGAAACGCCTACAGTGGGGATAATGGCCGCGCCGCCATGAAAGGGGCCAACGACCTTTACTACATGGTGGGGAACGACAACTCCGGCAACCTGTCAAAGAAGCAGATGTCAACGACCTATGATGGGATCGATCTAGCCAATGCAACGGGCGCCGAATTGCTCTTCCCAGGCCAGACGCCGCCCACTCCACCGAATATCGACATGATTGGGCGTCTGCAATTTGGAACCGACAAGCCTGGCAAGGATACCAACTTCCGCGGCATGACCATCTTCAATAACACGCTGTACGTCAGCAAGGGCAGCGGCGGCAATGGGATCAATACCGTTTATCAGGTGGGCAGCGCAGGGACGTTACCGACGGGTTCCGCGGCGAACTTGGCAACGGCGCCGATTACGATTTTGCCGGGATTTCCCAACACGGCTGCCAGCACATCCACTGCATTTCCCTTCGGCATCTGGTTCGCCGACGCCAATACACTTTACGTTTGCGACGAAGGCGACGGAGTGCTGGTGACGCCCGCGGTCAATGGAAACGTGGCTGACGCCCAATCGCTGGCCACTGCCGGCCTGCAGAAATGGCGTCTGATCAACGGCACGTGGGTGCTCCAATACATTTTGCAGGATGGGTTGAATATTGGCGTGCCGTATAGCATCCCATGGTATCCGGCCGCACTCAATCCGGCTACGGGCGGCTGCCGTAACATAACAGGCCGACACAACATCGATGGAACAGTCACCATCTTCGCCATCACATCCACGATCAGCGCCAATGGCGACACGGGAGCTGACCCGAACAAACTGGTGAAGGTCACAGATCGTGTGAGCGACACAACCTTGCCGGCGGGTGACGATTGGCTGGGACATTTCACGACGATTCGAAGCGCCAAAGCTCGTGAAGTTCTCCGGGGAGTGGCATTTGCTCCCGGGGATCACGGTGGGTGGTAAGAAGTAGTGGGTGGTAAGAAGTAAATGGTAAGAATCCGGCCGGAGCCGCGACATAGTTACGGCTCCGGCATTTCTTCACCTATCGGTTTCTTCGCTTTCGCGTAGCGCGTTTGTTCACCGTTGCTGCTGATTGACTAACCAGTGGACGCCATCGAAACCAGAATCGCAATCTGAGGAAGCCTGCTGGGGTGACAGCGCTGACCCCACGCTACCACCCCAAGAAACAAAGACCGTTCCTTGGGGACCCCGCTGAAGCGCGGGGCTAATCACCATTGCGCCTACGGCGCGGGCGAAGGGATGCTCTGATTGCTCCTTCGACGCAGGGCAACTGGTTATGCTGGCATTGAGCACTCCGGTACGGCACACCTCCGCTCGACAGCTCATACGGCGCCGGATAGAATCATCCGTTGAGTTCTTCTTCACAACATTTCGTACGCTGAGGTGTTTTGTGGATTTCGACTACGCGGTTGCTCCACTGCTTCTTCTGCTCGCTGGGGTTGTCGTTGTCTGGCTTTCGGTTGGCCGCATTCTTACGCTCAAATCCAAGGCCTTCCGGTTGTGGCGGCGTATTGCGGAAGAATTTGTCCTCACCGTGGTCATTTTGATCATCGCGGTGATTGCCGGAAGCGCAAGTTACAACGCCGTTGCTCATCACTGGTTCCGCGCGCACAACCCGCCTGGAGGAGAGTTCTATCTCGTCAACGGCCACCGGATGCGTATGGAGTGCATGGGCAACGGTTCGCCCACCATCGTTCTGGAATCGGGGCTGGGCACTGACGCACTTGTATGGGGCGCGGTGCAGCCCGCGCTGGCCAAGACCACCCGTGTCTGCTCCTATGATCGCGCCGGACTGGGCTGGAGCGATGCGGTCGCAGGACCGCGCGACGCCGACCACATCGCCGCCCAGTTGCATGAGCTTCTGCTCCAGGCCAATGTCAGTGGTCCCATCGTCCTGATGGGCCACTCTATCGCCGGAGTCTATCTGCGCGAAACCCTCACGCGCTATCCAGAGCAGGTTGCCGGCCTTGTCCTGGTGGATAGCTCCACGCCCTATCAGCACCGCAACCCCTCGATGAAGGCCGCCGAAGCCAAGCTGCCGCCCATCGGCCCGCAGTTGCTGCTCTATCGTTCGGCGATGATCCTGGGCCTTCCGCGCCTCTTTGGAAGCTGCTCACGCACGCTGCCGGGCTTCGATCCCCATGCCGGAAGTATGGAGGCGGAGGCTGACTGCGCTCCGTCAGTCTGGACCGCCATGCGCGAGGAGGATGGCGTCGAGGAATCCAACCGGGAAACGGAACACACTGGCCCCTTTGGCGCGCTTCCGATCCTGATTTTTTCGCACGACCCGGCCGGGAATCTCCCAAAAGTAAATCCTCCGCAGCCGCTGGTGGAGTATCAGCAAGCCTGGAGCCAGCTGCAGGAAGATTTGAAGAAGCTTTCCACGCGCAGCCGCAGAATTATCGCCAGGGGCAGCGGGCACACGATTCAGCTCGACCGTCCCGACGTACTCACCAAAGAAGTGCCGGTGTTCATCGAGCAGATTCGCGGCGCGGCTCCACAACCCGCAAGCTACGGTTCCACGATCACGGAATAGGATGAGTGGTTGCTCCCCTAAAGGCCTGCAACGGAGAGAAGCCGATGCGCCGGGCGTCCCATCCTTGTGATGCGCATTACATACCTGCCAGCGCGACGGCTCGCATACTCATCTCGGTTGAGAATTCTCTCTTTGACCGCCGAGGTGTCTATGGCTTCCAATACGTCCCGCCGCGAATTCTTATCTGCCGGCCTCTCCGCGGGCTTGGCGCTTCCTGTTTTGGGCGCTGCTTCCGCGTTGGGGCAGCAGCCTTCCGGGAAGGCCGCCGCTTCTCCGGTCAAGCTCGACTACAGAACCCTGGGCCGCACCGGGTTGAAGGTGACCACGGTGGGCATGGGATGCATGATCACCTCCGACCCCAGCGTGGTCACGCGCGCCGCCGACCTGGGCATCAACTACTTCGATACCGCGCGCGACTATCAGCAGGGCAACAATGAACGCATGTTGGGCGCGGCATTGGGAGCCCGGCGGAAGCAGGTGATCATCGCGACCAAGTCGAGTTATGTCCTTGCGGCTGAGTCACACGCCCCCAGCAAGGAAAAGATGCAGCGAGATCTCGAGACCAGCCTGCGCGAGCTGAACACCGATTACATCGATATCTGGTTTCTCCACGCCAAGAGCAGCCCAGACGAGATTCCCGACGATGTGATCGAGGTGCAGCAGTTGGCAAAGAAGCAGGGTAAGGTTCGCTTCACCGGCGTCAGCACGCACGGCGGCCAGCAGAAGCTGCTGCCCTGGATGGCGCAGAAGGGCGTCTTTGACGTGGTGCTGACAGCCTACAACTTTTCCATGGATGCAAGCATGGATCAGGCGATTGAGGCCGCCGCCAAGGCCGGCTTGGGCGTGGTGGCGATGAAGGTGATGGCCGGAGGAGCGCGCCGGCTGAAACCCGGCGATCCTGCCCTGGAGAAACTGAAGCAGCCAGGCGCGATGCTGGCGGCTCTGAAGTGGGTCATTCATAAGCCCAACATCGCCACGACCATTCCCAGCATGACGGATATGGACCAGCTGGACGAGAATCTTACGGCCATGGGGACGCCCCTCTCGGCGGGCGAGCAAAAACAACTGGCCGCGCATCTGGAGGCGATCCGGCCGCTCTATTGCCGCATGTGCGGCGAGTGCGACGGCGCCTGCCAGAAGGGCCTGCCGGTGGCCGATGTGCTGCGCTTCCTTACCTATGCCGACGGTTATGGGCAGTTCGCGCTGGGGCGGGAGCGGTTCATGGAGTTGAGCGCTGCGCACAAAGCGGTGCGCTGCGGCGATTGCGCCGAATGCACGGTGAAGTGCCCCCACGGCGTGCAGGTTTCTGGCCGCATGGCGCGGGCACAGGAATTGTTTGCATGAAGGCTGCCGGATTGCTGTTGATGATTCTGCTTATCGCGGGGATGGCGCGCGCCCAGGAGCCTCTCGACTGCCATTTCGCGCCCGGCTGGGAAGCGGCAGGACCTATACGCCAGTACGCAGCCGACAACCTTTACGACTATAAGGATGGCGCGGCGGATGGCTATCTGAGCTATGGCTTCGCGCGCATGCGGACGATCGAGTGCAAGTCGGGCGGCGACACGCTGACAGTGGATGTCTCCGAGATGACCGATGCCGATGCTGCATACGGCCTCTTCACCTCTAACCGCGATTCGAGGTTACCGATAGCGAAGATCGGGATGGGCGGACAGATTCAGGCACACAGCGGCCTCTTCGCCAAAGGCAAATACTACGTCGAAATCGCCGAAGTGGCCGCCAATCCGGAGAGCGATCACAGCGCAACGATGCAGGCTTTCGCAGCCGGCATGCAAAAACGCCTGGAGGGACGGGAGACTGTGCCGGAGGCGCTGGAGTGGTTTCCTAAGGAGAACCTCGACTCCATCCGGCTGGTCCCGGAGAGCGTATTAGGGCTGCGGCTGCTGAAGCGCGGTTACGTGGCGAAGTACACACAAGGACAGGCGTTTGTTGTGCTGGAGGCTACACCGGAGTCTACCGCCGAGGTTCTGAAGAAACTCCGCGAACACTTTGATGGCGCTACCCCGGCGCAGATTGGGGACGAGGCATTCCAGGCCAAGGCGCCCTACCTGGACGGAATTTGCATCTTCCGCAAGGGGCGTTACCTGGCCGGCTACGCCAACTTGCTGGAGGCCCAGCAAGCTGCTGCCCTGGCCGCGAAGCTTGCCGCCCGCATACCGTAGACACGCCGAAGGCCTTTGCCTGACAGCCTGCTCTGAGCGAAGTCGAAGGGGCCAGTCCCTACTCGCCCTTGCTGGTCTGCGTGGTCAGATAGCGCTCGTAGCCCAGCTCGGCGATCTGGTGCAACTGCGTCTCCAGCCAGTCGGCGTGCTCTTCCTCGTCCTTGAGCAGCTTGATAAAGAGATCGCGCGAGCCGTTGTCTTTTTCCTCCGCGGCGATGCGGGCGGCTTCGTTGTACAGAACAATGGCGCCGAGTTCGAGCTTCAGATCGGCCTCGATCATCCCCTTGACGGATTTGCCAATCGTGAGGGCCAGCGGCTCCATGCTGGGCGTGCCGTCCAGAAAGAAGACGCGTTCGATGAGCGACTCGGCGTGCTTCATCTCGTCGATGGACTGCTTCTTGATGTACTTGGAGAGCCGGTCGTAGCCCCAGTTCTCGCACATTTCAGCGTGAACAAAGTACTGGTTGATGGCGGTGAGCTCCTCGCGGAGCGCGTGGTTGAGTTGCTCGATGACCTTGGGATTACCTATCATGGCGCGATTTTACAAGAGGATGGAGCGTCTTGTAACCTAAAAAATCAAGAATTCCTGCCTCCTGGCGCATCCATTTCCGCCGATTCTCATCAAGGATAGGAGACGTGAACATGAAAACTCGCATCGCGCTCCTCGCTCTCCTGCTTGCGCCCAGCCTGGGCTTCGGCCAAACGCTGACCGAGTCGATTGCCAAATCGCTCACCGTGCAACGCCCCTTCGATCGCGCCACCTACAAGCCGATGAGCGGGCACGAACGCTGGGAGCGCTGGGTAGACGAAGACGGCCGCTCCGCCTCGATTCACGTCGAGTCGCTGGGAACCGCCTTTTACAATCAGACCTTTGACGTTCCGGCGGCGTGGACCAGGAGCGGGGGCGGCCTGGCCCGGCGACTGGGCTCAGCCTACGGCGACAACCTGATCCAGAACACCATGCATGAGAGCTTTGCTTCCGTCGGGGGTACCGATCCCCGCTACTTTCCTTGCGCCTGCAAGGGCCTCTTCCGTCGCGGCGGCCATGTCTTCAAAATGAGCTTCTTCACCTACAACCGTGGCGGCCACCTGACGCTGGACCTACCCCAGATCACCAGCATCTACGGCAGCTCGATGATCCAGGCCACGTGGTACCCAAGCCACTACACCGCGTTGGTGCAGGGGGTGCAGGCTGGGCACATTGAGGCCGGCTTCATCGGTACGGAACACATGGTGCAGGAGTTTGCTCCGGAGCTGGAACGGTTCTTCCATCTGCGGTTCCTGATGCATCCGGCTACACAATGAATGTGGGCCAGGGAACAGAGATCGGTTGACCGACGCAGCATCCGGGAGCTGACGGTACAATACTTTCAATCAAGGAGGTTCCATGCGCAGGATTCTTCTCGCCATTCTCGCCGCTGTCTTCGCCGCTTCGCTGGCTGCTCCGCTGGCAGCCCAGGGCGCGCCGCCGCAGGTCAGCGCCGACCAGCCCTATACCGTCGAGTACTACTACAAGTGCCAGTGGGGCCATCAGGCGGAGTTCCTGCAACTCTTCCTGAAGAACCACTACCCATTGCTGAAGAAGATCGAGAGCACCGGGCGCATTCTTTCCGTGAAGATCGAATCGCCGGCCTACCACACGTCCGAGGAGCTGCGCTGGGATTATCGCGTGACCATCCGCTACAAGAACTCGACCGTCGCCACCACCGCCAATCCCGACGAAGAGGCCTTCATCAAAGAGCTGTGGCCCGACCAGGAAACGTATAAAAAAGAGGAACAGCGGCGGTTTGAGATTCTTCTCGGGCACATTGACCTGCCCGTCACCGACATTACGCCGGCAAGGTGAGAGGTCACAATGCCTATCTCTGAAATCAGCGGACAAAGCGCCAGGCAATTCATCGAGCTTGGCCTGGCATTTTTTCTCTCGGCATTGATTGGGCTGGAGCGCGAGATTCGCCATAAGAGCGCGGGGCTGCGGACCTATACCGTGGTTGGCACCGCGGCCGCGCTTTTTGTGCTGATTTCAAAGTACGGTTTTACCGACGTTCTCATCGACGGCCGCATTGTCCTCGATCCTTCGCGCGTAGCGGCGCAAATTGTCTCCGGCATCGGGTTCATCGGCGCTGGTCTTATTTTTGTGGGTCAGGATCGTGTCAGGGGACTCACCACTGCTGCTACCGTCTGGCTGGTGACCGGCATCGGCATGGCCTGCGGGGCAGGTCTGCCGTGGCTGGCGCTCGCCGCCACGGGAGGCTACTTCATTGTGGCCCTCGTCTTTCCGTTGATCCTGCGCGTGATTCCCGGATCGGCTGAATCCAGCGGGCGACGCGCTGACGGGGAACACGATTGATTCTTGGCTGACCAACGCGTTGCGCTAATCGCCCCTGCTCTTCCACTGGCGCACCAGGTCTTCGGCGGCTTCGGACCAATCGGGAAACTGGAAGTCAAATCCTGCGTCGAGCAGGCGTCCGGGAACGGCGCGGCAGCTTTGCAGCACCAGCTCCGGCTCGGTGCGCAGAAAAATTGCGCCGAGCTTGATGGCCAGCGATGGTGCGGGCACCCCATTGGGCACATCCCAGGCCCAGCGCAGCGCCGCCATGAACTCGCGATTGGGCAGCGGGTTAGGCGCGGCGATGTTGACAGGCCCCTGCAACTCCTCATGGGTAATCAGGAATTCGACGGCGCGCGCATAGTCGGTCTCATGAATCCATGAGACGAACTGGCGTCCGTTGCCCTGACGGCCGCCCAGGCCAAGCCGCACAAGATTGGAGAGCACGCCAAAGGCGCTGCCCGGCGTGGGACTGAGCACGACGGCGCTGCGCAGCGCTACCTTGCGCGTGCGCGGCGTTTCGGCCGCAAAGAACGCAGCCTCCCAGTCCCGGGCCACGCGGGAGGAAAAGCCGCGGCGCTGGAGCCATCGATTTGCCGGCGGCTTCGCATTGGCTGAGGGCCTATCTCCGACTAATTCACCCGTCACTTCATCCAGCGGATGATCAACACCGTTTGCATCGAGGGCGCTCTCGTAAATTGTGGCCGCCGAAGCGTTCAGCCACACCCACGGCGGCTCGGCGAGCGAGGCGATCACCTTGCCCAGCAGTTGCGTGGATTGAATGCGCGATTCGTAGATGGCTTGCCGGTTGGCGGCGTTGTAGCGGCAGTTGACGCTGCGCCCAGCCAGGTTGATGCAGGCGTCGGCGCCTTCCAGGTACTCGGTCCACGGGCCGGTCTGCTCGCCGTCCCAGTGAACGGTCTGCCAGGGCGCAGCGTAAGGGCCTCGGGTGAACACGGTTACGTGATGGCCTTGCTGCTGAAAGTGACGGGCCAGCGCCCGGCCCACTTGGCCGCTGCCGCCCGGCAGGACGATGCGCAGGGGACGCGAAGTTACGGCAGCAGTCATCTCCATAAATTCAGAGTACAGCGTCAGCAATAAAAGCGTGATTCGCGTTTCCGCGCGAGTCGGTTATCGGCAAGACTCAAGCGCCGCCGTCCATTCGGCGGGCGAATCCACCAGCACGTCCGGGGGATTCTCCTTGAGGCTCTCGGGTGCAAGGCCGAAGGTGCAGCCGATGCACCATGCGCCCGCGTTGCGCGCCGTCTCTACATCCACCTGGCTGTCGCCGATCACGGCTGTCTCTTCCGGTAGCGCTCCGGCCTCGCTCATCAGCGCGCGCAGTCCCTCCGGATCGGGCTTCTTGGTGGCAAAGCTGTTGCCACCATAAATGTTCAGGAAGTAAGGCGCGAGGCCCAGGGCAGCGCAGATCTCCCGCGCCGGACGAACCGGCTTGTTGGTCAGCACGGCCATCAGCCGCGCCGGCCCATCCGGGTGCTCGTGGAAGCGCCGCAGCGCGGCCAGCGCCTCCAGTACTCCCTCGTAGGCATAGGTATAGTCCAGCTTGTGCTCGCGATAGTAGGCCAGAAAGTAGTTATAGGCGCATGTGAGCAGTTCCTCGTCCACATCCGTTGCGTCCGGACCAAAGAGCGCCCGCCGCATCAGCATGATGGCGCCATCGCCGATGTAGCCTGCAACCACCGCATCCGCCAGCGGCTCGCGCCCGATATGCGCCAGCGTGGCATTGACGCTGTTGCACAAATCCTGCGCGGAGTCGATCAGCGTGCCGTCCAGATCAAATACCAGCAATTTCAGTTGTTCCACGGGAAGCGGGCGGAGGATGCGAACCATGATTCCAGTGTAAAAGAAGTAGCTTACAGCTTTCAGCCATCAGCTATCAGCCTGAAGCCGGCGACTGAAAGCTGATAGCTGATAGCTGAAAGCGCTTTATCAATGCACGCGAATGTCGCCGGAGCCGGTTTCGATGCGCACCGTGGGTCCGCCGCCGTTGATTTTGCCGGAGACGTGGTGGTGGTCCGATGAGCCGTGCGTCAGCATCTCCTGGTCGGTGTGAACGTTGCCCGAGCCGGTCGAAGCATCCAACGTGAGCGCGGCGCTGCCTGGCCAGAGTTCCACGTTGCCGGAGCCGGTCTCCAGTTTCCAGTCCGCCGCCGGCGTTCCGCCTGCCTTGATGTTTCCGGAGCCGGTATGGGCGTACAAGCTGCCGCGCAGATTACGCAGTTCGATATTGCCCGAGCCGGTCCCCGCCCTCACATCCCCTTGACCTGTCTGCTCGGCGTAGATGTCGCCTGAGCCGGTGTCTACCTTGAAGCCTCCGTGCAGGCCGGTGGCGTGAATGTTGCCGGAGCCTGTCGAGATTTTGGCGTTCTCGCCCACGCCCTCGACACGGATGTCGCCGGAGCCGGAACTTGCATCGAGAAACGCATCCTCCGGCGCCTGAATCTCATAGTCGATGCTGATGTTGCGCAGGTTCTCGTGGCGCCCGCCGATGCGGACGATGCTGCCCGTCTGCTCGATGGGCGGGTTAGCCGCGATCTCGCGCACGCGCTCGTCGCTGCCGCCCCAGCCGGACTTTACCTTGCCGAAGATATGCACCTGGTTGCCCATGCCGTGGGTGATGTGAATGTTGCCCGAGCCTGTCGAGACCGACAGTTCCACGCGCCCGCTGACCGAGAGCGTGCGATCGAAGGTAGCCTCCGCGCCCAGTGCCGGAAGCGCCGCCAGCGCGGCCGTTGCCAGCGCTGCAATCCAAAGTTTCTTCATTGTGCTCCTTTCGTTTCAAAGTTCTCAGTTCTCAGTGAAAAACAAATGCATTGTTGTCGTAGCGTTCAGGCTTGCGAAAGAACTTTTCCATGCCGAATATGTTGCGAACGCTTCAACTGAGAACTGAAAACTGAGAACTGAGAACTGTCTACTGTTGCAACACCACCTGATCGCCTTCCTTCAACCCGCTCAGAACTTCGGTGACCGAGCCGTTCGACAATCCCACCGTGACCGGAATCTTGCGCTTGCCTTCCTTCTGATTCTTGTCGGGAATCTCCACGGATGCCTTCTTCTGGTTGTCATACATGACGGCGCTCTCCGGCACCATCAGCACACCCTTGTGCTCGTCCAGAATGATCTCTGCGTTGGCGGTCATGTTGGCCTTCAACTCGCCCCCTGGATTGTTGATGGAGACGCGTACCTCGAAGGTGGTCACATTGTCCTTCTCCACGCCCAGTGGCGCGATTTTGGTGACCTTGCCGTCGAAGACGCGGTCGCGGAAGCTCTCCACCTTGATGCGCGCCGGCTGCGCCATGTAGACATGCGCGATGTCGGCCTCGTCCACCTTGCCCTGCACATAAACTTCGTTGATGTCGCCCTCGGTCATCACCAGCGTGGCTGTGGAACCCAGTACCAGGATGGAGCTGACCGCGTCGCCGATCTCCACATCGCGGGAGAGAATCACGCCGTCCATCGGCGCCACAATGGTGGTGTAGCTCAACTGCTCTTCGAGCTGCTGGAGGCCGGCCTGGGCCTGTTGCACCTGCGCCCGCGCCTGCTTCAGACGGGCCGTATCCACACCGATCTGCGCCTTGGAGTTGTCGCGCCGTGTGAGCGCGGCAAGGTAATCTTTGTTGGCGTCGTCCAGCGCCTGGCGGCTCACGATGCCTTGCTTCTGCATCTCCTGGTTGCGATCCAGCGTGGCCTTGTACATGGGCAGGTCGGGAGCGTTGGCGTTGACCTTGTCCTGCTCGATATTGGCCTCATAGGTGGCCACATTGGCCTCGGCGGCCGACAGTTGCGCCCGCTGCGCATTGACCTGCGCCACAATCTCCTGCTGATCGAGCTGCGCCAGCTCCTGCCCCTTATGCACCTGGTTGTTGATGTCCACGTAGAGCTTTTCCACGATGCCGGAGGCCTTCGACTTGACCTCGACCTTGGTAATCGGCTGAATTTTTCCCGTAGCCACCACAGAGCGAGCCACATCCCCGCGCTTCACCTTGTCGATCTTGTTGGGGTCAATCGACGTGCCGGAGACCAGATGCTTCAGCCCGATGCCCAGCAGCAGCAACACGACAAAGATTCCCACTCCCAGCCAGATCCAGAATTTCTTACTTTTGCGTGATGCGGCCACCAGAACCTCCCAAGACAGAATAGCAACGCACTCTTGCCGGAACGAGAGACGCAAATCAATGAGTGAAGCGGGCAAAAGAGCTTAGACGGCGGAAACCCGCCCTTGTCAGCCAGACCGAGGATATCCCGCTCATTTCTCATACGCAGCGGGCAGCGTCTTGGTTCCAAGGCGGGGAGGATGGGTGGGCCGGTACAATGTCGGCATGACGAATCTAATGGGGAACGTGGCAGTGGCGTTTGCGGGGGCGATCAGCCGCCAGGATGTGGATGCGCTGGTTGCGTTGATGACGCCAAACCACCGTTTTGTGGACTCCCTGGGCGGGGTTACAGAGGGCAGGGACGTCATGCGCGCCGGTTGGGTGGGGTATTTCCGCATGGTCCCGGATTACGCGATTGACATCGAGGAGACTTATTGTGCCGGGCCGGTGGTTGTGATGCTGGGCGTGGCGCGGGGAACCTATGCGCCGGACGGCCAAATCTCTGAGGAAAACCGCTGGCACACTCCGGCCGCTTTAAGGGCCGTGATCGAAGACGGCAAAGTGGCGGAGTGGCGTGTCTATGCCGACAACGAACCGATGCGCCGACTGATGGCTAACCGCGGATGAGGAGGGCTGGCGAGAGAACTGGGAATCGACCCTCTAGGCGATCACGATTTCGCTGAAATCGGCGATGCCGAAGTCTATAAATTTTACATTTCGTCCAATTTTTACATTTCATCCAAGCAATGGCCTTGAAGTCTGTTATCATCTCTTTAGAAGTCTGTATATGGGTTTTGCTAACTCGAATAATCAGGTACCACCCAGTTGATTTGCTTCATTTCTGCCTTACATCTGAGGAGATTTGGCTTCCATGAGAACTCTGACGCTCGTTGTCACCGCAACTCTGGCTCTCTGTTCGTCCCAGGCAAGGGCCGATTCAACGATTCCGTATCCGAATTCCGGGACAGTGGCGCCAACCAACGTTTTTACAGCTACGGCTAGCGGAGAGGTTGACGGGTATTTCGTTGGCAAAGGTTCTGCCGGCGCCCTCGATTATTTGCAGATGATCGATGTGACTACCAATACCTCCAGCGGCCTGCTCTTCGACAACCAGACGAGCACTCCTGGTCAGGAAGCGAGCTTCGGAAACGTTACCGCCGGCGACCTTTTGGAGTTTCAAATCTTCGACGCCTCAGAAGTCGCCAGTGGCTA